>Ga0065712_10000201_pt1 | contig 39891 bp, 48 predicted proteins | sample MisRhiReplicate1_FD_59099 | JGI IMG/M metagenome (GOLD analysis project Ga0065712, IMG submission 59099) | Miscanthus rhizosphere microbial communities from Kellogg Biological Station, MSU, sample Rhizosphere Soil Replicate 1: eDNA_1 v3... | ecosystem: Host-associated > Plants > Roots >...
TCGTAGTGCGTCGTGGAGAGTTCACCGTAACCATCGAGCCACGTTACGTCCCCGATTTCTCTACACGCCTTCGCAAACTAGATGGTTCTCCATCCACCATATACGACCAGCCAAAAGCCAATCCCCTCGATCAAGCGGCCAAACGCCTTCTCGACGATCCAGCGGAAGAAGTGACATATACGGCAGAGCAGCTACGGATGTTGCGGGAAGTCGAAGAACTGCAACGTAGTAAGAAAGGGGGCACCAAAGCCTAAGCCCCCGGCCACGCCCACAGTTTCCCGCCAATCGACGGGAAACTGCTTGACAATCACCCCCAATCGTGTATAATGTGTGCGGTGCGGCAAGGCGGGACCACCCTGGTCCCGCGCCGCACCAGGGAACCCCACCCCATGAACCCCACCATCTCTATCGAAGGCCAGGATTTTGTCCTTGCTATCCCTGGATCGCATACGATCCGCATTCCCCTTGGCGAACCAGCAAAGCTGGTCGCCATCCTGCAGGCCCGACGCAACGGATCGCTGCGTATCGCCGAACCCGGCTCGCCAACCCAGTGGCAAGTGGACCGGGCCACCGAGCGCGCGGCCCAGGAAATCTTTCTTTCCGACCGGCGCGCCACCGCCCTCTCCGAACTTGGCCTCTAAGGAACCCAGTCATGAACCACCCCCTCGACGAAGAAATCGCCTCCCTCATCGCGCAACTACTACCATTGTTGCGCGAGCGGGGCATCCGCCACACATCCCTTTTCTCGGATGTGCCAACTCGTGTATATATGAGCCACGGTCCCTATAACAGGGAAACTCAGGCGCAGGGCAACACCGTCGCGGAATGCTTTGAAGCCCTGGATGCGGCCATTGACGACAAGCGCCTCCTCGAGACCCTCTACTAGGCGCCCAACGGGCGCACCACAGAGAAGCGGACCCTACCAATGACCTACACACTCACTATACCCTCTATCGACGACATTCCTACCGCTTTCGCGGACCATCTCCAAAATATGGCCGACATCGAGCTCGCATACGTCGAGCGTACTACCGGGAAGTGCAACAAAGAGAAGCAACACGCACGCGGCATCGCGCTGCAACTCGCGGCGCAGCATTTCCGTCACTTCAAAATCATTGTGGCGCCATGAGCGCCCCGCGCCTCACCCGCCCCGACCTATCCCAGCTAATCCACCTCGTCCACGAGAAGGTCGCGCGCTTCAAGCCCCACTCCAATGAGTCCGCCGAGATGTTCGAATTTCGCATCAAGAACTGGCGAGATCTCCTGCAAAAGTTGCAGGTGATCTTTGAGGAGGAAGGACGATGAAGCCCCCTTGGTGCGACGCGACCGAGGAAGAAATCGCGGAGTTTTGGGCCGGGTACGAGGAATGGCTCGACGCACAGGCCGACGCTTGGGACGAGGAGACGGACCGATGATCCAGGGAAGGTACAATCGCACGGCGCCTCTTCCGCTGCGCCAAATCTCGTGTGCCCGCTGCCAGGCGACCGTCACTACCCGCTCGTCCTTGCGGAAATACTGTGATGAGTGCATCCGGCTCATCAAGATCGAGGCAGCCACCAAGAGGCGGCGAAGGAGGAACGGCCATGCAGTTTGACAACCACGTCTCCTGGGGAAGCAAACGCCCCCAGGGCCGCTTCTCTCAATGGTGTGAGTGGCACGGCATCGAGCCGTGGAACGACATCAAGGGCTTGATGATCGCTCTGGCAATCATCGCCCTCCTCTCTATAGCACAAGGGAGTCTTTTCCTTAGAGGTACATGATGATCCCTTTCCACGAAACCCCGGAGGGCCGCGCCGCGCTGTCCCGTGCCCACAGCGCCGAGCTGGTGGGCGTCCTTCGCCTCACCACCGGCAACTTCGCTCTCTACAATCACGCAAAGCACCTCCAGCGCATTGCGGCCCCGGAAGAGATGGCCGCAATCCTCGCTAATTGGCCCCCATTCCCACCGCTCGCCCGTCCCAAGGTGGACCTGAGCGAACTAGGAATCCTCTGATGGATATCGAAGACCAAATGGAGCTATCGGCCCTTCTCGGAATCCCAATGGCGGACCTCCTCAGCAAAACAGAGGATTTCCTCGAGAAGGTCCACGCGCTCGTTCGCAGGGAAACCGACGGCCCGCGCCTCGCCCTCATCCTGATGGCCACGGCCTACCTCTATCACGTTCGATTGGCCGTACCGCAGGGTACTGACCTTCTCGAAGAGGCCAATAAGGCTATTTGGGTTGCAACTGAACTACTCACGCAAGCACTAACACAGGAGACTCCGGTATGACAAAGCAAGACCGCCAAGATCTGCAAAGCCTCATCAACGACGCTCAAAATGAGATCGACAAGGTGGTATCGACGGTGCAAGAGATGATCGACGACACCGATGATGACGAAGAGAGGGAGGCGCTTATGGGCCTCCTCGACGAATTGGACACCCAGCTGCCCTCGGTCGGCGACTATTTCCCTGAGGACAAAAAGCCATGACTCCCACGCCGGAACAGCTAGAGATCATCGCCGCGGCCAAAGGGACGAGCGACAATTTGCTAGTCAATGCCCTTGCCGGGGCTGCTAAGACAACTACGCTCGAGATGGTATGCCGTCAGATCACGTCGATCCCCATCCTCTCCCTCGCTTTCAACAAGCGGATCGCAGATGAGATGGCAAAGCGCCTGCCCCCGCACGTTGAGGCGCGCACCATGAATGCACTCGGGCATCGCGTGTGGATGAAAGCAATCGGCAAGCGCGTCAGTATCGACACAAAAAAGATGCACACCATCCTAACTACTCTCATTCGAGGCCTCCCGAAAGGGAGGCAGGAGGAAGCATGGGAAGATATGTCAGACACGCTTGGCTGGCTCCGCGCGGCCAAGAGGGACGGCTTCGTGCCAGACAAGTGGCGCGGATCATCGCGTTTCAACGCCGGTTCCCTTCAGGAATGGCTCGTGCCGTATCCGGAGGAGCCGACGAGCTTGCAGTGCGATCTAATAGAGGGGGCGCTGTGCGCCTCGATAGAGGCGGCGTACGCGGGAGGCCTCGACTTCGATGACCAAATCTACATGCCTGTCTGCTTCGGCGCCTCGTGGCCCCGATTTCCCCTGGTACTCATAGACGAATTTCAGGATCTCAATGCCCTCCAGCATGAGATGCTGGCTAACCTTGCCACCAATCGACTTATTGGGGTTGGCGATCCCTGGCAAAGCATCTACGGTTTTCGCGGCGCGAAACAGAATGGAATGGCGGCGGCGCGTGAACGCTGGGGAATGCGAGAACTCACTCTTTCGACCACCTTCCGCGTACCGCGTCTTGGGGTAGAGAGGGCATGGTTTCGAGTACCACATATGCGGTGGAGAGACGGTGCTCCTGATGGCCACATCGCAAGCCTGGAATCATGGGCCGAAAATGATGTTCCAGACGGAGCGGCAATTATCTGCCGCAATAACGCGCCTCTTTTCAAAGCAGGGCTACGACTTCTCGCTCGAGGACGGCATATAAAACTGATAGGAATGGACATCGGCGCCGGCCTCTTGCGTATCCTCAAAAAGTTGGGGCCGCTCGAGATGCCCGACGCCCAAATGGGCACGGCGATCGAGCGTTGGCAAAGCGAGGCGCTGCGGACGGCCAAGAGCGAGGAGACGGTCTACGAGCGCGCCGAGTGCCTGCGGGTGCTTTGCACTCCACAGCACGACAACTGGACTCTTCGCGCCGCCATCGCGCGCGCCGAGGGTCTCTTCAAACAGGAGGGGCCGATCCAGCTCATGTCTGGGCACAAGGCCAAAGGCTTGGAGTATGAGACGGTGTTCCACCTCGATCCCTGGCGCGTGCCCTCAAGGTTCGCGCGCGAGGGCACCGAGGAGTTCGAGCAAGAACTCAACGTCCGGTACGTCATCGAGACACGCTTCAAAGAGAACCTTTTCTTGATCGACACAGAGGGATGGACATGAGAGTAGTACGCAACCTATCACATCTCGATCGTGATACCGGGTACCGCTGGACCGATGCCGATCCGATCGTTGAGTTCCTGCGCAACGACATTACCGATAGCGGGTGGTCCACTGCGTACCTTGCCGAGCGGGCCGGTGTGTCGCCATCTACTGTGCGCAACATCCAGAACGGCAAGACCCGCCATCCCTACAATAGCACAGTGGAAACCCTTCTCAGCGCGTTGGGATGGGGGAGGCCCATTCGCCGCATCGCCCAAGATTAAATGCGAACAGTAGTTGCGATTAGGCTTGACACACATACCCGCATAGACTATCTTACATGGGACCAATCACGGTCCCCATAGAGGAGAACAAACGTGGCACAGCTTACCATTAAAGGTCAGATCTTCGACATCGCTGACGATCCTTCCATCTCTGTCGGCGTCCCCCTAACCGAAGGAATGGCGGCATCCCTCCAACAGACACGCCGTGAGAACATTCGCAACAACATGGCGAAGAAGGTCGAAGAGGCCCTGAACGGCTCCGAGGAGCTGCCGCAGGACAAGTTCGCCCAACTTCAGGCACTGATCCAGGAGTATGCGGACAAATACGAGTTCGGCGTCCGGCAGGCTGGTGCTCCTCGCGTCACTGACCCGGTTGAGAAGGAGGCCCGGCGCGATGTCTCCGAGGCCATCAAGGCCGCTTACTTCCGCCGCCACGGGGAGAAGCTCAAGGGTGAGTCCCTCAACGAGGCGGTCGAGCAGGTATTGGCAAGCCCGAAGGGCGACACTTATCGGGAACGGGCGCGCGAGCGCATCCGGGAACGGGAAGCGGCTGGCGAGGATGTCCTCTCGGCGACGGGTCTTGCCGCGTAGAAGCGGCCCCAGAATGTGTAAAGTGGACCCCCTCACGGGGGTCTACCTGCTCCCGACGGCCCCATGAATCGGGGCCGTCCTCTCAAGGGCACCACAGCCCCGTCAATCTTGGCGGAACTGGTTGCCCTTTGGACGCGCGCTGCAGCTTCGCCACTCGGAATAGTGATCGAGTCCCAGCGACCAAACGCCCTCGCCCAGCACCTCTACGCGGCCCGCCGGGAAGTCGGAGGTTTCCACGACCTCCGCGTGGTCGAAGACGCCGACAAGGTTTGGATCGTACCGAGATGAAAGACTTTAGGAGCAACGCTTTTAGGGCTCGGCGCGTCGAAAGAAGTAGACTTCGCCAGGCCGCACTAGCGCGCGCCGATCCAGTTGGCTGGACCATCCACACTCCCTATCACTGGTCACGCCAACTCGACGACAAACGCCTCGATTACTGGCCCAGCGCCCACAAATGGCAATTTGAGGGCAGGGTAATGACCGGCAACGTCCTCGAATTTATCAACCGAAGGGAACCCAAAGCATGATGAAAAGCCCCGAGAAGCTCACACGGCACCAGATCCTCCTCTTTGAGGGGGATTTCGACAAGCTCTCCGACATCTACCGGCGGCGCCGAGCCACAGAGGTCATCCGCACCCTCGTCCGCGAACATCTCCGACGGGTCGATAGCCGCTATCGGGAGCGCCTCGCCACACAGCCCCGCCTTGATCCCATCACCCTTGAGGAAATCGAAGTATGAGCGACCCACAGAAAGAAGAAACCCTCACGGAACTCTTCGCGCGCGACCCCTTCTCCTACTCAAAGCAGGACATCGACCGCCTCATCACCTACTACCGGGACGCCCGCCGTACCTTCACCCTAACCGGGAAGGGCGTCAAGGAGAAGCAGGTCGTTGACCTTAAAGACTTGGGGATATTGTGATGGAAGAAGCGCTCAAACTGTTAAGCCTCTATCGACTATCGCTAACCACAGAACAAAAGGAGGCCGTGCAAGTACACTTCGAGAGGCTCTGCATTGCATATCCAGAGAAACGGCATCATAAAGGAGGTTACACTGATATGTGGCTTACCGCCATCGAGGACGTAATTAGTGGAGAAAGCCCATGGATGTGACCAAAGTTGAAAGCCAATTCCTGCCCGACGGGCGGCAATGGGCGTGGAATCACTCATCCTTGGAGCCGGCGAAGGCCTGCCCACGCAAATACTACTATATGGTGATTGAGGGATGGCGCCCCAAATCCTCCTCCGACGACATGATCTTCGGGTCGCACTACGCTAAAGCACTCGAAATCTACCATCGACAGCGGGCGGATGATATATCTCACAAGGAGGCACTGGGTAATGTAGTCGAGCTTACACTTATGTACACGCACGGATGGAACAGCGAGCACAACGCCAAGACCCGCGAGACCCTGATTAGATCAATCGTGTGGTACCTGGATACTTACGAGAACGATCCGTGCGAGACGGTCACGCTCGCCAACGGCCAGCCAGCGGTTGAGCTATCCTTTCGCTTTCAGCTTGACGCGGACATCATGCTTTGCGGCCATCTCGATCGCATCGTCTCCTACGGCAATGACTACTATGTTCAGGACCAAAAAACTACGGGCGCAACGCTCGGCGGCTACTACTTCCGACGCTACAACCCCAACGACCAAATGTCTCTCTATACTATCGCGGCGGAGGTGGTATGGCATCAGCCCGTCAAGGGCGTCATGATCGACGCAGCCCAGATCGCGGTCGGGTTCACTCGGTTCGAGCGCGGCTTCACCTTCCGTACCCCCGAGCAGAGCAATAAGTGGCTCCGCGACGCAAAGTATTGGATCGAGCGCACTTGGGAGGCCGCGGCCGAAGGCTGGCCCCTCAACGACGCGGCGTGCATGATGTACGGGGGCTGTCCATTCCGCGAAGTGTGCTCCAAAGACCCCTCCGTACAACCCCAATACCTAGAGACGCTCTTCGAGAAGAGGCCCGACAACCCGTTATCGCGATGAGAGGATGCGCATAGTCGGCGAGTCCCATCATTTTGGAGAAATAGGATGCCATCAGCGGCGGACCATAAATCCTCAACCTTCGTCAAAATGCTCTACATTGGCGACTCGGGGACCGGCAAAACTACCAGCCTTGCTTCCCTTGTAGAGGCCGGTTATTACCTGCGCGTCCTCGATTTCGACAACCTTCTCGATCCCCTGATCCAGATGGTCCGGCGCTCGAGCCCTGCGTGGCTCGACACCATCCAATACATGACCTTCAGGGATAAGTTCCGCACCACTCCCAACGGCCCGATCATCGACGGAGTGCCCACAGCATACATCGGCTCGATGAAGGCGATAGATTTGTGGGAGGATGGCTCCATCCCATCACATTGGGGCGCGAAGCACATCCTGGTGATCGACTCACTCACCACGATGGCCCGCTCCGCTTATTGGTGGGCTAAGGGACTGATGGGAGCGGCTACGTTCGCGGAGGGCGTGCCGATCCGGGGTGTCCGCCCCGAGCAGTTCTACCACACCGCACAACAAGCCCTGATGAATACCGTCGCCTACGTCACCGCTGAGTCATTCGAGGCCAACGTGATAGTGATCGCTCACGTTAAGTACATGGAGCGGGACGGCCAGACCAAGGGGTTTCCGGTAGCAGTCGGCAACGCCATCTCTCCGGAGATACCCAGCTACTTCCCCTCCGTCGCCCTCGCCACCAAGAGCGGGACACGGCGGTTGATCCGCACCCGCTCGACCTCGATGATCGACCTCAAAAACCCCCGGTCATTCGACATGGCAGATGAGTTCGATATGGAAGATGGCCTCGCCAAGTTCTTCAAAGCGGCGCTCTCCTGATGTACGCTGTGCGGTACGAAGAGGGCCGCGTCAGGGTATTCCACGACTACATTGCCGCCGTCAGGTTCTTCTCGGCGCAGCCCCGCTCCTACTTCCAAATTCAGCTGTGGATACTACGTACGGGGGGTTGGGGAAGCCTCGCTTGCATTCCAGCATTGTAGATGAAAGGAGAATGTACAGCCTACACCAAAAACTGCTTGCAAAATCACCGAAATTAGTGTATGATACCAGTCCTCACACAGGGAAAGAACACAAACCATGCCAAACCTACACGAAATGATCGAACAGGAAGCTAAAACGAACCTCGAAGACATCAAGGAAGTGCCGCCGATCCCGGTCGGCTCCTACCTGGCCCAGATCGTAGGGAACTACGAGAACGTCACTTCCACTCGTAAGCAGACGGCAGGCATCCAATTCACGGTGCGGCTGATCTCCGCGATGGAGGACGTAGATCGTGGCGCTCTCACCGAATACCTCGATGCGAGCAACCAGACCCTCCACGATGTGACTATCCGCCACACCATCTGGGAGTCGCCCTACGCGATGTCAACGCTCAAGACATTCCTCCTTAACACGTTGGGGCTCTCCGGGCCACTTAAGGAGTCGCTCTCTCGGGTGCCGGGACAACAGTTGATCGCCTCGATCACGCACCGCCCGATGCAATCCGATGACGGGACGATGCGCCTGATGGCACAGATCGGATCAACCGCTCGCGCCACCTAAAGGGAGGGGGAGGGCGAAAGCCCTCCTACCGTCGCAATGAAAGGATCTATTCTTTATGTTATGTCCCGACACTGGAATGGTTATGTTCAGTGTCGAATAGGTGAAACTAATAATCTTGCGAGGCGTGCCATAACGGAAAATGCCGATAGTGCCTGGGAACTTATGCGCGGCGGTAAGGTGGAGATAAGAATACTTGAAAGTATTTTGTCGGCTAGGTTTGGACTCCCACAAGAGGTTTGGACAGGACCAACTGAGTTTACTCAACTCGTACTTGATGCTATATGGGGTCAGATAGAAGATAATTGGAGTAATGGTAGAGAAGCTATAATGCGTATAGGTAGTGATCCTCTACATAAACCTTCTTGGGAAAACAACTGGAGAGGAAACACACTCGATAGGTTAGCAACAAACAACGCATTGAGATGGATAAAGCATTGTGATGATAACAGTTGTAAACAACGAAAGAGATGCAAGCTGTGGAATGATGGCACCTTAGAAGGGTGCAAGGTTCCACGCGATCTGGTTGCTACAGGAATGTTCTCATGACATCAGGCATCTTCCACTCCGTAGCTATAGACAGTATAACTGTCATTGAAGAGCTTAGGCAGCGCAAGAAGAAATCTCCCGATCATATACCAAACCTTGCTCAGTCCATCCAGACACATGGACTCATTCATCCAATAGTTATAACTCGTGACCATATTTTGGTAGCAGGTGAGTCTCGTTTAACAGCAGTAAGAGACCATCTCGGTTGGACTAACATTCCAGTACAATATCAAGATGAAGTTGAGGAGTGGGTACTATGTGGAATAGAGCTTGAAGAAAATATAGGCCGGGTAGATCTGGATTGGAAAGATAAAACTAGAGCCATAGCTAGGTATCATGCACTGAGGAAGGCTGCTGATCCTACCTGGAACCAAACCAAGACAGCCGCAGCCATAACTCTATCTAAAGCGACTGTTACGGAGCATCTTCAGGTAGCAGCTAACTTGAGTAACCCGACGATAGCAAGTGCTACTACCTTTGATACTGCACGCAACACAGCAAAGAGGATAGAAGAGCTTGCATTCCAAGACACTATGCACACAATTCGCGACGCGAACTATGCGCATCAGTCACCCATCCAAATAGCCGATTTCCATGATTGGGCACCAGTATACAACGGTCCTAAGTTTACCATTATACACTGTGACTTTCCTTATGGCATCAATGCAGACGATCATCAAGGCCAAAATTCTCAGCTTCATGCGGAGTACGACGACGATCCAGACATTTATTGGGAACTCCTTGGCACTTTGACGCTTTACCTAGACCGCTTTTGTGCAGACCATGCCCATCTATTCTTCTGGTTCTCCCCGAAATACCATCACCAAACATGGGAAGCTCTTCAACAATTGGAGGGCTTCAAGTTCGACCCTTATCCGCTGGTCTGGTTAAGAGGTGAGAATAGTGGAATCGCTCCAGACACTGCGCGCCGCCCACGAAGAATTTATGAAACAGCGTTCTTTGGATGGCGAGGGGACCGAAAGATTATCCATACTAAAGCAAACGCATTCACAGCCCCACCAGACAGAACGCGACACCCCCACGAGAAGTCCGTCGTTGCCCTCCAACACTTCTTTGAGATGTGTGTAGATGGAAACACCCGCCTCTTCGACCCTACCTGTGGAAGCGGCTCCGCCCTCCGAGCTGCCCGTGCCCTCGGAGCCCGCGACGTCCTCGGCCTCGAGTCCAACCCCGAATACGCAGACGCTGCACGACGCGCCCTTGACTCCTGATCGCGTCGTCGTCCGGTGTGGCGAACAAATAGAGGTCATCACCTACACGCAAGAGGGCTTCAGTATGGTAGCCGTCGAGCCGCGCCGCGCCATCCAGCTTGCCAACGCCCTCATCCGTTACGCTCTTGAGAAGACCGAGCCGTGACCGTACGCATGGTCCTCTTGGGCGAGGCATGGGGGGCTAACGAGGCCGAGGCCCGCGCCCCTTTTGTCGGGGCCAGCGGTGCCCAACTAATCAAACTTCTGGCGGAAGCGGGCATCGTACCCAACGGGCGTGACCTCTCTGCCGCTCTTTGGACCCGCAACTACCGCCGCCGCGACGCCCTCCTTGCCGAACAGGGCATTCGCCTCACCAACGTCTTCAACTTCCAGCCCCCAGCTAACCGCATCGACGCGCTCTGCGGCCCTCGACATGACGGGCTTCCGCCCATTCGAGCGGGCAAGTACCTTCGAGCCGAGTTCTACCCGGAGCTCGATCGGCTTCGCGCCGAGCTGGCTGAGTGGCAGCCGAACATCCTGGTCGGCCTTGGAGCCACCGCTCTGTGGTTCGCTACCGGCGCAGGCCAGATCACGCGCAAGCGTGGCACCATCAGTGACACACCATACGGCAAATTCCTCGCCACATTTCATCCGGCCTACCTGCTGCGCGGCGCAGCGAACATGCGCCCCATCGTCGTTGCTGACCTAACGAAAGCTCAGCGTGCATCCGCAACACCGGAAGTGTCTCGACCGGAGCGCACGATCTACATCCCTGAGAACCTCGACGACCTCGCCGATGCCTTCCGACAGATCGAACGGTCACGGCTCTTGGCCGTGGACATCGAGACGGCTAAGGGACAGATCACCTGCATCGGTTTCGCATGGGAGCCAGGACAAGCCCTCGTCATACCGGTTTGGGACAACACTCAGCCCAACAATTCCTATTGGAGTGAAGTGGATGAGCCTCTCGTGTGGGAATGGGTTCGACGAATTTGTGGACTGCCAGTGCCTAAAGTCTTTCAAAACGGACTTTATGACCTCCACTATATCTGGCGAGGATACGGTATTACAGTCGCGAATTGCCTTCATGATACAATGCTACTCCATCACGCCCTCCAACCTGAAGTGCAGAAGAGCCTTGGATTTCTTGGCTCGCTTTACAGCGACGAACCAGCATGGAAACAGATGCGACACCGTACCACCCTGAAGAGGGAAGATGTATGACCGACTTCCGCCGCGTAATCATCGAGTCTCCTTTCCGCGCTCCCTCCCGTCGCTTAGCCCGGCAGAACATCAGTTATTCCCTCGCATCCATGCGGGACTCGATAAATCGCGGCGAAGCCCCCTTCCTATCGCACCGTCTGTATCCCGGTGCTCTCGACGACAACATCCTCATCGAGCGGCTCCTTGGCATCGACCTGGGTTATGCATGGTGGCCAGCTGCCGAGGCCATCTGTTTCTATTGCGACCTTGGCTGGTCATCGGGAATGCTCGACGCCAAAATGCGTGCCAAAACACAGGGCAAGAAAATAGAGGAGCGTTACCTTGCGAAAGATCGCCACCAGGACCATTGATCCAGAGCGGTTATCACACAACGACGCCCTCTGGGTCTATAACGGGCTCGATTGCTGCATAACGCACGAGGTTCTGGGCGCCCTTTTGCCCCAAGTAACCTCGGTTACGGGGGCAACCTACCGTTTCAGCCGCGACCTGCAAGGCCCGATCCTCGAGATGAATACCCGCGGCCTCCGTGTCGATCTGTGGCGGCGCGACGAGGTACTAGCTGACTATCGTACCAAGATGGTGTTGCTGGAGCAACAACTAGACGGCATCGTGCGCGACGGGATAGGCTTCGCAGAGTGGCGTGCCACTTCATCGTGGCGGTCCAACAAGGATATGTGCTCCCTCCTATACGATAAGCTGGGGCTTCCGATACAGTGGAAGCGGGGCGGCACCGGCGAGCGCTCTCGCACCGCGGACCGCGACGCCCTCGAGGCCCTCGAATGCTACATGCTGGCCGAGCCAATCATCCGACATGTCTTCGCCCTGCGGGACTTGGGGAAGAAGGTATCCTTTCTTCAGACAGCGGTCGATCCCGATGGTCGTCTTCGTACCTCCTTCAACATCGCCGGCACCACAACAGGCCGCCTTGCATCGTCCTATTCGGATTTCGGCACCGGAACCAACCTTCAGAACGTTGAGAACCTCCTTCGCTCCGTCTTCGTGGCCGATCCCGGTATGAAATTCTGTAACATCGACCTAGAGCAGGGGGACTCCCGTGGTGTCGGCGCGATCCATTGGCAGCTCTTCCGTGACAGCCGCTACCTCGATGCTTGTGAAAGCGGCGATTTGCATACTCATGTGGCGCGGGGAGCCTTCCGTCACCTCCCTTGGAGTGGTGATGCTGCCGCCGACCGTGCATTGGCAGGTGGTAATTTCTACCGTTCCTTCTCGTACCGTGATGCGGCGAAGCGTTTGGGACATGGCACCAATTACCAGGGACAAGCCGATAAGATGTCTCGAGCCACCCACATCCCGCTGACCCACATCAAGACCTTCCAGACTAATTACCTCGAACAGTTTCCCGCCTTTCCACTGTGGTGGCGATGGGTCCAAGAGGCCCTGCGCGATACCCGCCAGATCACCACGCTCTTGGGTCGGCAACGCCACTTCCTCGGTGACTGGCGCGACGCTGAAACGATCCGCCAGGCTGTCGCTTACGAACCCCAATCAATCACAGCGGACACAATCGACCGCGGCCTGCTTGCGCTTTGGCGGGCCAACCGCGTCCAACTCCTGCTTCAGGTCCACGATTCGGTGCTCTTCCAATTTCCCGAGCGAGACGAGGCCGAAGTGGTGCCATGGGCTATCGCCCAGATCGAACAAACCATCCCGCTCCGCGGGAACCGCGCCTTCGTGATTCCCGGAGACGCGAAGGTAGGATGGAATTGGTCTGACTCTTCATCGGACCAAGATGCGCTCCACAAGTGGAGCGACCAGACGCGCCCGCAGCGACGCACACGCAATCCCTCTTTTCCCTGATGGAGCCGCGCCGTGGCTGCTGCAACCAATATAGCTCCCTTCTTAATGCCAGATCGCCAACTCGCATCGTGGATGGCAGGGTTCCTTGAGTACACGGAGGGCATCCAATCTCCCCTAATACACCGGCGGTGGTCAGCTATCGCTACGGTGGCCGGGGCTATGGAGCGCAAGGTGTGGTTGCGGTCCCAGGGCGAGAACATCTACCCAAACGTCTACGTCTTCCTCGTCGGCCCGCCAGGCACCGGGAAGACCCGCGCCCTCATGGCTTGCTGGCGTCTCTGGAACACTCTTGAGGGCTACCATGTCGCCGAGATCTCCCTTACCAAAGCCGCACTGATCGACCGCCTCGCCGAGGCCAAGCGCCAAATCTATACGGGCGGCATCGAGGACTATAACAGCCTTCTGATCGCCGCGCCCGAGCTTGGAGCCCTCTTGCCGAGCTACGACAGCGACTTCATGAACACCTTAACACACCTCTACGACGGCCACCTTTACACCGAGCGCCGCCGCTCCTCCAGACAGGACTTCCAACCCATCCTCAACCCCAACGTCAACCTCGTAGCGTGTACCACGCCCGGCTTCCTGACCTCTGCAATGCCCGCGTCCGCGTGGAATGAGGGCTTCCTATCCCGCGTGTGCATTGCCTACTCCGGCGAAGTCGAGATCAAGGAGTTTGATCTTGCCGAGTCCAACCCTCGCCACGGCAACGCCCGCCTCCGCGACGCCCTGATCCATGACCTGCGCAAGATCAGCGAACGTTCTGGTAAGATCGGGTGGACTGAGCGTGCCATCGCTACCGCGGAGGATTACAACCGTCGCGAGTTCGACATCGTAACCGACCAGGGCATAGCCCTGTTGCCGAAGCCCACCCACCCCCGCCTTATGCACTACAACACCCGGCGTCCTGTTCACTTCCTCAAACTTTGCATGATCTGTGCTATCGACCGGGGCACAGAGCACATTGACCTGCCCGACGTTCTATCAGCAATCGACTTAATGATAGAGGTAGAAAAGGCCATGCCAGACGTATTCACCGCTATGTCATCCGGCGGCGATGCCCAGGTAATCACCGATTGTATCTATTGGGTAATGACTGAGAACATCCGGGCCAAGGATGAGGGGGTGCCAATGCACCTTGTTCACGAGTGGCTGTCGAGCCGCGCCCCCGCCACCCACGTTCAGCGCATCTTCGAGCTGATGGTTAAGGCCAAGATGATCCGGGTACTGGAGATCCCTGGCGGGTACGTTGTCAAGACAAAGCCTCAGGCGATTGCGTAGCCGTCCTGTGCATCTCCTGTCGCACCTTATTGAGCTGACTCTTCTCCATATCTTCGGCATCTATCAATGAGTTGCGCGCTCCCTCGATGGCGCGCAACAGCTCGTCAAGCTTTACATGGATCGCCATAGTGTCACGCGACTGTGTGGCCTGGATCAGGAACACCATCAGGAAGGTGACGATGGTAGTCCCAGTGTTGATGACGAGTTGCCAGGTGTCGCTGAACTCGAAGAGTGGGCCGGTCGTGGCCCAAATGAGGACGATCGCGAGGGCTACAAAGAACGCCCACTGACTCCCGACGGCGCGCTCGACCCGCCTTGCGAGGTCGTCGAACATCACTTGAGCAACTTCATCTCGTTCAGATACTTGCGGGCGGTCAGGTCGTGCTCTCCCTGCCCTAACGATCCCTGCACCACCATCTTACGGCCTATGTCTCGAGCTTTCTTAATCTGCTCCCCGATCATCTTTCGTTGAATACCCTCCGGGAAGTTAGAGAACTGCGGCGTCACCAGCACATCAAGAAACTTCTTGGCCAGTTGGCCTGATATCTGTGCGTACTCCAGGTACTGGTCATCGGTGAGGCCGATCCCATCTATCTTACGCTGCGGCGGCGCATTGTTCATCCCCAGACGGAACATCGCATTGTCCACCGGGTCGCCCTGGTTAGGTGGTCTCCACCGGATTTGGCCTACTCCCTGCCGAGGGATCGGCTGGCCCCAGCGATCAATCTTAGGAGGCAATGTCTCTCGGTAGTTAGGCACCTTCGCCAGCATCGCATCGAGCCATGTCCGCGTTTCCCGCTCGAATGGGTCCATAGCCACCGCGATTTGTCCAAAGAAGTTGGGAATCAGGGACGACACAGTACTTTCTATGTATGATTGCTGGGAGGTTTCTGGCGAGTAGATCGCTTCAATCATGTTGGAGAGGCCACGGATCGCCAACTTATCGAAGAGATTGCGCTGTATGGCGAGCGACAATCGCATCGCTGTCTCGTTCGAGTACTTCTCTTTCTCGTCGATGTCCATATCAGTGAAGTTTTGATGCCACAACCGCTGGGTCAGCTCCATGCCATCCGTTGCGAGCATCAAGATAGATGCCCAGGGCTCGAAGGCTTGATAAGAGAAGCTGCCCCACTTTGTATTCATTGCGTACGGCTGTATGCCAACGTTCCGTTGCGTCTCCCGCTCACCAGCATTGGTTGGCCCGCCATTGGTCAGGAAGCCCTCATAGAAAGCAAACGCTGCTCCCACGAGGACCATATTCCCAATGGCTTGTCGCGAAAAAGCCATGTTCTGAACCATCGGCCCCTGTGAACCATCCAACTTAAGTCGTTGTTCTCGCGACAGGACGCCAAGCAGGGAGCGCTCGGCAATAGCATATTTGAAGAGGTTAATCCCGGTTCGCACAACAGGGAAGATGAAAGACATCATCGGGTGGACGTTGACCGCTGCTTGCAAAGAGCGGCCGTACGGACCCAACTCGTTGGTAAAGGTTTGGTAGCGTTTGTGCTGGCGAACCACAGCCAACATGCTCTCGGTCGGGTTGTTGATGTAGGCGGTCTGGCGCGCAGCTACGTCGTCCTCGCCAATATATCCCTCGCGCTCAGCATCGCGTCGCGCTACCCGACCAGCCACTCGATGCAACATATCCATCTCGGCGATGCCCTTAAAGAACTCGTCACCCGTCGCCAGCAACTGGAAGCCTGGATAGCGAAGGGTGTGACCGCCGATAGGCAGCTGTGCTCCGATGTTTTCCCCGAACCAGGTTCCCTCGAGGAATGGGATAGGGAGGCGGTAGGTAGGGATCGCAGGTTCGTGTTCTATAGGCCGCACTTCCTCGGAGCGGAACGCATAACCCTCGTCGATGAGGGCGCGGCCAGCCCCAACCAATCCCTTTATTGCCCCTGCTTTCAGCGACATAACAGACGTTAACGCCTCTCCTCTATAAAAATCTTGGCCGCGCGCCAGTGAGATACCTCTAGCCACCGCCAGCTCCGGAACGTTCATGATCGCCGGCCCCAGATTACCGACAAGGTTGATTCCCTGCGTTACCATACCCGAGAACAGTCCAGATAACCATCCCTCCATAAAGCCGCGCCCGATTTTGGTGGCTATTCCTGAGGTATTCTGCATCAACTTGGCGGCTTGCGACCTATCCTGAACCCGGAGGCCAAGCGATGCCTCTCGTGCCAGTTCCTCCGGCGACATCTTAATCGTCTTTTGGAAGAACTCCAGCGCCTCATCCAGCGTTTTGAGGTGTTTCGCGAACTGCAACAGTCGGAACGCCTCACCCATATTCGAGGCGGTATGGACAATGGTGTCTGTGATGAGGCGGAACCGTTCCTTCTCTATAGCGTAATCAGCAATAGCTTGGACGATTTCAGGACTAGTCGCCTTCGCCTCGTCGCGGGACCAGCCTCTTCCGCCTGTCAACGTATCAACTCGTTGCTGTGCAGCACGCACTCGTTCTTGCTGCTTCGATGCAATCTCAATGGCAGCTAACACCTGTTTAGGGGTGAATACCGCTCCGATGGTATTTCCGTCGATGTCTCGTGGCGCATATCCGAACTCCCGAGACACATTCATCTTCTCGGTTTCGGTCAGCGGCCGCTTGGTGTCTGGCCCTGCCAGCGTTCGCACCGCTTCCGCAACATCTCCCTCATCCATTATGTTCTCGGGAATCGGTGCTCCGTCAGCGTCTACAAAGGTTCGAGGTTCTGGCTCTCCAACTGGCGTCGCCTTCGCCGCCTTACTTGTATCTCGGCTGACGCCGACCTCTGGAGCCCCCGCACCTTCTCCACCTCCTCCGGTGTCAGCCCCGGTTTCTTCAAATAATCCTGATAATACGTCATCTCGCGGAGGGCCGCGTCGAGCATCTCTTCGTCCGGCATCTATCTCTTCTCCCACTTCCGCCGCCGCCTGAGCGCGTTCACCCGCCATCCGATTGGCGGTCCCGATCGACTCATCCAGCCCAACCGTAGCCGCAGCCGCTTCATGTGCCTCTGCGAGGCCCTGGCGATCCGGTGCTATGATTGCCTCGCGTTCCTTGGACGCCAAGAGGCGACCGTAGACGCCACGCATCGCATCGCCCATCTGCGCCGCCCCAGGTATCCCCAGCGCAGACTGGTAGATGTCTGTAAGCCACGCCGAGAACTTCCTAAACACCCCGTCGAGACTCTTAGAGGGCGCCCGTCCTTCGAGTAAGTAGCGCTCGAAGCCCCGCGCGAACTTTTCCTGGAACGCCGAGTATGCCTTCTTGTACGCCTTATCAGACATGCCCTCCTTCTCGGGCATCTTATAGGCGTCTTTGACCGTCTCCCAATCCGCTTTCAGCGAGTCGGGGGCCTCCGGGTGCTCCACGAGGCCCTTCATGTCTTCGAGCCATCCGTGGGCCAGCTCGTGCGGCAGGGTGGAGGGATCGGCTCTCTGCGTCAAATCGATAATGTTCCGCATCCGACCTATGATGGTGCGGCCCTGGATAGTCGTGCCAATATCTGTTGGGCGGATACGTGGGGCCATCTTCTGGTACAGTTGTTCCGCTGTACCCAACTTGCCCTCGAACTTGTCCGCGAGGGTGCGATAGTATGCCTGGACCAGACGCCCGACGGCCTGCGCCTCTTCGGCAGGACGCCCTGCCACTTCAGCTTTCTTCGCCGCATCCACCGCAATGCTCGTTGTCCTTTGGTGAAAGATAGTTACCTCGCCATCCTTCACATCGAGCACGCTCAGCTTATGTCCATCCTCCGTAACCAGTCGATTGCCCTGCACTTCCTTGATCGGCACTTCCTGGCCGTTGACGAGGGCCGTGACCTCCTTGTTCTCGCCGAGCGCCTTCTCGACTTTGGAGGTCATCTCTTTGTTGGCGACTAGGGCTTCGCCAACGTCTGCGGGCTTGGGAGCTATTTTTTCGGGAGGCGTGGGGCGGCGGTACATATCCTGGACAAAGGCTTGCAGGTCCTCTGGGCTCTTGATCTTTCCCGCCTCGAACTCCGGCCGCGCCCGCACGAGGACTGGATCGCGCATTCCAGCATAAGTATCTTTTCCCTCCGTTAGTGCTTGGAATAGCCCTTTGTAGAGGTTTTCTGACATACCTCTCGCCATTCCGCCTAGATCTGCTAGGCCCTCAGCGACTGCGGGCGCAGGTACGCGCAGCGCTTCGGATACAGCTGGCAGTGATGGTGCTGTCTCGGTAGGGGCGGCACGTGCTTCTGGTGAGAACAAAGTCTCGGCGGGGGGCTCAGGCAGAGTGTAGGGATCGCGCGCTGGGATGTCAGGTGGCGGCGGTACGGTGACTTCAGGCGGTGGTGTAGTATCAACCGTGATACCCTCTGTCGGCGGTGCCCCTTCCTTCCCAATCTCACTGCCCCTCTTATACGCCTCCAGCACTTGCGGGAAGTGCTCGTCCATCCGATGCGCAATTTCCAGCTGTTCCTTGGACAGCTGGGTCATCTCACGCCGGATGCCGCGCATCAGGGCTTCCGCCTCGTCGGTCTTGCCCGCCGCACGCAGCTCCCGGACGTTCTCCGGCTCGTTCCGTGTAAGCTCGTTAAGCTCGTCGAGGCGACCGGCGATGAAGTCGCTTCGAGTCACGTCGGCCTCGTACCGCTGCATCACCTCCGGTGCTACGGCCCGCGCCGCCTCATGAATATCCCTCGGCGGCGGCGGCGGTTCCACCACTCCATTCTCAACATTCTCCTTCCACGCATCGAGCGGTGGCACGCCCTCAATAGCCCCAGCTTCAGCCGCCTTATCCACATTAAGGATGGCCCGCTCCGGCACCCCACGAGTCCACTCCTTGATCTGGGCCATGCGTGAGGGAATGCCACCGGGATATCCGGCCATATGCCCAGCCGGGAACGCCTCGATCATCCCGAACACGTCTCGCGGGATGCCCTTCTCAACAGCGACATCTCCTACCGCGTAGAGAATGCCCTGTGGGAGCCGCGCCACCGCGTCCAGCGCCGCCGGTATCCCATAAACACCAGTTCGTGCCGCGAACTGAGCGGCCTTACCGACGTTTGTCTCTGCATCCTTCAAGAACGGCTCGAGCCCCGCATCCTTTATATACTGTTGATCCTCCCCACTTAATCCAAGCCCTCCCTCATAAGCACGCAGGAAACCTTTACCCATCCTCCCCAGTTCGTCGAACTGCTGCGAGAACCAGTCCTTCATACCCACGACCGCACCTTTCGGCGGCGCCAGGAGGTCCTCGGTAGTCGGAACCGGCTTGAGCAGGTCTTCAGTGTAGATCGGTGGAGTTGGATCGCGGCCGTGGAGGGCGACACCAAGAGCACTCTGCGTTGGCGGGAGCGCGACGTTTTCGGGAAGCTCGGACATTAGCGTGCCGGAACTCCCTGTGGAGCAAATTGAGGCTTAGGTACCGAAAGGCCAAGTCCCTCGAGGATGGCTCTGGCCTTAGCTATTGCCTCAGGAGATGTGCGAGGCCCATACTTTCCGCTTTCAAATGCTTGCACTACTGCTGCCCTTGCCCTTTCCTGATCGACCGGATTTTCCAACTTGTAGGTCCGCTTCACTGCATCCAGTGTGCTAACATCTGGCCCGCCCTTCGCCGCAGTCGGCAGTGCCTGCTCGGGCATAAACTCAGCCATGAACTCCGGGCTTCCGATATACTCGCTGTTCCCTGGTTTCGGATCGAAGAGATCTTTAGTGCTCTTGCCCTCTGCTTTGCGTTCCGCAATAGCATCAGCGACCTTCTCGCGCCAGCCCATCTCCCTCTCCCCAGAGGTCATCTGGCCCTGATCTTGCGCCTGGATGTCCATGAATTGCTCCATCATTGGACCCATCGCAGCGTGAGGGCGCAACTGTCGCAGCACCATCGACTTCCATATCCGCTCCGTCTTGTCATGGACCTCTTTTTCCCTAGTGCCAGTTTTAGCTTCCCAACGCTTTTCAAGGAACGTCAAGTTCTGCTCTGTTATCTGTCCGTTAATGAAGGCTTGATTTACTGGGTCCATACTGGTGAGTCTATCTGTTTCTTTATCGTCCATTCGGCGGTAGAGATCGGCAGTGGTTGCTTTAGCGATGTGCGCAGGTGGGTCCGGCCTCAGTGCCCTTCCGATGAACCCGATAGTCGTTTCAGCATTCTTCTCGTCGCGGAACCGTTTGTCCGCCGTCACTTCCGCAACAGTCGGCGGGTTGTTGGTTCCCAGCCGCAGCCGATACTCCCGTTTCAGCTGTTCGTCGTTCGCCTCGTCATCCCGCTTCCGCGCCTGGAGGGCGTGTTGCTGATCGGTATAGGCGGCGTTAAAGATGCGACGCTCTTTTTGGACGACAGCTTGCCACACTCCCGGTGGCGCATTCGCAGGGATCTTTTGGGCATCGCGCTCGAGGGCGGCTACGAGGCCCGGCACCTCTGCGTCGGCTGGTTGCCCCGGATCACGCTCCGGTGCGCTGCGCATCAATTCTTGGAGGCGCGGACTTCCGACATTGACCTCGGGGGCGGCGGGCGCTGCTGTTGGAGGCGTTCCTGTTGGAGTAGGGGCAGGAGGTGCTCCAGTTGTGGGAGTGGGAGGTGTTCCGGGAGCAGTCGGCGTTGCTACCTTGGCGAGCGCCTCTTGTATAGCCTGCGCTTCCGCCTTCTGATCGCTAGAGTGTATCTTATCCGTTTGTGTTTTGCGCTGCGGTCCCGCAAACACTACGCCTACGCCCGCATTTTGCTCTGCAATCTTTGCCAGTGCATCATTTACTCCGGCCAGCTTCGGGTGCGTTCCTACACCCATCAGTATGATACTGGCCGCCTTACGCTCCCGCAGCAGGGCTATTTGCGCCGGAATCGTCTCTTCAAGGAATTTTTTAGCTTCTGCAGGACTATTGGCGTTCGACACACCTGTTGATAGCGCCACTACCTTTCCAACGATCTTCTCGTCAGGTATATTTGGTAGTACTGTATCTAGTATCTTTTGGGAGTTCCACCCTGCGACAGCGGTATCTCCCTTGTTGTAGACATCTACCTGACCAGACTCCTGCCCTCCTCCACCAACACCTAATTTTGGTCGGATCTGATGTCCGGCTAAGCTGTCGCCAGCGTGTGTGATCTCAGCAGCAGGTATTGCTGTTCTTGGAGCGCCGGGTGGGGTAAGGGTTCCTGGCGCGGGAGGTGCAGTGGTTGTCGGAGTTGGTGCCTCGCTACCGGCGCTGGGCGCTGGTTGGGTCGGAGCAGTCGATGATCCCGAAGGGGGATTTTGCATGAATTGACGGGTAGTGTTGAGGCGTCTACCTGCTTGATCGCCTGGACCACGCTTCGGGCGCTCGAACTGGAATTGCAGCTCCGTCAATTCTTCAGGTGTCTTCGCAGAATTAACCTTTGCTCCTTCTGGCCTACTCCGCAATTCGTTGAGAGCAAATTCTATTTGCTGCGCCGCCGTAGGATTTGGGCCATATTTGTCTCGCATAGCAGCCAAACGAGAGCCGTTGTGCCCATAGAGGCCGTAACCGATCCCACCATCATGCGTTTTGGTATGGCTAAAACCTGACTCGGCATCAGCCGCGCTTGTCAGCAGTGCCGCCTCATTTGGGCTCGCGCCGAGCTGAACTGCGGTGCTATAATGATCTGCTGCGCTTTGGAGCGCCCCGCCGCGCACCAATCCCGGCCCCGGCAACTTCTCCGAGTACCGCGACACATCCTTACCAGCCACAATATCGTCGGCCATCTGCTTAGTGACCGCCGCATTCGCTCTTGCAAGCAGCTCTGGGTGGTGCGTAGTGAGGATGTCTCCATTCAGATTGATGAACTCCCGCGCTTGAAGCGGGTCCGTTGCGAGCAACGCTTCGGCTTTCTCCTTCGCCAGCAGGGAACGTCTTGTCACCACCTCTGCGTCGATGTCGGCCTTCGGCAGTCCCTTATCCGCACCTTGTTTTCTTATAAGTGCCTCGTCGTTGGCCAGCGATTCTTTGAACCGTGCCATATCGCCGCTGTTCGCGGCCCGCGAGGCATCAGCTCCACTCAGCGTCTTCAATCCTTTATCGGTTTGGTCTCGCCACCTCGTCATCTCCTGGTCATACTTCCGCCCCATGTCCGTCAGGATATAGTTTCGGAACCGCTGTATCTCGTTGTCGAAGTGGCTTACCGCGTACTGATCGCCCAGATTGGCTCGCGCCCCACTAATAATGGCCTCAATTTGCTTGCGGCGAACGGGCATCTCACGCATCGCGTGCTCGCCCTCAAGCCCAATATACCCACGATCCCCAGGCACATCGGGATCGCCGTACATCAGCTTATTCACCTCAATCTGTGTCTTGAGGCTTTGGTCGGCGGCAGCCGTCTCCCGGTAGAACTTGTAAGTGTTCTCGAAGGCACCAGCCGCCTTCTCGAGACTTTGGCCGAAGCGTGACGTAGCATCAGCGGTGAGGCCACCGAACGCCTCAGGGGTGGCACGGATATCCTGTTTGACTTCCGGTGCGGCAGGGAATGCTTCGATGCTAGGCGCGACGGGAGTATTGTAACCGCTGGCAGGAAGTACCGGCACAAATCACCTCAAGTCGGATATGGTTTGGCGGGCGTTGTATAGCGAGTCCACTTGTCCGCGAAGCTCGATGCCCCACTCAATAACGATCCCGCCGCGGTCAAGTATCCAGCGCTCGTCGCATCGCTCGCCTTGCGCTCATCCAGCGTCGCTTGTGCCTCGTAATCGGTCGCCTGAGCTTGATACTGGCGGGCGCGCAGGGCGGCGTTCTGGGCAATGTTCGCTGTATCCAGGCGCAGAACGTTCTCTGCACCCTCGCGCACATCAACCAACGAAGGACTATCGAGCGACAGTCCGCTTGCACTTTGCGCCGCCCTGATCTGGCCCATCGTGGCTCGGTTCTTGAACCCTTGAGATTGTGCCGCTGTTTCCCCCGCCTGCGAGGCATACTCCGCGTTCTGCATCGCAGATATGGCGTTGTTACGCGCCACTTGTGCCTGATACTTAGCCGCGCTCGATGCGGCTGAGCCTTGGCTAATGCCGCCGATGGTGCTTACCAGAGTACTAGCTGCCTGCGCACCAAGCATTACCTCAGGACCCATACCACCATCCCCACCATAATCACGACTAGCAGCACAACCACCCCAAGCGTGAGGGCATTAAGCCACTTACCCGTCATTGCGCAGCACGAACATAAGGTGGCGCTCGTGCGGAGTTATCTCTGCCCCACACCACCGGAGCCAGCGCTGCGACGCCTTGTAATCCACCTCGATCTCCCCGTAGAGCACTCGGTAGCGTTGTCGCATCAGCTTTAAAGCGGCCCGCGAGTATCTCAGGAAGTGTATAGGGTAATCTTCAATAACGGAGGTACCAAGCATCCATATGTACGCACTGTTGTCGAGAAGTTGGGCCGCCCGCAGTCCCCATATAACCGCTGGAATACCTTCGGCGACGCCCACATAGTTCGATATACTCGTTGACATTGCCTCGTTAATTACCTCGACCGGATTGCCCTGCCGTGCCAAGTTGAGGCGATCCCGTTCCCGCAGGTAGGGCACTATTGCGAGGGCATCGTGACGCTCTGCGTTCCTGAAGGTGATGTTCACATCACATCTCCTTGAGCCAGTTCTGGTATGATGCTGATAACAGTGGCAGGGTATGGATCATCCTGCTGTACGCACACCCACCCTCCAATCGAGAAGACCTGATCTAACCAAATCCTTTGATCGCCGCTGTAGAGGCCAAGTGCCCAATATGGCAGGAGTGGCTGCTCATCGGTTGATGATGTGCCCTGCATCCACGGCTGTAGGGAGGTAAAAGATGGGCCATACTTGAGGCCTTGAGTGTTGCGTACGCGGATCGAGGCCGCGGCGACCTTCTTTCGCTTACCCTGTATAGTAGATGCCTCTGGCGTCTCGATGTATAGCGGCTGCAACTGCGCCTGATACCGATATCCCACCACCACCTGCGATCCCGGAGTTGTAAGGGTGATTGCGCCGCCCGCCACCGTGAACGGACCCTGCACCACGCCATCCACCAGCGCGTAGACGGTGGTGCCCTCCATATGGCCGAGCCCGGTCACGACGCTCAGCACCGGGTCCAGGCGCCACAGACCCGGATACAGCGACTGCGCAAAGAACGGCCGCGCCGGGTCGATGGCGATCCGCACCTGGGTCGGGCTGTCGTACTGCACGATCGTGCCGCGCGAGTTGACCGCGTGGACGTGATAGCCGACATGGCCCAGCGCGAAGATCGCGGCCGAGGCTATCGCGATCTGCGTCCCGGTCTGTCCTCCAATGTCCAGCTGCGCCGCCGGATAGTTCGAGGCGATCGACAGCGCCCCATCTAGTTGCCAAGCATCGCTGGCCTGGAAAAGCTGCTGCTGCGCCTGCCGCTCGATCCAGCGCGAGCCAAAGCGCTGCACCGAGAAATAGACCGCGTTGACCTCGCCCTCCTGGATCGTGGTGATCGACTCGACGATGCCGTTAGGAGTGTCGTGCCGTGCCCAACCGGCAATTTCCTGGTCTTTGACGTAAGTAAGGGATAGAAGGGTTCCTGTGTCAAGCACTACCCACGCCACCTTACTCGGACTATCTGCGTAAGCCCAATCTAAAACGCGCGCCTCGTTGAAGAAGTGATTGGACAGGATCGTTATATCCTTACCCGCGTATATGTTGGCGTAGAAGTTGTAGGTCAGTTCGTTGATGGTGCCCTCAGTACGAACATAGAGGATGTTGTGGTCGATTACAATCGGTTCGACGTCCGCTGCCCCGAACTGTGACTGTGGTACGATGACAGCGTTAGTTGGTGTAATCGCGACAGGATTTCCAGCAGCAGCACTGCCTCCCGTAAGCTGGACAACGTGAGAGTTAGTGCCGATCAAGAGGCCGCCCGGCAGCGAGTGAAGCCAAAAGATGCGTGATACCTGCTGATCGAAGATATCAAGTCGGAAGGCATCGCCATCAGTAGTTGGGTTGCTGGTGCGGAAGTCGTCGGGCGCACCAGGACGCGAGGCGGCCAACGAGATCGGCTTCTCATCGCTTGAAGCGTAGATGAGGCGCTGTTGGAAGATACCGACCGCAGCAGGATCAAGGCCAGTCGAGGGACCGACTGTGAAGGTGGCAGTGAACCCTGTCCCAGCGCCCGTAGCGGTTGCGGTCGGTGCGGTATAGCCGCTACCAGGATTGGCAATGTAGAGGCCAACAATGCCGCCAGCCACTCCCGCCTTATTTGTATCAAGGATAGGATACACTACCGCCCCTGATCCAGAGGTATCATTGACGGTGATTAGAGTGCTCTCGGGTATGTAGCCGGTTCCTGGCGCGGTGATCGTGTAACCTGTGAGGGCACCGGGCGCGAAGGGATCGGCCGCCTGGATCGGTGCCTGTGCAAAATCGGGGACGATGTTCGAGTCGGTAAAGCTGGTTCCGTAGGAGTAGCCCAAGAACCCGAATTGCTCCGAAGGCGCAGGAACCCGGTTTCCGTGCGCTGGCATCGCCTTCCACACCTTGTAGTGCTGCGCACCACCTACAGGATGCCACAGTACCGTAACAGTTCCAGCCGTAACCGCGATGTTGATCCCAGCATCGCTCAGAACAGGGATGCTCGGTAGACTTTCGGCGCCATCCACATTTACCGCAGAGACCGCATACATATAGCGCGTCTCAACCGCAGGGGCTGGTGTCACACCAGTTGGAGCAGCACTCACAACCGCTGAGATCATCGTCGGGGCTGCGATGTCCGGCACCGAGGTCACAGGGGCAAGAGTCCAGTTGTCGTCGGCAAGTCGCGACAGCTTCTGGCGCGGGTGTCCACGACAGGTAAGCCACATGACATCGGCCATCTGCACATAATGGATGCCACGCAGGTCTTCCTCGTCGTAGGGTGTAAACACCTCGTAAGATACGCCACCTGATTGAATAAACCCAGCATTCGATCCGTTTGGATAAGAAGCAGTTCCAGGGTTCTTAATAAAACGGATGTGGCCGGCGCTGAACACCAGCACATAGCTCTGGCCAACATCCGGCGAGAACTGGAACGGGATCAGCCTAGCGTAGCCAGACGTAGCTGGGTAGCCGATGAATTGAGTACCAGGCCGAATCGTGGCCCCGCCGCGAGGATCAACGTAGAAATTCCGTAGTACGGCGCAGCCGCTGCCGTACTTCTGTATGTCCTGCCGTCCGTAGAAACCCGGAGAGACCTCGCCAGTAGCGAAGGAGTGTTGTGCTAGGCTGATTGGGGCTTCACGATCAGGCACCTAGTACACGCCTCCAGCGTCCTCGACAAACGGAAAATTAGACCAGCCGCTTCCGTACCATCCTCCACGCCATCCATGCGAAGTCCTAACCCTGATCCAATCTGGGGTGTGATCAGTGATGGTCCATCCCTCGTTGCCGTCGCGCACTCTTGCCTCAATCAGCGAATCCCGTGCAATAGCCAACTGTTCGCTGCGGATGGCGCGCGCTTGCACCTTATCCTCGATTACTGCCATTGCGAGGCGGGCCGAGAGGGCCGCAACGAATGCCTGCCGAAACACGGCATCCCAGGCGTCCGGGTACATCACCAGCCCGGTGTAGACTAATATTGCACCGAGTTCGTTAGTGGCAATAACCTTTGTGGACTCAGGATTGTGCCCTTCAGTTCTATCCCAATCACTCGCGATATCGTTAACCAGCGGTGCGTCGGTCACAATGAATGGGGATGGACGCGCCCACGCCGGAGCAGCGGCCAACGGCGCACCGCTCGCATCCAGCGCATACGCATCCAGCCCAAGCACCCATCTCGCGTGTACGCAATCGTTAGGCCACTCGTACATGTATGCCCAGTGCAGCGGCACACTGCGATTGGCATGGTACTGACCGCTCGCGTCGCCGCGCATGTCGATCTGGCGTTGCCGTCGGGCGAAGTTCCATGGGGCCGCAGCAAACATCGCACGAAGCATTGGGTCATAGGCTCGCCGCGCCACATTGCTTGTACGCGAGCCCTCGTACAGATCGCCAATCTCCTCGACGCCGATCTGATCCAGGGCCTCGTTAACGATATCTTCAGGCTGCGTTGGCATCGCGCCTCCCTTCCGGTTGGGGCGGTTTGTTCTGGTTGCCGAAGAGACGCTCGAACTTCTTCGCCAGCGTTATTATCATTAGCTCGATGAAATCCTCGTACCAGATATCCGGGTCATGGGTATGGGCAATGCAGGTAAGGATCGGCGCCGGGTCGTTGCCCAGCAACACGTAGGTCTGATCTTCACCGGTCTTTACTCGGAAGCGCATGGGGCGCGGTCGCCAAACCGGCAGCGTGTGCGGCCTCGGTTTGAGGGCCAACGGCACCAGGCAAGCTTCCGGCTGCGCATACTCGTAGAGCCACGGCAGATCCGGGTACTTCCCGGCTATCCACGGTGTTTGCTCGTCGTAATAAGGCGGGGCAGTCTTGATTACGGTTAGCGGTATATCCTCGCGCGCCCAGTCCGGTTGCGTCCGCACCAGCAAGGCATCGCGGGTTTCGCTCCACATATCCCGCGCCACAACCGCCTCGGGTGAGCCGTCCCAAAACGATGCGATGCGCTGCTCGTGCCCGATGATCTCGAGCGCGTTATTGACTACGTCTTCCGGCTTCATCTTGCTTTTCCCCACCACCGCCGCCGACCAGCGCCCGAGCTAGCTTCTCGGCGAGGGACTGGATGACGACGTGCGTAAAGTCAGGCGGCCATATGCCGGGGTCCGTGACACGCCAGGTCACGGCTGCCATTGCCGGTGAGAAGCTGGTCAGGATGCCGTGTTGCCCTTCTTGGATGCCGTCGTGTACCTCGAGCCACCGTGTCGGGGTCGGGTCCAGCGCATCATCCAGCGTAAGGGTGGATGGGAAGACATCGAGCAATCGGATCGCCTGCAGCGGCCACTTGTACCGATAGAGCCACGGGTACGGAGGAGGCCCTGTCACCAATTCGAGGGTGGCGAAGTCTCGTGCAAACGGCCACGGCTTTGCTGCAAGGACCTCGTCCCGCGTCTCGGCATAGGCATTGAGCGCGACCCGTGCCGCTGGCGACCCGTCCCAGATCGAGCCGACGTGGCGCTTGTAGCCGATCAGATCGAGCGACTGGTTGACGATGCTCTCGATCGACATCTCACATATCCCGCAGCTTGCCGATACCGGCGAAGCCCAATGCCTCGTCCAATTTCACCTTGCTGGCCTCGATCCGGTTTTCCAGTGCAAAGGCCAGCGCCGATGCGAGCATCCGCACAAAGGACTGACGAAAGATCGGGTCCCAGACGTCTTCGATAGCCACTCGCGTATAGTGGAGCGCGTTCATCTCGACGCGGGTATTGATCTGCCGCACGGCGAACGTGTTGGAGATCGACCACTCCACCGGGCGCGGGTCGAGCGGATCATAGTCTACAGGAAACAATTGGCGGATACGCAGCGCGTCCAGCGGATAGGAATAAGCGTATATCCACGGTTGCGCGGCTGTGCCTACATTGGTTATCCCAGTCGCCACAAACGAGAAATCCCAATCGCCATCGGTCAGCAGAAAGTCGCGGATCGGGGCGTAGAGGAGGTTGATGTAGGTCGCCTCGGCGCTGCCGTCGGTCAGCGATGTGATCTTCGACCGCGTACCGATCTGGGCCAGCGCCTCTTTGGCGACATCGAGCTGTGTAGCCATTACTTCTCCTTGCAGGGATCACCGCACAGCCGTTTCAGTTCTTCGATGCGCGCCTCGTAGTAGGCTGACAGCGTCTCCAGCCCGGCGCCCATCTGCTGATAGGCGAGCACGGCGTTGCGCACCGCTGGCGCTACAGGCTTGGCCTCTTGCGCGTATGCCGCGCCGGCCACCAGCACCAGCCCTACGACGATCCACCGCATCAGTTCGGAACTCGCAGAACCTTGAACCCCGGCCCGGCACTGTCCGCGGCGCCCAGCGTCACCTGCTGAAGAGCGGCGCCGCTGGCATTATTCACTTGCAGCACCATTCCAGTTGAACCGGGACCGGCGATAGGCTGAAACACTGCGAAAGTTTGGAGCCCGTCCACGCTCTGAAACTGGTGCAGTGCGTTGCGGTAGACAGTGTTGGCGGGCGTTCCGCACATCCTCATGCTTGGCCCTGTCCCATTGACCACGTTCATGCAGGTGGCGGCGAAGGTCGCGAGGGTCGTCCCGGCAAGCTGGTACGACAGTGATGCATCGACGTGCTGCGCCCGGATGCCGCCGGTGCCAGGGGTCGGGCTGTCGATGAAGTTGAGGAAGTGGTCCTGCAATAGCTGCACCGCCATGAAGATCGGCGCCGCCCCGCTGTTGCCTTTCCATGTCAGATACTGGCTGTCGCTCGCCCCGGTCGTGTTCAGTGCGCCGACCGTGATGCCGGTCTGTGCCGCCCCGTCGTCGGTCTGAAAGCCTACCAGCCAGGGCACATTCAGCCCGATGCCGAAATGTTTGACCTTGACGGCATAGGAGCCGTTGGCCGGGATGCTCTCGCTGTCGCCGGTAACGAAAAGCCCGACCGCCTGTCCGACCGGCGTCGTCGTCCCGGTCTTGCGCTGATTGAGGTCGATCTCGGCTCCGACGATCGTCCCGGTACTGAACCCGGACCCGTATGGGCAATTGACCGCCGCGCAGTTGGCCGCGATCACGTTCAACCCGAACGAGGCGCCGCCGTTGTTGGCGGTCTGCCCGGCAAACCCGAACAGCGAGGCGACGCTCGACTCCGTTGTCGGGTTGGCGTTGGTGATGTAGGAGCTGATCCCGGTATTGGGCCACGGTGCGTTGGTGGCGCTGGCCGGCACCGCGACCATCACCGACATCCCCTGCACCACAGGGCTTGGGATCTGGCTGGCCTCGGGGAAGCCGCCGACATTCATCTTGCCGACATTGGTCAGTGAGGGGCTTGCGGGATAGGCGATGTGCGTATCCCGGATCAGCTTGCCGGTGGTGCCGTTGAAGACCGCAATGCCGCCGTCGATTGAGGCTGACGGACCCGAGGTGTCACCGTTCCCCGCGCCAGGGATCGGGTAGGTCGTGCCGTTGATCTCGAGCGACAGCCCGCCTGCCGGTGTCTTGGTCCCGCCGTAGACGATCTTGCCGTTCGCGGCGTCCAGGCAGAGCTTGTAATATCCGTCCGTCGCGTCGGTCGGCGCGCTGTAGTCGCAGCGGCCCCCGACCACCGCATCGCCGGTCGTGACGATCTGCCCCGAGGGCGCTCCATGCACGGTCGCACCCTGGCGCGCGCGGTTGTTGCCACGGAACATCACCGGCGCGTTCTGGAGGACGGTGCCCTCCTGAGTGATCGCGTTTTGCGCCGCAAGCGGCCACGGCGCGCACAGGGCCAGTGCGACGGCGAGAACCCTCCTCATGGGCGCGATGTCGGTACGAGTTCGCCAAATGGCGTGGCGATAGTGAACTCCTCGCCGCCCTCCATGACCAGATCGCTCCAGCCTGGATCGTCTCCGCATGGCGATGCTTCCTGTATGTAGCGGATCGCAATGGCAATCGGCTCGGCGTCCACTACGCCAGTCACAACGCGGTGGGTAAGGATGAACTCGTCTGTTGAAAGGGGCATGTCACGGAGCCTGTCCAAAGATTTGAGCGGTAGCTGAGGCGGTAAGTGTGGCGCAGCCGGTCGTGCTGAAGGTGGCCAGGACGCCGGCTGTGAACGACATCGGCGAGTTCCACTGTTTGTCGATCAAGCCATTCGCAGCCACTGGAGCGCACCACATCAGGCAGGGGCGAGCCGTTGCCGGTCCCGTACACGCCGTCAAAGCACCGTTCGCCGGCAAGCTGGCCGCGTCGAGCACCAGCACGAACCCGGCGCTGGCCCCGGCAACCACGGTCAGCGATGCCAAAGCCTTGCTCGGGCTATTGAACAAGAAGTTCGACGCGCTCGCCGGGCTAACCTGCTGGTCGATCTCCACTTGATTGAGGGGAGCAACGAAGGTCTGCGCCTCGCTGTCGAGCGACCCACCCAGCACCAAGGCCGCAGCCAGCACGATGTGGCGCATCACGATTTGTCCTCAACCAAATGCGGCCCTTTCTGTGGACGAGGTACGCCAGGAAAACCAGGGAGGTAGCGGTCGTCGTAATCGTCTCTTCCACCTGTCAACTGTGCCAACACGACTGGAAGCTGGTCGATAGGGTTCATTGAGGCGTGATTGCGGGATAGCCGTTCCCGCTCTACATTCAACATCGCCTCCGCTTCCGCGTCCAGCGGTAGCATCTCAAGGGTTGCATGGACCACTGGATAGGGGGTGCCGTCGCCAACGAGCGTGCCACGCTCATCACCAAGATGCTCCGTTTCCTTATCTCCGAGCAAAAGAACATCGGCTTTGAGGTCGGTATTCCGCAACTGGTGTGCCGCAAGCAATCTAAACTTTGCCATCGTATCCTCCAAATCGAGTCCGCCCCGCTAGGGACAGGAAACGGGACGGACTCTACCCGCAGGCTGGGAAGTTAGCCTTTGGGGTATTGCTCCTCGTTCGGTTTGGTCGGCCTCACTTCGTCCTTGTCAGGTGCCTTGGGCGTCGCCGGGCCGGGTGCTGGGGCCGTTTGTCCGCTTCGCGTCGTAGAGGCTGCGGAGGTGTGCGAGGGTTGGCGTGCTGCACCCGGCGGCGAGGTCACGGGTGCCCTTGGAGGGATGGTGGGTGCCATCCCGGCTTCGCCTCGCTTCCCGTCCTTGAACTCCTTCTCCCACTCGCGCTCCGCTTTCTGTTGCGGCGACACTGGCTCCGAGCCCTCGTCGAGTTTCCTTTGCTCCTCGGCCTGCTGTTCGTGTGCCTCCCGCGCAGCCTCCGATTGGCCGCGTTCCCAGCTTGGGCCTTGTCCATAGAGCCGCTGATGCACCTCGCGTACCTTGTCGCGCGAGGCGTCGTCGAGACCCTCCATCTGCGTGGTCGGCTCCATCTCCTTCCCGTCGATGTCTTTCCACGGAACGTCGGTGTCGTCGCCCACTTCGGTGCCTGCATCTATCATCTGGCCGTCAGCCAGTACATGCGGTCCCAACAAGCGGTACTTCATGGGGAGTTCTCCTTAGTTTGGAACTATGATACCTGGCGGATAGCCCACATAATCCGCGCGATCAAGGACCAGTGCGGCATAGATGCCGCCGGCCCCATGCGTACCGGCACTAACATACTGGAGACGGTAGAAACGCGGCAACGGTGCCCCTGGCGGCGGACGCGGAACGTCCATCGGCAGCAGGTAGCGGCCCGCAATCAAATCGGCCTCGAGTACTGCCGCCGACTCAGCATAGGTCGTGAAAGTGCCGGGTGTACCGGAACCGGAGTCGGGTGCGCCCTGGAACTGGACCTGCAAGCTGGTCCCACCTGTAAGTGCCGTCTTGACCACACAAAGAAGCTTGAGGGCCGGATCATCCCCGATGCCCATATCGCGGGCATTAACGAGGTCGATCACGTTCGTGGACTGTTGGGTACCAGTAGTCGGAAGGTCTACCGACCCAGCCGTTCCCGCCGTCCCTGAAAACTGTAGTGCGCCATCAATAATCATCTTACGACTCCTTAAACAACTCGTGCTTCAGTCGATAGGATGGCATCCACCGTCCTGATTGGGATGCCTCGGAACATTGTCACGACGCGCCCCTGGAACTCTTGCAACGACAACAGAACATTAGTTTTGTTCATCGCCTGGAGATCCAGATACGTCCGCACCACACGGTTGCAGTAGATCGCGGTATTGCCCATCGACCCCTGAATTTGCGGCGAGTCCGAAGTCTGGATACCAGTTGCCGAGGGCGACGCAGTTGGGAGGCGATAGAGGCCCCGAACCATCCCGTTGATTAGGTTTGCCGCACTGGCACCGTTAAGGAGTGTCACGTCGATGTTAGCGAGGCGGACATTGTAGCGCCAGTCCCTCACCGCCAGGCCGATCTCCCACTTGAAGTGATCCCTATAAGCCTGATAAGTGTTGCCAGCAGCATCCTGTACAGGCCACTCACCCATATCGCGGTGCTGTAGACCGGTTATCTTGCCTTTAGGGAAAATACCATGAGTGGTATTGGCACCCCAGGTCACGATCCACATAGAGGTGTTTGTGCCACCAGTCCCGCCCATGTCCACCACGTTCGCGGCACTCTGTGCATTCGCAGCCGTCACCGTTGAGTACCGTGGTGCAAACCCCGTAAAGCGTTCCGGATTAACTGCCTGATTACCGTAAATAATCGTCGAGGCGATCTGCTGGTTCATGCCTTCCAGAAACGCGACCACCTCACTTGCCCTAAACTCGCTCGAGTTCCCGTTAAGGTCTGCGATGTCCTTATCGACAAGGGCATACGCCTCAAGATTTCCACAGGTGTCGATGATCGGCGCTGTGGTCGATTTCGAGTTTGGGACACCGTAGTTGAGCAAACGCCATGTTGCGGTAGGCAAGCCAGTCCTCACGGTCGTTTTGTGGCCCGTAGGCAGGTTTCCTTGCAACGTGAGCATATCAAGCAGGATCTCGTTGGTTTGCGAGAGCAACTCGATGATCGTACCGATGCGGTAGCCATCCTCGACCCGTTTCGCCCAATCAGCGTAGGTTAGGACGGTTGTTCCAAGTGTTGCCATGTATCAAATCCTCATTGAAGTCGTGGTCCGCCAGTGTGTGGCCCGCTTGGACCATAAATGGCTTCGCCAAGTGTTACGGGCTGTCTCGTCGCCGCCGCCGGTGTCCCGCGAACCGGACCACCTTCAGATAAGGCTTTAGCCCATCTCGCTAAGGTCCGCACAATCGCTGGATGGTTTCCCGCGCCGGTAAACGCTAACGCCTCGCGAAACTTCGGATCTGACAACTCAGGATCGCTTGCAACCTTGGAAAATGTCTGCAAGACTTCTGAGAGCTTGTCGCCCCCGATTTCCTTGTCGGCCCGTACCTCCGCTTGCCAGTCCGCATTCTGCTTGTCCCAACTCGCTTGTAGCTTTTGGTTGGCAGTTTGGACCTGCTTCGCGGCCAGATCGACCAGGGTTTGTGCTACAGGGCCGGTCAAGCCGTGCTCCTTTGCAACGTTCGCGAAATCTCCGAAGAGGGCATCGTCCCGCGACAACCCCTCGGGAATAGTGATTTTCTCGATATCGAATGGCTCCGGCGCCGCAGGTGCCTCAGTACCGAGTACAGATGGCTCAGGCGCCGCTGTCGTCGTCTCCGTGATCTCCGTCGGAGTCGTCAGTACCGAAGCCTCGGGTGCCGATTGCGCCTGGTCGCTCAACTTCCATCTCCTTCAACATCTTGAGGTACATATCGTGATTAGCCTGCATGGCTTCGGCCTGCAGCCGCAGGCCAATGAAGCGCGAACCCTCACGGAATGCCAAACTGAGGGCGTTGGATACGCCAGCCGTTGTCCACACCCCGCATTCCATCATGAGCTGGTACATCCATCGGCGCCCGGCAGGTTCGCCTAAAAAACGCCCCAATGCCTGCATCTCCGCGACGCGCTCCGGAGTGAACTTGGTCTTAGCCACCGCCGCCACCTCCCAGCATCAGTTGGAGGGCATTCGCTCCACCACCCACATCCGTCTCCGACAGTGTTTTGGCCCCTTGAGCTGCTGTGGAAGCCATCTCGGCGGCTTGTGCGGCCTGTTGTTGTGTGGCACGGGCCTCGCGAGCCGCTGCCGCATCCTCGTCGCCCACGACGATCTTCGGCGAGACGCCCAACGCCGCTGCATACTCATCTATTGTCTGATCCGGGTTCAATTTATCGAGGATATTTGGGATCACCGCGGCCAGATTACCTGCAAAGCCCCACAGCTTCTCGATCCCAGCAGTGGCAATGCCCTTCTGGGCCATCGCCAACATCGAGATGTAGTCTACCTGGATATTGGTTGGGGCGCCTCTGAGCGAGGCGGGCGGGGGAGGTAGGAGTTGGCCGCGCCACATAATGCCCCACACTCGATCTATCCCGTTTCCGAGTCCCTCATGGGCCGACTCAATCCTTTCCAGTACCGGCCCCAACAACACTAGCTTCTCTTCGCGGCGCGCGTCGATCTCGGTCGCCGTCCGCACCGTCTGGAGGTCAGTAATTCCTGTGAACAGGTCATTATGGAACGTGATCTTGATCCGCTGCTGGACTTCGCGGATGTCCTGCATCATCTCAGCGATGGGAGGCATGATCGTGTAGATAGGACGTGCGCCCTCCCGATCCCGGCCCAGCCCTGATACGTAGGTCATCCCGCCCGGCAAGAGGGACATTGGCTGGTTTTTGAGTTGGACATCAGCCAGCATGGGAGGGTTTACCATCTTGTCGATGGCCTGAGCCTTACGCAGCGTCTCTTTCTGGAGCTGCTTAATGTCGCCCAGCGCGTCCATCCCTGGCGAGCGCCCATATGGGTCGTTGCTCTGCACATCCCAGCGCGGAGTCATGCAGGGCCAATCGTAAAAGCCCCGGCTCCGGAGAAGAGTGTTGTTGGGCGAGCCGATCTCCCAATAAATCTCACGAAACGGGAATTTCTTTGGGACCAGATCGAAATCGCCAGTATTGCGCTCGATGATGTGGCCGATGCGCTTCTCTTGCGACTTCAGCGATCCCTGCTCATAGCCGCGCCGCACCTCCGGAGATACCTTCTCTTCCCCGAACTCCTCGACCATCTGCCCATAGGTCAGGACAAATTCGCGGGCAACGGTCCCGACCTCGAGGTTGTTGTTAAGGTCGAAGAAGAACTCGCCCAAACAGGGGTTGAAACAGTGGATTATGTTGTCGTAATTCTCGTAGATAATGATGCAGGCTGAGCCGAACACTACCAAGTCGAAGTACATTATTGCCATCGACTGATAGAAGTTAGATGCTTGGAACACCGTCAACATGCGGCGTTCGCAATCACTTAACCAGCTTTGGACCTCGTAATCTTCCTCGTAGCCCTCGATACGCAGTTTGAACCATGGCCGGGTCGGGCTGGTGATCCCGTTCATCATCCCGCTCGCAAGCGTCCTCGCAGCGAGGGTACCGGTAGAGTCGATAATGTTGGTGTTTATGTCGGCACCGCGCGACCTATCGTTAGCGGAGATGAGCCACTTGTACCGTCTCGGTAGGATGTAGCTCGATAGGTCACGCCAGTGTAAATACCAAGTCGTCCGCACAGTGCGAAGCGACTCTATCCGCTCTTGTGCGTATTTACGGTATGCTTCGCTCATTGTCCTAACAGGACTTTGTTGCGAACTGTACCACCGCTCGAACCTAGCGGCCCGGTCAGGATCGTATCACTGAGCGTACCGAAGCGGCCGATGTTAGTATTCGGTCGTACACTCGCCTGCGAGGCATAAGTCGGTGGACTGGCCGGCGGCGGCGGCGGGTCCGGTGGTCGGGCAGAACCTCCCCCTCCTCCAAACATATCACCCTCCCCTTCGCACAACCGCCCAAGTCGGGTCTTCGTGCCACGGGATCGCTATCCCGCTCTCCAGCGTCTTCGCCGCAATCGTCTCCTCGCAGCGGGTCCAGGCGTTTTCGCCGCCGGGCTGGTCAACCACAAACGACAGCGCAGTTCGCGCCTCGTTGTAGTAGTTTGTTCCCATTCCCCAGTAGGTTATTTCGATCTCTCCATTCAGCCGGCCGCTTTGTTTCTGCGCCGACCAGCCGGTCAATGCTTCCTCCCACGAGATGAACCATGTAGCGCCGGCGCCCGCTTTCTTAAGGTCAGGTACGACGTATTGTCCTACCAGTTGCGGTGGGTATCCCGTTGTACCGAACTGGCCGATGACGTGCGGCGCTGCCCACTCCAACAAAGCATCGACCGGGAAACCAAGCTCGCGGCCCCGCCCAAGAGCGGCGATGACGAACATGTTCATCCAGTGCCCGTTGGCGCTATAAGCAATCGCAGTGTTGTAGTAAGCCGGGTCGGTGGCGTAGTAACCAGCCGCTCCCGCCCACCACCGGCAAGGCGGCAACCCGTACCCGCTCCAGCCGTCCCCGGTTGTGCCTATAGCGGAAGCGCCGAACACATGCTGGGCGGTCCCGGCGAACTCGGTCGTATTTATGTGGCGCTGACCTTCGTCCTTTGCGACGGCCTCGTCGACCATCAGCTCGAACGTCGGACGCAGCGGGTCTGTGTCGGGCAACAGGGCGGCGGCATTGAAAAGTGTCCGGTACATCCAACCCATTGCGCGCGGCTGACCATCACCGTAGCAGGTCATGTGATTGTAGTTCCGGTAGCCTGGATTGCCCCACAGCGAATTGCACCCTTGCCACATTTCGAGGCTGTCGAGAAAGAACGGATCGCCGGTCATCAAGTATGGCACCGAGAACGGGTCGGGGTGATGCGCGATGTCCGACAGCCAATCGTTCGCGACGCCGGGGTTGATTATAACGACATCATCCTCTGCTGTCGGCGTGAAGCGGGTGTCGAGAAACCCGTAGGTGCCACGGGTGTGGCAGTGGATGGTCCGCCCGAGATTAGCTTTTGTTGCGTCGCCCTCGCGTATGTTTCGCCGCCACCAGCCCGCCAACTCCGCTTGACCAAGCATCACCTCGCGGTCGCGATAGTCGCCGCTCAACAAGGCGGAAACATTCCACGACGGGTTTAACCCTATATCCAGTCTTCCGCCCGTGGTTGGCATCCACGGCTGCCATATNCCCGGCGCTCCGATAGAACGATCTCTAGTTAGCCANTTTGCGTAATGAGTTTCCGACGTGCTCGATGGTATTACGACAGCCGNGTCGTAGTTAGGCACCAGCCCGGTCTGCGCAAGGTATGTGACATTGTGATACAGGTTGACCTTGGGTTCCGGTGCGCCGCCGTACCATGCTGTCCGTGACCATCGTGTAGCGGGCAGATGCTTGATATTGGGCTGGCTGTACACCCCTACCCCAGCCACCGTGAGGTCGAGGTTGTAGGTCTGCGCCTCCATCGCCTCGGTGTTGCCGATCTCGCCGACGAAGCGGGTGCAGACTTTGCCGAGGCCGGGCCACACGGTTACGACAAACCACGGGTGAAATGCCCGGTGGGTGCTCCATCCGATGTCGTAGATACGCGCCGCCGTGCGGTCGCCGCACACATAGGTCTGTGCAATCGGACCCGAGGTCCACAGCGAGTAGTTCCCGGTTTGCAGCATGTCCCGCGCACTGGCGAATACCACGGCGCTGTTCGCCGGGTTGGTCAACTCGATCGTGGCGTCGTAGTCCATGACCGCCCCCCCGCCGGACGGTGTGTTGTCGCTGCTGGTCATATTGGCGAACTGTACGGTGGTCGGGACGTCGGGCGGCAGCGACGGCACTACGGTTGCCAGGATGGCGAATTTCACCGACCCGTCGGGCCAGCGGTTTTTGACATCGCACTGCGTCGGCACCAATCCGCCGTCGAGGACGATCTCCGCGTAGTTAGGGATCTCGCCCTGCACGAACGCGCGGGCGAACTGAAGCGGGTAATCGTTGACGGTTGCGCCCGACACGTTGGTCAGGGTCATCGTGTTGTCGGCATCAGGCTCCGGCACCGGTTCCGGCTCCGGTTCCGGCTCACCGGCTCCGAAGGCACTCAACACCTGTGGCGAGTGCAGCGCCTCATTGCCCTGCTCAGCGATGACGGTGATGTAGTATTGGCCGGGCGATACCTGTGTTGTCAGCATCAGCAACCCGTCCGCGACACCAAACAGGTTCGCGTCGATGCCGCCGAGCGCCAGCGTACCACTGAAAGGTCCGCCCCGCGTCTCGACCAGCACACTCGCAACGACATCGCCCGCTTGCGCATCGGCTGGGAATCGGAGAGGTGTTACCGTGACATCGAGCAATACCTGTGGTTGGCTCGTTGGTGGCGGCGGCGGCGGCTTGCTACGGTTCATTTCGCGGCCTCATCCATCAATTGCTTCACGGTCTCGCATGGCTCCAGCACAGACAACAGTTTCCCGTCGCTGAGCCACACGATGCAGCGCGCTTCGCCTGTGACTAATTTGTTCTGTCCTGATGCCGGCGCCCGTGAGTGCATAGAGGTGATGTGCTCGGGTGCCACAATGACTGCGCCCCCATCGACCCGGTGCAGGATCACCAGGGACATCGCCGCGACGAGTGCCGGAGTCATGAGATCACGCTTACGGCGTACTGCCGCGCCGTCGCCGCGCTATCAACGCGGACCCATTCTTCGAGCGCAACCATCGTCGCGAGTGCCTGACAAGTGATAGTGCCGGTCGAAACCCAGTGCTCGATGGCAACCTGGGTCGTCTGGGCATCGGGGTTGGTGGTGACGAACTCCTCAACGGCGGTTTGGGTAACGAGGGCATCGGTCATGCTATGACTACAGCCCCAATGGTTGCGTTATTGACCGCCGCCGGTGTCCAAGCGGCCCCGGTAGCAGGGTCCGTCGTGTCGGTCCGCCACGCCCACAGCCACCCTGATGTCGTCAACACCACAGTTGGCGAGGCCACGGTCGTCGCTCCCGACTTGATCTGCGCTGCCAAGGTGCGAGTGCCGGCGTCGCTCTTTTGGGCCAGGGCGCGCGTCGTGACGGCGATCACTTGGGAGGGCGTCGAGGCAATCGAGCCGATGCCGTAGAAATCCGCCTGACCGGGCGTGGCGCTGAACACATAGTCGGTCAGGGCATTTTGCGTTGCCTCGTCGACACACGAGAAATTCGTCGCTCCGGTCGACCGCGAGAACTGCACC
>Ga0065712_10067778_pt1 | contig 39859 bp, 31 predicted proteins | sample MisRhiReplicate1_FD_59099 | JGI IMG/M metagenome (GOLD analysis project Ga0065712, IMG submission 59099) | Miscanthus rhizosphere microbial communities from Kellogg Biological Station, MSU, sample Rhizosphere Soil Replicate 1: eDNA_1 v3... | ecosystem: Host-associated > Plants > Roots >...
CCATCGCCAAATCCTTGTCCATACCCTCAAGCGAGAGCAGGTCTTCGGCCGGATGGGCGTCTGCCAGCTTTTCCTCAGTAGCGATGGCTTTAGTCAACAAACGATCCTTGGCACGAGCGCGAAGCTCGTTGACGATGTCTTCGTCAAAGCCGTCGATGTTGAGCATTTCTTCCAACGGTACGTAGGCAATCTCTTCCAGGCTGGTAAAGCCTTCATCAACCAGAACCTGTGCCAGTTCTTCATCGACTTCCAGCTCTTCGATGAAATTGCGCAGGATGTCACCGGTTTCAGCTTGCTGCTTGGCCTGGATGTCCGATTCGGTCATTACGTTCAGGGTCCAGCCAGTCAACTGACTTGCCAGACGCACGTTCTGACCGCCACGACCAATCGCCTGGGCCAGGTTGTCCGCGCCAACCGCGATGTCCATTGCATGCGCATCTTCATCTACGATGATTGCCGCTACTTCAGCAGGGGACATTGCATTGATCACGAACTGTGCCGGGTTATCGTCCCAAAGCACGATATCCACACGCTCGCCACCCAGCTCGCCGGAAACGGCCTGAACTCGCGAACCACGCATGCCGATGCAGGCGCCTTGCGGATCGATTCGTTTGTCCTTGGAGCGAACAGCGATTTTTGCACGCGAACCCGGGTCACGGGAGGCAGCCATCACCTCGATCAGACCTTCGGCAATTTCCGGTACTTCGATACGGAAAAGCTCGATCAGCATCTCTGGCGCTGTACGCGACAGGATCAGCTGAGGGCCACGGTTTTCGGTGCGGATTTCCTTGAGCAGCGCTCGAACGCGAACACCCACCCGAAAAGTCTCCCGGGAAATGATGTCTTCACGAGCCAGCAGTGCTTCGGCATTGTTGCCAAGGTCAACGATGACATTGTCACGCGTAACCTTTTTGACAGTACCGGAAATGATTTCGCCCAGACGCTCGCGGTAGGCGTCGACAACCTGAGCACGCTCAGCCTCACGAACCTTCTGCACAATGACTTGCTTGGCGGTCTGCGCGGCAATACGGCCGAACTCGATGGAGTCGATTTTCTCTTCGATCAGATCGCCAGCAACGGCGCCCGGCTTTTTGGCCTGGGCCTGATCAACAGCCAACTCGTAGGCCGGATCGTCCAGATCTTCGTCTTCGACCACTGTCCAGCGACGGAAAGTCTCGTAGTTACCCGTGTGACGGTTGATTTCCACACGCAGTTCAACTTCATCTTCAAAACGCTTCTTGGTAGCAGTGGCCAGCGCCAGCTCCAGTGCTTCGAAAATTACACCTGCCGGAACGCCCTTTTCATTGGACACCGACTCAACAACCAGCAGTACTTCTTTGCTCATCGTACGCCTCGCCTTTCGCAAGCCATTGGATCCGCGGGATCCGCAGTATCTGGCACGTCTCAGTCAAACGTGGGAATAATGTTGGCCTTGTCGATCAAGTCGATCGGCAACAGGTATTCGTGATCTTCTACATGCACCACGACGTCCTGCTCCTCCACCCCGCGGAGAAGGCCTTGAAAGTTGCGTCGGCCATCGAAGGGCGAGCGCAGCTTTATTTTCACTTGTTCCCCAGCGTGCAAAGCAAACTGTTCAAGAGTGAACAGTGGGCGGTCCATGCCGGGAGAAGACACCTCAAGCGTGTATTCGGCAGCGATTGGATCTTCTACGTCCAACACACCACTGATCTGGCGACTGACGATTTCGCAGTCCTCCACCAGAACACCACCTTCCTTGTCGATATAAATGCGCAGCAGTGAATGTCGGCCCTGGGAAAGAAACTCTATTCCCCAGCATTGATAGCCAAGAGCCTCGACCACCGGGGCCAACAAGGCCTGCAACTGTTCTAGCTTGCTCGACACCTGAACCCCCTCGTGCATGCTTTAAAAATAAAAAAATGGGCAAAAGCCCATCCATGAGAACGCCGCTGAACATCGACGTCATGTACTGTCCAGCTAACAAAAAGCCCCTGAAAAGGGGCTCCGCTAAAACTGGTTGCGGGGGCTGGATTTGAACCAACGACCTTCGGGTTATGAGCCCGACGAGCTACCAAGCTGCTCCACCCCGCGACAAAGCTGGGGCGGAAGTATACGACCGATCCATCTATGGGTCAATCGAACATCCACCTACAAGAAAGCCCGCTAGTGCGGGCTCTCCTGTTCAATTGGTACCGAGAAGGGGACTCGAACCCCTACACCCTATGGGCACAACCACCTCAAGGTTGCGTGTCTACCAATTCCACCACCTCGGCATTACAACTCTTTTTGGCGACCTCAAGAACATCGCCTGAATTCTTTTACTTCTGCTCTGGAGCCTGAGGTACGTCAGCTGGAACAACAGCTGGCTTTTGCCCTTCGAGCACCGGCACATCATCTGCCGCCGGCTTTTGCTTCACTTCCAGTACCGCTGGATCTGGCAACCCTACTTGAGTCAGCTGTTGAGCTTTCTCTTTAGCAAAGTAACCTAACCCCAAGCTGGTTATGAAAAAACATGCCGCAAGTATAGCAGTAAACTTACTCAGAAAGGTAGAGGTTCCTTGCCCTCCGAAGACAGTATTTGATGCACCTGCTCCGAAAGACGCACCTGCGTCCGCACCTTTACCCTGCTGCAGCAATACCAGAGCAACAACGCCCAGAGCGCCCAACAGATGAAAAACGACTACGACTGTTTCCAGCATTTTTTCAGTTTCCCGCGGCGCGACAGATCGCACCGAACTCATCTGCATTCAGGGAGGCACCACCAATGAGCCCCCCATCGATATCCGGCATGCTGAATAACTCGACCGCATTGGTCGACTTAACGCTGCCGCCATAAAGAAGTCGCACGCCTTGTGCGACTTCGGCATTCTTTTCCGCCAGCCTGGCGCGAATGGCTGCGTGAACTTCCTGCGCCTCTTCAGGCGAAGCAGTCAATCCGGTACCAATGGCCCAGACCGGCTCGTACGCGATAACCGCATTCACGAACGCTTCAACACCAAACTCGGCAATGACGCTGTCCAGCTGGCGACCGACCACTTCAAGTGTCTGGCCCGCCTGACGCTCTTCCAGGGTTTCACCAATGCAAAGCACCGGTGTAAGACCTTCTGCCTGGATGGCTGCAAACTTGCGATTAAGCACATCGTCCTGCTCGCCAATCAACTGACGACGCTCGGAGTGCCCTACCAACACCAGCTTGCAACCCGCATCAGCCAACTGACTCGATGCAACTTCGCCTGTCAGTGCGCCCTGCGCAGCCTGTATCGCTGCATCCTGAGCGCCGACGATGATCGACGTCGCTTCAAGCGCCTGAATCACCTGACCGATGAACAGACTCGAAGGCATCACGGCAACATCAACGTTGCCCGGCATCGATTGCAGGGCAAGACCCTTGATCAGCTCAGCGACGCTGGCGCGGGTACCGTGCATTTTCCAGTTACCAGCTACCATTGGGCGACGCATGCTACACCTCGTGGGTCAAAGTGGGCGCAGATGTTACCCAACACTTAGAGCACTGGCAAGCCGAAATCAGGCGCAAACTTCAGCAACCAGTTTTGCCAGCTCTTCAGCATGGGCCCTGACCTGGGATTCGTCTTCACCTTCGACCATGACACGGACCAATGGCTCAGTACCGGACTTGCGCAGCAGAACCCTGCCACGCCCCGCCATTTGTTCGGTCACCCGTGCACAGGCCTCCTGAACGGACGGATGCGAAACGGGGTCGACACCGTCTCCACCAAAACGAACATTGATCAGGATCTGTGGGCACTTTCGCAGCCTCAGACGCGCTTCCGCGAGGCTGATGTCACTGCGACGCAACGCCAGAATGACCTGCAGTGCCGCGATGATCGCGTCACCCGTGGTTGCATGCTGGAAGCACACGATATGCCCGGAATTTTCTCCACCGATCTGCCAGTTACGCTCAAGCAGCTCGGCGATGACATAACGATCACCGACATTGGCGCGCACGAACGGAATATTCTGCTCAGCCAGGGCCAGCTCAAGACCCAGATTACTCATCAGCGTCCCGACCACTCCGCCCTGCAAGCGACCCCGCTCGTGCAGATCGCGCGCGATGATGTACAGCAGTTCGTCACCGTCGACGATGGTGCCCGTGTGATCGACCATCAGGACCCGATCGCCATCACCGTCGAAGCCGATACCCATGTCAGCCTTCTCGGCCAGCACGGCAGCCTGTAGCGCCTCCATATGGGTAGAGCCACAGTCCTTGTTGATGTTGAGGCCATCAGGCTGAGCCGAGAGTACGACAACCTGTGCGCCCAACTCACGAAACACGTTGGGCGCGACCTTGTATGTCGCACCGTGCGCGCAATCGATAACGACCTTCAACCCCGCGAAGTCGGTACTGGTCGGCACACTGCTCTTGCAGAACTCGATGTAACGGCCAGCGGCGTCGTTGATGCGGGAGACCTTGCCGAGGTTCTCGGACTCGGCAACGGTCATTGGCGCGTCGAGCAATTCCTCGATCATCATTTCGATCTCGTCCGGCAGTTTCGTACCCTGCCCGGAAAAGAACTTGATGCCGTTGTCGTAATGAGGATTGTGCGAAGCGCTGATCACGATGCCTGCCTCGGCGTGGAAGGTGCGCGTCAGGTACGCAATGGCTGGCGTGGGCATCGGACCCAGCAGCATCACATCGGCACCGGCAGCGGACAAACCGGCCTCGAGTGCCGACTCGAACATGTAGCCCGAGATACGCGTGTCCTTACCGACCAGAATCCGGCAGGTACCCAGCTTGCGGAAAGCCATGCCCGCCGCCCAGCCCAGCTTGAGCATGAACTCGGGAGTAATCGGGAACTGGCCAACTCGACCGCGAATGCCATCGGTTCCGAAATATTTTCTGGTACTCATGGATGCTCCACTGTTGTTATTCAGCTGTTTCGACAGCTGCAATCATGCGCACCACGTCAGCCGTTTCGGCGACATCGTGCACACGCAAGATTCTTGCACCTTTGGTCATGGCTAGTGCGGCCAATGCCAATCCACCTATCAGTCGCTCACCAACAGGACGACCCAGAACAGCGCCGATCATGCTTTTGCGTGACACGCCCACCAGCAGCGGGCGACCCAGCGCATGCAGCACTTCCATGTGCCTGAACAGACTGAGATTGTGCTCCAGCGTTTTCGCAAAGCCGAAACCGGGATCAAGAATAATACGGTCTTTGGGGATGCCTGCCGCCTCGCATCGCTCCATGCGATCAGCCAGGAAGGCACTCACTTCGCCGACGAGGTCCCGATAATGCGGATTATCCTGCATGTCGCCCGGCTCGCCCAGCATATGCATGAGACAGACCGGCAGACCGGTCGCGGCAGCCGCCCCCAGCGCACCTGGACGCCGCAATGAGCGAACATCGTTGATAAGCCCGGCGCCCAGTCTGGCGGACTCGACGATAACCTCAGGGGTCGAGGTGTCGACGGAGATGATGACGTCCAGCTCTCGAGCAATGCGCTCGACAACCGGCGCGACACGATCGACTTCCTCGGCAGGCGAAACAGGACGAGCGCCTGGACGCGTGGATTCGCCCCCTACATCGATCAGCGTAGCGCCCGCAGCAACCATCTCTTGCGCATGACGCAAGGCCGCATCGAGCTTGCTGTAGCGGCCGCCGTCCGAAAAAGAGTCAGGGGTTGCATTGAGAATGCCCATCACATGCGTATGGGCCAAATCAAGAACCCGGTTGCCGCAAGGCAACCGGGTTGGGTACAGCGCAGAAGTCATGTCAGACCTTAATGTTCAGCAGCCGGGCCACCGATCGGTGTTTCCGGGCGTGGATCAGGGGTGATCGGCGTACCTTTGGTACCCGAACCGCCTTCCCAATCCCGCGGCTCGCGCGGCGGACGACCCGACATGATGTCGTCGATCTGATCGGCATCGATGGTTTCATACTTCATCAGCGCGTCTGCCATGGCATCGAGCTTGTCACGGTTGTCCGTAAGCAGCTGCTTTGCGGTGCCGTAGCAGAGGTCGATGATGCTGCGAACCTCGGAGTCGATCAGCTTGGCCGTCTCTCCGGAGAAGCTGGAGTTCTGGCTGCCGCCGCGACCCAGATAACCGGCGTCTTCATCCTCGGAATACATCAGAGGACCCAGTTTTTCCGACAGACCCCACTTGGTCACCATGTTCCGCGCAATCTGGCTCGCACGCATGATGTCATTGGAAGCGCCAGTCGTGACGCCATCAAAGCCAAGTGTCATCTCTTCAGCAATACGACCGCCGTACAGCGAGCAGATCTGACTGATCAGCGCACGCTTCGACAGGCTGTAACGATCTTCTTCCGGCAGGAACATGGTCACGCCCAGCGCGCGACCGCGCGGGATGATCGACACTTTGTAGACCGGGTCATGCTCAGGCACCAGACGACCAACGATAGCGTGACCCGCTTCGTGGTAGGCCGTGTTCTGCTTTTCCTTCTCGGACATGACCATCGATTTGCGCTCGGCGCCCATCATGATCTTATCCTTGGCCAGCTCGAACTCTTTCATCTCGACGATGCGCTTGCCGGAGCGAGCAGCAAAGAGTGAAGCCTCGTTGACCAGGTTGGCCAGGTCGGCACCCGAGAAGCCAGGCGTGCCGCGAGCGATGACACCAGGATTTACATCCTCGCCCATCGGAACCTTGCGCATGTGAACCTTGAGAATCTGTTCGCGACCACGGATGTCCGGCAGACCGACCACGACCTGACGGTCGAAACGGCCCGGACGCAGCAGCGCAGGGTCAAGCACGTCAGGACGGTTGGTTGCAGCAATGACGATGATGCCGTCATTCATTTCGAAACCGTCCATCTCTACCAGCAACTGGTTGAGAGTCTGCTCGCGCTCGTCATGACCACCGCCCATGCCAGCGCCACGATGGCGACCGACAGCGTCGATTTCGTCAATGAAGATGATGCATGGCGCGTGCTTCTTGGCCTGTTCGAACATGTCACGGACGCGGCTCGCACCAACACCCACGAACATTTCAACGAAGTCGGAACCGGAAATGGTGAAGAACGGCACTTTCGCTTCGCCAGCGATGGCTTTGGCGATCAGCGTCTTACCGGTACCCGGAGGACCGACCATCAGCACGCCGCGGGGAATTCGACCACCCAGACGCTGGAACTTGCCCGGATCGCGGAGGAACTCAACGAGCTCGCCGACTTCTTCCTTGGCTTCGTCACAACCTGCAACGTCAGCCAGCGTGGTCTTGACCTGATCTTCGGACAGCAGACGCGCCTTGCTCTTGCCAAAGCTCATCGGGCCGCCTTTACCGCCCGCGCCGCCCTGCATCTGGCGCATGAAGAACATGAAGACCGCGATGATCACCAGAATCGGGAAGCTGGCGACCAGCAACTGTGTCCAGATGCTCTGCTGCTCAGGCTGCTTGCCTTCAACAACCACGTTGTTGTCGACCAGATCGCCGATCAGACCGTTGTCCTGGATAGCCGGACGAATGGTCTTGAAGGTATCGCCATCGCTGCGCTTGCCAGTGATGACGTAGCCGTCGACGGAAACCTTCTCAACCTTGCCATCCTTCACTTGCTGGATGAACTCGGAGTAATTGAGGGTCTGCGGCTCGTTCGGGCTGGAGAAGTTGTTCATCACCGTCACAAGGACAGCAGCGATGATCAACCACAGGATCAAATTCTTTGCCATATCGTTCAATTAGCTACCCTCTGAAGCAAGCTCCACGCAGCAAGCGTGCCTCGCATGATATTCACCGGCCTAACTTACTACAGAACCTACAGATGTGGCAGGCGACGTCTGTAACCCTTTGTGAAACTTTGACTACGCGATGTTCGAACATGCTGCATCGACAACGCTATTTAAAAAAAGCTATCGCTCTGTGTCAGAGACGCTCATCGCTGGCAGCGCCTTCGATGCCTTTGAAGCCACGCCCCAGCAGGTACTGCTCGCGGGAACGGTCGCGTGAGGACAAGGGTTTGCGCATCTGTACCTTGTCGAACAGTTTGCGAATGTCCTTGTGGTACACATCGAAACCCTCACCTTGGAAGACCTTGATGAGGAAATCGCCACCCGGACGCAGAACCCGCCCGGCCAGATCAAGCGCCAGTTCGCACAGAAACATTGCACGCGGCATGTCGACAGCGCTCAATCCACTCATATTGGGGGCCATATCGGAAATCACAAGGTCTACCTGTGTATTACCGACTGCTTCCAGAATTTGCGCGAGCACAGCGTCTTCGGTGAAGTCGCCCTGAATGAAGGTCACATCAGGGATGCTGTCCATCTCAAGGATGTCGGAAGCGATCAGGCGGCCTTGACCGCCAATCAGACGACTGGTCACCTGCGACCAGCCTCCAGGCGCGGCGCCGAGGTCGATCACGGTCATGCCGGGACGGATGATCTTGTCCTTTTCCTGGATCTCGAGAAGCTTGTAACTGGCGCGCGAACGGTAGCCGTCCTTCTGCGCCATTTTGACGTACTTGTCGTCGAAGTGTTCTTTGAGCCAGTTATGGCTTGTCTTGGAACGGGCCACGGGGCACCTCAAAAATAAACGAGTCGTGATTAACTGGGCGGTCCCGGACTCGCTCGGGTAAACTGGCCGCCGCTTTTTACAAGATCAGACGCAGAGGTCAGATTATGCCGCTCACTCAAGAGCAGAAGAAACAATACAAATCCATTGGCCACCACCTGAAACCGGTATTGATCGTGGCTGACAATGGTTTGACTGAAGGTGTGCTGGCAGAGCTTGAACGCGCACTGAGCGATCATGAGCTGATCAAGATCAAGCTCAACATCCTCGACCGCGAAAGCCGCCTGCAGGCCATTGCAGAAATCTGCAAAGCCGGCTCGGCCGACCTGGTTCAGGTCATCGGCAAAATGGCGTTGATCTATCGCAAGAACCCAAAGGTAAACAAGCTGTTGTCCAACGTCCACCGCGCGCACTAAAAAAAACAGAAGCCAGGGCCGCTTTCAGCGCGCCCTGCTCCTGATTCTCTCGCACCAAACTATCGAACAGGCTACCGCCAGACCCTTCAAAGCCAGAACCATGGAGGCTGACAGGTTGCGCCCGCCATAAGCGGGCACCGAGCCTTAGATGTGACGAACCTCGACGATTTCGTACTCGATCACGCCGCTGGGCGTTTTCACGACAACGACGTCGCCTTCTTCCTTGGCAATCAAGGCACGGGCGATGGGCGAACCCACCGAAATCTTGCCTTTCTTGATGTCCGCTTCATCCTCACCGACGATCTGATACGTGACGCTCTCGTCCGTCTCAACGTTGGCGATTTCCACGGTCGTGCCGAAAATCACCTTGCCGGTGTGAGGAATGGTGGTGACGTCGATCACCACGGCATTCTGCATACGGCCTTCGATGTCACGGATACGCGCCTCGACCATGCCCTGCTGCTCGCGCGCAGCATGGTATTCAGCGTTTTCCTTCAGATCGCCCAGCTCCCGCGCCGTGCCGATGTCCTGGCTCAGCTTGGGACGGACCACCTTGGTCAGATGCGTCAATTCTTCTTCCAGGGCGCGAGCGCCCTGAACAGTCATTGGGTATTTGATCATGCCTTCAATCCTGCATGGAGATCCTGCAAGCGACGTACAGTCTTCTCTGGACCGAACTTGAGCGCTTCGCAGATGGCTTCGCCTGCTGCAATAGTAGTGGTGCAGTAAATCTTGTGCTGCAAGGCGTTGCGACGAATGGAATAGGAGTCCGCGATCGACTGACGGCCTTCGGTGGTGTTGATGATCAGGGTGACTTCGTCATTCTTGATCATGTCGACCACGTGCGGACGACCTTCGGTGACCTTGTTGACGCGGCGAACCTTCAAGCCCGCTGCTTCGATCAGCCTGGCGGTACCCGCCGTCGCAACGATCTGGAAGCCAAGACTGATCAGGTCACGCGCAACACCCGCCACCAAAGGCTTGTCATCGTCACGAACGCTGATGAATGCGGTGCCACCGGTCGGCAGCACTTCGCTGGCGCCCATCTGAGCCTTGGCGAACGCTTCACCAAAGGTGTCGCCCACGCCCATCACTTCACCGGTCGACTTCATCTCTGGGCCGAGGATCGGGTCAACACCCGGGAACTTGGCGAACGGGAACACCGCTTCTTTCACACTGTAGAAATTCGGAATGATTTCCTTGGTGAAGTTCAGCTCTTTCAGGGTTTTGCCTGCCATCACGCGCGCAGCGATCATGGCCAGGGAAACACCGATGCACTTGGACACGAACGGCACGGTACGCGATGCACGCGGGTTGACTTCAATGACGTAGATGTCTTCGCCCTGCAAGGCCAACTGCACGTTCATCAGGCCGACAACGCCCAGTTCCAGCGCCATCTTCTTGACCTGTTCGCGCATCTCGTCCTGGATGTGAGCCGGCAGCGAGTACGGCGGCAGCGAGCACGCGGAGTCACCGGAGTGAACGCCCGCCTGTTCGATGTGCTGCATGATCGCGCCGATCACAACGTCGGTGCCATCGCAGACAGCATCGACGTCCATTTCGATGGCGCAGTTCAGGAAGTGGTCCAGCAGCACCGGACTGTCGTTGGAGACCTGAACCGCTTCACGCAGGTAACGCTTGAGTTCGTCTTCCTGGTAAACGATTTCCATCGCACGACCACCCAGTACATAGGATGGACGCACGACCAGCGGATAACCGATCTTGGCGGCAGCACGAATCGCTTCGTCTTCGCTGCGCACAGTTGCGTTTGGCGGCTGACGCAGATTCAGACGCTCGACCATCTGCTGGAAGCGCTCACGGTCTTCCGCACGGTCGATGGCGTCAGGACTGGTGCCGATGATCGGCACGCCTGCGGCCTCCAGCGCACGAGCCAGTTTCAGCGGCGTCTGGCCGCCGTACTGGACAATCACGCCCTTTGGCTTCTCGACGCGCACGATTTCCAGTACGTCTTCCAGCGTGACCGGCTCGAAGTACAGACGATCGGACGTGTCGTAATCGGTGGAAACGGTTTCCGGGTTGCAGTTGACCATGATGGTCTCGTACCCGTCGTCACGCAGCGCCAGAGCGGCGTGTACGCAGCAGTAGTCGAACTCGATGCCCTGGCCGATACGGTTTGGACCGCCGCCCAGAATCATGATCTTGTCGCGCGTCGACGGGTTGGCTTCGCACTCTTCTTCGTACGTCGAGTACAGGTACGCGGTGTCGGTCGCGAACTCGGCGGCACAGGTGTCGACGCGCTTGTAGACCGGGAACACTTCCAGCTTGTGGCGATGTGTACGCAGGTTCTTCTCGGTCACGCCCAGCAGCTTGGCCAGACGGGCATCGGAGAAGCCCTTGCGCTTGAGGCGGAACATCAGGTCGCGGTCGATGGCCGACAGACCCAGTGTCTTGACCTTCTCTTCGTCCTTGATCAGATCTTCGATCTGGACCAGGAACCAGGGGTCAATCATGTTCATGGCAAAGATGTCTTCGACGCTCATGCCGGCGCGGAAGGCGTCAGCGACGTACCAGATACGCTCGGCACCCGGAACGGTCAGCTCACGCTTGAGCGTGCTCATGCTTTCCGGATGGCTCAGATCAAGCTTCGGATCAAGACCGCAGACGCCCACTTCCAGACCGCGCAGGGCTTTCTGCAGGGATTCCTGGAAAGTACGGCCGATGGCCATGACCTCACCCACCGATTTCATCTGGGTGGTCAGGCGAGCATCGGCCTTGGCGAACTTCTCGAATGCAAAGCGCGGCAGCTTGGTGACGACGTAGTCGATGGATGGCTCAAACGAAGCCGGGGTCTTGCCGCCGGTGATGTCGTTGGACAGCTCGTCCAGCGTGTAGCCAACAGCCAGCTTGGCCGCGATTCTGGCAATCGGGAAACCGGTCGCCTTGGAAGCCAGTGCCGAGGAACGCGAAACACGCGGGTTCATCTCGATCACGACCATGCGGCCAGTATCCGGGCAGATACCGAACTGGACGTTGGAGCCACCGGTTTCAACGCCGATCTCGCGCAGCACCGCCAGGGAGGCGTTACGCAGGATCTGGTATTCCTTGTCGGTCAGGGTCTGTGCTGGCGCAACAGTGATCGAGTCACCGGTGTGCACGCCCATCGGGTCGAAGTTTTCGATGGAGCAGACAATGATGCAGTTGTCCTTTTTGTCGCGGACAACTTCCATTTCGTACTCTTTCCAGCCGATCAGCGATTCGTCGATCAGCAGTTCCTTGGTTGGCGACAGGTCCAGACCACGGGCACAGATTTCTTCGAACTCTTCACGGTTGTAAGCGATACCGCCACCGGTGCCGCCCATGGTGAAGGACGGACGGATGATGCAAGGGAAGCCGAGGCGCTCAAGAACAGCATTGGCTTCTTCCATCGAGTGGGCGATGCCGGAGCGCGGGCAGTCAAGACCGATGGATTTCATCGCCTTGTCGAAACGCGAACGGTCTTCAGCCTTGTCAATCGTGTCAGCGTTGGCACCGATCATTTCGACGCCGAACTTCTCCAGAACGCCTTCGCGCTCAAGGTCCAGCGCACAGTTCAGTGCAGTCTGGCCGCCCATGGTTGGCAGCAGTGCGTCCGGACGCTCTTTCTCGATGATCTTGGCAACGGTCTGCCACTTGATCGGCTCGATGTAGGTGGCGTCGGCCATCGCCGGGTCGGTCATGATGGTGGCCGGGTTGGAGTTCACCAGGATGACGCGGTAACCCTCTTCGCGCAGAGCTTTGCAGGCCTGGGCGCCGGAGTAGTCGAATTCACAGGCCTGGCCGATCACGATGGGGCCGGCGCCGAGAATCAGGATGCTTTTAATATCTGTACGTTTTGGCATGGGTTGTCACTCAAATCCGCAGGTCAGTCGGCAAGCCGTCTTGAACATTTCATGGAGGTGGCCTGGGTGGCAGCGACCGGATGTATTGTCCGGGTCCAGCCAGGTCACCTGCTTACTACAGTCTCAAGGCAACCGGTCAGCGTCGCTTGGCCATGGCTTCGATAAAGCGGTCAAACAGCGGCGCGACGTCGCTCGGGCCAGGGCTGGCTTCAGGGTGGCCCTGGAAGCTGAAGGCGCTCTTGTCGGTACGCTCGATACCCTGCAGGGTGCCGTCGAACAGCGACTTGTGGATGGCGCGCACGTTGGCTGGCAGCGTGGCTTCGTCTACCGCGAAACCGTGGTTCTGGCTGGTGATCATGACGACACCGGTGTCCAGATCCTGAACCGGGTGGTTGGCACCGTGGTGGCCATGGCCCATTTTTACAGTCTTGGCGCCGGAGGCCAGAGCGAGCAACTGGTGCCCCAGGCAGATGCCGAATACCGGGGTTTCGGTTTCCAGCACTTCCTTGATCGCAGTGATCGCGTAATCGCAAGGCTCTGGATCGCCAGGACCGTTGGACAGGAACACGCCGTCCGGGTTGTAGGCCAGAACGTCCTTGGCAGGCGTCTGCGCCGGAACCACGGTCACGCGGCAGCCGCGCTCGACCAGCATGCGCAGGATGTTCAGCTTCACACCGTAATCGTAGGCAACCACGTGGTAAGGCAGCTCGGAAGCAGCGATTTCAGCATGGCTGTCGGTCTTCAGGTCCCAGACGCTGGAACGCCATTCGTAGGTGTCCTTGGTGCTGACTTCCTTGGCCAGATCCATGCCCTTGAGGCCTGGGAAGCCGCGCGCTGCTGCAATGGCGGCTTCTTCAGATATGTTGTCACCGGCCATGATGCAGCCGTTCTGTGCGCCTTTCTCACGCAGGATGCGGGTCAGGCGACGGGTGTCGATACCGGCGATGGCGACAACGTTATTGGCCTTCAGGTAGTCGTCCAGCGACATCTTGTTACGCCAGTTGCTGGCGACCAGAGGCAGGTCACGGATGACCAGACCTGCGGACCAGACTCGATCAGACTCGGCGTCCTCAGGCGTGGTGCCGGTGTTGCCGATATGGGGATAAGTCAGGGTAACGATCTGCTGGGCATAGGAAGGATCGGTAAGGATTTCCTGATAGCCTGTCATTGCGGTGTTGAACACCACCTCACCAACGGTCTGACCGTCGGCTCCAATGGCTTCGCCGCGAAAAATGCTGCCATCAGCAAGGGCGAGTATGGCTGGCTTAGTCAAGAAGACCTCCCGTAAATAAAGCCTGAAAGGGCGTTCGCAGGTTGCAAAAAAGCGGAATGACGTAGATACGTCACCCCGCTTTCTTATAGAATCATCTGCGCGCTTTTAGTGGACACACTAAAGCTGTAGCTTACAGAAAAGGCCCATTTTGGTCTACCACCAATGTGCCTGAAATGCGGGAAAATGCGACAGCGGGTTGAAGCGAATCAGTCAGTAAAAAGCCGAATCCCGCAGCGTGTACGAAATCCGGCCTGTTAACTGCAGATGCAAGGATCAATGCAGATCCAGCACATCCTGCATGTCATACAACCCCGGCGCCTTGCCATCGAGCCACATCGCAGCCCTCACGGCACCCTTGGCAAACGTCATGCGACTGGACGCCTTGTGGGTGATCTCGACACGCTCACCGTCGGCAGCAAACAGCACCGTGTGATCGCCGACCACATCGCCGGCGCGAATTGTCGCGAAGCCGATGCTCTGACGATCACGCGCACCGGTCTGGCCTTCACGACCATAGACCGCGACCTTCTGCAGGTCACGACCCAACGCACTGGCAACCACCTCACCCATGCGCAACGCAGTGCCTGAAGGCGCGTCGACCTTGTGACGGTGATGCGCTTCGGTGATTTCGATATCGACATCATCACCCAGAACCCGGGCCGCCGTATCGAGCAACTTCAGACACAGGTTGACACCGATACTGAAATTGGCGGCGAACACGATCGGGATTTCCTTGCCCGCCTCAACCAGACGCTGCTTCTCTTCAACACTGAACCCGGTCGTGCCAATGATCATGGCCTTGCCCGCCTTGCGGCAGAACGCCAGGTTCTTGAGCGTCACCGACGGATGCGTGAAATCGATCAGCACATCGAACTCGTCCGCGACCTTGGCCAGATCACCCGACAAAGGCACGCCGATACGACCCAGCGCAGCCAGTTCGCCAGCGTCTGCGCCAACCAGCGTGCTGTCAGGACGATCGATCGCAGCGGTCAACCCGGCGCCGGGCGCCTGCTGGATCGCTTCGATCAAGGTTTTACCCATGCGCCCGGCGGCGCCTACTACAGCAATACGTCGCATGCCGATTTCCTTAGATAACCTTACAAATCACCGAAGAAGCGCTTCACACCCTCGAACCAGCCACTGGCCTTGGGAGAGTGGGACTCATCATTCTCAAGCGACGTGCGGAACTCTTCCAGCAGCTCGCGCTGACGCTTGCTGAGGTTGACCGGGGTTTCGACCGCCACACGACACATCAGGTCGCCCGCACCGCCACCGCGCACCGGAGCAACACCCTTGCCGCGCAGACGGAACTGCTTGCCGGTCTGGGTGCCCTCGGGGATCTTCAGCTTGACGCGACCGTCGAGGGTCGGCACTTCAAGCTCGCCACCCAATGCTGCATCGGTAAAACTGATGGGTACTTCGCAGAACAGGTGCTTGCCGTCACGCTGGAAGATGTCGTGTTCGCGCACGTTGATCACAACGTACAGGTCGCCGGTCGGACCACCCTGAACGCCCGCCTCGCCTTCGCCGGACAGGCGAATGCGGTCGCCGGTATCGACACCTGGCGGCACTTTGACAGACAGCGTCTTGTACTCTTCGACACGACCTTCGCCGTGGCACGAGTCGCATGGATCGGAAATGATCTTGCCGTGACCATGGCAACGCGGGCAGGTCTGCTGCACAGAGAAGAACCCCTGCTGCATACGCACCTGACCGATACCGCCACAGGTCGGACACGTGACCGGAGAAGAGCCCTTCTTCGCGCCACTGCCGTCGCACGGCTTGCAGTTGACCAGCGTCGGGACGCGGATGCTGACCGTTGTGCCACGAACCGCCTCTTCGAGGTTCAGCTCGAGCGTGTAACGCAGGTCGCTGCCACGCTGGGCACCACCGCGTCCACCGCCGCCAGCTCTGCCACCACCGAAGAAGTCACTGAACACATCACCGAAGATATCAGAGAAGTTCGCACCGCCAGCGCCACCACCAAAGCCTCCGCCGCCGCCCATGCTCGGGTCGACACCGGCATGACCGTACTGGTCGTAGGCTGCACGCTTACTGGCATCGGACAGGACTTCGTAGGCCTCGTTGGCCTCCTTGAACATCTCTTCCGACGCTTTGTCATCAGGGTTGCGGTCAGGGTGGTGCTTCATCGCCAGACGACGGTAAGCCTTTTTCAGCTCCGCCTCGCTGGAGCCTCGCTCCACTCCCAACACTTCGTAATAATCACGCTTTGCCATAATTCTTCCGCACTCTTGAGGACGTTCGGCAAGACCCTCCTGAGCCTCGCCAAACTCGTTGAGCCCCATACAGGCCCGGACCCAACTCACGTCAATTCAACGATCCTGGTCTTCGTTCAACGGCCAGAAACATCCGACCGAGAAAGCGGCAGAATGAGTCGCCACGCAGGAGCATCGCGATCTTGCCACATGGCATTCGGAACGAAATCCGCCTGCCGAAATTTTGCCTGTTCCAGACACGCCAACGCGGGAGCAAGCTCCCGCGCGGCGACATCCTACCAGCCACCACTCGAAAGAGGTCAACCGGCTTGCAAGTGAGCCTGCGCTTACTTGTGGTCTTTCACTTCTTCGAACTCGGCGTCGACAGCGTCGTCAGCCTTGGACGGTTCGTCAGCAGGCTTGGCCGCTGCTTCCGGGTTCTCGGCCTGCTCGGCGTACATCTTCTGAGCGATTGGCGCGGAAACCTTGGACAGCTCTTCAACCTTGGCTTCGATGGCAGCCTTGTCGTCGCCTTTGACAGCGGCTTCCAGAGCGACCACTGCAGCTTCGACTGCGGTCTTCTCTTCGGCAGTCACTTTGTCGCCTGCATCGGAGATCATCTTGCGAGTCGAGTGGACCAGCGCATCACCCTGGTTACGGGCAGAGGCCAGCTCTTCGAACTTGCGATCTTCTTCAGCGTTGACTTCAGCGTCACGAACCATCTGCTGAATTTCTTCCTCGGACAGACCGGAGTTGGCCTTGATCACGATGGACTGCTGCTTGCCGGTGGCCTTGTCTTTCGCGCCTACGTGCAGAATGCCGTTGGCGTCGATGTCGAAGGTCACTTCGATCTGTGGCACGCCACGTGGAGCCGGTGGAATCTCGGCCAGGTCGAACTTGCCCAGGGACTTGTTCTGACCGGCTTGTTTACGCTCACCCTGCAGCACGTGAATGGTCACAGCGTTCTGATTGTCATCGGCAGTCGAGAACACCTGGGATTTCTTGGTAGGAATCGTGGTGTTTTTCTCGATCAGCGCGGTCATCACGCCGCCCATGGTTTCGATACCCAGCGTCAGCGGGCTGACGTCGAGCAGCAGAACGTCTTTGACATCACCGGCCAATACTGCGCCCTGGATGGCAGCACCCATGGCAACCGCTTCGTCAGGGTTGACGTCTTTACGTGCTTCTTTACCGAAGAACTCGGTCACCAGCTTCTGCACCAGCGGCATACGGGTCTGACCACCGACCAGAATCACGTCGTTGATGCTGCCGATGTCGATGCCAGCGTCCTTCAACGCGATACGGCAAGGTTCGATGGTGCGCTGAACCAGGTCTTCAACCAGCGATTCCAGCTTGGAACGGGAGATTTTCACGTTCAAGTGCTTTGGACCGGTCGCATCTGCAGTGATGTACGGCAGGTTGACGTCAGTCTGCATGCTGGAGGACAGCTCGATCTTGGCCTTTTCAGCAGCTTCTTTCAGACGCTGCATCGCCAGAGGGTCGCCCTTCAGGTTCATGCCGCTTTCTTTCTTGAATTCGTCGACGAGGTAGTCGATCAGACGAATATCGAAGTCCTCACCACCCAGGAAGGTGTCGCCGTTGGTGGCCAACACTTCGAACTGGTGCTCACCGTCGACTTCAGCGATTTCGATAACCGACACGTCGAACGTACCGCCACCCAAGTCATAAACGATGACAGTGTGGTCGCCCTTCGCTTTGTCCATACCGTAAGCCAGAGCGGCAGCGGTAGGCTCGTTGATGATGCGCTTGACGTCCAGACCCGCGATGCGGCCGGCGTCCTTGGTCGCTTGACGCTGGCTGTCGTTGAAGTAGGCAGGAACAGTGATGACCGCTTCGGTAACAGCTTCACCGAGGTAGTCTTCAGCGGTCTTCTTCATCTTTTTCAGGATTTCAGCGGAAATCTGAGGAGGCGCCATTTTCTGGCCATTCACTTCAACCCAGGCGTCGCTGTTATCAGCCTTGACGATCTTGTAAGGGACCATCTGGATGTCTTTCTGAACGACTTCTTCGTCAAAACGACGACCGATCAGACGCTTGACTGCGTACAGCGTGTTGTGCGGATTGGTCACGGCCTGACGCTTTGCAGACTGACCCACCAGGATCTCACCATCGTTGGCATAGGCAATGATCGACGGCGTGGTGCGAGCACCCTCGGCGTTCTCGATAACCTTGGCCTTGCCGTTTTCCAGAACGGAGACACAGGAGTTGGTAGTCCCCAGGTCGATACCGATAATTCTTCCCATCTTGACTCTCCCGAAACTTTGATTTGGTTGCCGCAACTGCGTTTACAAATTGCGGTAGCTCTTAAACGCTTGACCTGTAAATGGGGGCCTTGCAGCTGATTTCAAGCCTGCTCGTCAATTGACGGCGTAACAGGCGACGGTGCCTTGCTGACCACGACCATGGCCGGGCGCAGCAGACGACCATTGAGCTGGTAACCCTTCTGAAACACTTTGAGCACCGTGTTGGGCTCTACATCTGCACTTTCCTGCATGGCCATTGCCTGGTGCTGTTCGGCACTGAAGGGCTGACCATGCGGGTCGACGGCTTCCAACTGATAGCGCTTGAGGGTGTCCTGAAACATCTTCAAGGTCAGCTCGATACCTTCACGCATCGGGCGAATGCTTTCGTCGTCCGGACTGGACAGCTCGATACCTCGCTCCAGACTGTCGATGATCGGCAGCAGATCACCGGCAAATTTTTCCAACGCAAACTTGTGAGCCTTTTCAACATCCTGTTCAGCGCGGCGGCGGACATTCTGCAGATCCGCAGCCACTCGCAGGGATTGGTCCTGCGCGGCAGCCAGTTGCTCTTCGAGCACTTGCACACGGGTCGTCAGTTCGTCGCCCGCGCCTGCTTCGGCAGCCTGGTCCTGGCTCTGCGCATCCAGATTCTGTTCGTCAGCCATAAGTGTTCTCCTTTAAAAACGTCCGCGAACCCAACTCGCGCTTCTGCCCCCTATATGGGATCGGAATTTTCGGCTTCAAGGGCAGACAGGAACGGATATATGCATTTCCTCACAAAAAAATAGGGAATAAAGAGCCAGGAAAAATCGACACGCCTCGCTGCGCGGACTAAAAAACAATGAAGACCAATCAAATCGAGCTAAGCCAAGGCATTGTCAGCAGCAAATAAAACACTGTATAAATAACCAGACAAATAGCTCGGGAGCCGCTCAATGCTGGTGCACCTTTCCGTACATAACTACGCCATCGTCGAACACCTCGATCTCGAGCTTGATCGAGGCATGAGCGTAATCACTGGCGAAACCGGCGCTGGCAAATCCATCATGCTCGACGCGCTGGGCCTGACGCTGGGCGACCGGGCCGACAGCGGCGTGGTTCGTCCAGGTGCCGACAAGGCTGACATCCTCGCCACGTTCGATCTGGAAGACATTCCCGAAGCACAGGTCTGGCTCAAGGAGCGCGACCTGGACAATGACGGTCCCTGCATTCTGCGCCGGGTCATCACCGCAGAAGGCCGCTCGCGCTCGTACATCAACGGCTCGCCCTGCCCTCAAGGCGACCTGAAAGCGCTTGGCGAACTGCTGATCGATATCCACAGCCAGCATGAGCATCAATCCCTGCTCAAGACCGATACCCACCGCCGTTTGCTGGACGAATACGCAGGCGCGACCGATCTGGCGCGGCAGGTTCAACTGGCGGCACAGCGCTGGCGTCAGACCCGGCAGGAACTGGAACGGCTTTCCAACTCGGGTGACGAGCAACGTGCACGCCACCAGTTACTGAGTTATCAGCTGGAAGAACTGGAAAGCCTGAGCCTGGGCGAAAACGAGCTGGAGCAACTGGAGCAGGAACACAAGAACCTGACCAACGCCGAAAGCCTGCTGAGCATCTGCCGACAAGTCGTCGAGCAATGCAGCGAGAGCGATTCCGGCAACGTGCTCAATGCCCTGACGGCCAGTCTGCATCGCCTGGGCAGCGTGAATAACTCACCTACCGCACTCAGCGAAGCCACTGATCTACTGTCCAGCGCCCAAATTCAGGTAGAAGAAGCCGTCGGGGAGCTCAATCGCTTTCTCGACCACTTCGACGCCGACCCGGCCAGACTGCAGCAGCTTGAAGAACGGCTCGATGCTATTTATACACTCGCACGCAAACACCGCATCCAGCCCAACGAAGTGGCGACCCTGCAGCAGAAGTTGCTGGATGAAATCGAAACACTGAATGCCAACGATGAATCCATCGAACGGCTTGAGCATGAGGTTCAGGCGTTTGCCCGCCACTATCAGGAAAAGGCTCGCGAACTGAGTGACCTGCGTCACAGTTCGTCGACCCGACTGGCCAGTGCCGTCGAGCAGGAGATTCATCGACTGGGCATGCCCGGCGGTCGCTTCCAGATCGAACTGAAAGCCATACCCGGCAGCGAACCTCATCCTCATGGGCTGGAGCATGTCGAACTGCTGGTCAGCGCCAACCCCGGCCAACCGCTCAAGGCGCTGGCGAAGGTCGCGTCGGGTGGCGAGTTGTCACGCATCAGCCTGGCGATTCAGGTCATCACCGCCCAGACTTCTCGCGTGCCAACATTGGTATTCGATGAAGTCGATGTGGGCATCGGTGGCCCGACGGCCGAAATCGTCGGCCAGTTGCTGCGACGCCTGGGCGAGCGTGGGCAGGTCATGACCGTGACGCACTTGCCGCAGGTCGCAGCGCAAGGCCATCAGCATCTGTTCGTGCACAAGGTCAGGGATAACTACGCGACTCGCACTGCCGTGTCCAAACTGACCAAAGCCGAGCGTATAGAGGAAGTGGCGCGCATGCTGGGCGGCATTGACCTGACCAAGGAGTCGCTGGCTCACGCCAGGAAAATGGTCATTACCGCTAAAAACTGATCGACAGAGCGCCGATCCGGATTCATGGACCATAAAAAGCACAAAGGCGACACGGAGGTCGCCTTTGCCGCTGTGCTTACGCCTTTTTGTTGCGCACGTAGAGCACCAGATTGTGGTCCACCAGATCAAAGCCGTGTCGTTCGACGATGGCTTTCTGAAGCTTCTCGATTTCTTCGTCGAAGAATTCGATCACCTCACCTGACTCCACATTGACCATATGGTCGTGGTGGCCGCCATCCGCCAGTTCGAACACAGCATGACCACCATCGAAATTGTGGCGAACCACCAGTCCAGCGGCTTCAAACTGAGTCAGAACACGGTAGACCGTGGCCAGACCGACATCCTCGCTCGCCTCCATCAATGCCTTGTAAACATCCTCGGCACTCATGTGGCGCTGCTCGGCAGAATCGAGCATTTGGAGTATTTTGACCCGCGGTAGGGTCACCTTGAGTCCTGCTTTACGTAGTTCGCTATTTTCAACCATGGTCAGCTTTCTCGCAGACGCTGCTTCGCAGCTTCTCTTAATGCAGGTATGATCGGGGTTTACGTTGTCCCAGCCAAGATAGTGGAAGTCGCCCACCGATGCAAAACACCAAGCTCTTGCTAACCAGTTTCACCTTCGTGGGACTGCTCGCACTCGCCGGTTGTTCATTCCCCGGGGTTTACAAAATCGACATCCAGCAGGGTAATGTCGTCACGCAGGACATGATAAACCAGTTGCGCCCCGGAATGACCCGGCGGCAAGTACGGTTTATCATGGGCAATCCGTTGCTGACTGACACCTTCCACGCCGATCGGTGGGATTACCTGTATAGCCTTCAGCCAGGTGGCGGTGAGCGCCAGCAGGAGCGCGTCAGTCTGATTTTCAATGAAAGCGATCAGTTGGTCAGCCTGTCGGGCGACTTCATGCCAGGCGTAAGCCGCGATGAAGCGATCCTCGGCAAGGACGGCGATACCACCACCGTGCCAGTCGAGAACCAGCCTCAGCAGCCGCCTGAAGAGCCGGCCAAACCGGGCTCGTTGCTGGACAAGATCCAGAAAGACGTCGACAGCGTCGAGACTGTACCTGTTCCGACCCAGGAGCCGCTGGACGTCAACCCTCGCTGACGCCAGACGCTCGAAGAAAAGCCCGGCATGCCGGGCTTTTTTGTGCGTTACGTTCAGCAATCATTCAGCTGGCAGTGGGCGGCACCCTGTTCTGACGGGCCTTGGCCGCACGCTGACGGCGCGCCTCCATGGGATCGGCCAGTAATGGGCGATAGATTTCAATTCGCTCCCCCGCCTCGACACAGCGCAGGGAAGGGTCGCTGACCACCCTGCCGAAAATGCCGACTGGACAGTCCGCCAGGTCCAGTTCTGGAAACTGCCGATCAATACCGGAAGCAGCCAGCGCCTGTCGCACCGTTGAGCCAGCAGGCACCTTCACACTCAGCAATGCCTGACGATCAACGGCAGCATAGACCACCTCGACCGATATCAACGTGTCAGACATGCAACTGCTTGGCGCGCTGGCAGAATGCGTCCACCAGGGTATTGGCAGCCTGATTGAACAGCGGCCCCAGGGTTGCCCGCACGATCGGGCCCGCGTAGTCGAAGGAAAGGTCCAGACTAATCTTGCAGGCCTTTTCGCCCAACTGCTTGAACGTCCAGACGCCGTGCAACTGCTCGAAAGGACCTTCGACCAGATCCATCACGATCGACTCGCCCGGTATCAGCGTGTTACGCGTCACGAATTGCTGGCTTAACCCGCCTTTTGCGATTTCCAGACTGGCGCGCATCTGCTCGTCACTGGATTCAAGAACGGTTGCCGACGAGCACCACGGCAGAAACTCCGGGTAACGCGCGACATCATTGACCAGGTCGTACAGGAAACGAGCCGGGTACGGCAAAAGGGCAGAACGTTGAATATGCGTAGTCATGTGAGCGTCATTTCCAGAGCTGAGCGGCAAACACCACAAGAATGCCGAGCGGCGCCACGTAGCGCATCAAAAAGAACGTCAGGCTGAACAGCAGCGGGCTGCGAATCGACAACTCATCGCGCACCGCCTCACGGCCCATCACCCAACCGGCGAATACTACAAAACACAATCCACCCAGCGGCAACATGATCCGCGAGGTGAGGAAATCGATGACTCCGAAGAAGTCCAGGCCATTGGATGCGCCCCACTGGTAGAGATGAAAAGCGCCCCCATCGTTCACGAAAAACTTGGCCTTTTGCCAGATATTGAACGAGAACACCGTACCAAGGCCAACAAACCAGCAGCTGAAGGCCAGCCAGAACGTAACCCAGGCACGACGAACGCCGGTGCGCTCCACCAGATAGGCAACCATCGGCTCGAGCAGAGAAATCGCCGAGCTCCAGGCCGCAACCGCCACCAACACGAAGAACACTACGCCCATCAACTGACCGAACGCTACGTTACCGAACGCGAATGGCAATGTGACGAACATCAGGCCAGGCCCCTCACTCGGGTTCAGACCTGCGGCAAAAACAATCGGGAATAGCGCAAGACCCGCCAGCAACGAAACGAAGGTATCGAGCAGTGCAATGCCGACCACCGTGGTGCTGATCGACGCGCCCTTGGTCATGTACGCACCGTAGACCATGATCGAACCGACACCCACGCTCAACGAAAAGAACGCATGCCCCATCGCGGGCAACAGGCCGTCGAGGACCTTGTCCGGATTGAAGTCGAACATGAAATGCACGCCTTCCATGAAGTGCCCGGTGGTCAGGCTGTAGCCCAACAGAATGAGCATCAGCAGGAACAGCATCGGCATCATGATACGCAGACTGCGCTCAAGACCGGCTTCGACGCCTTTACCGATCACGACCGCCGACAGCAGCATGAAAATGGTGTGCCAGAGAATCAGGCGCCAGGGATCGGCAATCACGCCACCGAAGTAAGCGCCGACCTGATCGGCCGTCACGCCCTGAAAGTCACCGCGCCCCATGTCAATGATGTAGTCCAGCGACCAGCCGCCGACCACACTATAGAAGGAGAGGATAAGCAGCGCGGTGATCATTCCGGCGAACGCGCCCCAGGACCAGCGCGCCGAATGACCGGCCTCGACCGCAAGTGTCTTCAGGGCATTGGCCGGGCTCAGCCGGGCGCGACGACCGATGAGCGTCTCCGCCATCATGACGGGAACGCCGATCAGCGCGATGCATGCCAGAAACACCAGCACGAAAGCGCCGCCGCCATAGGCGCCGACCATGTAGGGAAATTTCCAGATACTTCCCAGCCCGACGGCAGAGCCGGTAGCAGCCAGAATGAATACCCAGCGGCTTGCCCAGCTACCGTGGACCGAGACTTTGTCTGTCGACATGACTGAAACGCCCAACCAAAAAAGAGCGCGCATTGTCCGGGATTCAACCATTGTGCTCAAGCACACGCTTTCCCGTAGCCGACATTGAAGCAACTCCCTATAATGCGCCCCCTATGGCTAAGCTCAAGAAACACCCTACAGGGACCATCGCGCAGAACAAGAAGGCGCGACACGATTACTTCATCGAACACAAGTTCGAGGCCGGTCTGGTCCTGGCTGGCTGGGAAGTAAAAAGCCTGCGTGCCAACAAGGTACAGCTGGTCGACAGTTACGTGCTGCTCAAGGATGGCGAGGCATGGCTGATGGGCTGCCATATCACGCCGCTCAAGACGGCCAGCACGCACGTCATCGCTGACCCGACACGCACCCGCAAACTGCTGCTGAACCAGCGCGAGCTCGAAAAGCTCATCACGTCTGTTCAGCAGAAAGGCTATGCCTGCGTGGCCCTCTCCCTTTACTGGAAGCAGCACTTGATCAAGTGCGAAATCGCTCTGGGCAAAGGCAAGAAGGAATACGACAAGCGCCACACCGAACGCGAACGCGACTCGGACCGTGAGCTGCAGCGCGCCGTGCGCAGCAAGGGCAAGGACGACTGAGCCTGAGCTGATCGCTCGCAAGCTCTGCGCCACATCCGAGAGCAGACGCGGAGCGTCCTTAGCGGCGTTAAAACTGACACCGCGAACTGATCGTTCCCATGCTCCGCGTGGGAATGCCTCTCAGGAGGCTCCGCGTCCGGGCTGCATGCCAATACCGATATCACATCGTATTACGCCGCTCCGCCCGGGCGGTACGCTGAACCTGCTGCCTGACTTCTTCCAGCACTTCCTGCACATACGTCAGGTGCCTGCTCGACACCTCGCGCGCGTCTTCCGCACGACCTTCAATAATCGCCATGTACAACTCCCGATGCTGCTTGATCAGCATGTCGCGGGTTTCCGTGCGCTGTTTGTACATGCCGCCAATGTTGATCACCACATTGCGCTTGAGCAGGTCGAACAGGCCACGGATGGTGTGCAGCAGGACGGCGTTGTGGCTGGCCTCGGCAATCGCCAGGTGGAAGCTGGCATCGGCTGCGCCCTCCTCGGCCCGACTGACCTCGTCGGCACGCGAATAACAATCCAGCAGCGACTCAAACGCCACGCGCAACCGCTCGCGATCCATCTCGGTGGCACGCATCGCTGCGTAATACGCGCAGGACGCCTCCAGCGTGTGACGAAACTCCAGCAGATCGCGCTGCGCATCGGGACTGCTTTCCAGCAAGTGCAACAAGGGGTCGCTGAACGTCGAGCCGATATTCTCGACCACGTAATTGCCGCCGCCCTGTCGACTGACCAACAGACCCTTGGCCGTCAATTTTTGAATCGCCTCGCGCAACGACGGGCGCGATACACCGAACTGCTCGGCCAACGCTCTTTCAGCGGGTAAACGCCCACCCGATTTGAGGGTGCCTTCCAGAATCATCTTTTCCAGCTGCTCGACGATGTCGTCGGACAAACGGCGCTGACGCACCTGATCAAAGCCCATAGCACTTACTCCAACGTCCCGACTCGCTGCCGGGCCCGCGTATTCTGGCTGATTGCTGCCATCAAGGCACCTGTCCAATTCAGCCGAAAATCCTGTCTGGCACTACGCTTCCAGAGCGCCTGCGACAAAAGTCCTGCCCCCGCAAATTGACACACCATTAACAAGGCCTCTAATCTAGCCAGCAGACATTGTAAATTGGTATTACCAATTAGCCAATGCCAGCGTTCGGCGGTTGATCTCCGTGGCGCTGCAAGGCCTTTCGAACAGAAAGCCTTGAGCTGGTGAGCTGTGCGATTCAATCGTCAGCATCGACCAGACGCTCGCCAACACGACGTCGAATCGAAGCCGCGCACACAGAACACCGGGCCTTACCAACAATAATTAAGGGGCCTCCCGACATGCAGACATGGCAACAGCTCTACACACCACTTGGCAGCCTCGGCCTTTCCGCCGCTGCCGCACTGATCCCCATCGTGTTCTTCTTCCTGGCGCTTGCCGTGTTCCGGCTCAAAGGCCATATCGCAGGCAGCATCACCTTGGCGCTGTCGATGCTGGTGGCGATCTTCGCCTTCCAGATGCCGACCGACATGGCGCTGGCAGCCGCAGGCTATGGATTCGCCTATGGACTGTGGCCCATCGCGTGGATCATCGTGGCGGCGGTGTTTCTCTACAAACTGACGGTCAAGAGTGGTCAGTTCGAGATCATTCGCAGTTCGGTCATGGCCATCACCGATGACCAGCGTTTACAGGTATTGCTGATCGCCTTCTGCTTCGGTGCCTTTCTGGAAGGTGCAGCAGGTTTCGGCGCACCGGTCGCCATCACCGCCGCCTTGCTGGTGGGCCTCGGCTTGAACCCGCTCTACGCGGCCGGCCTGTGTCTGATCGCCAACACTGCGCCCGTTGCGTTCGGCGCGCTGGGCATTCCGATCATCGTGGCAGGACAGGTCTCTGGGCTGGATGCGTTCAAGATCGGTGCGATGGCAGGTCGTCAATTGCCCTTCCTGTCGATCTTCGTGCCGTTCTGGCTGATGTTCATGATGGACGGTGTACGCGGCGTCAAGGAAACCTGGCCAGCCGCGCTGATCGCAGGCACCACTTTTGCGATTACCCAATTCCTGACCTCCAACTTCGTCGGCCCGGAACTGCCGGACATCACCTCGGCACTGGTCAGCATCGTCTCGCTGACGCTGTTCCTGAAGGTCTGGCAGCCGCAGCGCGCATCCGACACAGTCGTGGTCAGCAGCGGCTCGGCAGCGATCATGGGCGGCCCGGGCGGTTTCAACAAACCCCGCTCCTCAGTCGCATCGCCTTACAGCCTCGGCCAGATCATCAAGGCCTGGTCGCCGTTTCTGATCCTGACCGGCATGGTCACGATCTGGACACTGAAACCGTTCAAGGCGCTGTTTGCCGCTGGTGGCGCCCTTCAGGCCTTCACCTTCAACATTCCGGTGCCGCACCTGGATCAGTTGGTGATGAAAACCGCCCCGATTGTCGCGAACGTGACGGCGATGCCTGCGGTGTACAAGTTCGACCTGATCGCCGCTTCGGGCACTGCCATCCTGTTCTCGGCCATCATCGCGATGCTGGTCCTGCGCATCACCCCGAAGATTGGTCTGACCACTTTCAAGGAAACCCTGATCGAGCTGCGCTGGGCAATCGTGTCCATCGGCATGGTGCTGGCCTTTGCCTTTGTCATGAACTACTCAGGCATGTCCTCGACCCTGGCGCTGGTCCTGGCCGGAACAGGCGCGGCGTTCCCGTTCTTCTCGCCGTTCCTTGGCTGGCTGGGCGTGTTCCTGACCGGTTCCGACACCTCGGCCAACGCACTGTTCGGTTCGCTGCAGGCCACCACCGCCCACCAACTCGGCGTCAGCGACGTGTTGATGGTCGCGGCCAACTCCAGCGGCGGCGTGACCGGCAAGATGATCTCGCCACAGTCCATTGCCGTCGCCTGCGCTGCGACCGGGCTGGTCGGCAGGGAGTCGGACCTGTTCCGCTTCACGCTCAAGCACAGCCTGTTTTTCGCCACCATCGTCGGCTGCATCACCTACGCCCAGGCGTACTGGTTCACCGGCATGCTGGTTCATTGATGCCTGAATGAAGCACCACTGGCGCCGAAATGACCCGTCGGCGCCAGCCATTCATAACCGGGCCCACCCGGAGACTCAAACTGATGAGTACGCTTTTTCACAACGCCGCACCCAATACGACTACCAACGCCACCCGCGTCGCACCCGCTCGCCATGCGCCGCGTGAATACCCGACCGACAAACCGAAGCGCGTCTATCTGTTCGGCACCTGCGTCGTGGACCTGTTTTTTCCGGACGCCGGAATGGACGCCATCCACCTGCTCGAACGCGAAGGCATCGAAGTGGATTATCCACAGGCGCAAAGCTGTTGCGGGCAACCGGCCTACACCTCGGGCTACACCGATCAGGCTCGCGAAGTCGCCCGCGCTCAGCTCGCACTGTTCAAAGGCGACGATCCGGTTGTCGTACCGTCCGGTTCTTGCGCCGGCATGTTTCGCGAACATTACCCCGACCTGTTCAAGGACGAGCCCGAGATGCTCAAGCACGTCCAGCACCTCGCCGCTCGCACCTATGAACTGACCGAATTCCTGCTGCACGTCTGCAAGACGCGCCTGAACGATCACGGCCAGCCCACCCGCATCGCCCTGCACACCTCATGCTCGGCACGCCGCGAAATGAACACCCACCTGCACGCCCGCGAGCTGTTGGCGCAACTGGGCAACGTCGAGCGCGTCGATCACGACCATGAAAGCGAATGCTGCGGTTTCGGTGGGACCTTCAGCGTGCGCATGCCGGACATTTCCGGTGCGATGGTCGCCGACAAGACCCGCGCATTGAAGGAATCAGGCGCCGACCAGATCCTCACTGCAGACTGCGGCTGCCTGATGAACATCAACGGCTCGCTGGAAAAACAGCGCGAATCCATTCGCGGCCAGCATCTGGCGAGCTTTCTCTGGCAACGCACCGGAGGTCAGCGATGAACATGCAGACCCGCATTCCAGCCGTCGAAATCCATCAGCCGGACTTTCGCGAGCGCGCCCATGAGGCGCTGGGCGATCCGCAACTGCGCGGCAATTTCCGCCGCGCCATGGATTCGCTGATGACCAAACGCGCAGCGGCGTTCAGCAACCCGGATGAGCGCGAAGACCTGCGCTCGCTGGGCAACGCCATACGCGCCCGCGCCCTCTCCAAACTGCCCGACCTGCTGGAGCAACTGGAACGCAACCTGATCCGCAACGGCGTGCAGGTGCACTGGGCGGAAACGGTCGAGGAAGCCAACGCCATCGTGATGTCCATCGTCGAAGCTCATGAAGCGAAACAGGTGATCAAGGGCAAGTCGATGGTCAGCGAAGAAATGGAGATGAACGACTTTCTTGGCGAGCGCGGTATCGAGTGCCTGGAAGCGGACATGGGCGAATACATCGTGCAGATGGACCACGAAAAGCCCTCGCACATCATCATGCCCGCCATCCACAAGAACGCCGGCCAGGTCGGCAAGCTGTTCCACGACAAACTCGGCGTGGAGTACACCACCGACGTCGATCAGTTGATCCAGATCGGCCGTCGCGTGCTGCGCCAGAAATTCTTCGAAGCCGACATCGGCGTCTCGGGCGTCAACTTCGCTGTCGCCGAAACCGGCACGCTGTTGCTGGTGGAAAACGAAGGCAACGGCCGCATGGTTACCAGTGTGCCGCCCGTGCACATTGCCGTAACGGGAATCGAAAAGGTCGTCGAAAACCTGCGCGATACCGTGCCGCTGCTGTCCTTGCTGACCCGTTCCGCGCTGGGCATTCCGATCACCACCTACGTCAATATGATCTCCGGGCCGCGCAAGGCCCATGAACTGGACGGCCCGCAGGAAGTGCATCTGGTGCTGCTCGACAACGGCCGCAGTCAGGCGTTTGCCGACAGCGAACTGCGCCAGACACTGAATTGCATTCGCTGCGGCGCGTGCATGAATCATTGCCCGGTCTATACCCGCGTCGGCGGTCATACCTATGGCGAGGTCTATCCCGGCCCCATCGGCAAGATCATCACGCCGCACATGGCAGGCCTGGCGAAAGTCCCGGATCACCCCAGCGCGTCGTCCCTGTGTGGCGCGTGCGGCGAAGTCTGTCCGGTGAAGATTCCGATCCCGGCGCTGCTGCGGCGTCTGCGCGAAGAAAACGTCAAAGCACCCGATGCGCCGAACCGGGTCATGCGTGATCAAGGCAGCAAATACTCGCGCAAGGAGCGCTTCATCTGGAACGCCTGGTCGAAGCTCAACACATCACCCTCGCTGTACCGCCTGTTCGGCTTTTTCGCCACACGCCTGCGCAGCCTGACACCCGGCAACGTCGGCCCGTGGACGCAAAACCACAGCGCACCGAAACCCGCCGCCCGCTCACTGCACGAGCTGGCCCGCGAGCATCTGACACGGAAGTCTGGAGACCAGCCATGAATGCCAAGCACAACATCCTCGCCAAACTGCGCAACAGTCTCAGCGGCACCACACCGGTGGCCGACAATTTCGACGAGGCGTTGGTGACCGAGCCGTGGCGCTACGCTCCGGAAAGTCGGGTCGCCCAACTGCGCAAACTGATGGAAGCCGTGCACACCGAGATTCACCTGTGCAGCGATCAGGACTGGCCGCGCCGACTGGGCGAACTGGTCAAGGACCGCCAGCTACCCAGCCTGCTGATTGCGCCGGGCACGCCACACGGCCGCCGGGTCAGCGACTACTGGGCCGTGCAATCGGATCTGCCCGCACTCAAGGCCTATGACCGGCCCATCGAAGAATGGAAAAAAGACCTGTTCGACGACACGCCCGCCAGCTTCACCACCACCCTGGGCGCCATCGCCGCCACCGGCAGCCTGATCATCTGGCCCACCCGCGAAGAACCACGCCTGATGAGCCTCGTGCCACCGGTGCATTTCGCCCTGCTCAAGGCCAGCGAGATCTACGACAACCTCTATGAAGCACAGCTCAAACAGAACTGGGCGGGCGGCATGCCGACCAACGCGCTGCTGGTGTCCGGCCCTTCGAAGACCGCCGACATTGAACAGGTCCTGGCCTATGGCGCTCATGGTCCCAAAGACCTGATCGTCCTGATCGTGGAGGACGCATGAGTCTGCCCGCTGCATTTCTGGACAGCGTCCGCCGCCTGATCCCGCAGAAGCGTCGCTTCGATGACCCGCTCTCGACCCTGGCATTCGGCACTGACGCCAGCTTTTACCGCCTGATTCCGAAACTGGTGATCCGAGTCGAGTCCGACGACGAAGTCATCGCGCTGCTCAAGCTGGCCCAAGCCGAAAAGGTCGCGATCACCTTTCGCGCCGCAGGCACCAGCCTGTCCGGTCAGGCGATCAGCGACTCGGCGCTGTTGGTGTTGGGCGACAACTGGAACGGCCGCGAACTGCGCGATCAGGGAACGCAGATCCGCCTGCAACCGGGCGTCATCGGTGCGCAGGCCAATGCCTGGCTGGCACCGTTCGGACGCAAGATCGGCCCAGACCCGGCCTCGATCAACGCCTGCAAAATCGGCGGCATCGTCGCCAACAACGCCAGCGGCATGTGCTGTGGCACAGCGCAGAACACCTATCACACACTTGCAGGCATTCGTCTGATTCTGGCCGACGGCACCCTGCTCGACACCGAAGACGCCGCCAGCGTCGCCGCATTTCGCGCCAGCCACGCCGACCTGCTGAACAACCTGGATCGCTTGGCACGAGAAACCCGCGCCAACACCGAACTGGCCGCCAGAATTCGCCATAAATACCGCCTGAAAAACACCACCGGCCTGTCACTCAATGCGCTGGTGGATTTCGACGAACCGCTGGATATCCTCAGCCATCTGCTGGTCGGCTCTGAAGGCACGCTGGGGTTCATCAGCGCCGTGACCTACAACACCGTGGTCGATCACCCACACAAGGCGTCGGCGTTGATCGTGTTTCCGGATGTAGAGACCTGCTGCAACGCCGTCACCGTCCTCAAAACCCAGCCGGTGGCCGCCGTCGAACTGCTCGACCGACGCAGCCTGCGCTCGGTGCAGGACAAACCGGGCATGCCGGGATTCGTGCGAGAGCTGTCTGCAAATGCCTGTGCCCTGCTGATCGAAGCCCGCGCTGCCTCACGTGTGCTGCTCGATGAACAACTGCTGCAGATCATGGCGTCGCTGGCTGACTTCCCGGTCGAAAAACAGGTGGACTTCACCCACGACCCAGTGGAGAACGCCCGCCTCTGGGCCATTCGCAAAGACACCTTCCCTGCCGTTGGTGCCGTGCGCCAGACCGGCACCACGGTCATCATCGAAGACGTGACCTTCCCCGTCGAACAACTCGCCATGGGCGTACGCCACCTGATCGAGCTGTTCGACAAACACCACTACGACGAAGCCATCCTGTTCGGCCACGCGCTGGAGGGCAACCTGCACTTCGTGTTCACGCAGGGCTTCAACAACCCTGACGAAATCGCCCGCTACCAGGCGTTCATGGACGACGTGGCGCAACTGGTCGCGGTTGAATTCGGCGGCTCGCTCAAGGCCGAGCACGGCACCGGTCGCAACATGGCGCCCTTCGTCGAGAAGGAATGGGGCAGCGACGCCTATCAACTGATGTGGCAACTCAAACGTCTGCTCGACCCCAGCGGCATTCTCAACCCTGACGTGGTGCTCAGCACTGATCCGCACATTCACTTGAAACACCTGAAACCGATGCCCGCCGCCGACGAGATCGTCGACAAATGCATCGAGTGCGGCTTCTGCGAACCGGTCTGCCCGTCCAACGGACTCACCCTCAGCCCGCGACAGCGCATCGTCATCTGGCGCGACATCCAGGCGAAAAAGCGCGCCGGAACCGACACCCGACAACTGGAGCGCGACTATCACTACCACGGCATCGACACCTGCGCCGCGACCGGCCTGTGCGCCCAGCGCTGCCCCGTCGGCATCAACACCGGTGAGTTGGTAAAAAAACTGCGCAGTCAGGAAGCCAATCACAACAAAGCCGCAACCTGGCTGGCGCACAACTTCAAGACCGCCCTGCAAGGCGCACGCTTCACCCTGCACGCCGCCAACGGCGCACGCATGCTGTTGGGCGCGCCACGACTCGCGAAACTGTCGGCGTCGTTAAGCAAACTGTCGGCCGGACGCGTCCCGCAATGGACACCCGCCATGCCCCAGGCTGAACACTCGATCCGCTTCACCGCGCCGGTCGACGACCAGCGTCCACGCGTGGTCTATCTGGCTGCCTGCGTCTCCCGCGTCATGGGGCCTTCCGCAGGCGACAGGGAACAGTCATCACTGCTCGACAAAACCCGCAGCCTGCTGGAAAAATCCGGTTATCAGGTGGTGTTCCCCTACGATCAGGACAACCTGTGCTGCGGCCAGCCGTTCGCCTCGAAAGGCTACAACGAACAGGCCGAAGACAAACGGCAACAACTGCTCGCTGCGTTGACCAAAGCCAGCCGCGGCGGCCTCGACCCCATCTATTGCGACACCAGCCCCTGCACCCTGCGCCTGATGCAGAATCTCAAGGACACGCGCCTCGACCTGTACGACCCGGTGCGCTTCATTCGCACCCACCTGCTGGACAAACTCACCTTCACCCCGCAACAGGAACCCATCGCCGTCCACGTCACCTGCAGCACCCAACACCTGGGCGAGAGCCAGGCATTGATCGACCTCGCCAGGTTATGCAGCGTGAACGTCGTCATCCCGGAAGGCATTCACTGCTGCGGCTTCGCGGGCGACAAAGGCTTCACGACACCAGAACTGAATGCGCACTCGTTGCGCACGCTCAAAAATGCCGTGCAGTTCTGCCACGAGGGCATTTCCACCAGCCGCACCTGTGAAATCGGCCTGTCGCAACACGGCGGAATCGACTACCACGGGCTGGTGTACTTGGTGGATCGCGTGACCACGGCCAAAACGCATGATCAAGGCAAAAAGCCGTAGATCGCCCCATTTTGGTGCCTTATGTGCACCAGATGGCTTTTTCGCATGAGCCTGAAAATAAATAGAACCCCTGCGTTTCACCACAGTCCATCTTCTAGGCCCGGCGACTGAACGGGCTCTCAAAAACCTCGGGCGACGGCACCATTGACCGGCCACACCGAGTCCACAGGCTATAAGGAGAGACACATGAAGCGTACCGCCCTCACTGGATTGTTCCTCAGCGCTGCACTGTTGGCTTCGCCGGTTTTTGCTGCAGATGATTTGTGCGGCGCCAATCTGCAAGCCCTCAAGGACGCGCAGACTTCGTCCAGCACCAATCTCAGTCCCGACGTGAAAGAAATGGTCGCCAAGACCGAGAAAGACGCCATGGCAGCCAAGGCCAGCGGCGATGAGAAAAAGTGTGTCGAACTGACCACTCAGACCATCACCCGCCTGAAAGGCATCGGCTCGGGCAGCGAAGGCGCCAGCAAGTAATCATCCTCACAAGGCCAGCCGTCGTGGCTGGCCTTGACGGACGCAACACATGGGTCGACGTGCCTCGCCGATTGGCGTACACTCCGCCCAGCGACTGCGAAAGCAGTCTCGGGGCCGATTAGGATTCGACGCCGGTGATGAAACTTTAGGTGCATGCCGAGTTGGTAACAGAACTCGTAAATCCACTGTTGCAACTTTCTATAGTTGCCAATGACGAAACCTACGGGGAATACGCTCTCGCCGCGTAAGCGGTGCTAGCCTTCCTTCTGGTAGCTTCGGCTCCAGCAATCATCAGGGGATGCCTGTAAACCCGAAATGATTGTCATATAGAACAGGATCGTCGCCTAGTACGTTGTGGACGAAGCGACTAAAACTTACACAACTCGCCCAAAGCACCCTGCCCGTCGGGTCGCTGAGGGTTAACTTAATAGACACGGCTAAGCATGTAGTACCGACAGCGGAGTACTGGCGGACGGGGGTTCAAATCCCCCCGGCTCCACCAATTCAACATCTAAAGACGTCCAAGGGCGTCTTTTTTTGTGCCTGAAATCCAGTAAATACGGGGGTTTCAGGGCCACGGGAGGCTTTCCAGGCTTTGTGAGTTCTAGGCAGTTTGGTATTCCCAATGGTATTCCCGGCTACCCGGCGCTAATCTTGGGAATACCAAAAGGTGTCATGGAGTACTTCTCATGTGCGCTCAAACCACCCGCCTCTCCGACCGCCAGCTCAAGGCGGTCAAACCGAAAGACAAGGATTACGTCCTCACGGATGGCGACGGGCTCCAACTGCGAGTCAGAGTCAATCGCTCGATGCAGTGGAATTTCAACTACCGGCATCCTGTCACCAAGAATCGAATCAACATGGCACTCGGCTCTTATCCCGAGGTTTCTCTTGCGCAAGCAAGGAAGAAAACCGTCGAGGCCAGAGAGCTGCTTGCACAGGGCATCGACCCAAAAGCTCAGCGCAATGAGCTGCAGGAAGCCAAACGAGCGGAAACGGAACATACGTTCGAGAACGTAGCCACCGCATGGTTCGAATTGAAGAAGGACTCCGTCACCCCGGCGTATGCTGAAGACATCTGGCGTTCCCTCACGCTGCATGTATTTTCGAGCATGAAATCAACGCCGTTATCAGAAGTGAATGCCCCGATGGTCATCAAGCTGCTACGTCCGATTGAGGCCAAAGGCAGCCTCGAGACGGTTAAGCGAGTGAGCCAGCGCCTTAACGAGATCATGACCTACGGGGTCAACTCCGGAATGATCTTTGCCAATCCTCTCAGCGGCATTCGAGCGGTATTTAAGAAACCCAAGAAAGAAAATATGGCCGCGCTGCCACCTGATGAGCTTCCGGAGCTCATGATGGAAATCGCGAACGCCAGTATCAAGCGGACGACCCGCTGCCTGATCGAATGGCAACTTCATACCATGACCCGCCCCGCCGAGGCGGCCACCACTCGATGGGCAGACATCAACTTCGACAAACGCATCTGGACCATCCCTCCGGAGCGAATGAAAAAGCGGCGTCCGCATACAATCCCGTTGACCGAACATGCACTCTCATTATTGGAGACGCTTAAGCCCCATAGCGGCCACAGGGAATATGTGTTCCCGTCAGATAGAAATCCGCGCACCCACGCGAATAGCCAGACAGCCAACATGGCATTGAAACGAATGGGCTTTCAGGACCGCTTAGTCAGCCACGGCATGCGCTCCATGGCCAGCACAATTCTGAATGAGCATGGATGGGATCCGGAGCTAATCGAAGTCGCGCTGGCGCATGTCGATAAAGACGAAGTTCGAAGCGCCTACAACCGGGCGGATTACATCGAACGCCGGCGTCCGATGATGGCCTGGTGGAGTGAACATATCCAGAAGGCAGCCACCGGTAGCCTGTCGGCATCCGCCATCAATCAAAACAGGGACCGTAACGTCGTGCCGATACGCTGAGCAAGCGACAATTCGTGCCGTGCAGCAGGGCGACTGAAGTGGCGACTGTCGCTAAATCAGCCGCATGCCTGCGCTTCTTCGGCCAAGCCCCTAAGTATGGGAAGGCTCCGCATTCCCATACTTAGGGGCTCACGCTTAAAGATCTATCAGACAACCACGAGTTGCGCTTTTCTGCGGCGGATCAGACCTGCTGTTAACTGATAGTAATAGATGGTCGCTGGTGCTGAGCTACGCAGGTAGTGCTCTAAAAACCATCTGGTGTGCTTTTCCTTCCAGGACCAAGGGGTCGCACAACTCCAGCGTTCACGAATCGCCTCGTGCATCCTTTCTGCCTGCCTGATATGCCGCTGCCGCGTGGCATGCGCACCTTTGAGCACGGGGCTCAGAAACAACGCCATATCGAACTCGGACTTCATCGACGACCTCCGATGTAGGCACTCACCACGTCGATGCGGTTATGCCCCAACTCGTGGCTGATCTGCTGACGTGCACGCTGATCGAGTGCTCGATCCTCTCGTTGACCACGACCGCCATTGATGGGCGCAGAGAAGCCGGTCAGTTGTTCATAGCGCTCACAGGCGTAAGCCGCTCGCAGTTCATGAAAGCCTTTCAATCCATGCTCATGCATGATGTCCCGCGCCGGTCGTACGATTGTCTGTAAGAAATTTTTGTAGCTTTCATCAGGTGTTAGCAGATTCCGACTGCCCTTGGGTGAGGCCTCGCTGGCCCTGTCGAGGGCGCCACGAACTTGATCCGTGACCGCAATCCAACGCGGTGCCGATGCGCCTGATCGACCGCCTTTGGTGCCGTCCTGGATATTGATCTTGCCCAGTTGCCGAGCCTCAAGTTGCAGCCGGGGCAAGTCCGCCAAGATCGCTTCACGCAGGCGCATGCCGGTCTCCCGAGCGAGGAGCACAATGGCACTCACCCTCAGTTGCTGTCGCTCTGACAGCGCTTGCGCAATCAGCCTGACCTTCACACGGTCTTGGCCTTGTGGCGCCTCACTACGCACGCTTGAGCGCTGCAAGCCAAGCGCCTTACTTGGACTGGGGATTTTTACGTACTGATCACCGCGCAGCGCGGCCATCGTTCGGTTCACGCTGGACAGTCGGTTCTGCGCGGTAGCGATGCCGACGTTGCCCTGATCAACCTGCTCCCGCACGTGGACGGCGTACCGCATTAGGACTTCGCGGTCGATCTGTCGCGCATCATTGAGCCTCGGCCCTTCCTCGGATAGACACCAACGCACGAAAGCCTGCCAGCGATCACTATGGGCTTTGACGGTAGCAAAATGGCCGTCGCCAAACAGGTCTTTCAGTGCTTGCGGTCCGGCATAGCTGAGCTGGCGACCGAAGCCGAAATTGCGCCCTGCTCGGTTACCGACCCGAGCCATTTTTCTGTTCCTGATCGGCTGCTGCGAGATCATGCAAAAGGGCTCGCCAGTGCGCACTTACGATCGCGAACTGAGCCCAATCAGTCGGGCGAAAACATAGCGTGTTGTCGGTGACGTAAAGATGCGCGCCCTGCTCTTCCAACCACTGGATAATGGAGGTCGTCGAGGTGATAGTTCTATGGAGGGTGGCGACACCGGCGACACCGGCGACAACCCCTGCCTTGCCTGCCTTTGAGCGTGGCGACAAAGTGGCGACAGTACCGGCGACAAATCGCACTTTCGGCTCCTTTTCGCGTTGAGCCAGATGGTTGCGCAGCGCTTCATCAAGATTGAACATGGCGCACCTCGAAGGTGTGGCCGTCGGAGATCAACCACTGATGATCAATCAACTCGACCAGCAGCTTTGCGGCATGACGACTGCTCTTGCGGGCAAAGCGGGGACCGTTGCGATTCAGATCTCGAATACTGAAGCGCTTCCAATCCTTGACCTGCAGCCAGCGCAACAGCCGGTCCGCCTCTTCTTTTACCCTGCACACCGGCTCCTGCTCGGTCAGGCGCTGGATCTCGGTGAGGTAGTAGCCAACTAAGGCCGAGGCCCGCTGGATATGGTCGACCTCCACGACACTGCTCTCCTCCACAACGGCCAAAATGCCGGCGACGCGCAAAAGGTTGTCGGCGGCCTTCGAACCGCTGGGCCGCACGCTGGCCAGCTCGCCAAACTCACCCAGTTGAGCTTCGATAGCATCATGCAAATCAATCCAGCGACGACGCGCGAGCGGACTGAGGCTCAGCTTTGACAGTTGCAAGGCTCCGTCAGCGGAAAGTGACCAAGGCTGATAAAACAGAGCCGAAAGGCGGTGGTGATATCGCTTGAGGACAGCGTCTTTGGACAAGTCGACAGCCTGGTAGCTACGTTGCCCGGCTAGACTGGTGGGCCAGGTCATCAAGCAGCGCCCTAGAATGCCTTGCCCCTGCAGCAACGGGTCACTGAGTAACTGCATGGCCAAATACGGTTGCAGCATCAGGTGCAGGCTCAAGCGTCGGTCATAGGCTCGCAAGCTTTCACCAACCATGGAACGCGCGCGATCTATCGGGCTGCCATCCCAAAGTGACGACAAGGTCGTGACCGCTTTCAAACGGTTATCCCGACTCATGGTGCTGCTGCCGAGGAATTGTCCACCCTCATCACAGAACAGACCCATGCTAGGCAGGTCATGACAGAGGCCCTTGATCAGGGCCTCGATAGTCGGGTCCGTGGTGATCAGTCTAGGGGCTGAGGGCTCCGCTTCGAGCGACATTCCGTTTGCGGGCTCAGGATCGCCAGGCTTGATACGCTGCACCTGTCGCTGTGCGGCGCGGTGCCGGGAAAGCTGTTCGCGATAGCGCTGCCACTGCTCACGTTCCCATTGTCGTGCAGGCAGTAATGCACATCGATCTGACGCCGTTTTGCGATCGCCGGACGCGGCCACGGTGATCAGGTACAGCGACAGCGGATAATTTCTCCCATCGAGCTGTAAGCCCGCATGACCTTGAGTGGCCAGCGCCGAAGCAGCAAGCACCGATTGTGCAGCCAATGCCTGGGGCACCCCGATGACCTCGGCCATGCGTTCGACTGCAGGCCCAAGAATTCCCCCCAGTGCCTGCACCGGATAAGGCTGGGCCACGGGATTAGACTCAATCAGCGGTCGAGGTGGTTGTGGTAGTTCAAGCTTCGGATCTAACTGCTGCATGGGCCCTCTCCTCTTCATTGCTGGTTGTCCTCACGTAGTCCCGCCACGACTGTTGAGTGTTATCAGGGATCAAGGCCCCTGCGGCCTGTGAGGTGTTCACTGACGCGGAACGAATGGCTCCTTACGACCGGGAGCAAGGGCATGAACCCATGAATCTGGCCTCCTTAAACGCATCCGAAGATGCGGGCGGGTGGAGGCTGTGCTGACTGGCGAGTTCGGCACCTAGAGATCCTGAGTGGGAGAAGGCAACAACATCGACACCTGGGGCATGCCTGACTGCCAGTCAGGTGCGGCCTTTCCATAGGCTGCGGCACCGGTGCCTGTGTCGTTGCGGATGGCGACGAATCGATTTGTCAGGCCGATTGTCACGAGGAGAGTTGCGGCAATGCCTTGTACGACATGGCTTGCAGCA
>Ga0065712_10067779_pt1 | contig 39385 bp, 33 predicted proteins | sample MisRhiReplicate1_FD_59099 | JGI IMG/M metagenome (GOLD analysis project Ga0065712, IMG submission 59099) | Miscanthus rhizosphere microbial communities from Kellogg Biological Station, MSU, sample Rhizosphere Soil Replicate 1: eDNA_1 v3... | ecosystem: Host-associated > Plants > Roots >...
CAGGCGGGCCGTTTTCGTCAATCCCGGTAAAACACCTGCACCAAGTGGTAGCCGAACTTGCTCTTGATGGGGCCGTGCACGGTGCGCAGCGGCTTTTTGAAAATCACCTGATCGATGGCGCCGACCATCTGTCCTGGCCGGACTTCGCCCAGATCGCCGCCGCGTTTGCCGGACGGGCAGCTAGAATGCTTTTTGGCCAATACGTCAAACGCCTCGCCCTTGGCGATACGCTGCTTGAGCTGTTCGGCCTCTTCGGCAGTTTTCACCAGGATATGGCGGGCCTGTGCTTTCATGTCTCGATATCCAGCAACTGTAAAAGCCTGCCATTATGCCTGTCCTTGCGGCATCTGGCGCTCAGGCGACAGGCAAACGTTTTTCCACCCTGATTTCGTACGGTAGTGATTATGGATTTCCCGGCGTTGTTGAAGATTCTGGCCAGTCAGGACGGATCGGACCTTTATCTTTCCACCGGAGCGCCGCCCTGCGCCAAATTCAATGGCGTGCTCAAGCCTCTGGGTACCGAAACCCTCAAGCCGGGCGAAGTAGCGAAGATCGCTCAGGGCCTGATGGATGAAGAGCAGAAGCTGGAGTTCCTGCGCGAGCTGGAAATGAATCTCGCCGTTTCACTGGCGGGCATCGGGCGTTTCCGGATCAACATCTTCATGCAGCGCAACGAAGTGTCGATCGTGGCGCGTAACATCAAGCTGGACATTCCGCGCTTCGAAGACCTGTATCTGCCGCCGGTTCTGCTCGATGTGATCATGGAAAAGCACGGCTTGGTGCTGTTCGTCGGTGCCACCGGTTCGGGTAAGTCCACCTCATTGGCGGCGCTGATCGACTACCGCAACCGCAACGCCAGCGGCCATATCATCACCATCGAAGACCCGGTCGAATTCATTCATCGACACAAGAAATCCATCGTCAATCAGCGCGAAGTGGGCGTCGATACCCGCAGTTTCAGGGCGGCGCTGAAAAACACCCTGCGTCAGGCGCCGGATGTGATTCTGATCGGCGAGATCCGCGACCGTGAAACCATGGAGCACGCGCTGGCATTCGCCGACACCGGGCACCTGGCAATCTCGACCCTGCACGCCAACAACGCCAACCAGGCGCTGGACCGGATCATCAACTTCTTCCCGGAAGAACGTCGTCCACAATTGCTGCATGACCTGGGTAACAACCTCAAGGCGTTCGTGTCGCAGCGCCTGGTCAAAACCCCGGATGGCAAGCGCCGTGCAGCGGTGGAGGTGATGATGGGCACGCCGACCATTCGTGATCTGATCCAGCGTAACCAGTTGAACGAGCTAAAAGGGATCATGGAGAAGTCCGGCAGCCTGGGCATGCAGACCTTCGATACTGCGCTGTTCAACCTTGCGGTGGAGGGTGCGATCAGCGAAGAGGAAGCGCTGAAGCATGCGGATTCGCAGAACAACGTGCGCCTGCGCCTCAAGTTGCACGGCGAAAACGGGGTGAACACCCTGACGACAGCGCCTGCTGCGCCGACCGGCGCGGCCAAGCCGAGCATGGTCGAGTGGGGGTTGGTCGACGACGAACCCCCGTCCCAGAGTTGACGGGCGAGGTGCTTACTGGGCCAGCCAGCCGCCGTCTACGTTCCAGGCCGCGCCACGCACTTGGACTGCCGCATCGCTGCACAGGAACAGCGCCAGCTCACCCAGTTGCTGCGGCGTGACGAAATCCAGTGATGGCTGCTTTTCCGCCAACAGGTCGTAACGCGCCTGTTCGGTTCCGCCTCGCTTGTCGATCTGTTGCTGCACCAGCGGCGTCAGCACCCAGCCAGGACAGATGGCGTTGCAGGTGATCTGGGTGGAGGCGGTTTCCAGCGCGACGACCTTGGTCAGACCGATCACGCCGTGTTTGGCCGCCACGTACGCCGCCTTGCCGGTCGAACCGACCAGCCCGTGCACCGAGGCAATGTTGATGATCCGCCCCCAGCCTTTCCTGCTCATGCCCGGCAGGCTGAGGCGCGTGGTGTGAAAGACCGAGGACAGGTTGATGGCGAGGATCGAATCCCAGCGCTCGACCGGAAACTCTTCCACGCTACTGACGTGCTGAATACCGGCGTTATTGACCAGAATATCGACGCCGCCGAACTCACGCTCGGCATAGGCGATCATGTCCGCGATCTGCGCCGGATCGCTCACGTCGGCCGGATGATGGCCGACCTTGCCACCAGCCTGTTCAACCTGGCTGATCACTTCGGATGTGTCACCAAAGCCGTTGAGGATCACGTCGGCGCCAGCCTTGGCCAGCTCGAGCGCAATACCCAGACCGATGCCGCTGGTGGAGCCGGTCACCAGTGCGGTTTTGCCTTGCAGATTCATAATCGATTCCTTACACGATGCCAGTGGCGTAGAACGTTGCAATGACGACGAACACCGCCAGCGTCTTGATCAATGTGATGCCGAAAATGTCCTTGTAGGCTTCTCGGTGGGTCAGCCCGGTCACTGCCAGCAGGGTGATCACTGCCCCGTTGTGCGGCAGCGTGTCCATGCCGCCGCTGGCCATGGCGGCCACCCGGTGCAGCACTTCGAGCGGGATGTTCGCGGCGTTGGCGGCGGCGATGAAGTTCTGCGACATGGCGGCCAGGGCGATGCTCATGCCGCCCGACGCAGAGCCGGTGATGCCAGCCAGCAGCGTGACGGTGATCGCCTCGTTCACCAGCGGGTTGGGGATGCTTTTGAGACCATTGGCCAGCACCAGAAACCCTGGCAGTGAGGCAATGACTGCGCCGAATCCGTACTCGGAGGCGGTGTTCATGGCGGCCAGCAACGCGCCGCTCACTGCGCTCTTGGTGCCTTCGGCCAGCCTGCTTTTAATGGCCCGGAAGCCAAAGATCAGCACCATCAGAATACCGACCAGCAGCGCCGCTTCGACCGCCCAGATGGCCGTGACCTTGGCTACTTCGGTCTGCACCGGTGCCGCCATGCCCGGCAGCGCGAGGGTATGGGTCTTGCCGTACCACTGCGGAATCCACCAAGTGAACAGCAGGTTCATGACGCCCACGGCGACCAGTGGCGACAGCGCCAGCCAGGGATTGGGCAGTTTGAGGTCAGGGGCAGTCTCCGGTTCGTTGCGCAGTTCGGTGCCGTAACCTTCACCGGCACGTTGTGCCTTGTTGCGCTGACGTTGCAGATAAAGCATGCCTGCGCTGAAGACGAAAATGGAGCCGATGAGTCCGAGCCACGGTGCCGCCCATGCGGTGGTGTTGAAAAAGGTGGTCGGAATGATGTTCTGGATCTGTGGCGTGCCCGGCAGTGCGTCCATGGTGAACGAGAACGCGCCCAGAGCGATGGTGGCCGGGATCAGACGCTTGGGAATGTTGCTCTGCCTGAACATCTCCGAAGCAAACGGATAGACCGCGAACACCACGACGAACAATGACACGCCGCCGTAGGTCAGCAGTGCGCAGACCAGCACGATCACCAGCATGGCCTGACGCGTGCCCAGCACGCCGATGGCGGCTGCCACAATGGAGCGTGAAAACCCGGACAGCTCGATCAGCTTGCCGAACACTGCGCCCAAGAGGAATACCGGAAAATACAGCTTGATGAAGCCGACCATCTTGTCCATGAACACCCCGGTGAAGGCCGGGGCCACCGCCGAGGGATCGGTCAGCAGCACGGCACCCAGAGCCGCGATGGGTGCGAAAAGAATGACGCTGTAGCCGCGGTAGGCGGCAAGCATCAACAGCGCAAGCGCTGCGAGGGCGATGAGAACGCTCATCAGGTGTCTCCTGTTGTTATTGTTTTGATGAAACCGGAACAGCTGGAGTCGACATAGCGGGTTTCGTGCCATGTGAGCAAGATGTTGAAATATATGAGTATTTTCAGTCTGGCCAGAATGCAGACTAAGGTTTTGTCTACAAATAGAGACAGATAACAGTGCTCAGGTCTGCAGCGCGGCGATCAAGCGATCATAAAGCGCCTGATTACAGGAGATTTAGCACTATCTCCCTAAAGAGACTGCTGTCTCTTTAGGGAGACTCGGCAATGCCCAAGGTCGCCATTTTCTTGTAGAGAGTGGAGCGCCCCAGGCCCAGTTGGCTGGCTGCCAGCACGACGCTGCCTGCGCACTGATGCAAGGTGGTTTCGATCAGGTGGCGGTCGAAGCGCTGCCGCGCCTCGCTGAACGTCTCCTGTTGCACGGGGCTGCTGACGCTTGCGGCGGTTGCCTTCAACGGCATCAGCGTACCGATGGCTGCCTGAATGTCTGCCGCGGTCAGCAACGACTCGTCACTCAACAGCGCGGCACGTTCCAGCACGTTGCGCAGCTCACGAATATTGCCAGGCCAGGCGTGTCGGGCAAGTACCCCCAGCGCTTCACTTTCCAGCTCATGATGACTGCGCAGTTCTTCCAGAATCGCCTCGCTGAGCGCGGGCAGGTCCTCAAGACGCTCGCGCAAGGGCGGCACTTTGATAGGCAGCACGTTGAGCCGGTAATAAAGGTCGGCACGAAACTCGCCGCGCTGGATGGCGGCTTCAAGGTCAGTGGACGTTGCCGCGATCAGGCGCACGTCGCTCTGAAAGACTTCGTTGGAGCCCACCGGCTCGTATTCCTTTTCTTGCAGCACGCGCAGCAGCTTGCTTTGCAGGGCCAGCGGCATGTCGCCGATCTCGTCTAGAAACAGCGTGCCGCCCTGAGCGATCTTGAGCTTTCCGGGGCGTCCCTTGCGTTCGGCACCGGTAAAAGCACCGGGTGCGGTGCCGAAGAATTCTGCTTCCAACAGGGTTTCCGGGATCGCGGCGCTGTTGATACTGACGAACGGCTTGCCCGCCCGGGGCGAGGCGTTGTGAATAGCGTGGGCCAGCAGCTCCTTGCCAGTGCCGGTTTCACCCAGTAGCAACACGGTTGACTGAGTGTTGGCGCCGCGTCTGGCGCGACGCTTGACTTCCAGCGACGCCTCGCTGGTGCCAATGAAGTGCGCGAAGCTGTACTTGGCCTGTCGCGCCTTGAGCAGCGAGCGTGTGGTGGCCAGTTCCTGTTGCATGCTCAGGTAGCGGGTGAGCAGGGGAGACAACGTCTGCAACTGATCGAACAGCGCAAAGCCAATGGCGCCGATCAACCCTCCCGCGTCATCGTGGATGGGCAGGCGCATGACCACCAGCGGGTCCTTGGCGGTGTCCATCATGTCCAGCAGGATGGGCTGGCCGTTGCTCGCCACCTGACGCAGCAGACTGCCCGGAATCACGTTCTCGCACGGCTGCCCGATGGCCAGGGTTGGATCCTGCAGCCCGAAACGCCGCGCATACCGCTCGTTGATCCAGACGATGCGTGCTTCCTTGTCGACGATGACCGTCCCTTCACTGGATTGCTCGATGATCTCGAACAGCGAGCGGATCGCCAGGCGCCGGATGCTTTGATAGTCGTTGAGATTGTTGTCGTTCATGGAGGTGTTCCGTCAAAAGCGGGCGCCTGGCCGCACAGACTGTCCGTTTTTACGCAATCAAATGAAGCCCGGATGCGCGGCCGCCAGCAACTCCTGGGTGTACGGCTGCTGCGGCGACTCGAATACCGCGTGGCTGGGGCCTCGCTCGACCACCTTGCCGTCCTTGACCACGATTACATCATGGGCCAAGGCCTTGACCACCGCCAGATCGTGACTGATGAACAGGTAGGTCAGGCCGTGTTTCTCCTGCAACTCGCGCAGCAGGGCGACGACCTGCTTCTGCACGGTGCGATCCAGCGCCGAAGTGGGTTCGTCGAGCAGGATCAGCGCCGGTTTGAGCACCAGTGCCCGGGCGATGGCGATGCGTTGTCGCTGGCCGCCGGAAAACTCGTGTGGATAGCGATGACGGCTCTGCGGGTCGATACCGACTTCTTCCAGTGCGCGTATCACCTCGACATCACACTGGACCGCATCCAGGCCGCCATGCACCTCCAGACCTTCGGCAATGATCTGCGCCACGGACATGCGCGGGCTGAGGCTGCCGTAAGGATCCTGAAACACCACCTGCATTTCCTTGCGCCAGGGCCGCATCTGTTTCTGGTTCAGGCCGTCCAGCGCGTTGCCACGAAAGCGGATGCTGCCGCGCGAATCCAGCAGCCGCAGGATGGCCTGGCCCAGCGTCGACTTTCCGGACCCCGATTCACCTACGATGCCCAGGGTCTTGCCGCGCTCGATGCTCAGGCTGATGTCATCGACTGCTTTCAGGTATTCCTTGTGCCGCCTCAGAATGCCGCCCGTCAACGAGAACCAGACCTTCAGGTTGTCGACTTCCAGCACCTTCTCCCGTGCATCACGTGGCAAGGGTTCGCCTGCAGGCTCGGCGTCCAGCAGTAAACGGCTGTACGGGTGTTGCGGCGCCTTGAACAGCGACTGGCAATCGGCCTGTTCGACGATTTCGCCCGCGCGCATCACACAGACCCGCTGCGCGACACTGTGCACCAGGTTCAGGTCATGGCTGATCAGCAGCAACGACATGCCCAGGCGTTGCTGCAATTCCTTGAGCAGCAGCAGGATCTTGCGCTGTACGGTCACATCCAGCGCAGTGGTCGGCTCGTCGGCAATCAACAATTCCGGCTCGCAGGCCAGCGCCATCGCAATCATCACCCGCTGACGCTGTCCGCCGGACAACTCATGCGGATAGGCCTTCAAGCGTTTATGCGGCTGCTGGATGCCCACCAGTTCGAGGAGCTCGACAATCCGTTTCTGCGCCTCACGACCGCCCATGCCTCGGTGCAGCAGCAGGGTTTCACCGATCTGTTTGGCAACGGTGTGCAGCGGGTTCAGCGACGTCATGGGCTCCTGAAAGATCATGGCGATACGGTTGCCACGCAGTTCCCGCAAGGTTTGATCGCTAGCGCCGACCAGTTGCTGGCCGCGATAGGTAATGCTGCCCGTCGTGGCAGTGCCGTTTTTGGGCAGCAGTTGCAGAATCGAGTGTGCAGTGACCGACTTGCCCGAGCCTGACTCGCCGACCAGTGCCAGACACTCGCCCGGCCGTACGTCCAGACTCAGGTTGCTGACCACTGTCTGCCCGCTGAAGGCGACACTCAGGTCGCGGATTTCGATCAGGTTTTCTTGCATGTCAGGACCTCGGGTCGAAGGCATCGCGCAGCGCCTCGCCAATGAACACCAGCAGGGTGAGGATCAGGGCGAGGGCGAAGAACGCCGTCAGTCCCAGCCAGGGTGCCTGCAGGTTCTGTTTGCCCTGAGCGATCAGCTCGCCCAACGACGCACTGCCCGCCGGCATGCCGAAGCCAAGGAAGTCCAGCGCGGTCAGGGTGGAGATAGCGCCCGTGAGAATGAATGGCAGGTAACTGAGCGTGGCGTTCATGGCGTTCGGCAGGATATGGCGCAGGATCACTGTCCGGTCGCTCAGCCCGAGGGCGCGTGCGGCTTTGACGTATTCCAGATTTCGGCCGCGCAGAAACTCGGCGCGCACCACGTCCACAAGCGTCAGCCAGGAAAACAACGCCATGATGCCCAGCAGCCACCAGAAGTCCGGCTCGACAAAGCCTGAGAGAATGATCAGCAGGTACAGCACCGGCAGGCCCGACCAGACTTCCAGCAGACGCTGGCCAAGCAGATCCACCCAACCGCCGTAATAACCCTGAAGCGCACCTGCGGTGATGCCGATCAAGGCGCTGATGAAGGTCAGTGCCAGCGCGAAAAGAATCGACACGCGGGCACCGAAGATGACCCTGGCCAGCACATCGCGGGCCTGATCGTCAGTGCCCAGCCAATTGGTCGCAGACGGCGGGCTGGGCGCAGGGATGGTCAGCTCGTAGTTGGGCGTGTCGTCGCTGAACGGGATGGGCGGGAACAGCATCCAGCCATCGCCCTTGTCGATCAACTGGCGCACATAGTCACTGCGGTAATCCGGCTGAAAAGGCAGTTCGCCCCCGAACTGCTGCTCGGTGTAACGCTTGAATACCGGGAAATACAACGAGTGCTGGTAGCTGACCATCAGCGGCTTGTCGTTGGCGATCAGTTCGCCACCCAGCGTCAGGGCGAAGAGGGCACAGAACAGCCAGAGCGACCACCAGCCTCGGCGATTGCCTCGAAAACGCTCCAGACGGCGACGGGCGAGCGGAGAAAGACTGCGCATCATGCCGTCCTCGCGTTGAAGTCGATTCTGGGATCGACCAGCGTGTAACAGACGTCCCCCACCAGTTTGATCAGCAGCCCGAACAACGTGAAGATAAACAGCGAGCCGAACACCACCGGATAGTCCCGCGAAACGGCGGCTTCGTAACTCATGCGCCCCAGGCCATCCAGCGAGAAAATAACCTCGATCAGCAGCGATCCTGCAAAGAAAACACTGATAAACGCCTGTGGAATACCCGAGACCACCAGCAGCATGGCGTTGCGAAATACATGGCCGTACAGCACGCGCCGTTCGCTCATGCCCTTGGCTCTGGCGGTAATCACGTATTGACGGGTGATCTCATTGAGAAACGAGTGTTTGGTCAGCAAGGTCAGGGAGGCGAAACCACCGATGACCAGTGCCGACACCGGCAGCACCAGGTGCCAGAAATAGTCAGCGATCTTGCCCAGTGTCGACAGCTGATCGAAGTTGTCCGACACCAGCCCTCGCACCGGAAACCAGCTCAACGAGGTGCCGCCACAGAAAACCACGATCAGCAGCATGGCGAACAGAAACGCAGGTGTGGCGTAGCCGATGATGATCGCGGTGCTGCTCCAGATGTCGAAATGGCTGCCATGTTTGACAGCCTTGCGAATGCCCAGCGGGATCGACACCATATAGGTCAGCAGCGTCGCCCAGAGCCCCAGAGAGATGGAGACCGGCATCTTCTGCAGAATCAGGTCAGTGACCGTCGCCCCGCGAAAGAAGCTGTTGCCGAAGTCCAGTTGCGCGTAGTTCTTGAGCATCAGCCACAGCCGTTCATGCAGGGGCTTGTCGAAACCGTATTGACGCTCGATTTCCTTGATCAACTTGGGGTCCAGCCCGCGGGAAGCTCTGGATTGCCCGGTACCTGCCGACTCCGAGGCGCTGGCACCTGCGGTGACGCCGCCGATGCCCTGCAGTCGAGCGATGGCCTGTTCGACCGGGCCGCCGGGCGCCGCCTGCACAATGAAAAAATTGACCATCAGAATGCACAGCAGGGTCGGGATGATCAGCAGCAGCCGCCGCAGAATGTAGCCGAGCATCTACTTCATCTCCGAAACAAGGGCTGAGGCACCCCGTTTGACTGCGAATTGTTCGTTGGTCAGCGCTGTCGGGCTGACCTCCCACCAGGCCTCGATGGCTTCGTTGTTGCTGGCCTGGATTTTCGGAATCCCGAAGCGGTTCCACCACACGGTCGAGGAACCTGGCGGGTAATAGTTGGGAACCCAGTAATAATTCCACTGCAGCACACGATCCAGGCAATGCGCGTAGTCAGTCATGGTCTGCTTGTTATCGGCCTTGAGCAGCCCGGCGATCAGCGTATCCACGGCCGGATCCTGCAGCGCCATGTAGTTGCTGGAGCCCGGATCCATCGCCACTTTGGAGCCGAAGCTGTTGTACAGCTCCGAGCCTGGTGAGGTGGAGACCGGGTAGCCGGTGACGATCATATCGTAGTCACGGGCCATGACCCGGTTGAGGTACTGCGCTGCATCGATTCGGCGAATATCGAAATGGATGCCGATCTGCGCCAGATTGCGCTTGTAGGGCAGCAACATGCGTTCCAAACCGTTCTGGGCGTTGAGGAACGTGAAGCGGAACGGCTCTCCTTGGGCGTTCACCAGTTCGTCCCCTTTGGGTGTCCAGCCGGCTTCCTTCATGAGTTCCAACGCTTGCAGTTGCTTGTCACGGATAAAGCCCGTGCCATCGGTTTTGGGCGTCTTGTAGACCGTATCGAACACCTGTTCCGGCACCTGGCCGCGCAACGGTTCAAGAATCTTCAGTTCGGCTGGTGTTGGCAGTTCCGTGGCGGCCAGCTCGGAATTGGAGAAGTAGCTGTCCTGGCGGATGTACATGCTGCGCATCATCTGCCGGTTGGTCCATTCGAAATCCCAGAGCAGCGACAGCGCCTGTCGTACCCTTCGGTCCTGAAACATCGGTCGGTTCAGGTTGAACACGAAACCCTGTGAACTTTGCACGGCGCCCTTGGCCAGATGCGCCTTTTGCAGTCTTCCGTCGCTCAGTTGCGGGCTGTCGTAGCGAATCGAATAGCCGGTGGCCGAGAACTCCCGGTTGTAGTCGTAGGCGCCGCCCTTGAGCACCTGACGCGCAACGTCGATGTCGCCGAAGTACTCGATGCTGAACGTGTCGAAGTTATAAAGGCCGCGGCTGACCGGCAGATCCTTGCCCCACCATGTCGGGTCACGTTCGAACGTGATGGTGCGACCCGGATCGACATGCGCGATCTTGTACGGGCCGCTGCCCGGCGGCACTTCGAAGCCTGCGCCACCGGCAAAGTCGCGGGTCTTCCACCAGTGTTCGGGAAACACCGGCAGCGAAGCGAGGTCGAGGGGCAGGGTACGACTGTCGGTGTGCTTGAAGTCGAAGCGAATCTGCGTTGGTGATTCGACTTCCAGGCCTTTGACCGCTTCGAACTGGGTGCGGTACTGCATGCTGCCCTGGGTCATCAGCAGCTCGTAGGTGTACTTCACATCATTGGCGGTGATCGCTGTGCCGTCGGCAAAGCGTGCCTTGGGGTTCAGGTAGAACGTTAGGGACAGGCCGTCAGCGCTACGTTCCATCTTTTCGGCAACCAGCCCGTATACGGTATAGGGCTCGTCCATCGACCGTACGGCCAGCGGCGAGTACAGCATGCCGTTGATCTGCGAAACGCCCATGCCCTTGTCGGTAAAGGGCATCAGGTGATCGAACTGGCCAATTTCGATCGCCGAACGGCGCATGCTGCCGCCTTTCGGCGCGTCGGGGTTCACATAATCGAAATGCTGGAAAGTGGCAGGGTAGCGGGGCGCCTCACCATAAACGGTCAGGGCGTGTTGCGGTGCAGCGAATAGGGAGGATGAGGCCAGAGCCAGCGTTGCGGCGATCAGTGAAGAAAAAACAAAACGCATTACTCGAATCCCGATTGACCGTAGAAGCGCCCGGCGTCGCATTGCAGACAGCGGTATCTTCTACAGATAAATCCCTGGTTCGCCAAGCCACCTGAAAAAACGGCCCATCCGAAGATGAGCCGTTTGGTAATCCGTGCGTAACCGAGCGACAGGATCAGTCCTGACGGCTGGTCACTTCCAGCAGGTGGTAGCCGAACTGGGTCTTGACCGGACCCTGAACGGTATTCACCGGAGCGCTGAACACGACGGTGTCGAATTCCTTGACCATCTGGCCTGGACCGAACGAACCCAGTTCACCACCCTGGCGGCTGGATGGGCAGGTGGAATTGGCTTTGGCAACTTCAGCGAAATCAGCGCCGCCTTCGATCTGTGCCTTGAGTTCGTTGCACTTCTCTTCGCTCGAAACAAGGATGTGGCGGGCAGTGGCTTTAGCCATGGGGAAGAATCTCCTGTGAAAAAAAAAGAAACAGCCTACCGGAATCAGTTCGGTATTTCCTGACAAAGTTCCTTCGCAACGCGGTTATCTGTAGCGCAACCGATCAACCGCCCGGCGCAGCAACTGCTCGGTTCCCGCCCAACCCAGACAGCCATCGGTCACCGAAACACCGTATTCAAGGGTTTTGCCCAACGGCTGGCAGCCGTCGAAGAGGTGGCTTTCGACCATCATGCCGATCAGTGAGGTGTTGCCTTGCAGGCGCTGCTGGAGCACATCGTCGAACACCTGCGGCTGGCGTAACGGGTCCTTGCCACTATTGGCATGGCTGCAGTCGACCATGATGCGCGCCGCAATCCGGTTTTTCGCCAGACTGGCCTGCACCCTGGCAATGCTCTCGCTGTCGTGGTTCGGTCCGCTGTGTCCGCCGCGCAGCACGATATGCGTGTCTGCGTTGCCCCGCGTCTCGATGATCGCCGGATAGCCATGGCTGTCCATACCGAAATGGCGATGGGGATGAGCCGCCGAGCGGATCGCGTCACTGGCCACTGCAACGCCACCGTCCGTACCGTTCTTGAAGCCGACTGCCATGGGCAGGCCGCTGGCCATTTCCCGGTGGATCTGCGATTCGGTCGTGCGGGCACCAATGGCGACCCAACTGAGCAGGTCGTCGAAGTAGCCGGCCGCCATTGGCTGCAGGATCTCGGTCGCCACGGGCAGGCCCATATGCAGCATTTCGCGCATCAGTTCCCGTGACAGCTTCAGGCCCACTGCCATGTCGTCGCTGCCGTCGAGACGTGGATCGTAAGCCAGGCCTTTCCAGCCGACAGTCGTGCGGGGCTTTTCGACGTACGCACGCATGACCAGCAGCATCTGGTCGCTGACTTCAGAGGCGAGACCGGCCAGGCGCTCTGCGTATTCGAGTGCGGACTGCGGATCGTGAAGGGAACACGGGCCCACGATGACCAGCAGGCGTGAGTCCTGGCCTTCAAGGATGGCGCTGACGGCACGACGATGAGCGGCGACCTGTTCGGTCAGGGCGGTATTCAGCGGCAGGCTGCTTTTGAGCTCAAGGGCACTGGGCAGACGCGTCGAGGTGGATGTGCTGTGGGGCAGCGTGATCGAGTGGCTGGACAGGTCGGACGGTTTTACGGCAACGGACGAATTCATGTTCTGGCTTCCTGGGCTGGCGGGTGGCGTTCCCGCTCAAAGCCCTACTGGGGTGTTCGACAAAGGGCCGGTTCGGCCATGCGTGTGCAGTTGCCACCTGGCAGTGACCGATCGGAGGCGGCAGGCTGTCCCGAACGGAGGTTGCTAAATCGCCAGGCGAAGTCGATGTCGTTGCGGTAATAGGTGGCGTAGTTCATGTCGTGTTCCTCGATTCGATTCTGTGTGGTGTTTTTTTGAGGGGCCAAAAAAACAAAACCCCCGGTCGGGTAGCCGACCGGGGGTAGAGAATTCTCTGGTTGGCGTCCCCTTGGAGTGGGCGCCGGATGGGTATCAGGCGCGCCAGTGGCTAAACCAATACCCGTAATAAGCGTTGAGCTGGAGATCCGCCATCGCAGGAGCAATCCGCACAGCCACAGCGTCAGCCAAGCGGCACGCGCTGGCATGGGTGACGAACTGTGATGACGTGGATTGAAGCATGGTGTGTCTCCGTTGAATGAGCGGGAGCTTACTTCAGCCAACGGCACTCATTCAATTGGAAAATTCAATCGGAGGAATTATCGATTCTATCGTCGCAGGGCTCTTGGAAGATGAGCTGCGGACAAAAACTGTCAGAAAAGGCTATTTCGTCAGTCCGCACATGCCGCTGGGCGGCGAAGATTTCAGTAAGGCGCCGCTCGGAAAAATCCCATTCAATCGGGCACAGTCTGGGACTCATCACCCTCGGTAGGGATGCTGCCAATCTTCATCCCCAGCAAAACCGCCACTTTATGGGCCTCGCCGCGTTTTCCCTTCTTGCGTCCTGCCAGCACTTGGTAGGTCGTCGCAGGATCAATGCTGTTCTCCCGAGCGAATTCTTGAACAGATTTACCCTGTTGTTCGAGCCAGGCCTTGGCTTGTGCAGCAGTACGTATTCCGGGCATAGTTCAAAACCGTTCAAATCAGTTTAATTTTAGCTGGATTTTACCATTCGTAAGGATGGGGTCAACAGGGTTATGCATTCAAATGAGTGGAATTGGGTACCGACTAAGAAAAGAAAGGGAGCGTCTGGGGCTGTCTCAGCGTGCCTTCGGTGAAATCGGTGGTGTGGAAGCGAACGCTCAAGGGAAGTATGAAAGCGGCGATCGTGCCCCCAAGGCCGATTACCTGGCAGCGGTAGCAGCCAAGGGTGTTGACGTGCTCTACGTGCTTACGGGAACGCCTACGCCGATTCCGGTCGACAACCTCAGTGTTGCCGAAGAAAAGGTGCTGGGCAGCTATCGGGTGCTCGACAAGGAGGACCAGGATGCAATCAGGCGACTGACTACCACAATGGCTGAGTTGTCGGCCTCGTACATTTCAAATGACAAGCCTACCGACAGTTGAAGGGCGCCCGTTTTGCACAGCGAGCGCGCCCGGCTCTGCTGTCTTTGCATGCCGCGCCTGAGCCGGTTCAGTCCAGGCTTTGCGGACGCGCGCTGTATCGTTGATCGTTGACAGTCTCTCGTGCCTGAAGCTGCCTCTGGGCGGTTCGAGCGAAAACGGCAACATCCCCTAGGTCTGCCTCGCCGTTTTTGTTATGGTGAATAGCATTCGTTATGTCCGTTGCGCGAGGTGTCTGCTTGATTAGGGTGCTAGTTGTCGATGACCATGATCTTGTTCGGACAGGCATCACACGGATGCTCGCCGATATAGATGGCCTGCAGGTGGTAGGTCAGGCCGATTCCGGTGAGGAATCCTTGAAGAAGGCGCGGGAACTCAAACCCGACGTCGTGCTGATGGACGTCAAGATGCCAGGCATCGGTGGCCTCGAGGCCACGCGCAAGATGTTGCGCAGTCATCCGGATATCAAGGTCGTGGCTGTGACGGTCTGCGAAGAAGATCCATTTCCGACGCGGCTGCTTCAGGCCGGAGCGGCCGGTTACATGACCAAGGGCGCAGGCCTTGCGGAAATGGTCCAGGCCATCCGTCTGGTCTTTGCCGGTCAGCGCTACATCAGCCCGCAGATTGCCCAACAACTGGCGCTCAAGTCATTTCAGCCACAGGTCAACAATTCACCGTTTGACCTGCTGTCCGAGCGCGAAATACAGATTGCATTAATGATTGTCGGTTGCCAGAAGGTCCAGACCATCTCGGACAAGCTGTGCCTGTCGCCGAAAACCGTGAATACTTACCGCTACCGAATCTTTGAAAAGCTCTCCATCAGCAGTGATGTCGAATTGGCGTTGCTGGCAGTACGTCACGGCATGGTGGACGCCAGCGCCTGAACATGACCCAGACCTTTGATCCAAGTGCCTTTCTCGCGACCTGCAGTGGTCGTCCCGGCGTCTATCGCATGTTCGATGCCGAAGCCAAACTTCTGTATGTGGGCAAAGCCAAGAACCTGAAGAAGCGCCTCGCCAGTTATTTCCGCAAGACCGGGCACGCGCCCAAGACTGGCGCTCTGGTGGCGCGCATCGCGCAGATTGAAACCACCATCACCGGTAACGAAACCGAAGCGCTGTTGCTCGAACAGACGCTGATCAAGGAATGGCGACCTCCTTACAACATTCTGCTGCGCGACGATAAGTCTTATCCATATGTGTTCCTGTCCGACGGCAAGTTTCCGCGCCTGAGCATCCATCGTGGCGCAAAGAAAGCCAAAGGCCGGTATTTCGGGCCTTATCCAAGTGCGGGTGCGATCAGGGAAAGTCTGAGCCTGTTGCAGAAGACCTTTCTGGTGCGTCAGTGCGAAGACAGTTATTTCAAGAATCGTAACCGACCCTGTCTGCAGTATCAGATCAAGCGCTGCAAAGGGCCGTGCGTCGATCTGGTCGAGCCTGAGGTGTACGCGGAGGATGTGCGTCACTCGGTGATGTTTCTAGAGGGGCGCAGCAATGCCTTGAGCGACGAGCTGAATGCCGCAATGGAAAAAGCCGCCATGGCGCTGGATTTCGAACGCGCCGCAGAATTGCGTGATCAGGTCGCCTTGCTGCGCCGTGTGCAGGATCAGCAGAGCATGGAGGGCGGTACCGGCGATGTGGATGTGGTCGCTGCATTCGTCAACCCGGGCGGTGCCTGTGTGCACCTGATCTCGGTGCGCGGCGGTCGCGTGCTGGGCAGCAAGAATTTCTTCCCTCAGGTGGGTATAGAGGAGGAGGTTGGCGAAGTCATGTCGGCCTTCCTGGCCCAGTATTTCCTGGGTGGCGTTGATCGTGAGCTGCCCAGCGAAGTCATCGTCAACGTCGTCAACGAAGATTTTCCGGCCCTGATCGACGCAATCGAAGAGTCGCGCGGTCGCGAGATGACCATCAGCCATCGGGTGCGCGGTACTCGCGCGCGCTGGCAGCAGCTGGCGGTGACCAATGCCGAGCAGGCCCTGTCGGCGCGTCTTGCCAATCGCCAGCATGTGGCATCGCGCTTCGAAGCGCTGGCCAAGGTGCTCAAGCTGGACGAGCCGCCGGTGCGCCTCGAGTGCTATGACATCAGTCACTCCAGTGGCGAGGCGACCGTTGCTTCCTGCGTTGTATTCGGCCCGGAAGGCCCGATCAAGGCGGACTATCGTCGTTTCAACATCGAAGGCGTGACGGCGGGCGATGACTACGCCGCCATGCATCAGGCGCTGACCCGACGCTACAGCCGCATCAAGGACGGAGAGGGCAAGCTGCCTGACGTTCTGTTGGTCGACGGTGGTAAAGGGCAGATGGCGATGGCCCGCGACGTGCTCAATGAACTGGCCATACCAGACCTCATCCTGCTCGGGGTCGCCAAGGGCACCACGCGCAAGGCCGGTTTCGAAACACTGTATCTGAACGATGCCGCCCATGAGTTCACCTTGCCGGGTGACTCGCCGGCGCTGCACCTGATCCAGCAGATTCGCGACGAGGCGCACCGTTTTGCAATCACCGGGCACCGCGCCCGTCGGGGCAAGACTCGCCGTACCTCGACGCTTGAAGGCGTGGCCGGGGTAGGGCCGACACGACGCCGCGACCTGCTCAAACACTTCGGCGGTCTTCAGGAATTGTCTCGTGCAAGCATCGATGAAATAGCAAAAGCACCGGGAATCAGTAAAAAGCTGGCAGAGTCGATTTATGCAAACCTGCACAGCGAGTAGAATGCTCGCTCACCTCGTAGCCAGTTGTGCCGATGAATATCCCTAATCTGATTACCGTACTACGCGTTTTACTGATTCCGATCTTCATTCTGTTGTTCTACATGCCTTATCACTGGAGCTACATGGCTGCCAGCGCGGTGTTCGCCTTTGCGGCGGCGACCGACTGGCTGGACGGGTATCTGGCACGTCGTCTGGAGCAGAGCACGCCATTCGGTGCGTTTCTCGATCCGGTCGCCGACAAGCTCATGGTGGCCGTGGCATTGGTGCTGCTGGTTCAGGCTCACGCAAACCTGTGGCTGACGCTGCCGGCGGCGGTGATCATCGGACGCGAAATCGTCATTTCCGCCCTGCGCGAATGGATGGCAGAAATCGGCGCCAGAGCCCAGGTCGCCGTGTCGAACATGGGCAAATGGAAAACCGCCGCCCAGATGCTGGCGCTGGTAATCCTGCTCGGCAATCCGCCAGCCATCACGTTCTGGGTCATTCTGGGCTACGCGTTGCTGCTGGTGGCTGCAGGGCTGACATTGTGGTCGATGGTGCAATACCTGAGGGCCGCCTGGCCGCATCTGAAAACCACGGCAGAAAAAAAATAAGTTTTTGAATCAAGGGCTTGACGGGAGTTTTTGAAGCGCTAGAATGGCGCCCGTCAACACGACAATGCGGGAATAGCTCAGTTGGTAGAGCACGACCTTGCCAAGGTCGGGGTCGCGAGTTCGAGTCTCGTTTCCCGCTCCAAACATGGCGCTGAAGAGGATTCACCATCACTTCAGCCAAAGAAAAAAGGACCTTAGGGTCCTTTTTTCGTTGTTGTTTTTCTTCAGAATGTCCTCGCTCATCCTTTACAGTCAATCGGCTCGATGCTGAGCTCTCGGTGTCCGTTCATAAAACGCCGACCGACGCTCATACCATTCTATTTCGCCCTATAAGCGTTCAGCATCGACGTGCTGCGGATAGCTTTACGAAGTGCGCCATGCCTTGTCCGGAAGGCTTGGTAGCGCGCCGTTGCGGTAACTGTGGTCAGGGTTCGTGAAGGCTTTTTTCTTTATTGAGCACTGCTTCCAGGCACTCGATGAACACGCGTACCCTTTGAGGGACTTGTTGACGGGTTGGCAGCACGGCAGTGATAGACAGCAGCTCCGGTGTCGCATCGTTCAGCTTCACCAGCACGAGAGAGCCTTCAGCGAGCTCTCTGCGAACATCCCAATACGTCAGCATGGCCAGTCCCAGGCCTTGTTTGCTTGCCGTGCGAACTGCTTCGACACTGTTGGCAGAAAAGGCACCTTGAATCCGTAACGCCAAAGGCTCGCCTCGTTTGGAAAACAGCCAGCAAGGCATTGCGTGCAACACGATGCATTGATGCTGTTTGAGCTCATTGAGGTTTTGCGGTGTGCCGGACCGTGCGAGGTAATCAGGGCTCGCACAGACGACACGGGGGTTGTCAGCCAGATTTCTCGCCACCAGGTTCGAGTCGCGCAATGCGGCGATGCGAATGGCCACATCAATGCCCAGCCCGGCGATGTCTACGATGCTGTCAGACAGCGTGAGGTCGATTCCGAGTTGGGGATTGCTGGAGAGCAGCGTGGGGAGCAGGGGCATGATGACGGTCTGACCGAATACGGTTGGGGCTGTGACTCGCAATGTTCCGCTCACGCTGGCCACGTTGCTTTTCAGTGTGGCTCGCGCTGTCTCGCTCGCTTCCAGCATGGTTCTGGCATGGGGCAGGAAAAGCTCCCCCTCCGGCGTGAGAGATACGGAGCGGGTTGTGCGGTGCACCAGCCGTACGCCCAGATCGCTTTCAAGAGACGCCAGACGCCGAGAGACCGTCATTGCAGACAACCCGAGCCGCCTCGCTGCCTCGGACAGGCTGCCGCTGGTAGCTATGTTGGCGAACACTTCGATTTCCGGAAGCTGCATATTTATATCTGTATCCGTTAAGCCGCCATATCGTGTGACGGGCTTTTGTTGAGGTCTTTGAGTGCCTATTGTCTTTGTTGTCTGAGCTGTTCGTTCAGATAACCCACCTGGAGGATATGACGATTGGATACGACACGCCCGGCTATTTTAACGCCTTTTGATATGGGCCATCTGCAGCTCAGGAACCGCCTTGCGCTTGCGCCGATGACGCGCGTCAGCGCGACCGAGACCGGAAATGCCACGCACGACATGGCAAAGTATTACGAACGATTCGCCAAGGGCGGCTTCGCATTGGTGATCACGGAAGGTATCTACACGGATCGCAGGTTTTCTCAGGGTTACCGCTTTCAGCCGGGCCTCACTGACCAGCCGCAGGCGTTGGCCTGGCGCCCTGTGGTGGACGCAGTTCATCGACATGAGAGTGCGGTGATCGCTCAGATCATGCACGCAGGCGCGCTCAGCCAGGCAAACCGGTTCACCGATGGCACGGCAGGACCGTCGGGCGTCCGCCCCAAGGGTGAGCAAATGGCGTTCTATCGCGGTGACGGTAAGTACCGCGTCCCTCGGGCCATGAGTGATGAGGATATTGCCGACGCCATCGAGGGTTTCGCCCAGGCAGCGAAGCTGGCCGTCGAGACAGCGGGTTTTGACGGGGTCGAGATCCATGCAGCCAACGGATATTTGCTTGACCAGTTTCTGACGGACTATTCAAACCAGCGTTCAGATGGTTGGGGAGGCGATATTCGTCAACGCCTCAGGCTTACCCTTGAAGTGGTCGCCGAAGTGAAAAAGGTCGTTGGCCGTTCGCCAGTCGGAGTGCGTATATCGCAAGGCAAGGTCAACGACTTTCAGCACAAGTGGGTTGAGGGAGAGAAGGGGGCAGAGACCGTTTTCGGCAGTTTGTCCGATTCAGGTGTCGATTTCATTCACGTGACTGAATACGAAGCCTGGCAGCCTGCTTTTCCCGACAATGACGTCAGTCTGCTTGCGCTTGCCCGGCGTTATGCGCCTGACGTCGTGTTGATCGCCAATGGCGGTCTTCACGATCCGGAGAAGGCAGAGCAGGTCCTTCAGAGTGGCGCAGACATGGTTGCTGTGGGCAAGGCTGCTCTGGCCAACCCTGACCTTGCGCAGCGGATGTCAGAACGTCGTGCTCTCGACGACTTCGATCCTTCGCTTCTCGGCCCGATTGCTGATATCAAGCAAAGCGAGCTAAGCCTGACGTGAGAACAATCGGCAGCGCAGGGTGGGCATCCCTGCGCGGTCGAATACCTAATGAGTTGCCAGTTTCGGCTTTTCGGTCTCCCGCATGAACTGCTCCAATTCCTTGCTGTAGAACTTCGCGTTGCTTGTCGTCCCATGGCCTCGGGTTTCGGCGCTGGCGGGGATGAGCAGTAGCCTGGCGTTCCTGATCTCTCGCAGCGATCCTTCGAGCAGCCCTGTTTCCGGTGGGTTGCGTTCGTCGTCTGCCGCGTTTATCGCCAGCACTGGCGCCTGGATTTTATTCAGCCCCTTCGACGCGTCGTAATCGGCGGAGGACTGCCATTGATAGATGAAGTCGTTGGCGTCAGACGTCTGTGGTGAGTTGAGTCGGTCATCCACGTATTTGTCAGCCAGCGCCCGGGAAGGGGCCGCAGCCTGATAGGCCAGATTGCCACCGCTGGTGCCGATGCTGAACATTGCGTTGGCCAGGCGCAGGGATGGCGGTTGTGCGGTGTAGTTGCCGTTGTTCCAGGCCGGATCCTGCTTGATCGACTCCACGAGCAGCCGACGCATCATCCAGTTGCGCGATGACATTGGCGTGGGTTGCGAGGCCATCGGCACGAGCGCATCCATCATCTGCGGCCAGGTCTGGCCCCACATCCAGGTTTGCATGCCGCCCATGGAATTACCGATGATCAGGCGCAGGTGCTTGATGCCAAGTCCCTCGGTCACCAGTCGATACTGCGCCTGAACCATATCGGCGTAGTTATATTCCGGGAAGCTGGCGCGCAGGCCATCCGAGGGTTTGGTGGATTGCCCCATGCCGATGCCATCGGTGGAAATGATGTAGTACTTGCTCGCGCTCAGCGGTTGGCCTTCGCCGAATAACTCGCCACCAAAGTCCTTGGCCAGGATGTCGTTGCCGGGCCGGTAAGTGCCGTGCAGGAAAAGGATGGCAGGGTTCTTCGGATCGCCGAGGGTGATGTAGTGCAGTTTCAGGTTGGCGAGTTTTTCACCCGTGTGAAAGGTGAACTCCGGAGCTACCCAGTCGCCTTCTTTCGCAGCCGGGAGCGGGGCGGCATGAAGGCTGGAGGCGAGACAAAACAGAAACATCAGCCCGGTGGCAGGGCGCAAGGCGGAGCGCTGCATGAAAGGTATCCTGTCTGGTTTTTATTGTCAGGTTGTAGGCGTGCCGGACGGATATTCCTCCTGTGATCGTATTTTGTGAAGCTGTTTTTTAGTTAACAATGATTAACATTGGGCAACGAAAAAAGGACCTCAGATCCTTTTTTCGTTTCTGGGGTAAACCGCCAGGTGTCATGACCAGAAGTCGAGCGGGCTACTTATAGCGCTGCTCGAACGTCGCCAGATTTTCTGGCGTTATCAATTGAAAGGGCACCCACACGTCAGCTGTGACGGGTTCGCCCTTGATCATCTTGATCGCCGACTGCATCGCACTGGCGGCCTGGGCCTTGGGGTCCTGAAAGACCGACGCAACCAGCATCCCGCGTTTGATCGCTGCAAGACCGTCAGGCAGGCCGTCGATACCGACAATCGCAACCTCGCCCTTTGCCTTGCCTGCCTGCTGCAGGGCCATGGCTGCGCCGATTGCCATCTCGTCGTTATTGGCAATGATCGCGTCGAAACGGCTGCCTGCGAGCAGCCAGTTGCTGGTCAGGTCCATTCCCTTGCTGCGTTGCCACTCGGCACTTTGCTGTTCAACCACTTTGATGTTCGGGTAGTCCTTGAGGATCTGTTTGACGCCTTCGGTACGGTCATGCGTGGCGTTTTGCGCCAGGTCGCCCATGATGATTGCGAGGGTACCTTTGCCTCCCAGCTTTTCAGCCAGATAACGCATTTGCAGTTGCCCGGCCTCGATATCGTTGGACGCGACCGTGACCACCCCTGTGGGCAGCTTGCGTTCGTCCGGGTGACGATTGACGTACACCAACGGAATTTTTGCTGCCACCGCAGCGCGGGTCATGCTCGCTGTGGCGGAAGTGTCGACGGGCAGGACGATGACTGCATCGACTTTTTGATTGAGGAATCCCTGAACCTGATTGAGCTGGCGAACCACATCGCCCTGTGCGTCCTCGAACTGGATCTGGACGTTCTCCTGCCTGGCGGCGTCATCCAGACCGTTACGCACATAGGTCATGAAGTTATCGTCAACTCTGGCGATACTGACCCCGATGCGGTAACTGGCGGCGGCCCATTGGCTGAACAGGGTCAGCAGCGTAGCGAGCAGCAGTGTGTAAATGCGCATGACGGTGTTCCTTTTGTTGTTATGGGTAGACCTTCACTGACAAGCGTTGGCGCTGAGTGCGGCGTGCTCAATCAAGCGTGAATGCGTGCCTGAAGCGCTCAAGTGCACGTTCGCTGTCGCCGCTGGCCCAGCCCTCGAGGCCGACCACGCCGCGGTAACCGATGCCGGACAATGCTCTGGCAATCGCCGGGTAGTGAATCTCGCCAGTACCGGGCTCCATGCGGCCGGGCACATCCGCGACCTGAATTTCACCGATGGCCTTGCCGGCGCGCTGGATCAGCTCGATCAGGTTTCCTTCGCCGATTTGCGCGTGATACAGGTCCAGATTCATTTTCAGGTACGGGCTGTCTACGGCTTCGATGAGTGCCAGTGTATCTTCGGCGCGGGCGAAGGGCGTGCCGGGGTGATCGACCTCGGTGTTCAGGTTTTCCAGCAGAAACACCCGGCCCGCGTCCTCGCCCAGCCGCGCGATCTTTTCCAGTGTCTTGCAGGCGCTCAGCCACATGCGGCCTGTGGTATGCGCGACCGGTTTGACCGGCAGGCCGTCAGCGTCCAGGCCGGTGCCATGCAGGTTCAGGCTCGGGCAGTTCAACTGCTCGGCGACCCTCAATGATTCGCCTGCGGAGTCGAGCAGCCGACCGATGTGGTCCTGATCGGTCAGGTTGCCGGAGATGTAGCCGGTCATGGAGGTAAAATCTGCGCCCGTGGCCACAAGGGCCGCGATGTTCTTGGTCGTCCAGTTCCAGATCTCGACGCTGAAGCCCAGCGCATGGATACGCTCGACGCGTTCGGTGAAGGGCAGGTCGAGGAATACCATTTCGGCGCTGACGGCCAGTTTAAAGGGCGTGACGCTCATGAGGCGGCTCCTTGTACGCGTACCGCCTTGCCTTGCTGAAAGGATTCGATGCAGGCGCGGGCAATGGCCAGGGCTGCCCGTGCATCTTCGCCGCTTGCCAAAGGTTTTTCCCCACTGCGCATGCAACCGACGAAATGGTTGAGTTCGGCGACATAGGCGTCACGCAGCAGGTCGGTGTCCATTCTCTGGGTGTCAGCCTGGACGCCAGTCGCCAGATAGCGAAGCAGGTCGGACTCATTGACACTGCCCATGCTCAGCATGCCAGCGCTGCCAAAGACTTCTCCCCGGACATCGTAGCCATAGACCGCCTGGAAATTCGCCTCGGCAACCGCAATCGCGCCGTTATCGAAGCGGACGGTAACCACGGCGGTATCGAGAAATCCGTTGGCCTTGAATTCCGGGGCGATCAAGGCGTCTGCCATCACGAACACCTCGACTGCTTCAGCGCCTGGATTGAGATAGCGCAGGGTGTCGAAGTCATGAATCAGGGTTTCGAGGAAGATCACCCACTGAGGCGACGCGGCCGGATTATTCAGGGCCGGATCGCGGGTCAGCGATCGCAGCAGCTGTGGCGTCCCGATTCTGCCTGCAACAACGTCAAGATGGGCAGTACGAAAACTTTTCGCGAAGCGCCGGTTGAAGCCGACCTGCAAGGTCACTCGTGCATCGGCAGCCGCAGCGATAGCGCGGTCGGCCTCGTCCAGCGTGATTGCCATCGGTTTTTCACAGAAGACACTTTTTCCGGCGCGGGCGGCTCTTATCACCAGCTCGGCATGGCTGCGGGCAGGCGCGGCGATCAGAACGCCGTCGATGTCCGGGTCATCCAGCAGTTGCTGTGGGTCTGAATAGACTTTTTGCACGCCCAGCTCTGCTGCCAGGCGTGTCGCGTGCGTGTGAGAGGGGTCAGCGATGGCGGTCAGGCTTGCTCCGGGAATATGCCGTGCGGCGGTAAGGCCGTGAAAGCTACCCATGCGTCCGGCGCCGATGAGACCCAGACGGATCGTTTGCGATGTACTCATGACGTTTCCTTTTTATTGTTGTTGGGTGTACCGACAGTAAGGGCGGCCGGTATCAGGTCAGGAGCAATCAATGTGCCAATCCATAAATAACTGATTTTCAGGATAATTTTTTTAAAAACTGAATAATTGTGTGCATTTAAAAGACATGTCTACACTGACATGTCAAAGATATGAACATAGTGAGATGAGCGATGGGCCCACAGCCGATGATTCTCAGTGTAGAGGACCGCGATTACCTCACTGCACTCGGTCCGGCCTCAATGAACGCCGGGCCGAGCGAGGCGCTGAAAAGCGCCTGGATAGCTTGCCTTCAGGGATGCACCGAACGGCCTGCAGAAATCAGGCAGGTCATCTGGGATTCTTGGTTACGCAGCGTTGAAGCCGATATCGATCCGGCCGATGGCGAATACCGTTTCGTCACGCCCGGCGAGTTGAATGCGGCGTTGGCGACGAATCGTGCGCTGATCGCCGCAGCGGCTCAGGTCATGGGCGGCTTGCTGGCTTATAACCCCAGAGGTCATATCAACCTGACTGACGCACAGGGCACGACCCTTTATTTCTGCGGGCTGGATCTCACACCGGTGGGCAGCCTATTGCTGGAGTCGGTACAGGGCACCAACTGCACTGGCCTGGCGCTTGCCGAAGATCGACTGGTCTATGTGCTGGCCGAGGAGAACTTCGGTTCAGGCCTGCGACAACGGGGCATGCATTGCGCCGCTGCACCTATCAGAGACGCCGAGGGGCGTACGCTGGCGATGTTGACCCTGACCGCAGAGCCGGGCTGGTTTCATTTCCATACGCTCGGCACCGTTCAGGCCGCAGCCGAGGCGGTGTCGCGACAGATGGCCTTGCAGGCGCTGCTGGAAGAACAGCAGGCGGTGCTTGAAGTGCTTAACGAAGGCCTGGTGGTGCTGAACGGCCAAGGCTGCATAAAGGCGCTCAATCGTTACGCCCGACAGCTGTTTCGCGTCGGGCTTGAGGTGCTGGGCAGTCCTTTTCAGCAGCTCGGTCAGAGCGAGCTCACCGATGGAATCCTGCAGCGTGCCGGGGAAGGGGTGCGTGATCTGGATTGCACCTTCGAGTTGCATGACCACAGTCATCTGGCGTGTCTGGTTTCGATCTGCCCGCTGGAGCAGGGTGGCCTGATTGTTTCGTTGCGTGAGAAAAGACGGATTCGGGATATCACCCACAAGATCATCGGCAGTCAGGCCAGCTACACTTTCGACACCATTCAGGGCAGTTCACGCGCGATACAGGACGCGCTGCACCTGGGTCGGATCGCCAGTCGTAGTGATTCCACGACACTGATCCTGGGCGAGAGCGGTACCGGCAAGGAGTTGTTCGCCCAGGCGATCCATAACGCCAGTGAACGGTGCGGCGGTCCTTTTGTGGCGGTCAACTGCGGAGCCATTCCGCGGGATCTGGTACAGAGCGAACTGTTTGGTCACACAGAAGGTGCCTTCACCGGCTCGGCTCGCGGGGGCGCCGCAGGGAAGTTTGAACTGGCTGATGGCGGGACAATCTTTCTCGATGAAATCGGAGACATGTCCTTCGATGCTCAAGTCAGTCTGCTACGGGTTCTGCAGGAAGGCGAAGTGACTCGTGTCGGGGCGAAGAAATCGCAACGGGTGAACGTGCGGATCATCGCGGCGACTCATCGCAATCTGAGTCAGGCGGTTGCTGACGGAGCCTTTCGTGAGGACCTCTATTACCGTCTCAACGTGCTGAACCTGACCGTGCCTCCCTTGCGAATGCGGCGCGAGGACGTGCCCTTGTTGGCGCGCCACTTTCTCGTTCGCTGTGCCCGCTCGCTGCGCAAGCCCGTGCGCGATTTTTCGCAGGAGGCATTGGATACCCTGTGCGGCTACCACTGGCCGGGCAATGTGCGAGAGCTGGAAAACATCATCGAGCGCGCGACCAATCTCGCTACGAATGAGCGTGTTCAGCTCAGTGACCTGCCGCTTGAAATCCGGCAAGGTTTGCGCCCACTGACGCCGGGGATCGTGTCCGAGATTCGGACAACGCCTGACCTTGGCGCTCATGAGATGAACGCAATCGCTGCCGCCCTTGAGGAAACGCGTGGCAACATTCGTCAGGCTGCCCAGCGGCTGAAGGTCTCGCGCGGCGGTCTGTACAACAAGATGGAACGCTACGGACTCAAGGCCGAGGCGTTTCGATCATGACCGGCTGCGCGCAACCCCTCGCATGAATCACGCGTTGATCGAGGTCAGCCGCACCGGCACCGATTTCGCCGCTGGCACCTTGCTGCGCTCGGCATGGTGCCAGATCGGGATCAGTGCGTTGCATTCCGGGTAGTAAGCGCCAGCGCAACCTTCTGGAATGTCGTAGGCGATGATTTCGAACGGCCCGACCTGGCGCTTCACCTCGGGCTCCACGGCAGTGGTCAGCAGGACGCGCTCACCGACCTTGAAGCCCAGCCGCTCGATGTCATTGCAATGCATGAAAATCACCTCGCGGGTCCCGCTCACACCTCGAAAACGATCGTCGTAGCCGTAGATGGTGGTGTTGAACTGGTCGTTGCTGCGCAGCGTCATCAGTTGCAGCACGTCGCGAGCAGATTCTGGCAGCGCGATGTCGTCGTTTTCGACCAGCGTGGCAGGTGTGACGAACTGTGCCTTGCCACTTTCGGTGTTCCATTTGCGCTGCGCGGCGGCGAGCGGACGATGAAAACCACCGGGTTCGGCCATGCGGGTTTCCATGTCGTGAAAGATTTCCGGATAGATGCTGCCGATGGCTGTTCTGATTTTCGTGTAATCGTCGCTCCAGTTTTGCCAGTCAATCAAACAGCCATCGGGCACGGTGGCGGCAGCAAGCCCGGCGACAATGCTTGCCTCCGCTCGGACAGCAGGGCCTACCGGCTGGGCGCTGCCTTTCCAGCCATGTATGCAGCCGGTGCTGTCTTCGGTCGTGTAGGTTTGCTCAATGCCATTTTGCCGGTCGATCTCGATACGCCCCAGGCACGGCAGCAACCAGGTGTTGTGCGCTGGCACCAGATGCGTGCGATTGAGTTTGGTCGCAATCTGCACGCTCAGGTCCAATTGACCCCAGGCCGGTTCCATCCGTGACGTGTCGGGGATGGCCCGCAGGAAATTGCCACCCAGACCGATGAAACCTTTTACGCGACCATCAAGAATGCCTTCACAGGCGTCCACCGTGGCCATGCCTTTCTGTTCGGGGACCTTGAAGCCAAAGTGCTGCTCGATCAGGTCAGCCGGGACTTTTTTCGGGTCTTCGGTGATGCCGACGGTCCGCTGGCCCTGCACGTTGGAGTGGCCACGCACCGGGCAGATACCGGCTCCCGGCTTGCCGATATTGCCGCGCATCAGCATCAGGTTCACCAGCATCTGTACGTTGGTCACACCACGCCGGTGCTGGGTGAGGCCCATTCCATAGACAAACATGACGCGCTGACTGCGGGCATAAACATTCGCAGCGGCTTCCAGCGCCCCTCGTGTCAGGCCGCTCTGGCGCTCCAGTTCCGACCAGGTGCTGTGGCGGACATAGTCTGTGAAAGTGTCGAAGCCCTGGGTATGGCTGGCGATGAATGCGTGGTCCAGCACGGGCGGCGTACCGTTGGCGGTGGCTTTATCTTCCATTTCCAGCAAGGCCTTGGCGATACCGGTCATGGCGGCCGTGTCACCGCCAGTGGCCACTTGATGATATTGCGTGCTGATAACGGTCGAGCCGGGGATCAGCATCTCGCCGGGCGATTGCGGATTGACGAAGCGCTCCAGCCCGCGCTCGCGCAGCGGGTTGAAGGTGATGATTGGCACGTCTCGCTGGCGCGCCTCCTGCAATTGATGAAGCATGCGCGGGCTGTTGCTGCCGACACTCTGGCCGAAGAAAAACAGGCAGTCGGTGTGCTCGAAATCGTCCAGCGTCACAGTGCCGACAGGCACGCCGATGCTTTCCTGCAAGCCCACCGAGGTGCTTTCGTGGCACATGTTGGAACTGTCGGGCAGGTTGTTGGTGCCATAGGCGCGGGCGAACAACTGGTACATGAACGACGTTTCCAGCGAAGCGCGCCCGGAAGCGTAAAACACTACGCTGTCAGGCTCCATGCTCTTGAGCTGTGCGCCGATCTCCCGGTAAGCCTCTTCCCAGGATGTCTCCAGGTACCGGTCACTTTTGGCGTCGTAGCGCAGGGGATGGGTCAGCCTGCCGTGCTGCTCCAGATCGTAGTCGGCCCAGCCGCGCAACTCGCTGAGCGTGTGCGCGGCAAAAAAGGCCGGGTCGGTTTTCAGCGACGTCAGCTCCCAGGCAGTCGCCTTGGCACCGTTTTCACAGAACTCCAGTGCGCGCGGGTGGCCGGGCTTGGCCCACGCACAACTGACGCAGGCAAAACCATCGGGCTTGTTCTGTTTCAACAGGGCAACGGCTGGCTTGGTCAGCGCTTTCTCCCGCCAGAGAATCTGTGCCACCGACTTTGCCGAACCCCAGCCGCCGCTGGCGTTGGTGTAGGGTTTGAAACGGGTCTTGGGGTAAATCAGCATCGGTCGCTCCAGGCCATTAAGCAGGCTGCTTGATAAGGCTGGGACGAAGCCGACGGCAGAAAGGTTCAGCGGATTTCAGGGGTGTTCAGGTTGTTCGCAGGCCTGCGGTCTCAAGGTCATTTCGGCACTGACCGCGCTGGCTTCAGTCCGCAGATAGCTACGGAACACATGATCCCAGAGCGGGGAAGACACACCGAAATTCTTTTCGATACCTTTGCGGTGATGCAGATCATGGTTGGCGATCAGTCCGGCGATGAAGCGATATGCCGGATGCTTAGGCCGGTGCATCACGAAATGCACGCTGATGTAGCAGAAATAGCCAGCCACCAGCCCGACGAACGCCGATGTCAGTCCGGTCAGCCACGCCAGCAGCAGAAGCACCGAATAGACCGAACTGGTCTTCCAGCTCGAAACGCCGATGTAAGCCAGCACATTCACGTGATGGGTCCAGTGTTCCTTACGGTACAGCCCATGAAACAAAAAGCGGTGCACCAGATATTCGAGAAGTGACCAGGTGAGGAGCCCGGCGATTGCCTGCAGCGGGTGGAAAGGCGCAATGCTTAGGGCAAGAATGATGAACAGCGGAACAGTGAAGAAATCCAGATAGTAAGCAACCGATGACATCAGCCATTTGTTCGAGGCAGCCATGCTCAAGGTATCCGTGGGCGCCCGAAGGCTTGTGGAATGGAACGGCGTGGGGGGCAAGCGAGCGAATGTACCTTGATATGGCGGAGCGCGTGACGGCTAAGGTAAAGGACGCACGATTCCAGTGACGTCCGTCACAGATAGCATGCCGTCACGCGTCTCTGCCTCATGTGATGGCACTCATGCTCCTGCGAAAAAACTCAAACCCTTGCCGACCGCACAGTCGTAGCTCACCGCCTGCCCCACTGGCTTATAATCCGGCACGCTGAGCGTGGTCATACTGAAATCGGCTTTGCCGTCGGGTTTTACGCGATAGCGGATGAATTGCTCGATGGGCTTATTATCTCGATCAAGCGTGAAGTGTGTGTCCGAGAACGCCAGCATGCCATCGGGCGTGATTCGATAGGCATCAATGCGTTTACCGCCCTGGGTCCTGGACGGCTCCGCGCCCTTGATCGAGGACGTGCACTGCCCGAGGTCGATTACCACCGAAACCGATTCCCCGGTGTTCAAGGCTTTGATAATGGAAGGCTGGTCACGAAGGGCATCGCCGGCGAAAGCGAAGGCGGGCAGTGACAGGGCGATGAATGCAGCGCAGTAACGTTTCATGATTAAGTCTCCAGCAATGCAGACCGGCCAACCTGTCACGCTGCCAAAAGAGGTTAGAGGGCGACACGGACCAGTCAAGTCCGGGGTTATGGGGCAGCGCGAACCCTACCATAAGGTTTTTTCACAGTGGGCCTGCTCTGGCGGTGGCATACATGAAAATTTGCTTCGTCATCCTTTCCCTACATCGGCCGATACAAATGATGGTGGCAATATGGTCGCCGCATTGAGGAAGAGGATTCGAGATGCTGAGACAGCTGAAAATCGCAGTCAGAACGACCGTCTGCTTTACGCTGATGGTGGTCCTCGTCATCGGGCTCGGTGTTTTCAGCCTTCAACAGCTACGCAGTATTCGTGAAAAGTCCCTGGAGATCGAAAACGACTCGCTGCCAGGCATTGCACTGGGCGATGACATTTCGCTCGCTTTCGAGAAAACCCGCACCACGGCAATGAAAATACTGTCGACGCACACGCCTCAGCAGGTTGAGCAGATTCATGCCGAATTACAGGAAAAAAAGGCCGGCTTCCAGAAGGCCATGCAGGCCTACACACCGTTGATTACCTCCGAGGACGAGCGCGCTCTGATCAACCAGCTCGGCGCGGGGTATCAGTCGTATGCCGAAGGTGCGGAGCGGGTCTACCAGTTGGTCAAGGATAACAAGATCGATGCCGGACAGCAGTTGGTCTGGGTCGAGATGAAAACCATTGCCGAAAGCATGGAAGCGCTGGTCGGCAAGCTGGAAAAGCTCAATGACGCTTCCGAAGAGGAGTCAAGCGCCAGCGCCACCAGCGTCTATGACAGCGCATTCTCGGTCACCCTCGCGGTGATGCTGCTGGCGGTACTGCTCACCGTACTGCTTGCCTGGCGCCTGTCGCGCAGCCTGTCAGTGCCCATCAGTCAGGCGTTGTTGACCTCGGAAACCATCGCCTCGGGTGATTTGCGGCCCACCGGCGTGGACCGTAATGGGACTGATGAAGCCGCGCTGTTGCTGCAATCGATGGAGCAGATGCGCCTGAGCCTGAGCAAGACCCTCACCCACGTGGGCGATGCCGCGAACCAGTTGGCCTCCGCAACCGAAGAGATGAACGCACTGATTGTCGACAGCAACAACGATCTGGTGGCGCAGAACAGCGAAATCGAAATGGCCGCAACGGCGGTGACCGAGATGAGTCAGGCCGTGGATGAGGTGGCACGCAATGCGGTGGCGACTTCGCAGGAGTCCAAGGCGTCTTCAGAGTCGGCGCGTCAGGGGCAGGAAGAACTGAATCACACCGTCAAATCGATTCTTGAGCTGACGCAGAACGTCGGCACCGCGTCTCACGAAGCAAAATCGCTGGCCACTCGAACGCTGGACATCACCAAGGTGCTGGACGTCATTCGCGCCGTGTCGGAGCAGACCAACCTGCTGGCGCTCAATGCCGCTATCGAGGCCGCTCGCGCCGGAGATGCAGGGCGTGGCTTCGCTGTGGTTGCCGATGAAGTCCGCGCGCTGGCGCATCGCACCAGCGAGTCGACCCGCGAGATCGAAACCATGATCGGGCATATCCAGCTGGGCACTCAAAGTACATTGACGGCCCTTGAGGTCAGCACCGACCAGGCGCAAAAGACCCGGCAGCAGGCCGAGTCGGCCAATGCGGCGCTGGCGTTGATTGCGAAGTCAGTCGCGGTCATCGACGAGCGCAACACCATGATCGCCACCGCGTCAGAGCAACAGGCAGAGGTTGCACGTGAAGTGGACCGCAATCTGGTGCGCATTCGCGACCTGTCCGCACACTCGGCGGTCCGCACCGGGCAGACCGGCAGTGCCAGCCAGTCGCTGGCAGAGTTGGCCAATGGTTTGAACACCACACTGGGGCAATTTACGTTGCGTTGATGGCCTGTCTGGAAAAAGGTGGACGCGTCGTACGCTGTTGCCCCTGCAACAGCAGATCGGCAATTTGCGCTGCGCTGTCGGATGTTTTATAGCTCGCAAGCACGTCGGGTGGCTTCAGGTGAAAGGCCTGAAACGACCAAGCGCCGTGGCTTGCAGCAATGTTCAACCCTCAGCGCCTCGCTCGGGCACGGCCTGTGCACTGCTCCTCGGATTCCTGTCCTGAATCTGCGGAGCTACCCCGATGCCCGATGCCGTTCTCCCTTCAATTTCCAACCGATTTGGCAAACACTGGCGTGCACTTTCGCTGATGTTAATGGTTGCCTGCATGAGTGCATCTGCACAGGCCGATGACAGCGACGTTCCATCGCTGGCAGGCAAGCGCATCGCGATCAGCATGACCGGCACCAGTCATTACTTCGATATCAAGGCGTTCCAGGCGCAGGTCGATGAAGTCAAGCGGCTGGGCGGCACGCCGATCACCCTGGATGCGGGGCGCAACGACAAGAACCTGGTGAACCAGCTGCAGACCGTGATCACCCAGAAACCCGATGCGGTCATCCAGACACTCGGCACCCTGAGTGTCATCGATCCCTGGCTCAAGCGCATCAGCAAGGCGGGCATTCCACTGTTCACCATCGATGCGCCGTCGCAGTACAGCCTCAACAACACCACCTCAGACAACGTCGCCACCGGCAAGGCGCTGGCCGGACAACTGATCAAGGACGCGGGTGGTAAGGGCAACATTCTGGTGTTCAACGGTTTTTACGGCGTGCCGGTCTGCGCGATTCGCTACGACCAACTGAAGCTGGCGCTCAAGGACCATCCAGAGCTGAAGATCATCGAGCCCGAGTTGCGCGATGTCATCCCTAATACCGTTCAGGACGCCTATTCGCAGGTCTCGGCCTTGCTCAACAAGTATCCCAAGGGCAGCGTGTCGGCCATCTGGTCGGCCTGGGACATTCCGCAGTTGGGTGCCAGCAAGGCGCTGATCGATGCCGGGCGCACCGAGATCAAGACCTATGGCGTGGACGGCACACCGGAAGTGCTGGAACTGCTTGGCCGTAGCGATTCGCCCATCGGAGCCGTTGTGGCGCAGCAGCCGGTGCTGATCGGCAAGACCGCCGTGCAGAACGTCGCGCGCTATCTGGCGGGGCAGCGGGATCTGCCCCGGGAAACCCAGGTGCCCACCTTGCTCACCACTGCAGGCAACCTGCCTGAAGTGCGGCAGCTTCGCGGCGACAATTGATCGGGGATTGACCATGACTTCAGTGACGTCACCGCCTGCCTTGCACCTGCAAGGCATCTCCAAACGCTTCGGCGCGACCCAGGCGCTGGATGCGGTCAATCTGCGCGTCGAGCCGGGCACCATTCATGGTCTGGTCGGTGAAAACGGCGCGGGCAAATCGACCCTGATCAAGGTACTGGCCGGCATACACAAGGCCGACAAGGGCAGCCTGAGCGTTCATGGCCAGTCCTTCGACGCTTTCACACCGCGTCAGGTCGAGTCGCTGGGCGTGCAGTTCATTCATCAGGAGCGCTTGCTGCCTGCAAGCTTCACGGTGGGTGAGGCGCTGTTCTTCGGTCAGGAAATCAGGCATGGCCTGCTGGTGGATCGTCGTGCTCAAGAGCGTGAGGCTGCACGGTTGATCCATGATTATTTCGCCATGGCGTTTCCCAAAGGGGCGCTGATCCGCGATCTGGACAGTGCCCAGCGGCAGATCGTGCAGATCATTCGCGCGCTGATCGCGAAACCCAAAATACTGGTGTTCGACGAGCCAAGCGTGTCGCTGGTGAAGCGCGAAGTCGACCGTTTGCTGTCCATCGTGCGTCGCCTGCGCCATGAAGGGCTGACGATTCTGTACATCTCGCATTATCTGCAGGAAATCGAATCGCTCTGTGATCAGGTGACGGTGCTGCGCAACGGGCGCGACGTGGCAGTGGTGGACCCGGCTATCACCAGTACCGCGCAGATTGCCCGGCTGATGGTCAATCGTGAGGTGGGCGAGCTGTATCCCCGGACGCAGGCCATACCGGGCGGCCCGGTCCTTGTATTGAAGGGACTGGGTTCGGGCCACGCCTATGACGGCATCGACCTGACCGTGGGTCGCGGCGAAGTGGTCGGTCTGACCGGGCTGGTCGGTTCAGGGGCCAAGGAACTGCTCAAGAGCCTGTTCGGATTGGTCAAGCCTTCGCGTGGCGAGCTGCTGCTGAACGGCAAGCTGCTGCATCTGAATTCGCCACGGGATGCCATCCGTGAGGGCATCGCGCTGGTGCCGGAAGAGCGTCGCAGCCACGGCGTCGCCCCGGCGCTGTCGGTGCTGGAAAACATCACACTGGCGAGTCTGGGCCGGTTCAGCCGCTGGGGGCTGCTGGACGGCAAGGCGCAGGTTCGCGAGAGCGAACGGCTGATCCATGAGTTGGCGATCAAGACGTCGGGGCAGGGCAGCGCGGTGCAAACGCTCAGCGGTGGCAATCAACAGAAAGTCGCGCTGGCCAAATGGCTCAGCCGACAGTCGTCGTTGTATTTGCTGGACGAGCCAAGCGTGGGTGTCGATATCGGCGCCAAGACCGAAATCTATCGGCTGATCGCCCGGCTGGCCGAGGGCGGCGCTGCGGTTCTGGTGCTGTCCTCGGACCTGCCGGAACTGATCGGCATCACGCAGCGCATCGTGGTGCTCCACCGGGGTCGCATCGCCGGGGAGTTCGATGCCCGCACCACCGATAGCGATGAGTTGCTGGCCTGCGCCACCGGGGCCGTTGAGCGCGAGACCGTCTTTGATCATGCCCATGAGGAGCGCCAACATGTCAGGGCTTGAAATTTCCCTTCATCAGTCAGCAAACCCGTCGGCAGGCTGGCTGCTGCGTCTGGCGCAGCGTGGCTCGCTACTGGTGTTTCTGATCATTCTGCTGGGGTTTGCCCTGAGTGCGCCCAACTTCCTGAGCATCGGCAATCTCAGCAACGTATTTGCCCAGTCGGCTGTGCTGGGCATTCTCGCGCTGGGGCTGACCTGCGTGGTCATCGGCGGAGGCTCCAATGTGGTTCGCGGTGGGCTGGACCTGTCGCTGGCGGCCAACCTGGGATTGTGTGCGGCCGTCTACAGCAGCCTCAACAACGCAGGGCTGGAAACCTGGCAAGCAGTGGCGTTCACGCTGGGCTGCGGTCTGCTGGTCGGTGCAGTGAATGGGCTGGCAGTGGTGCTTCTGCGCTTGCCGCCATTGCTGGCAACCCTGGCGAGCATGAACCTGGTTGCAGGGCTGGAGCTGGTGCTGACCCAGAACACCGTACTGGCCACCGACTCTGCGCTGCTGGATGTGCTGGCCTCGGGTGAGTGGATTGGCGTACCGGCCCTGGCCTGGATGTTAATGAGTGTGGCCGCCGTTCTGCATGTGCTCATTCAGCACAGCGCCTATGGCCTGCGTCTTTACGCCATTGGCGAGTACCCGCTGGCGGCAAAAGCGGCTGGCTTGAACCCCCGTTGTTATGTGTTCTCCACTTACCTGATTGCCGGAACCTGCGCAGCACTGGGGGCGTTCTGCTCTGCGGCGGTGTTCAGCGGCAGCACGACCGGCTCTGGCGACCTGCTGCTGTCGGTTGTGGCGATCGCCTTTCTCGGCTCGGTGTTTTCCAGACGGCTGACTGCCAACATTCCCGGCACGCTGTTGGCGACCCTGTTGCTGGGTTTTCTCATCAACGGCTTTCAGTTGCTGAACATTTCCAGCTTCTGGGTCAACGGCGTGCAAGGCGTGCTGATTCTGCTGGTCGTGGCCTTTTCTGGCGCTGTCGGCCAAACGGAGGGTGAACAATGAGTACGCTGACAATGACGGCGTCATCGGTACGCAACAACGTTCTTCCGCGACTGTTGACGGGCACGTTACCGGCGCTGGTGCTGATCATTCTGGTGTTCTTCGCGCTGGAGGCACCGGGCTTTCTGAGCTGGGGCAACCTGTCGAGCCTGATTCTGAACAACTTCGTGTTGCTGGCAATCGTCGCCGTGGGCATGACCTGGGCGGTGGCGGCAGGCGGTATCGATCTGTCGGTGGGCACCGCAGTGGACTTTGCCAGCCTGGGGTTCGTGGTCGCACTCAATGGCGGTTACGGGCTGGGTGCTGCAGTGGTCGTTGCTTTGTTGGCGGGCGGCGCTGCAGGAGCTTTCAACGCGCTGTTGATTGCCGGTCTGCGCATCTCTCCGTTTCTAGCGACGCTGGGCACACTGTTCATCGGCACCAGCGTGCAGCAACTGTTGTCGGATGGCGGGCAGCCGATCTACATCGCTCAAGGTGCGTTGCCTGGCATCATCGGCGTGGTGATTCTGGGCCTGCCTTTGCCGGTCTGGCTGGTCGCGTTATTGGCGGGCGTCTACGGGGTGGTGCTGGCGCGTGGGCGTCTGGGGCGCGAGATTCTGGCGGTGGGCACGCAGCCACAGCTGGCCTATTACTCGGGTCTGTCGATCCGGCGCATTGCCGTTCAAGTCTTTGTCGGCAGCGCACTGGCCTGCGCGGTGGCGGGTATTCTGCTCAGCTCGACCGTCAACGCCTACGTGCCGATGTCAGGCAATGCCTACCTGATCAGCGCCATCGGCGCGGTGTTCATGGGCACCACCTTGAGCCGTCAGGGACGGCCCAATATCGTCGGAACGCTGTTGGGTGTGTTGTTTATCAACGTCATTGCCAATGGCTTGTTGTTGATCGGCTGGAATTTCTATTGGCAACAGGTCGCGACCGGGGCGCTGATCTTTCTGGTGCTGGCGTTCAGTTTCGCCAGTCGCCACCTGTTGCAGGATACTCACTGAAAACGCGGCTCAGGCCTTGCCCGAGCCGTTGCCGATCTGCCAGACGTAAGGCGGCTCGGTGCCGTTGATGCGCCAGTCGCCGACAATGCGTGCCTTGTAGATCAGCGGATTGTGCGACGCCGCCGTGCGTGCGTTGCGCCAGTGGCGGTCCAGCGCCTTGTTGACACTGACACCCGATGCGCCCAGGGCGTTGAACAGGTCGGTGGCTGCGCGCAGCACCAGCTCCGAGACAATCACCTGCGCCTTGGCGGTTTCGATTTCGGCGGCGATGTTGGCGTCTTTCTCCTGCTGCGCATCGTGGCCAAACCGGGCCACGTAAGCGCGTTGTAGGGGCTCCGCCGAACGCAGGGTTGCCGCCTCGGCGGCGTAGACCTGCGCTGCAATCTGCCCGACCACCTGCTGCACCTGAGCGTCCTGGCTCACGCTGTCGGCATTGCCGGTGCTGAACACGCGCTTGCGATCACGCACTTCCTGAGCGATGTCGCGCTCGACGGCCCGGCCAATGCCTGCCAGCACGGCCAGCAGCACCAACTGATAAAAAGCCGTCTGGTACTTGAAGCGCTGCTCGAACGGAATCACGTGTTCGGCGGGCAGCGGCACGTTCTCGTAGACCGAGGTGCCGCTCCCTGTGGTGCGCTGGCCGAAACCGTCCCAGTCATCGCTGTGACGCACACCGGCATGGTGCGCATCGACCACGGCGATGACGTCGGCGCCGTTGTCGGCACGCTGAGCGTACACATCGATCCAGTCCGCGAAGATGCTGCCGGTGCTGTAGAACTTGCGGCCGTTGAGCACGAAGCCGTCGCCCTGGGCGCTGACCTTGGTGATCACGTCGCCAATCTTCACGGTGCCGACTTCGGTCCAGCCGTTGCCGACCAGATCACCTGCAACAAAGCGCGCGAACCATTTATCCCGGTCCGGGTTGGGGGGCGCATTCAGGCGGTCTTCGACAAAGGCGAAGTGCGCGCGCAATGCTTGCGGAATGTTCGAGTCCGCTTCAGCCAGTTCGATCAACAACTGAAACAGTTGACCGACCGAGGCACCGCCGCCTCCATATTCCTTGGGCACGCGGACCGCGCCAAAGCCTGCCTGCTTGAGCCAGGCAATGGGTTCATGGGGCAGGGCGCGGCCTTTTTCGCGCTCGACCGCACCCGCGCCGATCTCACGAAAGATCGGGCGGAAGCGGTGGGCGAGGGTTTCGTAGTCGGTTCCAAGTGACAGTGGGTTGGCGTCGGTCGATAAAGTCATGCAGTACTCCTGAGCGCTGGAAGATTGGCACTCGGCCAATGAAAGGTCGCTCAGGTCATTGCATAGTCTGTGCCTGAATCTAATCTATTGATTTTAAAGACTATTTAATTCCATGGCCGTTATAGATGTTGGCCGCGCAACAGCGCCTCAACAGCTTGGCTGCAAACCGAACAGCACCCGGTTTGCCTCAGGCGTCGCAAGTCGTTGATCTGCATGATTTTCCCGGTATGGCACGTTCGCTGCTATGGCACCTTCGATCCCCTTTCGATGGAAACCTTCATGCCGCATTCATTGCCTCAGGCATTGCTGATCCAGGCTCAGACCCGTAACAGACAGATCGCCCTGCGTTACAAAAAGCTTGGCATCTGGCAGACCCGTACTTGGGGCGAGGTGGCGCAGGACGTTGACCATCTCGCCGAGGCATTGCATCTCCAAGGGTTTAAAGCGACGGATTGTCTGCTGATCATCAGTGAAGCCAACGCCGAGGCGTTATTACTGACGCTGGCGGCGCAGGCGCTGGGCGGCAGTGTCAGCCTGATAGAACCGTCGATGGACCATCGCCACTGGCTGGCGACGGTCAAGCCTCGTTACGCGGTCGTGCAGAACCTTGAGCTTGTCGCTCAGTTGAGCGATGCCGAACCTGACGTGGTGATCGTGCTGGACGACCGCGGCCTGCACGATGCGAAAGATGCGCGTCTGGTTGACTATGCCGAGTTGCTGAAGCCCGCTGCTAAAGGGATCCGGAAGCCGTTGATCGACGCCGCAGCCTGTGCGTTTATCTTTCAGACGCCTCAAGGTGAGCAGCGACTGACCCATGCCGACTTGCTCAACGGTGCTCGGCAACTGATCGACATCCAGGCCATCACCGAGCGCGACCAGGCATTGGCGGCCCGCGTATTTGCCGCCAGCGGCCAGGCCCGTTACCTGCTGGCGCCCTGGCTGGTGGCCGGTTTCTGCCTGAATTTCCCTGAGTCACTGAGCACCCGCGATAACGACCGGCGCGAACTGGGGCCGACGCTGGTACTGGGCACTCGGGAGTCCTATGCGCGGCTGGAGCTCCGGGCGCGGGAACGCTTGCCGTTGCCAGGCACATTCGCTCACGCGTTGTATCGGTGGGCAATGGCGCCCGCCAAAGGTCTGATCAGACGCCAGCTTGGGTACTGGTTGATCCGCCGTCCTTTGCTGGATGTGCTGGGCATGAGTCGTCTGAGCAAGCCTTTGCTGGCGGGTGAGGCGCTGACGCCGCAGAGCCAGGCGTTTTTCGCCGCGCTTGGGATTCTGCCACGTCCACTTAATACGCCAGTTCCGATCAAGCCAAGACTCAAGGCTGCCGTTGAAGACTGTCAGTTACCGATCCTTCTGGGAGCGTCTTCATGAGTGCAAACCTGACTTCGCAGCTTCTGATGCTCGATGATATTTCCTTGTCTTTCAAAGGTGTTAAAGCCGTTACTTCAATCAGTTTCTCAGTGGCAGCGGGCGAAATCTGCGCGTTGATCGGGCCGAATGGCGCTGGCAAAAGTTCGCTGCTCAATGTGATCAATGGCGTGTATCGGGCGCAGAGCGGCTCCATTCAGTACGCAGGCACGACCCGTAAGCGCATGCGCCCGCATCAGGCCGCCGAGAGCGGCATTGCCCGAACGTTTCAGAACATCGCCTTGTTCAAGGGCATGAGCGTGCTGGACAACGTGCTGACCGGTCGCAACCTCAAGCGCCGCAGCACCTGGCTGGAGCAGATGCTGCGGATGGGGCGGGCGCCTGCCGAAGACGATGAGCAGCGCG
>Ga0065712_10000154_pt1 | contig 38972 bp, 34 predicted proteins | sample MisRhiReplicate1_FD_59099 | JGI IMG/M metagenome (GOLD analysis project Ga0065712, IMG submission 59099) | Miscanthus rhizosphere microbial communities from Kellogg Biological Station, MSU, sample Rhizosphere Soil Replicate 1: eDNA_1 v3... | ecosystem: Host-associated > Plants > Roots >...
ATCATCTCTTCCGCACGCACCAGTGATTCGACGAAGAAGGGCCTAACTTCTGGGAGAAACAAAACTACGCGACGCTTTTCAGCCCGTCGAGCTGGCGTATCCAGATCGCAATCGGGTTCCAACTGGCAAAAGTCAAGTCCGCCAAACTCCCTCACTTCGTTCGGTCGTCAGCGTACCCGCCCGTGCTCAGGCGCGCGGCGACTCACCTCCGGCTCGTCGAGCTTGCCAGCTTTCACTGGGTGGCTGGGCTACTCGGCTCCCGCGCCTTTCTTATCAATCTTCTTTTCGATGTTCGTGTCTATCTTCCTGGTCGTCGCGAGTCGCGCGGCGGCTTTCGTGGTCAGCGCCTGGCCGGCCTGCGTCACGAGCTGTCTCACCTCCGCGTCATCGATGAACGACGTGAGCTCGGTGAGCGCCATACCCATGATCAGTTGCCGCTTGGATGCGGGAAGCGCCTGCCACTGTCGGAATGGCTCGGGATCGACAGGCCTGGGCCCCCCGCCGGGCTGCACGACCACGCCGCCCCCGCCGCCGATCAAGCCGAAGAGGATGTTCACGAACAGGGCGAAGTCGAGCGGCACGGTGACGAGGGAGCTGAGATCCACCGGCAGCGGATAAAAGTACGCCGCGCCCTGTTCGCGCGCGGTATCGGTGTTGCCGGGAGCGCCGGCGAGGACGCCGAAGCGGCTGACCGCGACGGTTTGTCCGAACCAGGCAAACATGTCGTAGAAGTCGGTGCCCGCATCACTCGGGACGATCCGTGGCGGCAACAACGTCCAATTAGTGCCGTTGCGGCGGTAGACGTACGCGGCACCGGTGCCGGCTACCGGCTTATGCTGCGTCGGATCGCCGACGACGAGATAATCGCCACGAATGGCGACGGCCTCCCCGAAATCGTTGACCGCGTGCGTGTCTGACGGCTCGAGCCTGCGCTGCTGCTGCCACGTCGACCCCACGCGCTCGAAGACGTAGGCTGCCCCGACATCGGCGCGACCGCCGGACGTCGCGCCGGGCGCCCCGACGATCAGGTAGTCCCCATCGATGGCGACGGCCGCGCCGAAGTGGTCGCGCGCAACCGGATCGGAGGGCGCAAGCGTCGCCTCGATTGTCCACGCTGTTCCGTCCGTGCGAAACACATACGCAACGCCGGGACTCTGCGAGGTGCCGCCCGATCGATTGCCGACGACGGCGCGGTCTTCGTGCAGCGACACCGANCGCCCGAAGAAGCTGCCGCCGGCCGAGGGCGGCGACTCGGTCAGCTTCACTTCNTCCGTCCACGTGGCTCCAGTCCTCCGAAACACGTATGCCGCTCCATTGGCGCCGACGATCGCGGCGTCGCCATGGATGGCGACGGCGTATCCGAACTCACCCCACGGCGCGCCGTCGCTGGCGGTGAGCAGCGCCTGTTCGCTCCACGACGCGCCGTCCCACGCAAAGATGTAGGCCTGTCCTCGCCCTTGCGCGCCCGCACCGGGCGCGCCGACCAACGCGTAGTTGCCGTCGATACCGACCGCACGTCCAAAGGAGTCGAACACACGTGAATCGCTGGGCGTCAGTTTTGCCCGCTGGGTCGTGCCGCCGCCGTCGACAGCGAAGATGTACGCGGCGCCGGGTCCAGGAGCGTCGTTGATAGCGCCGACAATGGCCACGCCGTCGCCAAGCGCGACCGAGGTTCCGAACTCCTCGTAATACGAGACGGGGGTGGGCCGAACGATGAATTCTGGATTCATGAAGGTCTCCCGCGTCGGCGCCGTTCGAAGTGCACCGGATCCCGAGCGCAGGATCCACGATGATTATCGTCAGGCCTGTCGACAGCGCAAGCGTGTCGAACTGACCGCCAAGCTGTACANACACGTCGTCCNAANGGAGGAAACTTTCCACTTCAGTAGTTCGTCTATGCAAAGAGAAGCTGATGAAAGACNCCAAGACAAAGAACAGGAACGAGCTGCTTCCGGGCACGCTCGAGATGTTGATTCTGAAGACGCTGTCGATCGAGTCGATGCACGGCTACGGCATCGCGCAGCACATCCAGATGCTGTCGGCGGACGTGCTGACGATCGAAGAGGGATCGCTGTATCCGGCGCTGCAGCGGATGCTCGTCAAGGGATGGGTGTTGGCCGCGTGGAAGACGTCTGCGAACAACCGGCGAGCGCGCTTCTACACGCTCACGACTGCCGGGAAGAAGCAGCTCGGCGTCGAGGAATCGCGATTCTCCCAGATGTTCGGCGCGATCATGCGCGTGATGAAGACGACGTAGTGTCCTGACTCTCAGGAGAGTGCCGTGGGTTCCGTGCTCCGACGTCTGCTGTTCTTCTTCCAGCGGAATCAGTTCGATCGGGATCTGGAAGACGAGCTGCGCTTTCACGAGGAGATGAAGGCGCACGCCCTCGGCGACGCGGATGGCATGAGCGGCGACGAGGCGCGGGCGGCCGCGCGGCGGCGGATTGGCAATCCGCTGCGGCTGCGTGAACAGTCGCGCGACCCGTGGATCTTCCCGACGGTCGACGCGTTCGCGCAGGACGTGCGTCACGCGCTGCGATTGATGCGGCGCGATCCGGCGTTCACTTTCGCCGCTCTCGCCACGCTCGCGCTCGGCATCGGCCTCAACACCGCGATTTTCTCCGTCGCCTACGGCGTGCTCTGGCGCCCGCTGCCGTTTCCCGATCCCGATCGCCTCGTCATCGTCTCGTCAGCGCAGCAGACCGAGACGGGCGTCAAGACGTTCTCGACCTGGGCGCCCGTGTCGTACGAGGCGCTGCGCCCGCGCGTCACCGCGCTCGATCATCTCGCGGCGTACGCCCCGATCGACGCGCCGCTCACCGGGCGCGGCGAGCCGCGGCAGTTGAGCGGGCTCGACGTGAGTCCGAATTTCTTCGCCACCCTGGGCATCACTCCCGCGCGCGGCCGCGCGTTCCTCACCGGCGCCGCGGCGCCCGACGACGATCGCAGCGCGATCGTCAGCGATCGGCTGTGGCGCATGTCGCTCGAGGCCGATCCGGCAATCGTCGGACAGTCCATCACCATCGACGGCCTCCCCCGTACCGTCGTCGGCGTGCTGCCGCCGGACTTCAGCTTCAGGCCGGTGGTCGGGGGCGGCGCGCTCGCGCTGCCGGAAGCGGACATCTTTCTGCCCAACCGCTGGCCCGGCGACACCGGCAGGAGCGCGTTTCTCTTCCTGCTGGGCCGCATGAAGGCCGGCGTGACGCAGGAACACGCGGCAGCGGAATTGGCGCCGCTGGTGAACGATTCGTCGATCGTGCCCGCCGGCGCACTTGGGCAGGAGGGCGCGCTCGCGCCGAATGTCCGCACGCGCGTGCGCGTGGTCGGCTTGCAGGAGTACGGCACGAAGTCAGTGCGCACGCTGCTGCTGATCCTGCTCGCGGCGGTGTCGTTCGTGCTGCTGATCGCCTGCGTCAATGTCGCGAACCTGCAGATGGCGCGCCACACCGCGCGCCGCGGCGAACTGTCCGTACGCATGGCCCTCGGTGCGGGACGCGAGCGGATCGTGCGTCAGTTGCTGACGGAAGCGGTCGTCTTGTCGCTGCTGGGCGCGTTGCTCGGCGCGATGCTCGCGCAGATCGCGATCGGCGTCACCCTGCCGTTCGTGCCGCAAGTCGCGCTTCCACGCCTCGGCGGCATCGTGATCGACGCGCGCGTGATGGCGTTCTGCCTCGGCGTGTCGCTCGTCTCGACGCTGCTGATCGGCTTCGTGCCGGCGCTGCGCGTCAGCGGGGCCGCGTTCGGCGAAGGCCTCGCGCTGCACGCCGGCGGAGCGCGCACGACGGGCGACCGTCAGGGCGAGCGGCTGCGGACGCTGCTGGTTGCCGCGCAGATCGCCATGACGCTCGTCCTCCTGATCGGCGCCGGCCTGCTGATTCACAGCTTCGTGCGTCTCACGTCGGTGTCGCCCGGCTTCGAATCGAGCGGGCGCGACGGCGTCGTGCAGACCGTCAAGGTGACGCTGCCCGAACGGCTCTACGACGATCCCGAGCGCATCCATGCGTTCGCGCGCGGCGTGCTCGATCGCATCCAGTACCTGCCGGGCGTGATGTCCGCGAGCCTGGTCAACTCGGCGCCGTTCGGCATGATGTTCATCCGCGACGAGTTCGGCATCGAGGGGCAGCCGAAGCCGACGCTCGATGTCGGCCAGCCGAAGATCGACGCGAACTATTTCAAGACCATGGGGATTCCGCTGCTGGCGGGACGCGAGTTCACCTCGGAGGACACGGCGGCAGCGCCGAAAGTGGCTGTCGTCAGCGAGCGCATCGTGCGCGACTACTTTCCTGGCGGCCCGGGCGGGGCGCTCGGCCGGCGCGTGCGCCTGGGCAATCGCGGCGAGTGGCTGACGGTGGTGGGCGTGGTCGCGGACATCCGTCAGATGGGACTCGATCGCGACGTGCAGCCCATGCTCTACATCCCGTTCCAGCAGGAGCGCAGCGGTTTGGTGCGGTTCGTGGCGTTCATCGCGCGCACGGCCACGCCCGCCAGCGTCGCCGAAGGCATCCGCGCGGAGATTCGCCGCGCCGCACCCGATCTGCCGATCGAGAGCACCGTGACGATGGACGAAGCGGTGGCGGCGTCGGTGGCGCCGCCGCGTTTCCGGATGGTGCTGCTGGGGCTGCTGGCGGTGACCGCGACGCTGATCGCGACGTGCGGCATCTACGGATTGATGGCCTACGCCGTGATGCAGCGCCGCCGCGAGATCGGTGTGCGCATGGCACTCGGCGCCCAACGCCGCGACGTGCTCCGCCTCGTGCTCACGCACGCCCTCCGCATCGTCGTCGTCGGCGTGATGCTCGGCCTCGCCGGCGCGTTCGGGGTGACGCGCGTGCTGCAGAGGTTCCTGTTCGGGGTGACGCCGACCGATCCGATCGCGTTCACGGTCGTCACGCTGCTGCTGATCGCGGTGGGACTGATGGCGGCATGGCTGCCCGCGCGCCGCGCGACAAGAATCGACCCGTGCGCCGCGCTGCGCGCGGAATAGCCGTCAACGGAAGTGACCCGTGGCGAGTTTCCCCGCATCAACGAAAGAGTTCGTCGAAAAACACCTCAATCCCGAGCGATGAGCGCGCGTCGGTTTGCGCGTGATACAGCACGCCCGGCTGCTGACCTGTCGCCGTCTCATGCGTGAAGCCATGCATTGCGTTCCCGTAGACGATCAACTGATAGTCCGCGCCCGCGTTCTTCATTTCCTCGGCAAACGCCGTCACCTGCGACATCGGCACATGCGGGTCGAGCGCTCCGTGGCAGACCAGAATCCGCGCGCGAATCGATGACGGCTTGGCGGGACTGCTCGTTTCCAGACTTCCGTGAACACTCACGACCGCGCTGACCGTCGAGCCGCTACGCGCGTACTCGAGGACGATCATTCCGCCGAAGCAATAGCCGACTGCCGCCATGCGGCCGTCGATCTCCGGACGCGAGAACAGGATTTCGCTCGCGGCCTGCACACGCCGAACGATCGCGCCGCGGCTGGTCCGAAGCTCGCCGATGTGGCGCATGATCCGCTCGCGGTTCCCTGTCACGCCTTCGCCATACATGTCGCACGCGAACGCCACGAATCCGGCCTCGGCGAAGCGTCGCGCCCGTCCGCGCGCGTGGTCGTCGACCCCGGCGCCGCCGTGCACGACGAGAACGCCCGGCCGTTTGCCGGCACGCTCCGCGTCGATCACGAGAAACCCAGTGAGTGTTGCGTCGCCATCGCGGTAGACGATCTGTTCGGTCTCCAGTCTCACACTGTCCTCCCTGTGGCGAATTTGTTGGAGGCTGAATGAATCTCCGTTATTAATTATATCATACTTTTACAAGCTTTTCCAGGCTTTTGCCGCTCGCAGATGATTTGGGGTCTTGACAAGTGGCAGGCACAGGAGCGGGAAGAGGATCTCTGGAAGGAGTTCACGGGACGGCCTTGGACAGTGCCGTCGGGCTGACCTATCGGGCCGGACTGCGGCGGCGTCGGTAGCATGGCGGTCACGCGCGGAGACAATCGACTTGTCGAAGCCAAACCCTCGTTCCAACTGGCGCCCGTCTCCTCTGCTCAGAACGAGCTCGGGCAGGTTTGACTTGTCCGCAGCGAATCCTCAGACTGCGGAACCATGACACGCGCGACTGCGGCATTCGCAGGAGGGCCCGGGACGTGGAGGATCGCTGGTTTCTCGTGCCTCACGTCCCTTCTGGCTGTTGCGTTCGCCGTTCTCACTCTTGCTCAACCTGCCGCCGCGGCCCAGGCGAAACCCAGGAACGTCCTGGTGCTGTCCGGTGGACGCGGCCGCGTCTCCATCAATCTGATGCAGTCATCGCTCCGGGCGCGCTTTCCAGGGCCCGTGAACTTTTCAATCGTCGATCTCGAGAACCCGCGGTTCGACCAGCCGGATTACCAGGAGCACTTCGCAGCAGCGCTCCGAAGCGGGTATGCCGGCGAGAAGCTGGATCTCATCGTTGCGGTGATGACCCCGTCGCTCGAGTTTGCCGTTCAATATGGCAGCAAGGTATTTCCAGGCGTCCCCATCGTCTTCATGTCGATTAGCACTCCCCTTCCGGAGAAGATGTGGCCGGGAGTGACGGGAGTCGAATCCCCTCTCGGCGTTCCTGAAATCATCGACCTGGCGCTTCGTCTCCATCCGGATACCGAAGCCGTCGCGGTCATCACGAATGTGGTGGACGTCGACAAAGACTGGCTGCTCGCTGAGCGCGCGGCACTTCTTCGCTATCGGAACAAAGTACGGGAAATCGACCTCATCGGACCTCCAAGCCCTGAACTGCTTCAGAAAATTGCCGCACTCCCGGCCCGTACCGTGGTGCTGTTTCAACTGTTTCCACAGGATTCAGATCAACTGGCGTTCGGCGCCTATGACGTCCTCGCTTCGGTCGCGCAGCACCTGCCCACCTATTCCATCCTGCCCCTTCTGGACCGTGGAGCCGTTGGCGCCGCAACCTACGATGCCACGAACGATGCGGTGTTGGCGGGACAGCTCGCCGCACGGGTGTTGTCCGGCGAGCGAGCGGGCGACATTCCGGTTGTGCAGAACTCCCACGTTCAGCTGTCCGTTGATTGGCGACAGCTTCGCCGATGGAACATTCCGGAATCGGCGCTGCCGCCGGGTACTCGCGTCCTGTACCGTGAACCCACCCTCTGGCAGCGCCATTGGCAATCCATCGTCGCGGCAGGCGCTCTGATTGTCGTCCAGTCCTTGTTGATTGTCGGATTGTTGTGGCAGCGCGCGCGAAGACAGAAGGCGGAAGCGGTCATACGCGAGAGCGAACAGCGCTTCCGCCTTGTCACCAACACGGCGCCGGTGATGATTTGGATGTCGGGTCCAGATCGATCGTGCATCTATTTCAACCAGCCGTGGCTGGATTTCACCGGGCGGCCGCTTGACGCTGAACTGGGTGATGGTTGGGCGCAGGGCGTGCATCCGGAGGACCGCGAGTCATGTCTGGCGACATATCTGCGTGCATTCGACCTCCGTGAGTCCTTCCAGATGCAATACCGGCTCCGCCGGCATGACGGAGAATTTCGTTGGGTCTTCGATATCGGCGTGCCGCGGTTCAACTCCGATGGCTCCTTTGCCGGCTACATCGGTTCCTGCCTGGACATCACGGAACGCAAACTGGCCGAAGAAGCCCTGGCCAGCCTTGGAGGCAAGTTGATCGCGGCGCAGGAACAGGAACGCACTCGAATTGCACGAGAGCTGCACGACGATATCAACCAGCAGCTGGCGTTCCTGTCGGTGTCGCTCGACGAGCTCAAGCAGAATCCACCGCAATCGATTGCGGAAATCCCCGGCCGCCTCGAAGGGATCGAAATCCAGACAGCTGAAATTTCGAGGAGCGTACAGGCTCTCTCACATCGTCTGCATTCCTCGAAGCTCGAGTACCTGGGCCTGGTTGCCGCATTGCGGGGCTTCTGCCGCGAGTTCTCCGATCAGCACCGCGCCGAAGTCACGTTCTCACACGATCCGATCCCAGAAAGCTTGCCGGATGAGATCTCGCTGTGCCTGTTCCGCGTCGCGCAGGCGGCACTGGCAAACGCCTTGAAGCACAGCGGCGTAAGATCATTTGACGTGCACCTGAGGTCTTCACGCGGGGGGATTCACCTGAATGTCCGTGACGGAGGCGTCGGCTTCGATGTCGAGAAGATGCTCGGCGGCCACGGTCTCGGGCTCATCAGCATGCGCGAGAGAGTCCGTTTCGTGAATGGCGAGATTTCGATCCTGTCAAAGCCCAACGGCGGCACCACGATAGAGGTCGATGTGCCGCTGCCTGCCGAAATCCTCAAATCGCAGAGTGCGTGACTCGCAGCGACGCTGACCATTCGTCCAGCGCCACGCCAGAGCTCACTGTCGTCGTGACGCGCGCATCGCGCACGGCCGACCCGGCGGCGTTCATGGCTGCGCTCCGGCGCGAAGTCGATCGGCTCGGCCTCTCGTCCGAGGTCATCGTCGGTACGCCGGATCCGCGCGGGTTCGGCCACGAGCTCCGCCAGACGCTCGGCCTGGCGCATGCGCCGTTCATCATCACGGTCGATCCCGACTTCGCCGGACCGATGACGTTTCTGGCCGATCTCTGGGCGCGCAGGCACGATGCCGAGGTGATCGTGGCCTCGCGCTACGTGCCCGGCAGCCGCGTAGAGATGCCGCTGCTCCGGACGGTCGGCAGCCGGCTGCTGAACCTGGCGTTCCGCCGTGGGCTCAGCCTCGGTGTCAACGACGGATCGAGCGCCATCCGGCTGTTCCGTGCCGACGTCCTCCGCTCGCTTCAGCTCGAAGCCGCGGACTACGACGTGCTCCAGGAGACGCTTGTCCGCGCGCACGCGGCCGGCTGGCGCGTGCTCGAGATTCCGCTGCACTACACGCCGAACGCGAATGTTCACTCGAAAGCCCACCTGTCGCTCACCTTCGCCTATCTCCGCACGTTCTGGACGCTCTGGAAACTGCGCAACTCGATCGCGGCTGCCGACTACGACTACCGGGCTCACGACAGCGCAATCCCTTTGCAGCGCTACTGGCAACGCAGTCGCTATCGCCATATCACCGGACTCATCCAGGGGCAGGGTCGGGTGCTCGACGTCGGCTGCGGCTCGAGCCGGATCATCGGAGCCCTGCCGCCGGGAAGCGTGGCCCTCGACGTGCTGAGCAACAAGCTGCGGTTCGCGCGACGGTTCGGCGTCCCTCGCGTTCGCGGATCCGGCTTCGCCCTGCCGTTTGCCGACGAGACCTTCCCGTGCGTACTGTGTTCGCAGGTCATCGAACACGTCCCGATGGTCCCCTCGATGATTGACGAGTTGTGCCGGGTGCTCGCGCCAGGAGGGCGCCTTGTGCTCGGCACGCCCGACTACGATCGCTGGGAATGGGTGTGGATCGAAAAGGCGTACGGGATGGCCGCTCCGGGCGGCTACGCAGACGAGCACATCTCGCACTACTCGCGCAAGGGGCTGCTCGAGGACTTCGCCCGTCGTGGTTACACCCACGAGGCGACGCGCTACATTCTTCGCGGGGAGCTGATTCTCGCCTTCCGGAAGCCCGCACGATGAACCGCGCCCTGGCCGTGCTGATCGGAGCCTGCAGCGCCATGCTGTTCGCGCCGCTCCTCTATCCGCTCGCCACGGGTCGGATCTTCGTCTTCAACGACCTGACCTGGTTTCACCTCCCCACGCGGTACCTCTACCAGCAGGCATTGAGTGCCGGCGACACGGTTCTCTGGACCCCGTCGATCTTCGCCGGTTTCTACCTGCACGGGGAAGGACAGGTTGGTCTGTTTCATCCCCTTCATCAGCTGTTGTACCGGCTGCTGCCTCTGGGACCGGCATTCAACCTCGAGCTCATCGCCAACTACGTGGCGCTGTTCGGAGGCACCGTCTGGTTCCTGCGACGGCTGGCCTTCGACACGCCGCCAGCCCTCTTCGGTGCAATGCTGTTCACGTTCAGCGGCTTCAACCTGCTGCATCACCATCACGTGAACCTCGTGGCGATCGTGGCCCACATGCCGTGGCTGCTCGGCAGCGCGGACGTGCTCATCGTAGAGGACCGGCGGCGCGTACGCGTGCTGGCGCTCGCCGGAATGGCGGCAATCTTCGCGTCCGAGCTGCTGACGGGATTTCCGCAGGGCGTCTGGTGGAACGCGCTGGCATTGGCGGGGTTTGCGACATTTCGTGCGCACGAGACGGGGCGCTGGCGTCGCCTGCCTGCGTGCGTGGCCGCGGTGACTCTGGGAACTCTGCTGGGCGGCATCCAGCTGCTGCCGACGGCCGACGCGGTCGCACACTCGATGCGCTTCGCGGCCTCGTCGGAGTTCGCGCTGACCTTTTCGACGCATCCCTTCAACCTGGTGCAGTGGTGGTCGCCGTACTTCTTCGCCGATGGCGCCTTCGCCGCCGGCGAGCGGATGGTGTTTCACGAGTTTGGCCTTTACTCCGGCGCCATCCTGCCGGTTTCGCTGATCTGGGTGTGGATTCGCCGACCCGCGTTGGATGACCGTCGGCGCCTCATTACCGCGGTGACGGCGTTTGCGGCGATGGCGTTGCTCCTCGCGCTCGGACGGTACGGGGGTGTGGCGCGTCTGCTCATGCACGTGCCGATTCTCAGCTCGCTGCGAGCGCCTGGCCGCTACATCGTGCTGACGCAATTCGCGCTCGCGATACTGGCTGCCGTCACCCTCGAGGATCTGCTGGCGATCGCCAGCCGGCGCCGCGCGCCACCATCAGGACGTGTGGTCGCGCTGTGGATCCCGCTGGCGCTCGGCTGCGCGACGACGATGGTACTGAACTCGCACCTGCTGCCGTACGGCAGTCACTCGTTCGCCGACGCGTCCACGGCCGGCACCGGCGTGGCGGTCGTGGCTGCCGTCTCAGCGATGGTGTACCTCGCCGGACGCCGCACGCGTTGGGCGATTCCTGCGCTGATCGTCCTCACGGCTGTGGACCTCGCCGGATGGGGCCTGCGGTTCGTCTATCGCGAGCCCCCACGAACCATTTCGGAACTGGTGGCGGGAATTCCGCCCGCACCACATGGGCCGGCTCAGGCCTACGCCGCCGTCCGCGACCGCGGCTTCTTCAGTTCGGACCTGCTCGTCCTCGGCGGCTATCGCCTGACCTCGGGGTACGTCGGGTTATTTCCCGCCACGGTGCATCCCCTCGACAGCGATGTCGCGCTGCAGTTGTCCGGAACACGCTGGCTATTCACCTCGGACGGCTCGAGACGTCCGTACGCCGGGTCGGTGGATCGCGTGCGGCTGCTCGACTCGCAAGGACGACAGAGCACCGGCGGCAGCGCGATCCTCTCGCTCGATCGTCCCGGACATCTCATCGCAGACGTCATCGCGCCGGGTCCGGGCACCCTCGCGCTCACCGAGCGGTTTCACGACGGCTGGACGGCCAGCGTTGACGGTGCCGCCGTGCCGGCAATTCGTGTTGAGGGAGACTTCCTCGGGTGCGATTTGAGGGGCGGCGCTCATCGAGTGACGTTTCGCTTCATGCCGCGCAGCTTCGTATATGGCTTGATCGTCTCGGGGATTGGCCTGGCGCTGCTCGCGACCGCTGTCCTGGTGCGCCTGAGGTGAAGGACACCAGCCCGATTCCACGCAGTCGGCTGTTCGTGGCCGCCATGGCCGCGACGCTGCTGGCAATCGCGATTTGCTTTCGAGTGATGCGCCTGTCGTCCGTTCCCGGGGTCAGCGGAGACGAGGGATGGTGGGGCGTTCAGGCCATCGCATGGTGCTCTGGCCGGCCCTACGAGACGCACACAACCAGCGGGAATCCCGTCGATCTCCTTCTGCTCGTGCCGCTCGGGCTCCTCCATGCGATCGCATCGCCCTCATTCCTGGTACTGCGGACGATTCCCGCGGCGGTGAACCTGCTCGCGCTCCCACTCTCGTTCTGGCTGGTGCGCCGCGTCTACGGCGACACCACGGCGTGGCTGCACACAGTGGCCCTGGCGATATCGCCGACGGCCATCGCGCACAGCCGCATCTGCTACGACCCGTCCCAATCGATTTTCTGGACGAGCCTCGCCGTTCTCCTGCCGCTGATCGGCTTCGAGGCACAGCGGCGTGTCTGGCTCTATCTGGGTGCGTCGATCCTCTTCTTCCTGCTGGCTGTGCACACGCACCCCACCAACGTCTTCGTCGCGCCGTTTCTGGTGCTTCCTGTGGTGTCTGCGCTTCGACCGCTGCTGCCGGCGTCCGCGGCGAGACGGGCGTTCCTCGCGATGGCCGCGGCGTTCGTCGCAGCGCTGACCATGGCGGCCGTCGTCACTACCCTCGGTCATCTTGCGCCGTCGAACGAGTACCTGAACCAGCCCTGGCCGGCGATCGCATTCGCGCGCCTGACCGACGGAAGGCAATGGTTCGAGTTTGCGGCAAACAATGCCCGACTCTTCAATGGCGTGACGATCTACCACTACTTTTCCGGCGCACGACCCGTGACGTTCTACTATGACGCGGCATTCGTCATCGTCACCGTCGTCGCTCTTGCGGGATTCTGCCTCGCTCCGGCGAGGCGCCTCGCCAAAGACGGCGGCCTGCTTGTGGCCTGCGGCCTGACCTGGAGCGTGTTTTATGTCTTCGCCGGGCCGGCAGCGCTGCGCCCGCACTTCGAGCGATGGGGCCTCTGCCTCATCGTCCCTGGCACGCTTGTCCTGGCTCGCGGCGTCGGTCGCTGGCTGGAGTCATCGCCCAGGGCCCGGTGGCCGGCGATTGCTGGCGCATCTCTCATCGGGGCGGGCTTGGTGGCGTCTTTCTACGTCAACTATTTCGGGGAGTTCGCCGCGACCGGCGGGCGCTCTCACCTGACCTACGTCACGGCAACACCTGAACCGAAGGAGCAGGCTCTCGAACACATTCTGGCGATGGCCTCAGGCACCGGCCCGATTGCAGTCGTCACCACGCAGTGGTGGCTTGCGTGGCCGATTGCGTATCTAGCCACGCCGCACTCGTACCTCACCGTCACACTGGGTGCCCCCCCCGAGGGCCGCGCCACCTTCGATGAGGCCCTTCGCGCCGGTCGACTGTTCTTCGTGGAGTTCGCTGGACGGCAGGCATCCGCCGGCGAGTGGGCCTGGATTCAGGGGCGCGGTCTGCGTGCTTCCCGGACCACCATTCACGACGCCGGCGGCCACGACCTGATTGAGATCCTGCACGTGTCGAAACGCTCCGCGGTCGAGTCAGCAGAAATTTCCTTGCGTCGGGCGCCACGCGTGATGTCAACTCGCACATCCCCCGCCCCTTCCCCTGAGGCTCAGCAACCCGAGACCGACGTCTCGCCAGGACCACAAGGAGAAGGGAATGAAGACCTCCCGTATCACCCTCACTCTGCTTCTCGCTGCACTGCCAGCCATCTCCCAGGCGGACGGCCGCGCCGTGAGGCTCCGTGCCGACCTGATTGGATTTGAGGAAGTGCCGTCCGTCTCGACGCCGGCGCACGGCCGGTTCAAAGCGCGTATCGCACCCGACGGCCAGTCCATCGACTACGAGTTGAGCTACAGCGATCTCGTCGGCACGGTGCAGCAATCGCACATCCACTTCGGCCAGAAGTCCGTCAACGGCGGCATCGTCATCTGGCTGTGCCAGACGGCGACGACGCCGGCGCCGGCAACGGTGGCCGGCATCACGCCGATGTGCCCGCAGTCGGGCACGGTCAACGGGACGATCACGACCGCCAACGTGGTCGCGTCCGGCACCGCGTCACAGCAGATCGACGCGGGCGAACTCGACGAAGTGGTCGACGCGATCAAGGGCGGCGTGGCGTACGTGAACGTGCACGCGACGCCGCTCAATGGCGGCGGGGAGATCCGCGGGCAAATCAAGCGCGTCGACTAGCAAACCGCCCCGAGCTTCGCCTCGGGCCCACGTACCCGCCGGGAGGCTGCCGCGCAGGCGGCCTCCCGCGTGGACGACCGCCATTTCGCCTCCCGTCTCGCGCAATCTGTGGGCAATCAGGGTCCCTCGATGTAACATCGCGCCGGCAAGCCTGGACGCCTTGGTGTGCCGCGAATCAGTGGAGGTCGATCCCGATGGTGGCCAGCAGTCCGGCTTCAGCCAAGGCACCGACAAGCGTTGGGCCGACGACGGAGCCCAGGCGCTACCTCGCGCTCGACGCGTATCGCGGCTTCATCATGCTGCTGCTCGCGTCGGAAGGCTTTGGCTTCTCGATGCTGAAGGGAGATCCCACCTGGGGCCGCGTGGCGGGCTGGTTCGATCACGTNCCCTGGGAGGGGCTGGTCTTCTGGGACCTGATCCAGCCGGCATTCATGTTCATGGTCGGCGTNGCCATGCCCTTCGCGCTGGCGGCNCGGACGGCTCGCGGCGCGACCGAGCGCGACAACTTCCGTCACGTCGTCGCGCGCGCGCTTCGGCTGACCCTTCTCAGCCAGATCTTGATCTCCGTCGGCTCCGGCCGGATCAAGCTGCAGATGATCATCGTCCTCTCGCAGATCGCCTTCACGTATTTGCTCAGCTACCTGATCATGCAGTGGAAGTGGCGCTGGCAGGTGGCGACCGCCGTGGGCCTGCTCGTCTTCTGGATGGCGCTGCTGTTCGCATTTCCGGGCCCTGATGGGCCGTACTCGAAGACCGGACACGTGGGCCTGGTCGTGGATCGCTGGATCTTTCACTACGACTACGACCCTGCGTATTCGACCTTGAACTTCATCGCGAGCACGGTCTGGACACTCACCGGCGTGTGGACAGGCCAGCTCCTCATGGGATCGCTGCCGAGCGACGTGAAGTTGAAGCGGCTCGCCGCCGGGATGGCGTTCTCGTTCGCCGCGGGATTGTTGTTGGGCATCTGGATCCCGATGATCAAGCAGCTGTGCACACCGTCCTTCGTGCTGTACAGCCTCGGCTGGGTGCTGCTCATGCTGATCGGGTTCTACATCGTGATCGAGGTCCTCGGTTATCGCNGGTGGACGTTCCCGCTCGTNGTCTTCGGCGCGAATTCGATCTTCATCTACTCNTTNAACATGGTGTTGCGCGAGTGGCTGGACAACGCCGTCGGGGTGTTCACATTCCACTANCGGGGAATAGGCACGCTGGCTCCCGTCGCGCAGTCGGTGACCGTNCTGGCCGTGCTGTGGTCGCTCTGNTACTGGATGTACCAGCGGAGGATCTTCGTGAAAGTGTAGCCAGCCCCGGACTGGCTGGCCGCGATTCGCGCGAACCACGCGGAGGGACGCGCGCCCCTGGAACGCGCCGTTCCCGGCACGAAGGGGTCGCCATCGTGGTCGTCGAGCGTGATGTACTGCCGCTATACAACCGATGCAGCCACGGAATACCTCGCCGGGCTGCGCCACCTCGCGGTGTACTTCAACAGCTGGCTGCAGGTGGATGAGGCTACGGCGTGACGACGAGATTGCGGAAGTGCGCGATGGTCCCGGGGTTGATCCAGAGCGCGACGCCGCCGGTGCCGGCTGCGCCGCTCTTGACGTCGTTGACAATCAAAGTGGGCTGCTGCTGGCCGTGGACGAAAAGCCGCGCGTGATCGCCGCGCACCTCGATCCTGATCGCGGTCCAGGCGTTGGGCTGCAGGTCCACGTACGCCTCATACCGGGACGGTGTTTCCTTGCGCAGGCGAAACCAGGGCCAGTCCGGATGCGACACGTACTGTGCGGCGTGATTGCGGCGCTCCTGGTCATCCGCGCGGCCGTTGGTCGGCCGCAGGTAGAACGCGTCGTAGGTCCGTAGATCGGGCTGCACGCGGAACGCGACGCCGACGAACCCGCGCGCGCCTTCCGGAGCGTCTGGCGCGGGCGCGCCGGCAATCTCCGCCTCGATGGCGCCACTGCCGAACTCGAGCCCATCGACGATCGCGAGCGATTCCATCTTCGCCTGCTCGTCCGGCGCCATCGTCTGCAGCCGGCGAAGGGCGTCGGGGGAGACGGCGACGCGAACGCCTTTCTTCCCGTCGAGGACGTCCGGCTCGACAACCACGTTGACGAGGCGGAGGCCGATCGCCGAGTCCAGCGCAAACTGCTTCGACTGGCGCGCGGCGGCCGGCCACACCAGCAGCACGGCGATGACGACGGAGAGCCGCGCCTTCATACCCTGTCCTGTGCGGGGCGCAGCCGGCCGATCGTCGCGGCGGAGATGCGCCCCAGCCAGGCCTTCGCGGCATCGCCGACGAGCGCCTTCTCGAGCGCGTCGAACTTCACATAGGCCACCGGCACGAGCAGCAGCGTCAGGAAGAGGCACAGCGACTGGCCGCCGATGATGGTCACGGCAATCGCCGCCCGGCCGGTGCCGCCGATGCCGATACCGAGCGAGGTCGGGATCAGCCCAGCGACGATGGCGGTGGTCGTCATCAGGATCGGCCTCAGCCGCGTCCGGCACGACTCGACGATGGCCTCGCGCAGAGGCAGGCCTCGCGAGCGGAGGATGTTGGCGTAGTCCACCTGGAGAATCGAGTTCTTCTTCACGATACCGAGCAGGAGCAGCATGCCGAGCGCGCTCCAGAGGTTCAGCGTGCGTCCGGTGATGAGCAGCGTGAACAGCGCGAAGGGCACGGCAATCGGCATCACGAGCATGATGACCACCGGCTGCAGGAAGCTTTCGAACTGCGAGGCCAGCACCATGTACACGAAGATCATGGCCAGCCCGATCGCCATCACCAGGTTCGCGGTCGTCTCGTCCAGGATCTTCGACTGCCCCTGCAGCCTGTAGGACATCGTCGGAGGCATCTTGAGGTCGTTCAGGATGCGGCGGACGTCGTTGCTGGCCTCGTCGAGGGCGTGGCCCGGAGCGACATCGGCTATCAGGCTGACCGCGAACTGGCGATCCGACCGCTGCAGCGTGGTCGGCCCGAGGCCGCGCTCGATGGTGGCGATGTTGTCGATGCGAATCTGACCGGCGGCCGAGGGCACGGTGAGGCGCCCAATCTCCGCGACATCGCGCCGCTGGTTCTCGAGGACGCGAATCTTGACCGGGTACTGCTCCGGGCCTTCCTTGAAGAACGAGATCTCGTCGTCGCCGGCCACGGCGAGCCTGAGCGTGCTGCCGATTGTGGCCATCCGGACGCCGAGATCCGCGGCGCGCCTGCGGTCGACGGCGACGTGGATCTCCGGGTTCGCGAGGTTCAGCGTGATCTTGGCGTCGGCCAGGCTCGGCAGCTTCTGCGCCGCCAGCAGCGTTCGCTTCGAATATTCGGCGATCTGCTGAAGATCCGGGCCGAGGATGTTCGCCGCGATGGCGAAGCCGCCCGTGCCTTCGCCGCTTCCCAATGCGTTGCGCGCGGTGATCGACGGCCGGTAGCTCGGATACGGCGCCAGCCGCCGGCGCATCTCCGCGATGATGTCGGCCTGCGTGTGCTTGCGGTCCTCGAGCGGCAGCGCCTGGCAGAGGAAGTGGATATGCGACTGTGATCCGGGGCCCGAGACGCCAATGGACGGCTCGATCTGCGCCACGCCTTCGATGCCGCTCAGTTCTTTCAGCAGCTTGAATGCGACCTCGGTAGTACCCTCGAGTGACGTGCCTTCCGGCGCGTCGAGGTGGATCGTCCATTCGCCCATGTCCTCGTTGGGCACGAACTCCCGGCCGACCATGTAGTTCAGCGGCACCACGGCCAGGGCCGCGACGACGGAGATGCCGATGATCAGGCGGGAGTGATCGAGCGCCCAGTTCACGCGGCGCGTGTACCACCCGTCGAGCCAGTGGAAGAAGCCGCCCTGCTGGGTCTTGCGATCGGCGGCGCCGTCGGACAGCTTCAGGAAGCGCGAGCTGAGCATCGGCGTCAGCGTGAAGCTCACCAGCATCGACACCATGATCGCGAACGCCATGGTCCAGCCGAACGGGTTGATGTAGCGCTTGGCGTAGCCGCTCATGAACGCGATCGGCAGGAAAATGACCACCAGGGACAGCGTCGTCGCCATCACCGCCAGGGCAACCTCGCGTGTCCCCTGGATCGCCGCCTCGTAGGGCGTGCAGTTCTTCTCCTCCATGTAGCGGAAGATGTTCTCCAGGACGACGATCGCATCGTCGATCACGATCCCGACTGAGAGCGTGATGGCGAGCAGGGTCATGTTGTTCAGCGTGAAGCCCATGACCCGCATCAGCGTGAACGCCGAGATGATCGAGGCGGGAATGGCAAGCGACGAGATGATCACGGCGCGCAGGTTGCGGATGAAGATCATCACGACGATGGTGGCGAAGAACGATCCGTAAAGCAGGTGCTCTTCGAGCGACGCGATCGAGGCGTAGATGAACCTGGAGTCGTCCTTGATCACAGTCATCGTCACCGAGGGCGGCAGCGATTGCTGGATCGCCTGCAGCTTCGCGCGAACGCCTTCGATCACCGCGACGGTGTTCTCGCCCATGGCCCGCCGGACGTCGAGCATGACCGCGGGCTGATCGCCGAGCCAGACGCCGCTGGTCGGGCGCTGTGAGCTGTCCTCTGCGTAGCCGATGTCCGACACGCGGATGGGCGTGCCCTCCCGGGTGGCAACCACGATCGAATTGAAGTCCTGTGCCGCATCGACGCGGCCGAGCGTGCGCAGCAGCAGCTGGCCCTTCCCCTGCTCCACGGTGCCGCCCGGGATCTCGACGTTCTCCGCGACCACGGCGTCGCGCACCTGGCCGATCGACAGCCCGTACGAGCTCAGTTTCTCGATGTCGACGACGATGTGAATCTCGCGGGCGCGGCCGCCCCCGAGATCGACCTGGCCAACGCCGTTCACGGTCTGGATGACGCGGCTGATCTGCTTGTCGGCCAGCTCCGTCAGCGTGCGCAGGCTCATCGCCTTCGACGACACGATCAGCGAGAACACCGGATCGGCGTCTGGATCGATCTTGGTGATCACCGGCGGCAGCAGCTCCGGGGGTGCCGTCTGGATGGCACCGGCCACCTTCTCGCGGACGTCGTTGGCGGCATCATCGAGATTGCGCTCGAGGACGAAGCGGACCGTGATGAAGGCCTTGCCCTCCGAGATGCGGGCCTGCAGCTCGTCGATGCCCGAGATGCCGCTGATGGCCTCTTCCATTGGCTCGATGACGGAGGTCGAGATCTCGTCCGGGCTGGCGCCGGGGAGCTGCAGCTCCACGCTCACCGTCGCCGGGTCGGCCTTCGGGAAGAGATCGACGCCGAGATCGCGGAACGAGAAGAGCCCGAGCACGACCAGCGACAGCACGAGCATCGTCGCGGACACGGGGCGGCGAACGCAGAATTCCGAGAGCACCAGACCTCCTGCTACCGGGTCACCGTGACCCGCGCGCCGTCGGACAGGGTATCGACATCGGTAATGGCGACCGGGTCGCCCTCGCTCACGCCGCTGGCGATCTCCACGCGGTCGCCGAGCCGCTCGCCGATCTGCAGCTCGCGCATGGACAGCCGGTCCCCTTTGACGACGAACACGCGGTTCACGCCGTAGCGGTACTGCAGCGCCGAGTATGGCAGCGTCAGCACGTCGTCGACTTTCCCGCTCTCCACGTGGACGCGGGCGAACGTGCCGGGCTTGAGGGCGGCGTCGCGATTCGGGACGACGGCCTCGAAGGGAAAGGCACGCGTGGCGGTGTTCACGGCGGGGCTGATGCGCGTGACCTTGCCGAGGAACGTGCGATCGCGGTACGCGTCGACGCGCAGTTCGACAGGACGGCCGTCGTCGATCCACGGGGCCATCCGCTCGGGCAACTCGGCTGTCACCTTCAACGGATCCAGCTTCACGATGCCCATCACCGGCATCTGCACCTTCACCAGCTCGCCGAGATTCACCAGACGCCGCTCGACGAAGCCGTCGAACGGGGCGCGGATGTCGGTGTCGCGCAACTGGCGGCCGGCCAGCTTCATCGTGGCTTCGGACGCCTGGATGCTGGCGCGCAGGTTCCTCGCGCCTTGAAGCGCCGAGTCGTAGCTCGCCTGCTTCGATTGCAGCGCGGTTCGCGCGTCGTCGTAAGTCTGCTGCGAGATGAGAGACCGTGACGACAGGTCCTTTGCGCGGGTGAAGCCCTGCTGCGCCTGATCGAGTTCCGCCTTCGCCTTCTGGACGTCGGGGGTCTGCTCGATCGGCGGCAGGTGATCGGCGTCCGGCGCGCCATACTGCGCGAGCGCCCGGGCGAGAGCCGCCTGCTGCTGCTCGTACGTGTATTGCTGCTTTTCGTGGTCGAGCTGAATCAGCACCTGGTTCGCCGCCACGCGATCGCCGAGATCGGCGAGGATGGCGCGGACGGTCCCTTCGGCCTCTGACGAGATCGTCACCTGGTCCACGGCGGCCAGGGTGCCGACGACGTCCACCGATCGGCGGACGGAGTTCTTGACAACGAGGGTAGTGGCGACGGGCTTGGCGTTGCCGTCGCTCCCCTTGGGATCGCCCTCCGCGAGGCGGCCGCATGCAGCGGCTGCCAGTGACAACGAGACGATGGCGGCAATGGCGGATTCGCGCTTCACGGTATCCGATCGATCTTACGCCAAGGCTGTCCGCCGAGGTTGTGCCGGGAGGACGGTCGCACGGGAGCCGGAGCCCGGCACGGGCATGGCCGTCACCGGGGCGATGGTGGACCGAGGCCGAACGTCATGCCCACGAAGTCGACGGTGAAACTTTCGAAGCCGGCCACGAGATCCTGACCAATATTCCCGAACAGCACATCGATGCCCGCGTTCATGGGGGTCGGGAATATCGTCACGTCTTTCAGCGTCGCCGTCGCATCGCCCACTTTCACGACGACATCGGGCTGAATGTACATCTCTCGGCGGACGGTCCCCCCGGCGCCGCCGCTCTCGACCGTCCGCGTCTGCCACGTCCCACGGTGCTCGTGAAACAGGTTGAAGTACCGCACCGAGAAGTCCGTGCTCGAGGCGCCGGTGTCGAACGTGAAGAGCAACCGGTGACCGTCGACGTCGCACTCGATCGCCGGTGACAGGCCCCGCATGTACATCGGAACGCCCGACGCCTTTTCCGCAGCCTCGCCCGCCAGGAACTCGCCCTTGCGCGTGAACGTGATTCTCCCGAGCGCCTTCAGGACGGGATAGCCGAGGATCGCGTGGATCTGGTATGCCGTCGGATCGCTGCCGATCCTCAGGCTCGCGTCGTCGAGAATCATGGCGACGGCGTGGTGCACCGTCGCTCCCCCAAGGTGCAGGTCCGGCAGGACGGCGACCTGCAGCGGGCTCGTCAGGCCCGTGACGCCGGAACCCACCGTCGCCGACCCCGCCAATGGCGTCAGCCCGAGCGTCTGTGCGAAGCTGCGTGACACGACGGTGTAGTTCGCGCCGGTATCGAGCAGCCACTGTTCGCTCGTCCCGTTGGCCGTGATCGCGGAAGTCACCGATCCGATCGGGTTTCTCGACATCGGCACCCGAACGGGTCCGTCCCACGTCACCGTCTGCACAGGCACGTCAACCAGCAAGCGCGCCAGCGCCGCGTCGTCGGCGACGTCGTGGCCCTGGTACCCGGCGAAGTGTTGTTCGAGATCGTCGTACGCGCGTGCCGCCTCGCGGTAGCGATAGGAGGAGACGTAGCCCTCAGCCAGCGCCTCCAGTGCGATCGCGGCCCGCTGAGGCTGCGAATCGCGCAGCCCCGGCAGGGCACGGGTCAGGAGCGGGATCGATTCCTCTGTGTGACCGCGGCGGCCCGCCAGGACGCCGGCCAGGTAGTCCCGCTCGACGCCCGGCGGCAGGGACTGCACTCTCGCGTCGAGCGCGTGCAGCCGATAGTCACGCACTTCGTCGTCCGGTCCATTCGGAGCGGCGCTCGGGCGTGCGGACTGTGCCAGCCCGGCACTGGCCGAGCTGGATGCCGTCCAGAGCAGCACGCATGCCGCGCAGATCAGCGTGCGTGGCCAACCTGTCATCGAGTGAGTCTACCGTTCAACGGGCCGGAGGTTGAACCATCCGCCCCACTCGTTCGACATTACTGACGAATGAGCAGCGAGACCCGCGCCCGGGACGGCTGGATCGTCCTCCGGTGCCAATCCGGCGACCCCCGCGCGTTCGAAGACCTGGTGCGGGCGATGGAAGGGCCGCTTCTCTACTACGCCACCAAGCTGGTCGGCAGCCACACAAACGCCCTGGACGTGATGCAGGAGACCTGGTTGCTGGCGTTCCGCGGGATCCGGCGGCTGAAGGACCCCGAGTCGCTCAGGCCGTGGCTGTATCGAATCGCTCACGGCGTCGCCGTCGATCGCATACGGCGCAACGTCGCCAGGGTCCGTGCCGAAGAAGCGCACCTCGACGGATTCTCCGACACCGTAGAGCCGACCTTCTCGGCCGGCGATGGCGCGGCGATTCACAGCGCGCTGGACGAACTGGAGGCGGTGCACCGCGAAGTGCTCGTACTCCATTTTCTCGAAGACTTCTCGGTGGCGGAAATCGCGGGCATCGTGAAGTGCCCGGAAGGCACGGTGAAGTCGCGGCTGTTTCATGCCAGGCGCGCGATGCGCGCGCTGCTCGAGCGAGGTGGTTATGGACCGACGAGATGACAGTTTGAAGGACGCGTTGCTGTCGGAGCTGCCAAGGCCGGAAGATCTGGCGCAGTACCGCATCCGGGTGGACGCGATGCTGGTCGAGAACCAGAAAGCCTTTCAGCGCGAACGGCGGGTCATCCAGGTGGGCTGGATCCTGTGCGTCGCGATCGCGATCGGGTTCCTCTGGTTCGACGGCGGCCCGTCGACCACGCCCAAGGGCCCGTGGCTGGCGTGCTTCACTTTCCTGCTCGGCATGATGGAGATGCTGAAGCTCTTCATCAACCGGTGCCGGGTCGACCTGCTGAAGGAAGTGAAGCAGGTGGAGCTGCAGGTGATGGAGCTTCGGAGTGCGAAGTTTGAAGTGAGAAGTGAGAAGTGAAGAGCGAACTGCGCGAACTACGCGCTCCCGATCAGCAGGCCCGCGAGGAACACCAGCACGCCGCCGACGACGACCTGCAGCGTCGCCTGCAGGAACGGCGTGTCCATGTAGTGACTGCGGATGTACGAGATCGCTCCGAGCTCGACGGCCACGACGGCGGTGGCGATGACGGTGGCGAGGCGGAAGTCGGGAACGAGGTACGGCAGCGTGTGTCCCAGGCCGCCGGCGGTGGTCATCAGCCCGCACACGATGCCGCGGATCCAGGGGCGGCCGCGCCCGGTGAGCGACCCGTCATCGGACAACGCCTCCGCGAACCCCATCGAGATTCCGGCCCCTACTGAAGCCGCCAGGCCGACGACGAACGCGTCGTGCGAGCTCCTCGTGGCGAAGGCCGCCGCGAAGAGCGGCGCCAGAGTGGAGATGGAGCCGTCCATCAGGCCAGCGAGGCCAGGCTGCACGATCTGGAGGACGAAGAGCCGCCGCTCGGCGTCGCCTTCCGACTGCTTCGCGTCGTCCGTCAGCAACTGCTTCTCGAGCTCACCGGCGCGCGCGTAGTGCTCGCGTTCGGTCGCCGCGAGGTCGCCGAGGAGCTTCCGGATGGACGCGTCGCCCACCTTGTCAATCGCGCGCTCGTAGAACCGGCGCGTCTCGAGCTCCATGATCTCCGCCTGCTGGCGAACGACCTTCAGGCCGAGCGGGCGGACGAGCCACACCGGTCGGCGCTGGACGAACCCCTTCACGTCTTCACGGCGGATCAACGGGATGTGCTCACCGAACTTCGCGCGGTACATGTCGAGCAGCCGCGCGCGGTGCCCATCCTCCTCCTTCTGCATCTCGTCGAACAGCGCCGCCGACGCCGGATAGGTCTCGCGCAGGCCGTCGGCGAAGTCGGCGTAGATGCGCCCGTCGGCCTCCTCGAGAGAGACCGCGAGGGCGAGGATTTCTGCTTCGGAGAGGTCGCGGAAGTTCCTGGCCAAGGAAGTGCTCCGGAGCGCTGAGCGGGAAACCGAGGCGGAGCGCACCGCGCGCCCCGCCCCAGGAAGCTGTTACTGCGTCGGACCGTAGCTCAAGTCCTCGTCGAGCTTGTCGACCGTCCGCTCGACCTGCGAAACGACCGCACCAATCTTGACCAACAGGGCGTTGTACTGCGCCGGCGTTACGACCTTGAGGATCGGGTGCCCCGCATCGAGCACCGCGAAGTTCTCGATGGGCGTGAACGTGTAGTACTCGCCCATCGTCCCGCCCATCGTCACTTCGTACACGCCGTAGAGCGGTACGCCGGCCTTCTTGAGCAGCGGCGCCCACTCGGTCTTCAGTATCGATTCGAACGCGGCCTGCTTGCCGGGTATCACCTGGATGCGCGACAGGATGCCCAACTTGGGATGGGCCGACTGGTCGGCAACGAACCCCAGGTCCGGCCGCGCCCGAAGCGCGTAGTAACGCGACCCGTCCACCATCGGGCGGACTTTCGCGTTGTAGGCCTTCTCGCCGTCCGCGCCGAGCGCCTTCCGCAACGGGGGCACGTCGTCGAGCTCGGCCCACGACTTCACTGGATACAGGTATGCCACCTCGTACGACTGGCCGAAGCTCTGCGAGCGCCAGGCCTGCCGTGACGCACGGCCGCCCTTCTGCAGTGCCGGCATCGCGTCGGATTTCTGAAGGGCGACGTAGTCCTCCCAGGATCCCGGCTTGACGTGAACGATCGAAAGGTAAATCGAGGCGCCTGGCGGCATCGGGTCCACCGCCGGCGCGGCCGAGGCCGGCTTGGGCTTGGGGGGTGCAGTCGCCTGAGGCGCGCCTGCCATCAGGACCGAACCCGAAACGACGATGGTGGCGACAAGGGCGATGAAACGCCACCGTATGGTCGACGAATCGAGATCACGCATGGACACTCCTTCTCCGAACGGCTTGCGTTGCTGGGGACGATTAGACAGCGGTATTCCTGAACAACGGCGTGGTCTCTAGACCCTTCCGCTTGATCGCCTCGGCCTCTTCCGGCGAGAGCGGCGTGAACGTCGCGGCGAGGTCCAGAGCCATGGCGAACAGCGTGTCGTCGCCGGGAGGGATGGCCGCGGTCACGGGATGAGAGAGGGTGAAGCGCAATCCCTGACGGGCGGCGTCGGGATCGGCGAGCGGTTCGTACCAGCACTTCTGATTCGTCCGGGCCGCGCCGGGCTGCCACGGCCGGTACGCCATCGACTTCAGCGCGAGGATTCCCATCCCCTTCTTCTGCGCGGCATCGAGCACCTGCGGCCCGAAGTTGCCGGCATGCCACGTGGCGAAGTTGATTGGAAAGAGGATCGTGTCGAAGGAGAAGGCCTCGATGAGCGCGAGCGCGGCGTCCACGTTGTGCGCCGAGAAGCCGAGGAAACGGGTCTTTCCCGCGGCGCGCGCAGCCACGAACGCTTCGAGCGCGCCGGAGGGACCGAGTATCTGCGCCACGTCTTCTTTCTTCGTCACCGCATGAAGCTGATACAGGTCCACGTGATCCGTGCGCAGGTGCCGCAGCGACGCCTCGAGCTCGGCCGTCGCGCCATCGCGCGATCGCTCCAGCGTCTTGCACGCAAGAAAGACGTTCTTTCGATACGGCTCGAGCGCCGGCCCGAGCATCTCCTCGGCATTCCCGTAGCTGGGCGCGACGTCGAAGTAGTTCACGCCGCGATCGACGGCGTGCGCGACGCGCCCGGCCGCCTGCGCCGCGCTCGCGTCCATGACGACGATGCCGCCGAAGCCGATGATGGAGAGCTTCTCGCCGGTGCGCCCGAGGGTGCGACGCTCGAGCGGGCCAGCCGCGGCTCGTTCGGTTGCCGTCAGCGACGCAGGAAAGCAGCTCAGCATCGCACCGGCCGCGGTGTGCTTCAGGAACGTGCGGCGCTCGATCTGCATGTGACCCTGCCTTCCGGCCCCGCCCGGCCTGACGCGCGCATCGCGCCTCCTTCGAGGCAATCCTTCAGACTGTCAGCGTCTTCAGGTACGCAACGCTCTGCTTCGTCAGCTCCATGTTCTGCTCGACGAAGTAGTTCTTCACGCCGCCGACCTTCGCCGCCTGGAACGTCTTCACCCAATCGATGCTGCCCTTGCCGACAGAGGTCTGAGCCGGAGGCGTGGCTTTCATGTCGACGTCCTGCACGTGCATCGAGAAGAAGCGCCCCTGGTACTTGGTGAAGTACTCGTGGGCCACGAAACCGCGGCTGATGGTCGACATCTGGAACTGGAACTTCACGAGCGCCGGATCGAGCAGCTCGAAGAGGATGTCGTAGGTACGGCGTCCGCCGACTTCCGACAGCTCGAAGCCCTCGTTGTGCAGGCCCTGCTGCAGGCCGGCTTTCGCCGTGACGGCCGCGATCTTGTTGTACTCGTCCGCCGCCCGCTTCACGTCGTCGAGCGTCGGCTTGTCGCCGGCGCCCAGCGTGGCCGTGATGATCTGCGAAATGCCGACGTCGTGCGCCCAGGCGAGGCTCTCGGACTGGCGCTTGCGCAGCTCGTTCATGCCGAAGTGCGCGCTGATGCAGCCGAGGCCATGATCGGACAGCACTTTCTTCACCTGCTTGCCGTCGGTGAGGCTGGCGAACTCCTCGTAGTCGAGCGGCGAGCACATCTCGAGCATCGAGACGCCGAGGCCGGACATGGTGGCCGCAAGACCGGCGAAGTTGCCGTCCTTGATCATCGCGCGATGAGGCCAGGTCTGGCTGCCAATGGGCAGCCCAAGCGGATTTGCGTTCAAGGTCATGACATTCGCGGCCAGGAATCCGGCCACCGCTGCGTCGGCGCCGGCCTGTCTGATGAACTGTCGACGGGTGATCGCCTTCATGATGACACCTCCTCGCAGGGCGCTATCCTCTCACAAAACGACCGGGCGGAGACACGAGCCCGGTGAGGGTGGTGGTGTCGGCCGGCGCTATACTCTCCCTTCCTGATTCAGCGAGGCCTCACATGAAACCTGTCGATCGCCGTACGTTCCTCGGCACGCTAGGTGCCGCCTCCGCGTTCAGCATCGTCCCCCGCCGGGTGCTCGGCGGCCCCGGCTACACCGCCCCAAGCGACATGATCCTGCTCGCGCAAGTGGGCTGCGGGACGCAGGCCCAGCGCCAGGTGAACACGGGGCTCGTGTCGCGGAGCGACCTGCAGTTCGTGGCCGTGGTCGATCCCAATCGCGACTCGCAGGACTACGTCGATTGGGAAGAGTTCGGGAACCGTGAGCGCATCCGGAAGTTCCTCGACGATCCGCAATGGGGCGCGAGCGATACCGGCATTCATGCCGGGCGCGACGTCGCGCGCCAGATCATGGAGGCCTACTACAAGAAACAGAATCGCCCAGGAGGCATCCGCGCCTACGAGGACTACCGCGAGATGCTCGAGAAGGAAACCGACATCCAGGGCATCGTCAACATCACGCCCGATCACCAGCACGGCAGCATCAACATCTCGGCGCTGAAGAAGGGTAAAGCCGCCATCTCGCACAAGCCGGTCGCGAGCGTGTTGCACGAAGTGCGACGTGTCGTGCAGGCGGCGCGGGAGAGCAAGGCGCCGTCGCACCTGCTGGCCTACAGCAACAACCCGGATCGCCACACGCTCGCGGCATGGATCAACGCGGGCGTGATCGGCACCGTGCGCGAGGTGCACAACTGGACGAACCGGCCGTTCTGGCCGCAGGGGATGCAGGAATACCACGCGTCCGGACCACCAGTGCCGCCGGGATTCAACTGGGCGCTGTGGCAGGGTCCCGAGCCGGATCGTCCATTCCATCCGAGCTACACGTTTGCGGTCTACCGCGGGTGGTACGCGTTCGGCACGGGATGTCTTGGCGACATGGGGCACTACAGCCTGTGGCAGCCATACCGCATCCTCAATCTGGGTGTGCCGGCGTTCGTCGAGGCGCGGCCGAACAACGACGCGTTCGTCGACGCGCACAACGTGAGCGACGGCGGCCACGTGTCGCTCGCGGCGTTTCCGAAGGCCAGCACCGTACGCTGGCGTCATCCCGCCACGGCGGATCGGCCGTCGGTGGACACGTTCTGGTACGACGGCGGGATGAAGCCGCAGACGCCCGAGGAGCTGTACACGGACGGGGAGGACCTGTCGGACGAGGGCATGCTGTTCATCGGCGACAAGGGCAAGATCCTGTGCGATTTCCGCGCGAACAAGCCGCGCCTGATTCCGGGCAGCCGTCAGAAGGCGCTGGAAGGGTCGATGCCCGCGCCGCAGGTGGACACGACCAGCCCGGACGACGAGTGGGTGAACGCCATCCGGACCGGCGGCAAGTCGCGCGGCAGCTTCGAGCAGGTCGCCGCGCTGGCCGAAGCCGTGACTCTGGCCGCCATCGCGCTGCGGGTGCCCTACAAGCGGCTGCTGTGGGACGCCGAGAAAACGGAGTTCACCGATTCCACGGAGGCCAACAAGTTCATCAGGCGGGAGCAATACCGCCCAGGGTGGGAGTCGCTGTTCGCATGACGGAGGCCGCGGCAGAGCTTTATTCCTGCCGGGCGTTTGGGCAAAATTCTTGTAGTGCCTGCCTGCGGGCGGGGAAAGCGCCATGGCCACGGTCCTGCAGCACCACCTTCGTGTTGCGCACTTCGGCGAGTTCCTGCGCGATGCGCGCGAGCGGCGAGGTCTGACTCTTCGCGACGTCTCCAACGAGACGAAGATTCCCAGGCGCCATCTCGAGGCGTTCGAGCACGGCGATCTGACGGTCGTTCCCCACCGGATGTACCGGCGCGCCGAAGTGCGCGCGTACGCGCAGGCGGTGGGTCTCGATCAGAACGTCGCCCTCGCCGAGCTCGAGAACGCGCTGCTGATTTCCGGTGCGCCAGATTCCGAAACGGCTGCGTTGCACACGCCGGACTCGATCGAGCTTCGTCGTCGGATCGCGGCGACGGTTGCCACGGTTGCGGTCGCGGGAATTCTCCTGGCCACGTGGCAACTGTGGATCCGGCCGCAAGGCCAGCACGCTGTAGCACCGCCCGCGGCCGCTCGCGCGGCGGCAGCGCCCGGTCCGGCGTCCGCAGCGTCGACCTTCAGCTCGGCCAATACCGACCCACCGACGGCGGCGGAAATACCAACGCCGCAGTCACCAGCGCCTCCACCCGCTCCAGCCGCTCCAGCGCCGACGCTCCCGGTCGTGGCACCCACCACCGCCGTTGACGCCGCAAACTCGCTCATCGTCAACAGCGATCCGGCCGGCGCGCGGGTGACAGTCGACGGGATTGGCTGGGGCACGACGCCCGCCACGATCCGAATGCTCACGCCGGGCGAGAAGACCATTCGCGTGATCAAGGACGGCTACGCCAGCGAAGAGCGCCGCGTCCGCATCACCGACGGCCGCTCGACCTCGGTGCACGTCCCCTTGCGCACGGCCGCGAAGTAAAACGACCTGGTTCAGAGGCCTGTCGGGCCGGTGTCGAATAACATGAGCGCGTCATGGCCATCCGCACGGGGCTCATTGGGTACGGGCTGGGCGGCGCCGCTTTCCACGCGCCGCTCATCGCGACCACGCCGGGCCTGACCCTCGAGGCGATCGTCACGACGAACCCGGAGCGCCGGGCGCAGGCCGAGCGCGCGTATCCCGGGGTCCGGCTCCTCTCGAGCGCCGACGAACTGTTCACGAGGCCGAGGCCGGTGGATCTCGTGGTCGTCACGACACCGAACCGCAGCCACATCCCGCTGGCGATGTCTGCGCTTGGCGCCGGGCTGCCCGTCGTCATCGACAAACCCGTCGCGCCGACGTCAGCCGCGGCACGCGACGCGATCGCCGAGGCAGCGCGACGCGGGTTGATGCTGACGGTGTTCCACAACCGCCGCTGGGACGGCGACTTCCTCACGGTTCGGCGCCTGCTCGCGGAAGGTGCACTCGGTGATGTGCACCGCTTCGAGTCGAGGTTCGAGCGCTGGCGTCCCACTGGCCGGCAGAACTGGCGCGAACTGGCCGATCCGGAAGACGCTGGCGGCCTGTTGTTCGACCTCGGCAGCCACCTGATCGATCAGGCGCTCGTGCTCTTCGGCCCCGTCGAGTCGATCTACGCGGAGATCGATCGCCGGAGGCCGGGCACGGCCGTGGACGATGACGTGTTCCTCGCGCTCACGCATCGCACGGGTGTGCGATCGCACCTGTGGATGAGCAACGGCGCGAGCCAGGCGGGACCTCGATTCCGCGTGCTCGGCAGCCGCGCCGGCTACACGAAGTTTGGCCTCGACGTGCAGGAAGCGGCGCTGCGCGCAGGCGAGCGGCCGGGGCCGGGCTGGGGCATCGAACCTCCGGACCGCTGGGGTCAGCTCGGCGTGGACGGCGACCTGCGGCCGGCGCCGACCGAGCCGGGCGTCTACGGGCGCTTCTACGAAGGCGTCGTGGCGGCGCTCGAGCGCGGTGATCCTCCACCGGTCGCGCCCGAAGACGCGGTGCACGTGATCGAGGTGATCGAACAGGCCCGCGCCTTGACGGGCGGCGGCGCCTCCGGCACACAATGACGGGTCCGAAGGAGTCTCGATGCTCTATCTGGTCCTGAAGTTCGCGCACATCGTGCTCGCGATCATCGCGGTGGGGTTCACGTCGACCTTCGGCCTGCTGTCGGTACGCGCTGCAAACATCGATGGCGATGGCCGCGAGATGATGTTCGCGCTGAAAGCCATCGCGCTGATGTCGAATATCGCGCACGCCTGCTTCCTCCTGCTGCTCGCCACCGGCCTCTGGATGATCTGGGACGTGGGCTACCCGTTCACGTTCACCTGGATCTACCTGTCGCTGATCCTCTTCACGGTGGCGTTCCTTGCCGGGACGTTCGTGATGATCCCCTCGGCGAAGCGCCGGATCGCGATCCTCTCCGAGCGCGGACCGGACGATCCCGAGTTCGTTGCGCTGTCGGAACGCGCCGCGAAGCTCGGCCCGGCCCTCAGCATCATCGCGATCATCCTCATCTTCTTGATGGTCGCCAAGCCTCTCTGATCGGAAGGCGCCAATGCTCTTCGTCGTCCTGAAGTTCCTGCACGTCCTGGCCGCCATCGTCGCGGTCGGCTTCAACGCGAGCTACGGCCTGCTGATCGGGCGCGCGCGCGCGGCCGGCACGGACGATCGCGTGATGCGGTTCGCCCTCGGAACCGTCAAGGTGATGGACGACTACGTGGCGAATCCCTGCTACCTCCTCCTGCTCATCACCGGTGTCGGCATGGTCCACGTCGCGGGTTACCCGTGGAAGCTGATGTGGATCCACGGCTCGCTGGCGCTGCTGGTCGTCATCGCCGTGCTCGGCTTCGGGTTCTACACGCCGACGCTCAGGAAGCAGATTGCGGTGCTCGAGAGCCGTGGCTCGTCGGACCCGGAGTTCGCGCGCCTCGGAAAGCGGGGCTCCATCCTGGGCGGCATCATGGCGCTCCTGGTCATGGTCATCCTCGTACTTATGGTGTTCAAACCCTCTTAGGAAGCGGTTCCGTTCGGACGAACGGATACTTCAACCTGCAGGAGCTGCAGATGGATCGACGTGAATTCCTTGCGAGCGCGGCATCCGCCGCGTCGGCGCTCGGCCTCGGGGCTGGACCGCTCGCTGCGCAGACGCCGACGGCGCCGCAGAAGCGCACGTTCAAGCTGAAGTACGCGCCGCACATCGGCATGTTCGAGAACTCCGCCGGCAAGGATCCGCTCGATCAGATCCGGTTCATGGCCGACGCGGGCTTCCGCGCCTTCGAAGACAACGGGATGATGAAGCGGCCGGTCGAGCTGCAGCAGCAGATGGGCGACCTGCTCGCGAAGCGCGGCATGACGATGGGCGTGTTCGTCATCGACGGGGGCGACAACTGGAAAGTGTCGCTGACGACAGGGAAACAGGAATTCATCGACACGTTCGTGAAGGCCTGCCGCGACAGCGTCGACGTGGCCAGGCGCGTGAACGCGAAGTGGATGACGGTGGTGCCCGGCTACTACGAGCGCAACCTGCCGATCGGCATCCAGTGGGGTCACGTCATCGACGCGATCCGCAAGGGCGCTCAGGTCCTCGAGCCGCACGGGCTCGTCATGGTGCTCGAGCCGCTCAGCGACAACCCGGATCTGTTCCTGCGCACGCCGGATGAAGGCTTCGCGCTCTGCCGCGCCGTGAACAGCCCGGCGTGCAAGGTTCTCTGCGACATGTATCACGTCCAGCGCAACCAGGGCCGCATGATCGAGCACATCGACTGGGCGTGGGACGAGATCGGCTACTTCCAGATCGGCGACGTGCCGGGCCGCAAGGAGCCGGGCACGGGCGAGATGAACTACCGCAACATCTTCAAGCACATCGCCGAGAAGGCACAGGCCTCGGGCAAGGACTTCGTGCTGGGCATGGAACACGGCAACGTGATGCCGGGCGCCGACGGGGAACGCCAGCTCATCGAGGCCTACGTCGCCGCCGACGGCTTCTGAGGGACGTACAATGGCGACATGACCCGCACACGCGTGTCAACGCCGGCACCGCGCGACAAGGCAATCGACGCGGTGGACGAGGACGGCTGGCCCGTGCTGGCGCCCACGATGCTCACAATCGAGCGCACGTCACCGCAAGACGTGAAGGTGCGCCAGGTCATCGTGAGCCTCGACGGGAAGAAGATCGGCACGCTCCTGCACGGCCAGCGTCTCACCAAGGAAATCCCGCCGGGACGGCACAAGCTGCGCGCCAACAACACGCTGGTGTGGAAGACGGTGGAGTTCGACGCCGAGCCGGGCACCACGGTGCGTTACACCTGCGTGAACCGCGCACCGGCCAGCCTCTACTTCATGCTGTTCCTGTTCGGCGTTGCGCCACTGTACGTGACGCTCAATCGGGGCTGACCCCCACTCGTCATTCGTCATTCGTCAATCATCATTCGTCATCCCCACAACCCTTCGGTAGTCCTCCGGGGTGTCGATGTCCTCGAGGATCAGCGGATCGTCCACCGCCACCTCGACGCCGAGCGGCGCGAAGCAGCGCACGACCGGCTTGGCGCCGCCACGGAGATCGGTGGTTCGGAGGACGTCCAGCAGTCCGCCGCCGAAGATCACCGGATGCCCCGTTCGTCCGTGAAACACCGGCCGCACCAGCGGTGGCCGCACCGCGTGCCAGGCGTCGACGAGCGCGCGCACGGTCTCGACGCGAATCAAGGGAACATCCACCTGCGCCTGCAGCACGGCGTCGGGACGATCGCCGAACGAGTCGAGGCCGCAGAGCATCGACGACAGTTGCCCGCGCGATGGGTCCGGGTTGACGACGACGCCGACGCTCGGGGCCCGCGGGTCGCGCCAGGCGGACTCCATCGCGAGCGTCCTGCGGACGACGACGACCAGCGGCCACACTCCGGCGTCAGCGAGCGTGCCGAGCAGGCGCCCGAGCAGGGTGCCGCCGGGCTCGACGGGGAGCAGCAACTTCGGGCGACCCATCCGCGTGGACGCGCCTGCCGCCAGCACGATGCCCGGCAACTCCCGGCTCACTGGTAGTGCGTCACGGTGAGGCGCCAGCAGCCGCCGTGCCCTTCGACGAAGAACACCGCGTCGCGATGTTCGGAGAGAAACGCGTTCACCTGCCGGCTCGTGTCGTATTGCTGGTGAAGCACGTACTCGCCGCCTTTGTCCACTTCCTCGTCCGGATGCTGAATGGCCCGCTCGATGTCCTGGAACAGGCCGACGCGAAACTCCTCGTCCGAGATGCGGAAGACCGGCGTGCCGCACGCCTCGCGATGCGCGACGATCGTCGGCGACTTCGGATAGTAGCCGAGGCGTTCCATCTCCTTGCCGGCCTTCAGCATCGCGGCCCCTTCGTTCAATCCTTCCGCGCGGCCGCGCGCGACCTGATCCGCGTAGGTGCGCTCCATGCGCTGAACGCGTTCGATTGCAGGGCGATGGATGAACTCAGCGATGGCATCGCGAGTATAGCCAGACGCGTACGTCCGCCGGCACGTATCAGTCTCGAACACGGGCTGGGCGTGATGCTCGTGCTCCCGCAGCATGACGATGGCGCATGGCAGCAGCTCGTCGCCGCGGAGCGCCATGACCTCGCGATCGCCCGAGAGCTGCTCCGGCACGTCTCCACCCATGCTGTCCGACCCGGCCTCCCAGGGCGCGGAGATCACCCAGTTGTTGTTCGTCGTGCTCCACTGGCGGCGGTAGACGAACGTTTTCGCGAGCGGGGTATCAGTGTTGGTGACGGCGAGAAAGTACTCGAGGTGTGACGCATCGGCCCAGCGCAGATAACCTCGCCCGACGCCGTAGATCGCGCCGTGATAGGTGGAGAGGCTGGTCCCTTCGAGCGGCGACGGCGGAAACGCCTCGACCGTCGTCACCTGACGATCGGCGAGCCGGATGTTGAGCAGGGCGAAGCGATCGCGGCGGATCCGCACGCGGGCAGGCGGCGTCCAGAACTCGTGCCCGAAGCCCACGATGATGGCGCTGACGTCCCGGCGGATGACGTAGATCGACTGGCCGTCGCGCGAGAAGACGGGCGCGAAGTACCCGCGGTCGCTTCTGAAGGCGAGCGCACCGCTCAGCAGTGTGGCGGCGATCGCCAGCACGGCCAGCCCGAGGAGCGCCCAGCGGAGCATGCGGAGACTCTACCGCACTGCGTTGACTCACCCCGGAATTGGGCCTATAGTGCCGTGGGATTTCCTGTGGTAGACAGGACCGTGTCCCCCGTGAAGCAGGTAACCGCGTTCATCGGGACGCGGATGGCCTGACAGCGCACTCTGTCCGGCCCGAGGCGATCGGGCGCCCCACCGTGGCGGGATTTGTCTCGCCTGTCCTCCCTGGAGTCCTCACGGCACGACTATCGGAGGACACGGGTATGCCGACCGGCACAATCGCACGGCTCCTGATCGACAAGGGCTTCGGGTTCATCCGGGACGAAAGCGGCGTGGAGCACTTCTTCCATCGCAGCGCCGTCCGCGGGGCGGTGTTCGAATTGCTGCGCGAAGGACAACGCGTGGAGTTCGTGCCCGAGGAATCCGCCAAGGGGCCCCGGGCGGGGGACATCCGCCTGATCGAGAACTGAACGCCGCCGGCATTCCCGGCCCCGCGATCGGGGCCGGGGCCCAGCGTCTCTCCTGCCCGCCGCTCACCTTTCCTTATTCGGAAGCGAACGGGGCCCGGTGGCCCTCCCGGTCTTCAAAATCGGCTGCTCTCCGCTTGTCGGGGAGGCTGGGTTCGACTCCCAGGCGCTTCCGCCAAGTCCGGGGGACTGTCCCCCTCGTCTGTACGGGGGACAGTCCCCTACGTCAGAAGCTGAGTACCTTAACAGCGTCTGACCCCAAGCGCAGCCAGCACTGCCTGCGTATCGCTGAAGTCGGCGAACACGACGTCCGCGTCCTCGAGCGCTTCGACCGAGTACTCGCCGGTCGCGACCGCGACGACACGCGCGCCGTGCGCACGCGCGCACGCGATGTCGCGCGGCGTGTCACCGATGACCACCGTTTGCCCGGCGTCAACGTGATCGGGCAGCCCGCGTCCCCGCGCGCGATCGAGTGCCACGGGCACCAGGTGATTGCGATCGTGCGCGTCCTCGCCGAAGGCGCCGCAGCGGAAGTAGCGCCACAGGTCGAAATGCGCGAGCTTCACTTCCGCGGCATCCGCGAAGTTGCCGGTGAGAAGGCCGAGGAACGTCTGCGGATGCGGCTCGAGCGCGTCGAGCAGAGGCGCGATGCCGGGGAGCACGCGCTTGCCGGGACCGGGCCGCGGCACTTCCTCGCGAAGGCGCTCGAGGTAGCGGGCACGGAACGATGCAAGCGCGTTGGCGTCGGCGCTCATGCGCTGGCGCGCGAACGCGTCGGCCACGATGCTGGTGTCGGTCCGGCCGGCCAGGTCAATGCCGATGAACGCGTCGGCGACGCCGAAGACGTCGTGAAAGGCCAGGTTCATCGCCCGTTGCCCGGCGCCTCCGGTGACGACGAGCGTGCCGTCGATGTCAAACAGGATGAGTTGGTTCATAAGGACGAAGGACGAAGGACGATAGACGAAGGACGAGGGACGAAGGACGAGGGACGAAGGACGAGGGACGATCTACAATCCGGAGTGTGAGGAGAATTCACATGTTGCAGTCGAGAATGCTTGCCATGGCTGCCGGGGTTGCGCTTGCGGGCGCCACGCTCGCGGCTCGCCAGCAGGCTGGTCACGACATGAAGATGACGCCGCTCGCCGAGGCGACCGCGACCATCGCCGGCGAGGGCATCACCGGCACGGCGACCTTGGCCGAATACCAGCACGGCGACAGCCGGGTCGTCCACGTGCATCTGAGCGTGTCTGGGCTCAAGCCCGGCCTGCACGGCGTCCACCTGCACGCGGTCGGGAAGTGCGAGACGGGCCCGCCGAACTTCGTGAGTGCCGGCGGCCACTTCGATCCAGGCCCCGCCGGCAACATGGACCCCGACGCCAATCACCCGTTCCACATGGGCGACCTGCCCAACCTGAAAGTCGGCGCGGACGGCAAGGGCGAGCTCGATGCGACGACGACGCGTGTGACGCTGAGCGACGGCCTGCTCAGCCTGCTCGACGCCGACGGCTCCGCGATCATCATTCACGGCAACCCCGATCAGGGCATCACCGGAGAGCCGAAGTCCGGCCTGAGCGGCGGGCCGCGGGTGGCGTGCGGCGTGATCACGGCGAAGCCGCAATAACGCCACTACGTCCCCATCAACCGCGATAGCAGGCCGGCCTTCTTCGGCTCGGCCAGCTCTCCGGTGGCTCCATTCAACACCAGCACGCGCGGCGCAAACGGCCGCGCGTGATCGGCGTCGGCAGCCAGCACGACGACCGCCACTCCCCGCACGTCTGCCAGTCGCGCGAGATCGGCAGCAAAAGCCTCCACCTCGTCGTCGCTCAGCCCCGCCCGCGGATGCTCGATCAGCAGCACCGAGGGGTTCGCCGCGATCGCGCGTGCCAGCCGCACGCGCTGGCGAACGCCGGTGGTCGCGGTACCGACGGGCGCCCCGAGGGCCTCGCCAGTCAGACCGACTTCCCTGCCCAGCGCGTCGACGGATCCGCGGATCGCCTCCGGCACGGGATCGATGTCCAGCGTCAGCGACATCGCGATGTTCTGCGCCGAGGTGAGCTGATCGAGCAGCACGATCCGCTCGCTGACGATGCCGAAGCGATCGACGGTGGCGAGCCACTCGGCGCTGTCGGCGATCGACGAGGTGGCGCGGCCGAAAACAGCCACCTCGCCCTGCTCCGGCAGCGTGGCGCCGGTCGTCAGGTTCACGAACACTTCCGCCATCGTCCGGTCGAAGCCGGCGAGGCCGACGCCTTCGCCGGCGTTGAGCGTGAAGCGGCGCAGGCGCAACGGGCGCAGCCCGCCGTACGACTTCACCACCGAGTCCATGCGGATGACCGGGGATTTCTCGGGACGAACGGCCATCGTTACCCCCGCCGTGCGCGCTGCTGCAGGCGGTCGAAGTCTTCCTGCGGCGTCGTCACGCTGCCCAGGCGCGCGCGTTCGGCCCGGTCGTCGCCGTGATAGTCGGACCCGCCGGTGATGGCCAGATTCAACGACTCGGCGACCTGGCGGTATCGCGCCGACGAGTCGGCGTCGTGCTCGCTGTGGTAGACCTCGAGGCCGTCGAGGCCCGCCTCCGCCCACTCGGCAATGCGATGGTCGCAGCGGCTGATGGCGGGGTGCGCGAGCACCGCGAGGCCGCCCGCCGCGTGCAGCGCGGCGATGGCGTCGATGACCGACGGCCCCCGGCGCGGCACGAACGCCGCACCGTCGCTGCCGAGGAAGCGATCGAACGCGTCGGTCTTGTTCCGCACATGGCCGGCCGCGACGAGCGCCGCTGCCAGCGCTGGGCGGCCGATCGCGTATTCACCGCCGTCGCGCCCCGAGAGCAGCGCCTCGACGTCCACGGGCGCACCCAGGTCCGCGAGCCGCGCGCCGATCTGGCGGATGCGCGTGATCCGGGCCTGCCGCTGCTCGGCGAGAAACGCGACGAACGGCGCGTCGCTGACGTCCATCAGGTAGCCGAGCACGTGAACATCGCGCTCGTTCTCGATCGCCGTGACCTCGACGCCGTTCACCAGCTGCATGCCGAACTCGCGGGCCGCCGGGTGGGCGGCGGGCAGCCCCCCGATCGTGTCGTGGTCCGTGATGCCAAGCACTCGAATGCCGGCGAGCCAGGCCTGTTGGACCAGATCGCGGGGGCTCAGCCGGCCGTCGGAGGCCTGCGTGTGCGTGTGAAGATCGATCAAGGAAGACGGTGCGCTAGCGCGTGGCAGCCCGGCCTGCCGAGGAAGTACGGGCGACCTTGCCCGGCGGCCGACGGCGCGTGCGGCCCTGCCGCTTGACCAGCGCCTTGTATTCGCGAATGAGGAGCTCCAGGTGGACCCGTTCCTCCTGGGCGAACTCGAGGAAGACCTGCTTGCCTTCGGAGTCCTCGAACCGCTCGCCGTATTTCTTGAAGAAGCGGTGTGACCCGCGCTCGCAGCGGATGCCGATCAGATAGGCCTGCTGGTCGTTGACACCGCGGCTCAGCCGCTCGGAGCCCTCCGAGAACAGGCCGTTCGCGGCGCCTTTGAAGAATAGGAACGTCGGCCGCGACTCGAGCTGCGGATCGCGCTCGAGCAAGCGCTTGTAGCGCGCTTCCAGCGTTCCCAGGTGCTCCTTCTCCTCTTCGGCCAGCTTCTGGAACACGGAGCGCCCGCGCGCGTCGCGTGTAATCGAGGAGGCGCGCGTGTAGAACTCCAGCCCGCTGCGCTCGGTCGCGATGGCAATCCGCAGCGCGTCGCGCGCGAACAGCAATTCCGTTGTCGCGCCATTGACTGGTACCGCGCGGCGTCCCGCACGGCAGTCTTCGCACTCGCCGTAAATCTGCAGCACGCTCTGGCGCGCGGCGAAGTTGCGGGCAGTGGCGATCTCTTCGATCAGCGCCTCGATGTCTGAGCTGAGGAACTCGGACGATTGATTGCAGCTCTTGCAAATCAGGTGGAAGTGCCGTGGGTGCCGGTACGAGTGTTCGAACCGGAACCGGCCCTCACCGAAGTCCACTTTCCGCGCGATGCCGGCGTCCACCATCCACTGCAGGGTGCGGTAGACGGTGGCCCGGCTGATACGGTGATCCTCGCGGCGGATCAGGTCCACCAGGTCATCGGCGCTCAGGTGGCCTTCCTGACGGAGGAAGGTGTTGACGATGAAGTCACGCTTGCCCGAGCGCTTTCCGCCCGCAGGCCGGAGCCGATCGAGGTCGGGAGGGGCGGACGTCATCTCAGTCGGCACCAGCGGGCCGGCGCGGCTCCGGACGGGACCTA
>Ga0065712_10000161_pt1 | contig 38619 bp, 38 predicted proteins | sample MisRhiReplicate1_FD_59099 | JGI IMG/M metagenome (GOLD analysis project Ga0065712, IMG submission 59099) | Miscanthus rhizosphere microbial communities from Kellogg Biological Station, MSU, sample Rhizosphere Soil Replicate 1: eDNA_1 v3... | ecosystem: Host-associated > Plants > Roots >...
GCAGTGGCCGGTGATACGGTGGAAGTTCGCGCCAAAAAAATCTTCATCAACGGAAAGCAGGTCGACGATCCGCACGCTCACTTCGCGGGTTACGACCCGCAGGCGGGCGCGGTGGGGAGCGGTGACGACTACGGGCCCAAGGTGGTTCCTCAGAGGCACATCTTCGTCATGGGCGATAACAGAGACCGCAGTTACGACAGCCGGTTCTGGGGGTTTGTGAATCTCGACGACGTGCGCGGTAAAGCCTTTTTGATTTACTGGTCGTGGGACGGTACCGACCGGTGGGTGCGCTGGGAACGCTTGGGCAGCATCATCTATTGATCGCGAATCGCATACGTATTAAACAAGCCTGTTCCACGGGCTGGCGCAGTGCCGCACCCATACAAAATTGTTGTGATTCTCACTTGAGGAGCCGGGCAGAATATCGATGACCAAAAAGACAAAACTTTTTATGACCGCGTGGTCTGTGCTGGTTCTAATCTTGGTGCTCGTGAATATTGTGATTGGTTTGGGCAATCAGTCCATCCAGGCTGAGGTAACCGAGCGGCAACAGGAAATCGCCCAGACGATTCAGCTCGAAGCGCTCAATCGCCAACTCGTCACGGTGCTCGCGAGCATGGCCGTAAAAACCAACGATGCGCAACTGAAAAAGCTTCTGGCCGATAGCGGCGTCAATGTTGGCGACAGCGTCGAAGCCGCGCCACAAAAGAAATAGGGGACAATGGCTGAAGAAACGGATCCATCGATTATTGAACAAGAAGAGATTGAGGAGCAGGTCGCCGTTGAAACGACCTGGTCGAACGTGCCGTTCATTATTACGCTGGCGGCGCTAACGGTCTATTTTGGTTTTCAAACGGTCCAGCTGATTTCTGAAAGAGGCAATCTCGGCCAAGTAAAAACCAGTCAGGAAGCGGCAATTCAGGAAGCGCAGAAAGTCCAAACTCAGTTCAGAAACTTGGTGACGAAGACGGGGCAATTGGCAGATCAGGGCCATGCCGGCGCTAAGATGGTTATGGAAGAGCTGCAAAAGCAGGGCGTCGGCTTCGCTTCCGCGCCAGCCGCGCCGGAAACCAAAGCGCCCCTCAGCAAACCAGAGACAAAATCGACGAAGTAGGCGTGACTATCCCCGCAAGCTTCAACTCGCTTGGCACAATCTTACGCGAGCTCTTTTTTCCACTTCTCTCCGATCTTGTTCTTTAACTCCGGGCTCAATGCGTTGACCGGCGGGAACCGGTCGCGCCAGGCATAGGGACGGCAGGCGTTAAGGATCGCCCGACTATTAACGAAATTACCGGCATTCCGCTGGTCGGGATGCATAGCGGGATCGAGCGGCGTGCTCCAGCAGCCATCGATAATGCTGATGGCGGTTTTAGGATCGCAGCGCGTTGCTACGGCCCAAATGACTTCCTTCATGTCGGACGGATCGATGTCCTCATCCACCACGATGACAAATCGGCCGTGATAGTTGCCGGCACGAGAGCCGAGTGCGGCGATGCCGGCTTGTTGAGCGTGGCCATGGTAGCGCTGCTTCAACGAGACGATGATAAAGGGCGCACCTCCCGCTGCCGCGGAACCGCCAACGTAACACCACACACCTTTGATATCCGGGACATCGGCCTTTTCTAAATAATTCCAAATTGCGGCCGCCCCGATCGGCACGCCGAAAGTAATAAACGGCGGCTTGAGGGGCGGCGCACCCGCGATAATCGGATCATTGCGATAATAGAGTTTTTTTACGCGAATCACAGGCTCGTCGGCAGCGCCATGGGCGTAGTAACCGGGCCATTCGCCGAATGGGCCTTCGACGTGCACTTGTTCCTTTGGCGGCGGCACTTCCCCTTCGATGGCAATTTCGGCGCTGGCCGGGATCGGTAGCCCCGTTGCCTCGCCGCGGATGACGTCGACGGGTGCGCCGCGTAGCCCACCGCAGTAATCGAATTCCGACATGCCGTAAGGCAGTGATTGGCCTGCAACCAAAAACAATAATGGATCCTGTCCGAAAGTGACGATGACCGGACAACTGCGACCCTTTTCCCAATATTTTTCGCGCATGATGCGCGCGTGATGGCCGGGCGAGACATAGAGCCCAAGGGTATTCTTGTCGTGCACCTGCACCCGGTAAATACCGATATTCACCCAGCCGCCCTCTTCCGGTTCGCCGGTGATCACGCAGTCGGCGGTGCCGATATACCGCCCGCCGTCGAGCTCGTGCCAGTGGGGCGCAGGAAAGATCGTCATATCGATTTCGGCGCCGGTTTTTACATTTTCCAGAATGGGACCGTTTGAAACGACCCGAGGCGGAATCGGTTTGACGCTTTTGAGCAATTCTCTCCAGCGAGCGACCAGCTCGATTGGAGTGGCGTCGGCCGCCATACCCACAGTGAGTCCGGACCGAGTCGGGTTGCTGACGATATTCGAGACGACACGGAAATTTGCCGGATAGCCGGGAATTTGATCGAAGAGCACCATCGGCGATGGCTCTTTGAACGCGAACATCTCGGTCAGTGCGCCGATTTCCAGATTCCAATCGGCGCCGTGAATCTCTTTGACCTGGCCGAGCTCGCGAGCGGCGGCAATGAATTCGCGCAAATCGTTAAAGGGCATAGTTTGCTTTCATGAGAACGTTGACACCATGAAGAACACAAACGTCACGAAGACATTCTGAAAACCACGGACCACTACGCTCCATCCGGGCTAAAGAGGTGCGCCAGAGCTCACCCTACAAAGGCTATGAAGCACACTAAGGAGCATTATGCAGTTATCTATGTTTCCTTCGTGAGCTTCGTGGTGAGTAATGATCCCAATTAAAAATGTGCTAAAGCGCGTGAATGTTTGTAAATGCCCTCGTGGAAAAGCGCTACATACTCCGCATTGGTTAAACAGCAATATTCGGGACCCCAACCGGGCCGATACCAAGTGTTGCCATCCTGAAGCAAGCGCTCGAAGATCATGCGGGCAACCTGGCCGTGCGCCATGAGTCCATCCAAGTGCTCGTGGAGATCGGCCTCTTCATGCACCTGAAAATAGTGGAGATCGGCTTCTTTGATTTTGTACTTCGCCAGCAATGCTTCGCGCCAACGACGCGCCCAATGGCCGAACATCTCTTCGTTCAACGAGCGAGCCCACCATTCGATCATACTGCCTTCGTAAACGAGTCCGCGGGCAAATTCAGTCAGAGCGCGACACTCCGGATAGACCTGGCAGTTGATCATTTGCTCGATGGTCACACCGAAAGCTTCACCCTGCTTGATCAGAACTTCGATGTGCCCCGGGATACTCGGGTTGACTAACTCATCGCTGATTTTGCCGACGTAAGGCGCCAATAGATCGCGATGGCGCGCGAAGATGCCCTGATGGCGCTGATAAATGATCAAATGGAAATTGTTCACTTCAACCGGATAGCTGTACCAGTTTTGCCAAAAAAGCTGGATCGTCGCGAACGGTAATCGTCCGGCTTCGAGATCGCGCATGAACGCGCCGCCGAAAATCTTTTCATTCCACAGCACGTACATGCGATGTTTGATCTCATCGGTGAAAGCTCTGGCTTCGGCAGGTGAGAGCTTTTTACCGATTTCCAAAGTCAATGGCTGCTGGTTCATATTCGTGATTGTCGCAGCAAAAATCCCCCTAGCCCCCTTTTTCAAAGAGTTACGCTTAGTATTCGATTCCTAAACCCCTCTTTAACAAAGAGAGGTACGGGGAGATTTACCATGGCATTGAGCTATGAAACTAAATTTTAAAGCCGGCTTGTTCCAAGCCTTGCTTCAAATCGACGCGGTCTTTGTCGGTGAAGGGTGGCGTCTCCCAACGCGGAAAACGCTCTACCGGCAAGCCGCGCAACTTCATCAGCTCGCAGAAGACGCCGCGACCGTGCGTGCGGAGATATTTCCCCACGACCTGCATCAGGCGGGTTAAGAGATCATGCTCCTTTTGCGCACCCTTCAGATCGCCCGCTTTGAGAGCTTCGTACATTTTCACGCAGGTCTCAGGAAATGGCGTGGAGGGCGGGTGAATGGCGCCGCGCACACCGACCGAGTAGCCGGTGTAAAGGCTAAAAATGCCACCGGGGAAAACTCCCACGGACTTCGGCAACTGATAAACGTACCCTAGAAGTTTGTCGTAGGGAATAAAAGAGACTTTGATGCCGGCGAGAGGATTGGGCGCGATTTCCTCAATGATCCTGTTCGCTTTAGCCGGCGTGATTTCGACCCATGTGGTTTCGGTATTGTCGTAGATGAACATCGGCGTGCCGGGTATGGAGCGGGCAATTGCTTTGTAATGCGCGTAAACTTCCCAGTCGTCGTGTGGGTAATAGTAAGGCGGCACGACGCCGACGGCATCGACGCCAAGGCTGACAGCATGCTTGGCGAGCTCGATGGAAGAAAGTGTATTGGCTGTGCCGATATGCATCACGATGGGCACGCGGCCCTTCACTCGTTGAACGATTTGTTCCGCGACTTTCTTTCGTTCATCGATTTCCATGACCATGCCTTGGCCGTGGGTGCCGAGCGGAAAAAAGCCATGCACACCGGCATCCAAGTAAAAGTCGATGATCGCATCTGTGGCTTTGTGATCGATGGCGCCATCTTGTTTGAAAGCAACCGGCATTGGCATCAAGATACCTTCTATTTTTCTCTCGCTCGGCATGGGTGCCTCCTTTCCTATCCTATGTGTCCGTTTGACTGTTACTCGTATCCATAGCGCAACCTCCAACATAATTCCACCGATAAGAGAGCGTTGGAAAGCGCCACATGAAGAGAGTGCGGGGACGACAAACAGAACGACCGCGGTGAGATCGCCAGTGGCTCAGCCAACGCCAAGTCGGCCCTCTCAGCACGACTCTGGCTAAAAAGGCGAGCGCAAAAACCGTGCGGAGGTTTTTAATTCATCGACCAAGACGCATCCTCAATGTTGCTTATGGAAAAAAGATGCTATGCATGAACCATAGCAAAAAGGAGGGCAGAATGGCGGAAAATAACCCAGTGGTATCGATGACGACAAGCATGGGTAAAATACGCATTGAGCTCGATGCAGAACGAGCACCGATCACGACGAAAAACTTCTTGGAATACGTTAGCGCTGGACACTACGATGGGCTGATTTTTCATCGGGTGATTCCCGGTTTTATGATTCAGGGCGGCGGCATGGACGTGCAGATGAATGAGAAAAAGGGCAAAACACCGATCAAAAACGAAGCCGCGAACGGATTGAAAAATAAACTCGGCACGATCGCTATGGCGCGCACGAATGTCGTCGACAGCGCGACCTCGCAGTTTTTCATTAATGTCAAGGACAATGATTTTTTAAATCATCGTAGCGCTGCGCCAGCGGAGTTCGGTTATGCTGTTTTCGGTCAGGTGATCGAGGGTATGGAAGTGGTGCACGGAATTGAAAAAGTCAAAACCGGGCGCAAGGGTCACCACGACGACGTGCCCGAGACCGCGGTGGTGATCCAGTCGGCCACGCTCGAATCCTGAGAATCGGAGCGATGGAGTTCGGGTTTCAGGAAGTCCAAATCTTTTTAGGATCATACTTCCGCACCGCGGCGAGCTCTTCGGCCGTGGGTGGGCTGGTTTCATGCGCGTCTTCAGCGATACGCAGCGGCCAGCCGGTTTCATTTGCGATTTGCTCCACGGTCATTCCCGGATGGTGACTACTCAGGGTCATTTCATGGCTTACGGGATCGAACGAAAAGATGCCCATGCTGGTGATAACTCGGCTCGGTCCGCCGCCGAGGAGATTGCGCCGCGCGCGCCAATTGCCTCCGTCGCCAAATCCCGGCGAAGTAATGAATCGCACCGTCGGTGTAAAGCGTCTTTTTTCGTGATTCATGATGATGATGCAGCGTTTTGCCATGGTCGCGATATCCGCGGCACCGCCGCTGCCGGGTAGACGAGTTTGCTTGCCGTTTTCATATACCCAATGGGTGTTGAGGTTGCCGAAGCGGTCGATCTCGGCGCCGCCGATGAACCCCACGTCGATGCGGCTGGTTTGCAATAAATACATTACGTCGTTGAGACTGCCGCATGAAAGGGCGCGCGCAATGTTCGGCGGATCGCTCATGGTGAAAATGGACTCGAGGGCCGGCCAGTCCCGGATCACGCCATTCTCGAAAACACCGATGGCGTTGGGCGCATGGATCTCCTTGGCGACGGCGAAGCCGAGGAGCGGTAGCCGCATGCCGACGAAAACCTTGTCGCCATCGCGGATTTCGCGCGCAGCCGCGGCGACCATCAGCTCGCGGAGCGTATAGTTCATTCGTTAGGAATATCTTGGAATCGATTACGGTTCTAGCGGTAGCTCGGTACGACCCTACGGTGCGGCTTGCCGCGTTTATCGTGGAGTTTTAAAAAAAAGTCGTAAAACGACGCGACGCTCCGCTCTTCCATTTCCGGATGGCCGTCTTTGTTGCGCGACAAAAGAGTCAAACTGAGCTGGCGGTTTTGTAGCTCCAGGAGTTCCGCGCCTTTTAATTCGAGATAGTGTCCGACGGTGCGCAGCGTATTCGGTAAGCTGTAAAAATCCGGAAGCCGATTGGCTTGCTTGCGTTGCGCCCGTCCTTGGCGCTCGAGTTGTTCGAGATCCTGCCGGGTGAAAGTCAACGAGGCGTCCAGTCCTTGGCTGCGCCGGCGCTGCTGCCATTGACGAAGCGCGGCAAGCATTGAGGTTTCTCGTTCGGGCTCGCCTTTGACGACGAAGCGCTCGCCTCGGCAGGTAAGCTCAAAAATGTTAATGCGTTGGGCTTCGAGAGATTGGCCGAGGGAACGAAGTTGCCGGCTGTACGAAGTTGAAATATCCATGCTGCGCCTGCAAGTAAACTAGCGATCAAGTAATGGCGGGTTCATAACATGGTTGTCGCGTTCCGACAAGCCCGCGGCGAAAGCGCGACCGCGGATACAGGGTGCGCTCCTTAACATGCGATGGATCGCAACTTTATTGACAAGCTTCTACGCTGAACGTAAGGTGAAGCGTAGCATTAGATTCGCCGGAGGCATTCATGGCCCGTCCCGAGAGAATTGGCGCATCACAAAGCACGGTCAGCTACCGAGGCCTACGTGATTGGATCGAGCAGATCGACAAGCTCGGCGAGTTGCTCAAGGTGAACGGGGCCCACTGGGATCGCGAAATGGGCTCCATCACGCAGATGCTCACCGAGGGCGGCAAGGGCAAAGCACCCGCGATCTTGTTTGACGAAGTCCCGGGATATCCCAAGGGTTACCGGACGCTCTACGGTCAGTTTTCCACAATCAAGCGTGTCGCGCTGACTCTCGGATTGCCGCTCGAATATGAGCGAAAAGCGGATATCGTCAAGGCATATCACCACGTCATGACCGACATGAAACTGATCAAGCCCAGGATGGTCAAGACTGGACCGATCTTCGAAAACGTTTTGGAAGGCGATAAAGTCGACGTGTTCAAATTGCCGGTGCCGATTCACCATCAAGCGGACACGCACCGTTATATCGGAACCGCGGATATGTGCATCACCAAAGATCCGGACGCGGAATGGTACAATTTCGGCGCCTACCGCTGCGAGGTATACGACGAAAAAACTATTGGCTGTCAGATCACCGAGGGAAAGCACGGGCGCATCCATCGCGACAAATACTTTGAGCGCGGCCAACCGTGCAAATTCGCCATTGTCTGCGGCCAAGATCCGTTGCTCTACATGCTCTCGGCGAGCCCGCTGCCTTCGGGTGTCTCCGAATACGATTTTGCCGGCGGGATTCGCGGCGAGCCCGTGGAAGTCGTTAAAGGGCCGTTCACGGGGTTTCCGATCCCCGCCGATGCGGAAATCGTCATCGAAGGGGAGGCCGTTCCCGGTCACTCGAAGCCGGAAGGGCCTTTTGGCGAGTGGATGGGCTACTATTCGGACGACGTGGTGCCACGCCCTTACTTGGACGTTAAAACAGTCATGTATCGAAACAGTCCAATTCTTACCTGCGCGCCGCAGCATAAACCGGTGGACGAGACAGGACTGCTGAAGGGCATAGCCGGTGCCGCGGAAATCTGGAACGCGCTCGAGGCCTGTGGGTTGCCGGATATTCTCGGCGTTTGGAATCACGAAGGCGCGCCGGCGACTCGGTTTACTGCGATCCAAATTCGCCAGCGCTACCCAGGACACTCGCGCAACGTTCTCCACGTTGCGGCCAACTGCATGGCAGGGGCGTACAATGGCAAGTGGACGGTGGTCGTGGACGATGACGTGGACTGCTCGGATATCGATCAGGTGCTCTGGGCAATGGGCACTCGTTTCGACCCGATCACCGATATCGATCTCGTCCAAAAAGCATGGTCGTCAGGACGCGATCCGATGTTTTTGCCGGGAAATTTCAACAACCGCATTTTGATCGACGCATGCGTTCCCTATAATCGAAAACTGCGCGGCGAATTTCCCAAGGTTGTCGAAGTGCCGGAGAACGTGCGCACGGAATTGAAGGCAAAGTTTCCGCAATTGTTTAAGTCGCACTCATAACAAACTAATAATATGGTATTTGCGAGCTGGCGCGGCGTGGTGGGTTGCGTCAAGCCGACGCATCGGCCAGGGTCGCTGGAAGAATTTATCCGGCTCTTGCCTGAAGGCATCGGCGTCGTGCCGGTTTACCTAGATTTTCAACGCGGGACGGAAGATGAGTTTCGTGCCGCGCTCAACTCCGTGCACGAGAAAGTCGCGGAGCTAGCCAAAGAGGGCGTTGACTTGATTCACCCGGAGGGCGCGCCGCCGTTCATGGTGCGCGGCTATCAGGGCGAAGCAACGATCGTCAAACAGTGGGAGGCGGAATTCAAAACGCCCATTGTCACCGCGGCGCAAACCCAGGTCGAGGCATTACAGGCGCTTGGCATCAAGAGATTCGTTGGCGTCACCTATTTCACCGGTAGCATCAACGACATGTTTACACGTTATTTTCAGGAAGCCGGCTTCGAAGTGCTGGCGATGGAAGGGATGGAAGTTGCCTTCGCCGATGTGGGACGTCTGGCTTCGACGGAGATCTACGCGCACACCCATCGGGCTTTTTTAAAAAATCCCGGAGCCGATGGCATTTACATGCTCGGCACCGGTTGGCGCTGTTTGGATATTATTCACCTGCTCGAGGAAGACGTGCAGGTCCCCGTGGTTCATCCGGTGCCGGCTCGAGTATGGGCGGTACAGAAGCGATTGCACGTGCGGCAACCGGTGAAGGGATTCGGAAAGTTGTTAGAAGAGATGCCTTGATTTCTTCTCCCTCTGGGAGAATGTTACGATGAGGCAATCAAATCAAGGTCCTCACCCTTGCCCTCTCCCGCAAGCGGGCGAGGGGATAAACATAAGCGCGCCTAGAACCGGCCTTCTTTCTCCAATTTCCTAACGAAGCGGTCATCCACCAAATCTTCGGCTTTAAGCTTGCGGATTTTTTCGTTGGTTATCCCGAGCAGGCGAATGACGTTTTGGACGCCATCGGCGCGCGGGTAAATTTTTCGTTCATAAATGCCCGCGAGAGTGTCGTAGCCTTCGACAGCTTGTTCCACTTTTTGCAATCTGAGTCCCTTCATTAAACTCTTCAGCACCGCCGGTTTGTTTTCCGGTTGAGCGATGAAGTGCAACGAATCCACGATGCCGCGCAGAACACCCTCGACGACCTCCGGCGAAGCGCTCATAAAGCGACGAGTGGTCAGAACACCGGTGCTCTGAAACGGGATCGGCAACTTTGCTAAATCGCCAAGATTGGTAAAGCCGCGGCTGATGAGTGGCGCCGAGAACGTATAGCCCAGATGAGTCGCCGCAACGGATTCGTTGAGTAGCGCCTGGCTTCGCACCGACTCATCGCCGAGAATCCGGAAGCTGATGCCGTCCCGTTTAGCGTCCAAGCCCCAGTATTCGAGTGCCAGCGTGGTGAACATCCAGCTGCCGCCGCTTGCGCTGGTGACCGCGATGGTTTTGCCTTTCAAATCAGCCGGGGATTTGATTTTTGGCGTTGCCATAATATTGCCGATCAACTTATTGATCATGCCAGCGACAAAAACCAGATCCAGGCCTTCAGCGGCTGCGCTCAGGACCGCTGCGGTGGCGGAGCCTTCGTGGAGCTGGGTTTCGCCCGAGGCGATGGCTGCCATACCAACGGGACCGCTGCGAACCTGCACGAAGGTCAATTCCAAACCGTAGCGGCGGAAGAAACCCTGATCCTGCGCCACGTACATCGCTGCCTCGCGCTCACTGAACGAGCCGGTGGTCATGATCACCTTGGTGAATGGCTGGGCTGCCATTACGGGGGCAACAAGACTTATCGCAGCGAACAGCGCGGCCACTAGAAGTTTTGTCTTGGCGATCATGATTCCTCCTGCAAGCCACGGATACGATTCGAACCGATTGGGCAAATCATTCCTGCATTCAACCACATACCGGAAATTTGAATGGATAATTGTGCAACAGCTCGCCACCACTCGGTTTCACGACAACCGCGGCGCCGAGCTGTAATCCGGCGCGAAAATCTCTGGTCACCGGATTCGGCTGGATCACATGAACCATGTTCTCCTGCAACGTCCACGACTCGAGCGGATGTGCCGCTGACTTCGTCCCGAGCTCCGGCGATTTACCGGCTTCGCCATGAAACACACTGTCGTAGGAAGTAAAGCCATTCTCTTCGATGATCGATGACGCCGCGACAATCTCCTCGCTGGTGGCGCCGGGCTGGCAGATCTTGCGAATGTTTTCAAAGCATTGCCGCGCCGTGTCGAAAAGCGCTCGATAGGTGGGTGACGGCTCACGGGCGATCGCGAAGGGCCGATGAATCTGCGTCGAATAGCCCCAGTAGCTCACCGTTAGCTCGGTGATCACGACGCTGCCGGCTTCAAGCACGCGCGCTGTTTGCTTCTGCCAGGGAACGAAGCGGTCTGGTTTGTCCATGCTGGTGATGGCGATGAAGTGAATACCGGGATCGCCGCCGTTTTTTAGATAGGCGCCATAGACGATCGAGAGCACGTCATGTTCCGTCAAGCCGGCGCGTAAATCACGCTCGAGGGCTTCGCAGGCGAGATCGGTCAGATAACCGCTCTTGCGCAGGTATACGAGCTCCTCTTCGCTGCGTACTTGCCGAATCCGATTGAACTGCGGACCGAATTCGACGAAGTCAGCTTCGGGAAAAGCGCGCTGCAGCGCCGTCACATGTCCGTAGGCCATCGTGCGCATGCTCACCAGGCCAATTTTACTTCTGCCCAGGCCGCGTTTGCGCAATTCGTCGATCACACTCGGCATCGGCGCGGGACCGTACCAGCGTACGTCTTCGATGACCGACTGTGCCTTGGCGCACGGCTGATGATTGAAGAAGTGGATAAAAACCGCGGGACTGTCGCTGCGCGGAAACAACAACCAGCAAGGAGATTGTGCGAGATAGTTCGAGAGATAGTGAACTTCCGAAGACCCACGAGCGCCGGAGATCAGTAGCGTCGCGAGATTCTCTCTATCCATCGCTTCACGGATCGCGGTGTATCGGCGAGTGTACTCGGTGGTGGAAAAACGCGGGAATAGATCCCGATCAGAATTTTGTTCAGCATGAGTCTTCATGAGTCTTCGCGAAACTTCCGGTGCGTTTAATCTCCCGCAAACGGTTCGAGTGCGGTGAAAAGTGCACGGTTGCCTGGCATCGTGCTAAAGCCGTCGCGATAAAGCTGCGGACCGCCCCACTGAAGCTGATCTCCTTCTTTTCTGATTTTCTCGATTCCTTGGTAGATCGGTATGACGCGGCTCATTTCCTCGCGAATTGCCTGACTATCGTTGAAGGGAAAAAGCAGGTCGCCATTAGGCATCGACTTACGCCCAATTAGGCTCAAAATTTCCCATTCCGGCCGTGCCTCGCCAATGCTATGGCCCGGCAGTTCCGGCGTGAAGCGAATCCGGCGTTCGGTGCTCGTACAGGTGCCACCGGTTCTTTGCTCGTAGCGCGTTTGGGCCGGCAAAACGACCACGACGTCGGTGCTATCGAGCAGCATTGAAGGCTTGAGCACGAGGTCTTGATAGACACGTATCGGGACGCGGCTCAATGCCTCGGCGGCGTAGTTGTCGGCCGTCAGGGTTTCGAGTGGGTCAGCACCAAGACAGTACAGAAACTTGATCTCGTGTGCGTAAGCCGCATCCATCATTGCCGATAGTGTCAGGCCTGGGTTGGACGGTATTGGGTGGCGCCAGAGATTTGACAAGCGCCTGGCGCTGTTCTCATTGACAAAAAAGCCGCCTGGGAATTGGTCCGGCTCGGCGCCACATTCACCGCCCGCGTGGGCGCTGCTCTCGGCGCCCATGGGCATAATGCCGCATTTGTCACGCCCGAGCATTCCGCGCGCCAGCGCCAGATTCACGATCGCCTGGACTTTGGCAGTGGCAAATTCGCATTCGGTAAAAGCGCCTGTGTAGACGAATACGGCTGAGCGCGCCGCGCCGTACTGGATCGCGAATTCCTGCATGGCGGTGCGCGAAACCCCCGAGCCTTGCTCGAGCATTTTCCACGACTGAGTTTGCAACGCCTCGCGAAACTCGCGGAAGCGCGCCGTATGCTTACCGATGAACTCAAGGTCGATCTGATCGTTCGCGATCAGTGTCTTTAGGATACCGTTGATAAAAGCGATCTCGCCGCCGGCGCGAACTTGGAAACCGTGCCGCGTCGAAACCTTCTTAAGCGAGGTGCTCCCGACGACCGAAGACGTGCGGTCGCATTCCGTTTTGGCCCGGGTTAGCGGACGCACTGCAATGATACGAGTTCCCGCCTTGCGCGCACGCCGCATGTACTTCTTTGTCACCGGGTAGTCATTAACAACATCGGCACCGAAAATGATGAGCAGGTCAGTGCCAATCCAATCCGAGAGCGAACAGGTGGGAGCGCCATGACCGAGTGTAGCTTTCAGTCCTGAAACCGCATTGTCGTGGGAGCGGGAGCAGAGAGCAATGTTGTTGCTGCCGAGTATTCGCGCCAGTTTCTGAAATGCATAGTAGATTTCGTTAGTGCGTCCGTGCGGTGTCGCGAGAAACCCCATCGCATGGGATGCGGTGTCGTGAATCGCGCGACACACGAGTTCGAGACTTTCATCCCAGGAGCATCGGACAAAACCAGGTTCTCCGCGCCGACGTATCATGGGATGTGCCAGTCGGCCGAGGGATTGGAGTTGCTCTGGGCCGAACCGTCGCAAGCGATTCAAGTCGGCGGTAGAGGCGAGATCGAGTGCCGGGATCGTGTTCAGCCTGAGCGCCTTAAGTCGGCGCATGCACAGGTGGACGCCATCAACGACGCTGTCACGAAATCCATACGGTCCCAAGGAACAGACGTCACATACTCCGTGATTGAGAATCGCCCAGGCGTAGGGGAGTTCCGTGCGGTTTTCCCATAATACGCGGAAGATATCTCCGTATCGATGCGCTTGGCTTTGTTGTAAGGCTTTGACCCTCATGGTCGCGCGCTTCGGGCCGGCGTCAGGCCGATCTCATTCAAATTCAGTCTCTGCGTCAAAGCTTTGGTCGCGCAATTGTTTAAGCACCTGCGCAAATGCGTCCGGTTGGCTTTGTGAGGTGGCGGTTTTGTACAAAGCATAACGCTCATGAAACTTCCAGCCAAACCATTCCTGCGCTGTAACCGGGTCGAGCGAATCGACGTTTTTTTTTCGTACGGGCTCCGGTAGTTGTGCTTTGGCCAAAACCGCATTGTCCAACGCTTTCGTCACCACGACGGGGGCTCCAGAATATTTCCGCGAAAGAAAATCCAAATATCCGATGAACGCTTGTCTCTCGTCAGGTGAATGGCAGGGTAGATGGCATAGCGCCGCTCTTTCGGCAAAATCGAAAGCGAGCCAATCCTTGAGGGAAACTTTGATCCCGGTAAGATCGAGCTTCATGCGAACATGCAGCGGAATACGGCTCAACGATGAATAAAATTCCGCCTCGTAGCGAAAACGGTGAAACATTAAAGCGAGTTTGCGTTTTGGTCGCGCGTGACGTTATTTTCCCTAGGATAGCGGCCATGTCAACCGTAATATGGCCAATCCGATCGGGTTCCAAATAACCATGGCACAGAATTCGCCCATTAAGCCACCGTCACGGATCGAGCCCACAGGGTTTTTGACTGGTATCCAATTCCGACCGATTCTCGTGGGTGTGATCATCGATACGATCGCGACCATCGCTTTGACCAGCCTTTACTATGCGTTTTTCGTCGCTAAAGAACCCTCCGCCCAAGGAGGTGCCGAAGAGGCTTACAGCCAGTATTGGACATCCAGTGAAGGTTTGATCGCGAGTCTGGTACTTGGCTCGCTCGGTACCTTGATCGGCGGGTTTTATGCCGCTTACAAGGCCGGGACTTTGGAGATGAAGCACGGCGCTCTGGTGGGCATCGGCTCGATCTTGCTTGGCTTGGCATTGCAGGGCGCGGGCAGCGATGAAAATGCGTTGCCCGAGTGGTTCATGGCGCTGTCCTTTGCAGCAGCCATTCCTGCCGGCGCATTGGGTGGATTTATTGCGGAGATGTTCAAGCAAATGATCGGCAGGGATGGGAGCTTCCCGAGTCCTAAAAACTGGCCCGGATCAGGGTAGCGAACCGAAGATTTTGGCAAATATGGCTGAGCTAGCTCAGTATCGGCGGGCCGTTGCCGCGGATTATCAACAAATACTGCACTTACAATCCGCCAATTACGTCGCGAATCTGAGCGAGGAGGAACGACAGAGCGGTTTTCTCTCGGCTCAATTTAGCTTGGAGCAAACTGCGCAAATCGCCGAGGATCTAGGCACTACGATCGCAGTTCTCGATGATCGAGTGACCGGGTTTCTGTGTGCCTTCAGGAATGAATTTCCAACCGGCTCGCCGGTGATCGCGGAAATGCTCCGCAGCTATCCACTGTTTAAATTCGAAGATCGGCCGCTCAGCAGCTTTGTCAGCTACATCTATGGGCCGGTTTGTATTGCACGCGAATACCGCGGTCGCGGACTGCTACGCGGACTTTACGAAGCGCAGAAAACAGACTTGGCTGGACGGTTTGAGATCGGCATCGCGTTTGTATCGCGCAGCAATCCGCATTCGTTGCGTGCTCACGTGAACGGGCTCGGCATGATTGAGGTAGGTGATTTTCAGGTCACGGCGAACCGCTATGTGGCTCTCGCGTTTCGCGTGCGACCCCAATGAGCAAAACTTCGTTGGTGCGAGCGTCGAGTCCTTGAAGATTCACTCGTGGTTCCATAGAATCCCAATAGCTTTGGCGGATCGCAACTCACATGAAAGGAAATATCGATAATGGATGCTGATGCCAAAAAAACCGCTTTACGGATGATTCCCTATGGAATTTATGTGCTCACGTCAGAGAGCAAAGACGGCAAAGTTGCGGCTGCCACGGTAAACTGGGTAACCCAGACCGCCTTCCAACCGCCGCTCGTCGTTGTCGGCGTGAAAGCCGACTCCGGTGCTCATTCGATCATCAAAGAATCGAAAACATTTGCTTTAAACATCCTCGGCAAGGACCAAAAAAACCAGGCATTTACCTTTTTCAAACCGCTCGAACGAGAAGGCAATACGATCGGCGGCGAATCTTTTCGCAAAGGAAGCCTGGGCGCGCCTATTTTGGAAAAGGCGCCGGCCTTCGTCGAGTGTGCGCTGGTGAATACGGTGGAAATGGGCGATCATTCGGTTTTCGTGGGAGAAGTTAAGGATGCCGGGGTCGCTGTGCAGCCGTCCGGTCGGCCGGACGATGCTACATTGGCGATGCGAGACTTGGGGGAGAAAGTTTTCTACGGAGGATAAGCGGGCTGGCGCAGACCGTTCTGGGTCAAGCGTTCAGGATCAACGCCAGAAACGCAAACTCCTAAACGGAAACGAGTGAAAGGAGCGAGAATGGCTAAGATCAGACACATCGCTTACCGCGCGACGGATGTCGATGCTATGGCAAAATTCTTTGTCGACGCCATGGGCATGAAGCTGATTCAGAAGCGCAAGAACAACGCCATCGATCTGAGCGATGGATCGGTGAACATTACGGTGTTACCGCTCGCGGCTGGGATGGGCGGCAAAGCCGGCATCGACCATATCGGTTTCTCCGTGGAAAACGACCAGGAGCAGTTCGCGCGCATGGAAGCGGCGGGAGCGACGAAAGCCGGGGCGGTGAATCTCGGCACGGCCTATTATGAAGATAAGTTCAAGGGACCCGAGGGCATCATCGTCGACGTAGGCCACTGGCAGGGTGCTGCGCCGGTCAATAAGGAATAGGCAGTCGTTTGTTCCCTCGAGGCGCGCTTCGCGCTACTCGGGGTGGCTGGTCCATGACTTTGAACCTTGAGCGTCTATTCACCGGATCATCAAGCGCTCCGCTTTGCCCGAATAATTGATAAACACGGTTTTTAGCTCGGTAAAGAAGTTCAGTCCTTCCTCCGCCATCTCCCGCTCCCCCACGCCGGTTGCTTTCGTACCGCCGAAAGGGAGCTGCGCTTCACCACCGATGGTGGGCTCGTTGACGTGCACCATGCCGGTTTCGACCTCTTCGACAAAGCGCATGATGGTATCGATATTCTCGGTGAAAATGGATGTTGTGAGGCCGTACTCGACGATGTTGGCGAAGGCGAGCGCCTGATCGAGGGAATCAGCGCTGGAGACCGTCAGCACTGGGCCGAAAATCTCCTCCTTGAAGATGCGCATCGTCGGCGCGACATTGTCGAAAATCGTCGGCTCGACAAAATAACCTTTGCCCAGATGCTCGGGTTTGTTGCCGCCGAGAACCAGGCGCGCGCCCTCCTGCCGTCCAATCTGAATATAGTCGAGATCGGTCTTCCACTGCTTTTCGTCGACTGCCGGCCCCATATCGACGCTTTCATCCAAGCCGGAACCCAGCTTGAGTTTTTTCGCCGATGCCACAAGCCGGTCGAGAAGCGCGTCTTTTACCATTGGGGACGCGATAACGCGCGATGTTGCGGTGCAGCGCTGACCGGTGGATCCGAACGCGCCGCCGTGAATCGCGATTGCGGCCTTATCGAGATCGGCGTCCGCCATTACGATAACCGCGTTTTTGCCGCCCATTTCGCAAGTCACTTTTGCACCGCGCTGTGCCGCCTTGGCGTAAAGCGCGCCGCCAACTTCATTGGAGCCAGTGAACGAGATCGCTCGAAGCACCGGGGAACGAACCATCGCTTCGCCCACCACGGAGCCCGAGCCGACCAGCATGTTGAAAACTCCGGGAGGGAGCCCCGCCTCCGCATAAATCTCCGTGAGCAGGGCTGCGGTGGCTGGCGTTAGTTCCGCCGGTTTAAAGATCACGCAATTTCCCGAGACCAGTGCGGGAGCGGATTTCCAGACGGGAATTGCCCATGGGAAATTCCATGGCGCGATCAAGCCGACAACACCGAGGGGAGCGCGAACCGTATAGGTGAAAGTATCACGCGCTTCCGACGGCAGGGTTTTGCCGTGCATGCGGAAACCCTCGCCCGCGTAGAACTCCAGGAGTGAAATGCCTTTCAAGACTTCACCCTTGGCTTCTTTGAAAATCTTTCCCTCCTCGCGCGTGAGCGTACGCGCAATCTCGTCGGCGCGCTGGCGCGCAATGTCGGCAGCGCGCCAAAGTACGCGGCCGCGCTCCGGTCCCGGCGTTTTGCGCCAGCCCTTTGCCACGCGTTGGGCGCATTCGATGGCGCGTTGGACGTCTTCGGTGGTCGCTGCGGGAAACTCAGCGATGATATCATCCGGATCGGCGGGATTCAGATTGCGTACCAGACGCGTCGATTTGGGATGAAACCATTGTCCGTCGACATAAGAGCCGGTCTTCATAACCGCACCTCCGATTGAATGCGCACCGAGGCGATGCGAAAAATTTCAACCTCTGTTAAAAAGATCGCTTGGGGAGATCGCGCAGAGTCGCGCGCCATTTCTCTTCGAGCTTATCGATTTGCTCGGCGCTCAACCCCTGCTCTGGATACCAGCGCTTGAAGCCGTAATCCTTGGTCGGATTACCGTATTCGTATTGTTCGAGAACTTTTTGTCCCCCCGCGCCGAGGATAAAATCGGCGAGCAGCAAGGCTGCATGAGGGTGTGGTGCTTTAGCCGAGACGCCTGTAGACCCGGAGTTGGCGGGCACGACATCCATCGGAATCCATTCGATCGGCGCACCGGCTTTCAGGGAAACCTCGACGTGATTGCGAAAGATTGTCGGCGAAACGCCGACCTCGCCGGAAATCACGAGGTCAAGCAAAGCACGGCCGGAAACGTTGTGAATCGCCGGATTCTGACTTTTGAGTTTCTTGACGTACTCTTCGCCTTTGAATTTAAGCATTGCGCCTATCACGGTCACACCGGTGTCGCTGCCGGCAAAAGCAGTTTTGTCCTTCAACTCCGGACGCAATAAGCCGTCGTAGTTTCGCGGCGCCAGGTTAGAGGCGATCGAATTCTTATTATAGGCGAGGCCGATGTGCGATTCGCGATCGATCGCCCAAAAGACCAAACCCTTAGCGGCTTTTTCTTTCGTATTGTCCGGAAATTTTGCCTGCGTCGGAAAATAATAGGGCACCAGCATTGAATTCTCTTTGAGAAGTTTCAAGAGCGGAATCGTGGTTTCGATGGTGTCGACGATATAGCGCTGTGCCTGGGATTCTGCGGTGATTCTTGCACTCATTTCCTGGCGCGTCGCCCGATAGGATTCGACCTTGACTCCGGGATATTTAGCTTCGAATGCGGCGGCGAGTTGCTTGTAAGATTCGCCGGCGAGAGACGTGTACCAGGTAATCTTGCCTTCGCTTTTTGCGCCGCTGTATAAAACATTTTCCCGGTCCGGCTTGTTGTACGCAGCAAGCTGTTCGATTGAAATCGGTTTGGAAGTTTGCGCCGAAACCGGAGAAACCAGAGCTAGTGCGAATAGTAAAGCGCTAAAAACGGACTTCATTGTCTAACCTCCGCAGAGAAAATGCAGCGGCTGATTGTCATCGTGAGCCGCTAGCCAAAGGATCTATTGTTCGGAACTGAACAGAAAACTGAGATGCTGCGTTTTGCTCAGTATGCCACTACGGTCCTGATTCATTTGTAGCGATCGATTCTTTCTAGTAACCCGTTTCCATGAGCTGGTTATAAAAGAGCTTGTAGAACTGTTTTAAGCGCTCGGGCCGGGTGTAATGGGCAAATTCCTGCGGAATTTTGAATTCCTTTTCAATCTGATCGAGACTCTTTCCCGCGGCAATCATTTTCGCGACCTCGTCGCGCATTACTACAAAATAGCGCTTTTGCTCCTCGAGGTCTTTGACGCCGCGGCCGATGTGGGCAGGTCCGTGGCCCGGGACATAGGTTTCCACCGAAAGATCTCGCGCCATGATATTATCGAGAATCTGCAGCCAACCTTTGACGTTGGAATAGAAAACCCCGGCCGATTCACCCTGTCCAGGGTGGATTTCGGTATCGAGCAAATCGCCCATCAAAAACACCCGCTTCTGTGGAATATAAACCGTGAGATCACCGGTGCTATGGCCGCGGCCTTCAGGTGTGATCTGGAAAGTAAGACCGCCAAAGTAGAGCGTCATCGGCCCGTCGATGGCGATATTGGGTTGCATCGGCTCGCCCTTCTTGTAAGCCGCGTAGCGTGGATCGTTAGAATTCCTGCGCTCTAAAAATTCTTCCCGTTGTTGCATCTGCAAGTCGTGCATCTGATTTTTGGTTGCGATCCACGCCGGCGCGTCCTCCCGGAAATGCCATGCGCCAGAGGCGTGGTCACCGGCGCTGTGCGAGGAAATCAAATATTTGACTTTCTTGTCGGTTTGCTTGCGGATAAAAGCGAGTGTCTGATCGGCGTTGTCGATGGCAAAATCTAAAACCAGCACGCCCTCAGAGGTGAAAACCACTGCCGAGTTGCCCGATCCTCGCGAATGCTGCAGCATGTAAACGCCTTCGGTAATGTTTACTGGTGTCATGCGATCCGGCGCGGCAACACCGCTCGTGAAATACCAAACTAACGCCAGCGCTAATGCCATTCTCGCCTTCATTCAGATATGCCCTCGACGTTGTCAATCTTTACTTGATCATGCGCAGAGACTTTGCCATCTCGATGGTGCGGCGCGCGCGTTCGACGATTGGCCGATCGATCAGCTGGCCGCCAAAAGCGATTGAGCCATCGCCGCGGGCATTGGCTTCCTCAAACGCTTGCAGCACTTGTTGACAATAATCGATTTCTTCTGCGGTGGGGCTGAACGTTTGATTGATCGCCTGGATTTGTGCCGGGTGAATGCACGACATGCCGGAAAATCCCAATTGGCGCGACTGTTTGGCGAATTCGAGAAGCCCTTGAGTATCGTTTAGATCCACCCAAACGCCGTCCACCGCCTGGACATGGGCCGAAGCCGCGGCAATGACTATCGACGAGCGGGCGTAAATCAGATCGCGCGCTTGGCCCTCGCGTACGGCCGGCAACCCTATCTCTCGCCCGAAATCTTCAGCGCCGAACATGATTCCGGCGATGCGTGGACATGACGCCGCAATCACGGCCGCGTTGAGCAAACCGCGCGGGCTTTCGATGGCGATCAGAAGCTTGACGCTTCCTTTCGCCAAGCCACTTGATGACTCTTTTTCGTTGAGGATCGCGTCGACGGTGCGAACTTCCTCGGACGTGTCGACCTTCGGACAGACCAGGCCGTCGAGGCCCGGCCGGACCACCGCTTCGAGGTCCGCGTTCATGCGTGCATGGCCAATGGCGTTGATACGCACGTAACGCGCCGGTGTTGCCGGCGCCTTGGCGCGGGCGAGGGAGTCGGCAATATTTTTGCGCGCGCTGTCTTTTTCGTTCGGCGCTACGCCGTCTTCGATATCGAGCATGATCGCGTCGGCGTCGAGGCTGAGCGCCTTGTCGATCATGCGCTGCCGATGCCCGGGCACAAACATCCAAGAACGTAGTAATTCCATAGTGGACTCCTCGCATCTGATTACCTGAAGGTCGAACAAATGTCTAATCTGATCCCTTTCAAAATGGATTGCGTCTGTAGGTAAAGATTTGATTTGCAGCCGCTGCAGCAACGTTTTTCGGTTTAGACACGAAGGATAGAAAGGAAGATTTCTCACCTCGCGCGAAATGACAGATCGACGATGCGGAGTTTGTTCTGTGATCTCCAACAAGGTGAGAGATTCTTCTCCATTCGCTTGAACGCGTGCAATTTTTAGAGAATAAGTGAAGGGATATGAAACTCAGCACAGTCAAGCTGCTTATGCCGATGATCGCGGTTTCGATCCAAGCGAACTCGGCAACAACCGTTATTCCGCCTTATCTCGATCATATGCAGATTCCGGTCGCGTTGATCGGCACGTTGATCTCGATCGGACCGGTGCTGGCGCTGCTCTCAAGGCTGCCCGTCGGTATGGCGTACAACCATGAGCGTGCACGACTCGTCGTGTCTGCCGCGATGATCGCCATGGGTCTTACGAATTACCTTTATAGCTTCGCCACGAGTCCGATGATGTTCGCCGTCATCCAAGGCATCAATGGCTTTGCATATGGCGCGCTCACGACACTTTACATGGCATTTTACGTTGATTCATTGGCACCCGACGAGAATCGCAATCACGCTATGGGCTACTATGTCGGCAGCCTGGCAATGGGGTATTCGACAGGAAATTTTTTTGGCGGGCTGGTGGCGGATCATTGGGGTTACGCTGCGACGTTTCAGCTCGGAGCGTTGCTGTCGCTGCTCGCCGTCGGTTTGCTCTGGCTTTTTCATATGCCAATCCATGCGGACAATGTGAGAGCGGTCAAATCCACCGGCAAACTGAGTTGGGGAGAGTCGCTCAAAGCGCTTTTTGAGCCTGAACTCGCGACTGTCGTGATTGTCGCGTTGTTTCTCAACGTGGTGCATCAAATGGGCAGTGTGTTTATTTCGCTTTACGGCTTATCGGTCGGTATGACGCTCACGCAGGTGGGCATCGTTCGCGCAGCTTACGCCGGTTGCAACGCGGTGACCCGCCCCATCAGCGGCCACGTCGTGAATCGACTTGGTCACAAAGGTTTGTCTTATTTTGGCCTGCCTCTCCAATCGTTAATCCTGACGCTGGTACCGCTATTCACCACCTTTGGCACAGTCTTGCCGGTATATGTCTGCTCCGGTTTGTTGCGGGCGATTGTCATCGTCGCCAATGCAGTAGGCTTAGTGCAGGACGTGCCGGAGGCGCGTGTCCGCCGCGGTTTGGCATCGGCCGTTTACAATGCTGCAGGCGATCTCGGCAATATTCTCGGTCCGTCGATTGGCGGATTGATTGCCCAGGCGACCGGGGTCGCGAGCGTGTTCGTGATCGGCTCGCTGGGCTCGACGGCGCTCTTTTTTGTCTTTGTGCTCTTGGTGCGGCGCTTAAAGCAGACGGAAACGGAAATCGTTCCGTCGGGAGCGTAAGATTTGCTGGCTGAATGGATAGTGGGGAACGCCAGACGCGAGATGGTAGCCGCTTAGACTCTAGCCTATCAATATGACTTCGGCATTCCCAACACGTGTTGACCCAAATACGCCAGCACCAAATTATTGCTCACCGGCGCTATTGTCAGCAGGCGCGTCTCTCGAAATTTTCTTTCGACATCGTATTCTGCGGCGAAGCCGTAGCCACCGTGAGTCGTGAGACAAGCATTCGCGGCTTCCCAGGCCGCTTCGGATGCCAAGTACTTGGCGAGATTTGCCTCGGCGCCGCATTTCTCTTTGCGATCGAATTTAGTCGCCGCCTGATAGCGGACGAGATCCGCTGCCTCGATGTTGGCGTACGCTTTCGCGATGGGAAATTGGACGCCTTGGTTCGAACCGATGGGGCGCCCGAACACGACTCTCTGGCTCGCATACCGCGCTGCGCGTTCGACAAACCACCGGCCATCGCCGATGGCCTCAGCGGCGACGAGTATCCGCTCGGCGTTCCATCCGTCGATGATGTAGCGGAACCCCATGCCTTCCTCGCCGATCAAGTTTGCAATTGGAACCTCAACATTGTCGAAAAAAAGCGCGTTGGTATGATGGTTGATCATTAAATTGAGCGGCTTGACCTCAAGTTTTCCTTCAGCTTCGCGAAGATCGACGATAAAGACCGAGAGGCCACGGGTTTTGTCTTGCAGTTCGTCGTACGGCGTCGTTCGAGCCAGCAACAGCATGAGATCCGACTGCAGAACGCGGGAGATAAAAATCTTCTGGCCATTGATCAGATATTTCTCGCCTTGACGCAGTGCGGTGGTCTCTATCTTAGTGCTTTCCGAGCCGGCATTCGGTTCCGTTACACCGAAGGCCTGCAGGCGCAGTTCACCCGTGGCGATTTTCGGCAGATAGCGTTTCTTCTGTTCCTCGTTCCCATGACGAAGTAGCGTCCCCATGGTGTACATCTGCGCGTGACAAGCGGTGGCAACGCCGCCGGAACGATTGATTTCCTCGAGAATGATGCTCGCCTCGGTGATGCCGAGACCGGTGCCGCCGTATTCCTCCGGAATCAATGCGGCGAGCCAGCCGAGCTCTGAGAGCTTGCGCACGAACGCTTCCGGATAGGCTTTGTCATGATCGACTTCGCGCCAGTAGCCGTCGGGAAATTCTTTACAGACTCTGCGAATCTCGCCCCGGATCTGTTCCTGCTCGACGGTCAGGTTGAAATCCATCATTTCCTCCGATAATTACGGGCTAGTATACGCCGATCCAGCGAAGCGATTCCAGGCGGACTGCGATGAATCATTTGCACCAGTGCAAAGCGCCGCTGCAATCAAGCCTGCCCTTGATCATCTCCCGACTCGCGGCGAGGTGAAGGGAAGTCGTAGACACAGAAGTCAAGGACGGATCGGAAAAGGGAGACCGTTATGGGCGTAAAACCTGGCTGGGAAGGCCGTTATTTCGAAGACTTCGAGGTCGGTGATATTTATCGATGCCGTCTGGGGCGGACAGTCACGGAAGCCGACAACATCTGGTTTACGCTGCTCACCAACAACACCAACCAAATTCATTTCAACAACGAATACGGCAAGCGCACAGAGTTCGGCAAGTGTTTGATCAACAGCGCGCTGACCTTGGCGATTGTCGCGGGCATGGGCGTAGCCGACGTAAGCGAAAACGGTTTCGCTCTCGGATGGGACGAGATCAAACTGCCCAATCCGCTGTTTGCCGGCGACACGCTATATTCGGAATCCGAAGTCTTGGAAAAGCGCGAATCCAAATCAAAACCGCAATGGGGCATCATCAAAGTTCGCACGCGAGGGATACAGCAGGAGGGCAAGGTCGTTATCGACTACGCGCGCAGCGTGATGGTCTGGAAAAAGGCGCACGCGCCAAAAACGGATCTATTTCCTGAGATTAAAGAAAACCGGAAATGACAAACACAAAGCTGTCGATGGCTCGGAACAAAACGAACTAGGAGTGAGATGCTTTGCGTAGCTCAGCATGATGTGTGCGTGATTGTCATCCTGAACAAACTGACGAATCTTTTCCGCAGCGACTCTGATCTGTGGAAGCCTCATGAGCGATAATAAACCCCATCGTGCGTTGGATGGAGTGAAGATCCTGGCTTTCGAGCAAGTCTTGTCGGGGCCGTTTGCCACGTGCTTGCTGGCCGACATGGGCGCGGAAGTAATCAAGGTCGAGCGACCGGGTATCGGCGATGTGATCCGATCGTGGGATTCGGTCGTGAAAGGGTTGTCTTCCGGATACGTCTGGTTGAACCGCAACAAACGCAGTCTCACCGTTGATGTCAAGAAAGATCAGGGACGGGAAATTCTCCAACGACTCGCAAAAAGTGCAGATATTTTCTTTGAAAACTATGCGCCCGGCGTCGCTGCACGACTTGGACTGGGCTATGAAAAATTGTGCGCGCTCAATCCTCGGCTGATCTATTGCTCGCTTTCCGGCTACGGGCAGGACGGACCTTACCGCGACGTCAAAGCCTATGATCTGTTGATTCAAGGTGAGGGCGGAATTATCGCGACAACCGGTTATCCCGACAAGCCGGCGCGCGCCGGAATTGCGATCGCAGACATTGCGTCGGGGATGTACGCGGCGATCGGGATTCTGCTCGCGCTTTATCAGAGGGAAAAAACCGGGGAAGGCCAGCTCATCGATGTTTCTATGCTCGATGCGATCGTTTCCTGGCTCGGTTATTTTCCGCACCACTATTGGCATGCCGGGGAAGAACCGGCGCGGGTCGGCATGCGCCATCATTACGTGACGCCCTACGGACCCTACCTTGCGGGCGACGGCGAGTACGTCAATCTTGCCGTAGCGAGCGCGTCCGACTGGGAAGTGTTCTGCAGGAAAGTTATTGAAAAACCGGAACTGCTTTCCGATCCGCGCTTTGCGACCGTCGAATACCGGCGCAAGAATCGCGGCCTATTGGAAGAGACCATCGAAACGATTTTTCTGGAGAAGGATCACGGACACTGGCTCGAGCAACTGAAGAAAGCGGAATTGCCCCATGGCATCGTGCGCGGTATTGCTCAAGTTCTCGCGCATCCGCAAGTGATCGCGCGCAAACTGATTCGCGAAGCGGAATCGCCGGTGGGAAAAGTTCCGGTGATCGCCAACGCACTCAAAATGTCGCGCAGCGAAGCGCGCTACGATCCGATTCCTAAGTTGGGCGGGGACAGTGACGACATTTTGCGCGACGCGGGGTATGCCGCTAGCGAGATCGAGGCGTTTCGACGTGACAAGGTGATTTAGCAGGTTCTGGTCGCGGCGGTGCGGACCCGATGCTTTCGGGGAAGAAGCGCCGGTCGATCTTCAGTCACCCAACTATGCGCAAACCAGTTGTCGGTGTAATGGGCGCGTCTTTGAACGACGCGCTAACGGATTCGGATCGGTCTCGGATCGGCATGCTTGCCGAGGAACTCGGCGGCGCGATCGCACGTGCGGGCTGTCTTCTCATGACCGGCGCGACCACCGGGATTCCTCACCTGGTGGCAACAGCGTTTCGCCGGCACGGTGGATTTGCGCTCGGCGTTTCACCGGCAGAGAATCGATGCGAGCATGTGGAGCGCTACCGGCTTCCTGACGATGGCGCTGACGCGATCATCTACACCGGTTTCGGATACAAGGGGCGGAACCTTATCAATGTGCGTTCCTCGGACATTGTGCTGCTCATGGGCGGCGCGACCGGAACACTCAACGAATTCACCATTGCTTACGATGAAGGCAAAATTGTCGGCGTGCTCGACGGCAGCGGCGGAGTTTCAGATCACGTGCGGGAAATTATCGAGTTCTGCAAAAGACCAACGCAAGGTTCGGTTCTCTATGACAGGGATCCCGCGAAGCTCGTGGAGCGATGTGTCGAAGCGCTTCATCGTTCGCCGCAGTGGCGTTAGACTTCAGCAATGCCCGTGACAATGGGGGCTAGGACTTCGACGAGGGCTTGCTCCCCAGTTTTCTGCGGTTCGCCAAATAGTCCTTGGCGAATTGTCTAAGTTTGGTGGTCGCTAATCCGCTGCGGCTGGCTTCCTCGACCGCCTTGTCCTCGGGCCAACCCTGTTCAAGGATGTGAAACATCATCATGAGAGGAGCCACTCGCTCGGCAAAAGCACAGTTCACGAGCATCGGCTGATTCAGGGGATCGCGAGCGAGCTTCAGGAATTCGTCCACTTGTTGGTGCTCCGGCAACTCGGCGCGGTAACGGATGTCGAAATAGCGCAGCTTATTCCGCTCGACGACTAAACGCTCACGCGTGAGATCGACACCGTCTTTAGGACTTCGAAGAGTTAGCACCGAGCGGAATCCATTCATCGCCGCCTTCGCGTAAGCTTCGGATGACGGCTGGCCGCCCCCCGCTGGGTTGTCGTCTATGCATAGAATGACGGGCGCAGGCACTTCCCTTGTCAGCGAATCTACGAGGTTTTTATTCGGCGGTTGAGTTTGTTGCTCTGCGGCTGAAGAGATTTTGGGCGGCGGAGGCATCTGCGGGAAGACCAGAAGAAGCGCGCCACCGACGATCTGGCAGAGGAACTTTGTTGTTACTGAGAACACCCCGGATCTTGGGAAGCGATTAAAGCTACCGTGCATTACGCTGATGGCTCGCGATGTAATCGTGGGCAAAGCTCTTGAGTTTATCGCTGCTCAACCCGATTCGTATTGCTTCCTGAAGTGCTTTTTCTTCGCTCCAGCCTTGGTCGATGACTCGCAAGATCATCATGAAGGCGCCGACCCGATTGGCACTGGCGCAAGTGACCAACATGGGATGATTACTCTTATCTCGCGCCAGACGCAGAAACTCGTCGGCCTGCTGTTCCTGGGGCGCGGAACTGATGACCGGAATATTGAAATAGCGCATCTTAACGCTTTCGACTTTGGCGCGCTCGCTCGCGAGGTCCAGTCCTTCATTGGCGGTGCGTAGGCTTAGAACGGAACGAAAACCATTAGCGGCAGCTTTGGTGTAGGCGTCGCCGACCGGTTGCGCGCCTGTGGCGAAGTCGTCGTCCAAGCACAAGACCCGTGGAACTTCAGCGCTGAGGGTTTGCTGGATTTTGTCGAGGCGCGCGCGGTTCCCTTGAACCGATTCCGCCGCATTCCCTGCTCCCGGGTTCAAAGTTAGGATTAGAGTGAAAAGTAGAATCAGGTTCATGGTTTTAAATTAAAAAGCGCCGCGGCGTTTTTTCCAAGAATCGCTGTTTTTTCATCACTGCTGCACGGAGCCTGGCGAACCATATTGATGGACTCGGTCAGATTCGCAGCAGTTTTGCATTCGAGCGGGTAATCGCTGCCGAACATGATGCGATCGGGCGTGGTGATGTTGAAGGCTGCCGCCATCGCCGGCAGCCAGGCGCCGGTGCCTGCGGTGTCGAAGTAAAGCCGTTGGAAAAGTTTTTCGAAACGTTCCGTGAGCCCGAAACGTTTTTGCTCGGATTGGGTTTTTAGATAGCCGCGCATATCGCTTGGCACCTCGGCATCTTCGGTTTCGAAGAAAGCCATCATACGGCCTTTGAGGGCCGAGGTGCCGCCGCCCAAGTGAGGCATGATGAAGCGGAGCTCCGGATAACGCGGCAAGACGCTGTTCATGACGCGCACGATCGCCTGCGTGGTTTCGAGCGGACGGAACACGCAGCGGTCCAAATTGTACAAAGTATCGGAGCCCGTGGGCTTGGATTGCGGATGAATGAGTATCGGAAGAGCATTTTTCTGAATCGTTTCGAAAAGCGGATTCATCATCGGATTATCGAGCTGCACGTCGAGATGGCAGGCGAGGAGCGCGACCGCGCGCAGGCCGAGCTCATGGATACCGCGCTCGAGTTCTCGCTTGGCCGCTTCGGGCTCGTGGACCGGTAAATGAATGCAACCCAGAAAGCGGCTCGGATATTTGTTTTGAACCTCGGCAATACCGTCATTAAGGGCGCAGGCGACCTCGTGACCCATCACTTGGACCTGGTCGGTCAGGATGCAAACCGCGATGCCCGCCTCATCCATGCACTTGATATGGGTATCCAGGTCTTTTCGGGACGGATGGAGGGTCAAGCTGATTTCATTGGTGACGATGCGCTTACCGCCCGCTTGTTTTGCGAGCCGATCAAATAAATTTGCCGGCATATAGTGGTGATGGACGTCAACGATGAGCTCTGCTGAAACCATATTTGTGCGGGACCCCTTGCCTTGAATTGATGCTCACCAAACTATGTCACGCTAGTCATTACTGCAAGCGTTACGTCGAGGACTCCTGCGAATCTAACGCGATCGCCGAGGAACGCATAGGAATGAAACAGGAAGCGATTAGAATGAGCACTGGAGCGAAAGCGGCGTGCACGAAAAAGTCCGCCGGCGTCCAGGCGTAACTGGAAAAATGCGGCGACGCACAGGGCGGACAGAGCCACATCAGCGGTCCCGCAAAATAGAAAGAATTTTGTACCCCACCGAATAGAAGCCGTTCGCCAAACAGCGCGGTCGCGCCACCTAGAGCGGACGTAGAGGACACCAGCCAGAGGCGATCCAGCCACTTATCTGAGAACCGAAAGAACAAGGCGCCGACAAGAAATACATAAAGAAAATACAGATAGAGGATCAGGTGAAAGACCTCGAGCGGGTGTACATGATAAACCGAGTGCAGACCAAAATTTTTGAACAATTCGACCCGAAGCGGTCGATCCCAGCGAAAAAAAATTGCCTTGGAACCGTAATCGATGATGATGATACCGAGAACGAGCCGCAGATACATTTTTAGTTCTTTGCTTGTTGGCGCACGCCACACGCCTCGCACCGCAAAATCTGGATACTTTGTCATCAGCAGCCGACAGCCGAGCAAGACCCCGGTCCAGATCAGCGCGTCTTTTGTTTGTGCGAACTCATCAGCGTTGCCGGACGCAGCGCGTATCCAAAGCGGTGCCAGGAGAGCCAGCACTAAGCCAAGCGAATAACAGCGTTTAAGAAGATAAATGATCACGGCTGTTTGTGGGAGTCGCGAGCGGCTCCAGTGATTGCAGAAGTTCCGCAGTGATCTCCTTCAATGATGAGCAGATCCTGGTTGCCCTCGAGAAATCATGATGGCGGGTGTAATCGTTTGGCACTGCGATGCACCGCATGCCGGCCGAGTGTGCGGCCAAGACTCCTTTTTCCGCATCTTCCAGTACAATGCATTCCTCTGGCCTAACGCCAAGATCATGGGCCGCTTTAAGAAAAATATCCGGAGCCGGTTTAACCGCGGCCACATCCAGGCCGCTAACAACGACATCAAAAAAATGCGTTATGTTAAGGCCTGCCAATACGCCGTTGATAGCGTCGCGATAGGAAGATGAAGCGAGCGCAAGCCTGATCTGGCCATGAAATGCGTCTAGCAACTCGAGCGCACCGTCCATGGGACGTAGGCTCGAGTTGAGCAAGGCGCAATAGTGCTCGGATTTTCGCAACCGCAGGGCGTCGGGATCGATGGCTAAATTATTGAGCGTAACCCAATCGGTAATACCGCGGCCGAAGCGAACCCAGTGCTCGCAATAATCAAGTTCCTGGAGCGTGATGCCTTGCTCCAGAAATGTCATTTGATAAGCCTGACAATGCAACCGCTCGGTATCGGCGAGCAATCCATCCAGGTCAAAGATCAGCGCGCTGAGAGTCACGTTTTGGCGGTTCCTCGTGCGCCAATTTTACTGGAATTCGACTTCATGATCCAACCGAGCCGACGGGATTAAAAAAAGGCCCGGCTCATTGAGCCAGGCCTTTCTGGAATTTTCGCCCCAATTAATTCAGGACGGCTGTCCCTGCGGCGTACGGGAACGGCCGTGCTGCGATCTAACCAGAGTCTTCAATTGCTCCTTTTGCTGATCCGTAAGAACTGACCGGCCATTTTCAAGCGCTTCAATACGGAGATATCGAAGTTCGGTTCGATACTTCTCTGCGTCCTGAAGCTTGCTCTTGATCTGGACTAAATTGGCCGGCGTCTGCTGCATGAGGCTTGCGACTTCCTTTTCAATACTGGACAACTGCTGTTCAGCCGGGGTCACTTGGCTTTGATAATTACTACTAATGTTTTCCAAACTGGTGACTTGCTCCGTAGTCAAATTCAATTCCCTTTTGTGATTTAGCGCAATCGTGATCAGCGGAGCGCCAAAAAAGCCCGGCCCCATACGTCCTCGGGCGAACCCTGGTTTTGCCGGCGGGTTAGTATCCGACGACGCGGCCATCGGCGTATTAGTCAACATCAGTCCCGATATCGCAAAGACGCTACTTGCCAGCACGAAGGTGCGAATTTTGTTCATAAACCCTCCTCAAGATATTTGACACCGCCAATTAGACGAAGTCGCTCCACAAAAGTTTACGTGAGCGGGAGTAGGCCGCCGCCCTGATGTGCCGCAAGAAAATATTCTTCAGAGGAAGTAGGCTATTAGCGGGAGTAGTTCATCTTGAATGTCAACATTAAACCACTATCCGATCATGCCTCATGGACGGGGAGATTGGGGCTGCTGAATCTCCTCTGCTGCTACCCTGCGTTGTGCGATGGTCCGTGCTATTTCGATGCGCTGCTCGGCGATGTAAGCCAGGTGCTCGACTTCGACGATATCACGCTCTTCCGTCCACAGACGATCGGCGGCTTCGAGCGTTCTTCCCGCTTTATCTAGGGCCGCTCCAGCGTTACGAACAATTAGTGGATCTTGTCGAGCCTTTCGATATGCATCGTGCGCTTGTTCAAGGGCGGGATTGTTAACCGTTCCGCACCCTGCAGTGAGAGCGGCCAGCAGTAAAATTGCTGCCAAGATTTCCAGTGAGGTGAAGAAGCGGCGATTATGACGCACAAACTATTCCTTTCCGGGGCTTTCCGTGAGCGGCTTTCTCGATTCACGCTCGGCTTCGGTGGGTGGCGCGTCCCCTTTCCGCAAGATCTGATCTGCGGCGCGCCGCAAGATCGCCGTTTCGGCTTTGGCTTCAGCAAGCTCGGCGTCGACCTGGGCACTTTCCGCGAGGCGACGCGCCTCGTCATAATTTTGTGCGCTCATCGCCTGTCTGGCTCTCGCTAGTTTTTCTCGGGCCTTTTGGAGTTCCACAGGTGCGAAATCGGCGGCTCTGGCCTCAGTGGCGGCGCGTACATTGAGATCGACTTGGGCGATCTTTTCGGTCGGCGGCTTTGCTGTGCTGCACGCAGCGAAAGCGATCGTAGTGAAAGCCGCCAAGCAATACAGTAGGGAAAGTTTGCTTGACGCAAGCATCCATCGAGTCATGCGCAAGGTCGGATTGACTAGTTCTATCGCACCCATAAATGCATCACCGGGCAGCACTCGCAGCCAGACTAATTATATAAACTAACGCCGGGTTAACAAGGTGGTCGCCTCTTAACAGGTCAATGGGGGTTCTTTAGCCGGCTCGGTTTGCACGCATGTGTCGTTGACAAATTGGGCCCATACCGGATATCCAAATTAGTGAGAGCATGATCGCTCAAGGAGGGACAAACCGTGGTGATGCTAGGCACAGATATGAAAGTCGCCGAAACGCCGAAAGAGGGTTTGAAGGATTACGCCAAAGCAGATCCTTACGCAGAATGGCTCAAAAAAGAGGGTGTCAAAGTCTATCAGAATTTTTATTTTCCGAGCCTAGCGAAGGTCGAGTTGGGTGCATGGGAGCGAAAGGGCGGCAGTGGCGCGGTGATCCATATCGACAATCGGCACATGCCGAACGACTGTCACGTGGTCGAGATCAAACCCGGAGGCAAATCCGAACCGGAGCATCATCTGTATGAACTGACGATATATATCGTGTCCGGCCGGGGGGCGACGAGCATCTGGCAGGATCCGCCCAACGGCTCCGGCGGCAAAGGCAAAAACAGCTTCGAGTGGCAAGCCGGCAGCTTGTTCTCGATCCCGCTCAATGCCTGGTATCAAAACTTTAACGGCAGCGGCAATGAGCCTGCGCGGTATATTGCGGTCACCAATGCGCCGCCCATGATGCGGTTGTTCCGTGACAGTGATTTCATTTTTAATTGCGATCACATGTTTCGCGGTCGTTACTCAGGCGAGGAGGATTATTTTAGCGGCAAGGGTAAACTCTATACGCGGAGAATTTGGGAATCTAATTTTATCGCCAATGCGCCTGACATGCTGCTCTATGGATGGAAAGAGCGCGGGGCCGGAGGCATCAACGCAATGCTCGAGATGGCCGACAACAATACCAAAAGCCATATTTCCGAGTTCCCCATCGGCACCTACAAGAAAGCGCACCGTCACGGCCCGGGAGCACACCTGGTTTTGCTCAGCGGCACGGGCGGATATTCATTGATTTGGACCAAGGAAGATCGGTCGGACATGATCAAGTGTGACTGGCAAGTGGGTTCCATGGTTACCGTACCGAGCGATAATTGCTATCACCAGCACTTCAATTCGGGTACCACAAGGGCGCGCTATTTGGCGCTGAGACCGGGCGATATGGGGCTTTACAAAGGACGCGGTGGCGGCGGCGAAAACGCCGATCGCAGCATGAAAGAGGGGGGGTGGCAGATCGAATACGAAGACGAAGACCGCGAGATCCACAAGATCTTTGAAAACGAGCTCAAGACGCACGGCGCGGCGTGCCGGATGAAAGCGTTCGTGCCTTGGTGTACGGGTGAGGTCGGCCCGACGAGCGAACGCGATACCTAGCGACGAAACTGCGTCGCAATTCTTGCTGAGGGCCTCGGTTTGCCTGGGCTAAAGCGCGGCGCAGCGTCTCGCCTCGTCAGTGTCGAATAGGCGATCAGCCCGACAATTTATTTTGATTGGTCGGGAAGTCTCGGTGATGCGCCAAGAGTCGGACTAGCTGGTTTCTTCGGATTCGGCGAGGGCCTCGGACCGATCGGCTTCGACATTCGTTAAGCCATCGCCCAAATTGGCCGGTCTGCTGAGTGGCAAATAGATCCGAAAGGTTGTGCCTTGACCGGGCACACTGCTGAAATCGATCCGTCCGCCGTGATTTTTGATAATTCGCTCGCAAATGGGTAGTCCCAACCCCAAGCCTTTGGTTTTTTTCGCGGTAAAAAACGGCAAAAAGATTTTTTCCTGGTTTTCTTCTTCGATACCGAAGCCGGTATCAGCAACACTTAGGATTACAAGAGGTTGGTCGCCGTTGGTATGCGGTGACAATTTTGCGCCGACGGTCAATTTGCCGCCGTGCGGCATGGCGTCGACGCCATTCAAATAGATGTTGATCAATACCTGTTCTACTTGCTGCGCATCGGCCTGAACGAGCGGCAATTCGCGAGCGATCTCCAACGACAGCTCGATTTTTTGCTGGTACAGGCGGTTTTCCACCAGATGGACAGTTTTCTCTATCACGTTTTTGATTTCGGTCGGACGAAGCTCGGCCGCGCTCGGGCGAGAGAATTGTAAAAGCTCCTGAATAATTTTTTGACAGCGTTTGGTTTCCTCATTGATAATCTGGAGATAGCGATGATGGGGGTTCGCCGCGTCGAGCTCGCTCATCAGGTCCTGCGCGAAGCCCATGACTATTCCAAGCGGGTTATTGAATTCGTGCGCCATGGAAGCCGTGATTTCGCCGAGCGAGACCAGCCGGCCCGAGGCAATCAACTGTTGCTCTAGCTCTTCTGCTTGCCGCCGCAATTTCCTTTCGCTCTCACGAAGCGCTTCCTCCGCTTCGCGCCGATCGCTCAAATCGCGTGTGACGACTGAAAAACCGACCAGATTTTGCCGCTCATCGAGCAATGCCGACACGATCGTGTTGGCCCAAAAACGGGCTCCGTCTTTGCGCACGCGCCACCCTTCGTGCTCGCTCCGCCCACTTCCTGCGGCATAGCTAAGCGCCCGGGCCGGAAGACCTTGCTTCTGGTCTTCTGGCGTATAGAAGCGATCGAAAGGCTTACCGATAATTTCCTGCTGCTGATATCCTTCGATTCTCTCAGCGCCGGTATTCCACGATGTCACACGGCCTTCGGGGTCAAGCATGTAGATGGCGTAGTCCTCCATGCTTTCGACCAAAAGCCGAAAGCGTTCTTCGCTTTGCTGGATGGCCTTGAGCTTGAAGCGCTCATTGATATGAAACAAGTCGACGAACACCGAAACTTTCGCTTTTAGCACCTCCGGGACCACGGGTTTGAAAAGATAATCGACAGCTCCCTTGGTGGCGCCGCGGTAAACATCCCCCTCCAGAGTATCGATGGCCGACAGGAAAATGATCGGGATGTGACGCAGGCGTTCGCTTTGCCGGATCAGTTCGGCAGTCTCGAAACCGTCCATGTCCGGCATACGCACGTCGAGCAGAATCAGTGAAAACTCTTCATGGCGCAGCAACTGCCGCAGCGCGTCCTGAGCGCTCGAGACCGTGACGATTTTGCGTCCAGGCCCGGCCAGCAGAGCTTCCATGCCCACCAGGGTCTTGGGATCGTCGTCGACGATCAAAATATTAGCTGTCGGTTCTGTACTCATGAACACGCGGAATTCTTTGCTTGCCGAACAGCCAAATTCTTAGCAGCGATAGCAACTCCTCCGTATTGACCGGCTTGGCGATATAGTCCGAGGCGCCGGCATCGAGGCATTTTTCCCGGTCGCCCTTCATCGCTTTCGCGGTCAAGGCGAGAATCGGTAATACTCGATGTTTGGGATTGAGCCGGATCCTGCGCATGGTCTCGTAGCCGTCCATTTCGGGCATCATAATGTCCATCAGGACGGCATCGATATCGGTGTCTTCATCCAGCAGTGAAATCGCTTCCGCGCCGTTCTCCGCGTTGACCACACAAACGCCATGCTGTTCGAGCAAGCTCGTCAAAGCGAATATGTTGCGGACATCGTCGTCCACCACCAACACTTTCCTTCCGATGAGCGCCTCATCGGATTGGCGCAGCCGTTCGAGCATCTGTTGTTTGCTACTGGGCAGGTCGGAGGCAACCAGATGGAGAAAGAGCGACACCTGGTCGAGCAGACGCTCCGGTGATTGCACATCCTTCAATACCACACTCTCGGCCATTCGGGCTAGCCGTTGGCCGTCCTCTCCGGTGAGATCCTTGCCAGTGCAGACGACGATCGGCAGCTCGTGAAGCTCGGCATTCTGCCTGATCTTCTCCATGAGCTCGAACCCGGAAATATCCGGCAGGCGCAGATCCAGAATCAGGCAATCGAATTTCATGTCACTCAGCGCTTGCAACGCTTCGGAGCCGGTGCCGGCGGTGGAAATCTCGACGTCGTCATGGCTAAGCAATTCGACGATGCTCTGTCGTTCGATCTCGTTGTCGTCGACCACCAGCAGCCGGCGATGGCGCGATTGCGCGTATTCCATCACCCGATCGAACGCTCTCTTCAACTCGTCCGTGGTTGCCGGCTTGATCAGATATGAAAAGGCGCCGTGGCCGAGCCCCTCGAGCCGTTCCTCTTCAACGCTGATGATCTGCACCGGAATGTGCCGAGTGCTGGAGTCCTGCTTGAGTTGGTTCAGCACCGTCCAACCGAGCATGTCCGGCAGGAAGATGTCGAGCATGATTGCGAGGGGGCGGAACTGATGGGCGAGGGAACGCACATGAGATCCGTGTGTCGAGACCACGCCTTTGAGACCGCGCTCGCGCACCATGCCGAGCAAGACCTGAGCGAAGTGCGGATCGTCCTCGACGATCAGCACAACAGCATCGCCCGGCGCGACCATTTCGCGATCATCAGCAATCTGCTCCGGCTTGGTCGCCTGGTGCACGATCAGCGGCGCCGGGCGCAATGCGCTGCTCGTCTCCGACGGCGCCGCGAGATGCGGACCGAGATAATTTTCCGGCAAATAGAAGGTGAAGATGCTGCCCCGGCCTGGCGCGCTGTTCAAGCGAATTTCTCCGCCGAGCAACGTGGCCAGTTCACGGCTGATCGCGAGTCCCAATCCGGTGCCGCCATAGCGCCGGCTGGTGCCCGCGTCCGCCTGGTGAAAGGCCTCGAAGATAATTTTTTGTTTGTCAGGTGAAATGCCGATGCCGGTGTCGCTGACCTCGAACGCAATTACCCGGGTGGCGTTGTTCAACGCCACATGATCGGGCGTCCAGCCGCTATTCACCACGACCATTTTAAACGTGACCCGCCCCTGGGCGGTAAATTTGAACGCGTTGGACAGCAGGTTTTTAAGCACCTGCTGTAGTCGCTTCACGTCGGTGTTGATGCTGCGCGGCAGTTCCGGAGTGATCTCGATATCGAAGGCCAAGTGCTTGCTTTCGGCGATATGGCGGAAGCTCCGCTCGGCGGCATCGCGCACACTTGTAAACGTGACTTCCTCGGGTTCCACCGTCACTGTGCCCGATTCGATCTTGGACAGGTCGAGGATGTCGCTGATCAGATTTAACAGGTCCGCGCCGGCGGCGTGCACATTACGCGCGAACTCCACTTGCTTCAAGGTCAGATTACCTTCGACGTTTTCCGCAAGTTGTTGGGCTAGAATCAAGATGCTGTTGAGCGGCGTGCGCAACTCGTGCGACATGTTGGCGAGAAATTCCGATTTGTATTTTGAGGTGAGCGCCAATTCCGAAGCCTTCTCTTCCAACGCGTAGCGCGCCTGTTCGATTTCGTGGTTTTTCCGCTCGACTTCGGCGTTCTGCTCGGCGAGCTGCTGCGCTTTGCGGCCGAGCTCGGCGTTGGTTTGCTGCAACTCGGTTTGTTGCGCCTGAAGCTCCGAGGCCAATTTCTGCGATTGCTGCAGCAAGCCTTCCGTGCGCATGGTTGCTTCGATGGTGTTGAGAACGATACCAATGCTCGCCGTGAGTTGCGACAAAAACGTGAGGTGTGTCGAAGTGAACTGGGATAACGTCGCAAGCTCGATGACGGCTTTGGTCTCGCCCTCGAATAACACTGGAAGAACGATCAAATTCCGCGGCGGCGCCTCTCCGAGACTCGAGGTGATGCGCACATAATCCACCGGGATGTCGGAGAGCAAAATCGGCCGTTTCTCGATAGCGCACTGGCCCACCAATCCGTGCCCGAGGGCTAGACGTGAGCGTTCTTCCTCGCTCATGGCGCGAGCATAGCTTGCGAGCATGGCGAGATAAGGCACGCCGGTGCTTGAATCCATTTGATACATCGCGCCGCACTGCGCGTTGACCAGCGGCGCCAATTCGGACAGCAGCATCTCGCCGACCGTGGTGAGATCGCGCTGGCCCTGCAGCATATTGGTGAATTTCGCCAGGTTGGTCTTGAGCCAATCCTGCTCCATATTCTGGTCCGTGGTGGCGCGCAGGTTCTGGATCATCGCGTTGATGTTGTCCTTGAGCTCGACGACCTCGCCGCGCGCATCGACTTGAATTTCCCGCGTCAAATCGCCTTTGGTGACGGCGGTGGCGACGTCGGCGATGGCGCGCACCTGAGTGGTCAGATTGGCCGCCAGCAGATTGACGTTGTCCGTCAAATCTTTCCAAATTCCGGCCGCTCCCGGAACGTTGGCCTGGCCGCCGAGGCGTCCCTCGACGCCGACTTCGCGCGCGACGGTGGTGACCTGTTCGGCAAAGATTGCCAGCGTATCGGTCATACCGTTGATGGTTTCCGCCAAGGCAGCCACTTCGCCTTTGGCTTCGACCGTCAGTTTCTCTTTGAAGCTGCCGTTGGCGACGGCCGTTACGACTTTGACGATGCCGCGGACTTGCGCGGTCAAGTTGGCAGCCATGACGTTGACGTTGTCGGTCAAGTCTTTCCACGTACCGGCGACGCCAGGAACAAGGGCCTGGCCGCCGAGCTTGCCTTCGGTCCCGACTTCACGTGCGACACGCGTCACTTCGGCGGCAAACGCGTTCAGCTGATCGACCATGGTGTTCATGGCCTGCTTGAGTTCGAGGATTTCGCCGCGCACATCGACGGTGATCTTTTTCGACAAGTCGCCGTTGGCGACCGCGATGGTGACGTCGGCGATGTTGCGCACCTGAGCGGTCAAGTTACCCGCCATGAGGTTGACGTTGTCGGTCAAGTCTTTCCAGGTGCCGGCGACACCCGGGACAACGGCCTGGCCGCCGAGCTTGCCTTCGGTACCGACTTCGCGTGCGACACGGGTCACTTCGGCAGCAAACGCATTCAGCTGGTCGACCATGGTATTGATCGTGTCTTTGAGCTGGAGAATTTCGCCTTTGACGTCGACGGCGATTTTCTTGGACAAGTCGCCGTTGGCGACGGCGATGGTCACTTCGGCGATGTTACGCACCTGAGCAGTCAAATTGCCGGCCATGGCGTTGACGCTATCGGTTAGGTCTTTCCAGGTTCCTGCGACGCCAGGGACGACTGCCTGGCCGCCGAGCTTGCCGTCGGTGCCGACCTCGCGGGCGACGCGGGTCACTTCGGCGG
>Ga0065712_10000188_pt1 | contig 38422 bp, 27 predicted proteins | sample MisRhiReplicate1_FD_59099 | JGI IMG/M metagenome (GOLD analysis project Ga0065712, IMG submission 59099) | Miscanthus rhizosphere microbial communities from Kellogg Biological Station, MSU, sample Rhizosphere Soil Replicate 1: eDNA_1 v3... | ecosystem: Host-associated > Plants > Roots >...
CACATGAGACCAAATATTTCATCGCAGCGTTAGCGGCGTTTTTTGGCACAATTTATTGGTGGAACTCGTTGCCGCGGGAAATGTTTTTCTACGGCATGCTCGGTTTTCCAGTGGCATCCTATCTGAGCATTTGGGGAATAGCTCTGTTTTACAGGCTCGCAGTATTTCCTCCAAAGATCGGCTGGAGCCATTTCGTATGGCTCATTTTCGCGGCCGCTTCGATATCGCTGCATGTGCAATCGGTGATTACTTTTTTGCCGCCGATGCTTGCCTTGCTCCTGGTCGAGAATCGTTTAATCACCGGCCGTTTGCTCGCGTGGAGCGCCGGCGCCGCACTAGTTGCGTTATTCGTCAATGCAGCATGGCTGATCCCTGCGATCCACCATCGCGGCGATGATATCTCACCGGCGATTGTGGACCAGTTACCGTTATTCGTGGGAACTACTCCGTTCACTTTTCTTCTCGACTACCTTGGACCACAAGGGTTTTGGACATTCCGCACGTCTTTGATGGAGAAAGGTCTCCGCCTGATGCTTCTCATTCTCGGCACAGCGGGAACATGGAGCCTGATAAAGAATCGCCAACGTACCATCGGAGTGATGCTAGCGACCACGGTGCTAGTTCTTTTTGCCGTGACATATTTCGGCGCGCTCTCTTCCATCGTCAAGGCCTGGCAACCTTTGCGATTTAAAGTGCCGCTCGATCTAATTCTCATCATCGCCGCTTCATACTATCTCAGCCTCTCGCTGGCACGAGAAGGGTTAACGCAGCAGTTCGTCGGTGCTACAGTGGCACTTGGGCTCTTGGCGTTTTTGTTAAATGTCATTCAAACCGAATCAAGCGGCAGACTGCAGCTGCGTTCGACATTGAGTCCCGAGGTCAACGCGATTGTCGAATGGATTGACCGAGAAACACCAACCAACGCCCGACTTCTGTTCGAAGAGTCGGGTGATGAAACCGGCTTCGTTTACGACCGAACGTATCTCTCGTCGTTTCTTCCGTATCTAACCGGCCGGCAATTGATCGGTGGACCTATCAATTTGTATAACGATCGCCACCACTTCGCCGAGTTTCACTCCGGCAAACTGTTTCAAAAGGAGCCGCAAGCGATCTCGGACTCGGAGCTACGCAACTATCTGCGCTTGTATAACATTGGCGCTGTCGTCGCGTTCGATCCGCGCTCGATTCAGCGACTACAATCCATACCGGGCTTGGTCACGGTCGAGCAGCGCATCGGACCGATACACCTGATGATAGTCAACCAGCCGTTGAGCTGGTTCCAGGTAGGAGAGGGTAGTGTGAAAGCGGGCTATAACCGATTGGAGCTTTCCGGCCTCAAAGGCAATGAAGTCGTATTGAAATATCATTGGGTCGATGGCTTGAGGACCGTGCCGCCAACAAGAATCGAACCGGTGCAAGTGGCGGACGACCCCATACCTTTTATCAAGCTCGTCAATCCTCCGGCTGCGGTGACGATACGGATCGCAGCTTCGTTTTGAGTCCAATTCATTGAATGCGAGTGAGGCTCGCCGATCAATCCGGAAAAGATTTTGCACCGTTGGGAGTCGATTGGTTTTGCCTCATGAGGCGAAGCGCTTCTTGGTAGTGCTGCATCGCTTCGACTTTCCTGCCTTGTAAAACCAACAATTGTGCCAGGCTTTGGTGTGCGGGAACATAGTCGGGCCGAATCTGCAGAGCGCGATCAAAAGCCGCTGCGGCATCAGCATAGCGATTCTGCGCGGCATAGACGCTGCCGAGATAGTAACTCGCCTCAGGAGCATCGGGATTCAGCTCAGCGGCTCGTCGCAGCGGTTGAATCGCTTCCTCCAGCCGGCCCTCCTTTGCGAGAGCGACGCCCAGATTGAGATGAGCTCGAGTGATGGCGGGATTGAGCCTGATGGCTTGGCGAAAATATCGAATCCCGGTCTCGAGATCCCCGCGCTCGGCGATCAGCTGGCCATAGTTGGTCCGCACGTCCGCGTAATTGGGATAAATCGCCATCGCGCGCTCAAAATATTGTTTGGCGATATCGAATTTCCCCTGAGCGGCGTATAGATTGCCGAGATTGTAATGCGCCACGCCCAGATCGGGGTCGACTTGGAGCGCCTGGAGCGCGGCAGCGATCGCTTCAGTAACTTTGCCCTGTTTATAATAGGCGTTGGAGAGATTGTTATACCCGACGGGACCCGCTCCGTGAATCCCATATAACGGCCAATTCACGATCAGCGCGCTCGCGATTAAAAGCAGAAAAGCGATAGGTAACGACCGCCCTCGAGTTCGGAACAGATTGCCCAGTTCCGCCATTGCCGCTCCAGCAAAGAGCATCAGCAACGGCACGAGAGGGAAACGGTAGCGGCCGAATATATAGAAAATCGCCACGCTCAACGCGAGAGAAAGAATCATGCCGTAAAGCAACCACAAGCCTCGCCATTGGCGCCGCGAAACCCAGACGCCGAGAGCAGCGAGGGGCGCCAAGACACCGAAATGAGTGATCCACCCCAGAATCGTGAGCACCAAGGACCATTTGCTATAGATATAAAAATCGTCGGAATCTTCCACCTCGCGCGCATTCCAGACCATCAACCATTTTTTCCCTAGAAGTTGAACCCACTGGAGCGGCTCAGTACGGATGTACGTCCAGGATTTTTGCAGCCAAAAATCAGATATTTCCCCCGGCTTCATTTTTCGTCCGGTCTCGCGCTCGGCCAAACGCGTGGTATCGCTGCCTTCCAGTTGCGGTTCGCCGATAATTTTGCGCACCGAACCGTAAGTACCGTCCGCTGCCGGATTATTGCCGATGAAAAAATTCGCGCCGAATTGCGATGTGGTGAGTTTGAACTCGCCCCCCACGGCGAGATTTCTCAGGCCCACGGGAACGAGAACCAGTAGCAAGCCGGCGAAAAAAAAGCCCACCCAAGTAGCGCGATTCTTCGCCGACTGATCAGAAAAATAGATCGCGATCCATATGGGTACGACCCCCGCCAGGACCAATGCGTTCTCACGCGATAGACCCAGTAAACCGAGTATTGCCCCGGCACCGAGCCATTGACGCCAATGTCGCCTGGAGGCGGCGCCGACAAGAACGCAAACGAGTATGCTCAACAGCAATACATCGAGAACACTTTTGTCGATCACCCCATCAAAAAAAATCGCCGGCGCATAAAACGCCAGCATCATACCGGCAGTGATCGCGGCGGCGCGGGAAAATAGTCTTTCGCCAGCGAGAAAAATCAGAACACAGGAAACCGAGCCTAGAAGTGCTTGAACGATACGTATAACCCAAAGGTTATGACCGACGACGGTCTGCAAAAGCGCCAAAAAATACGGATAGAGCGGCGCCTGATAAAAAACGCCGCTGCCGAGCCAGTCGCCTGCGGCAATGCGCTGAGCCCATTCGTCATAGGTGCGGCCATCCCCGGGAAGATAGTAAAAGAGCGGGATCGACTGAATTTGGAAAAGATAAAGCAGGCGGAGACCGAAGGCAGTCGCAAAAATGACCATCATCCATTTGCGTCGATCCTGCGATGCCTCTCGTGCCGTATGGATTGCCGATCGGTTGGCTACGGTTGTTTTTTTGACGCGCTGTTTCGGTTTTTTCATCGAGATAAAGCTTTGGCGTTGCTCAGCACTGATACCGTTTCGGCGTCCCAATGAACAACGTCCGCGCCAGCGTTATGATTGTGGCCGCTGCGATCTCACGATTCTTAGAGCCTCGGCGAGATGCGCCGCCGCTTGCTCGTTTTTCCCTTGCTTAGCGAGCACGCGGCCGAGATTTACGTGAATCTCTGCGACCGCCGGTTCAAGCTTCAAAGCTTTTTCGAAGTTTTCCACCGCCTCATCCAAGCGACCTTTTTCGTCGTAAATCTTACCTAGGTTGAAGTACGCTTTGGCATAGTCAGGATTCACCCGGATAGCATGGCGAAATTGCTCGATCGCCTCGTCAACCTTGCCCTGGCTCAACAGTAAGAGGCCGAGGTTATTGCGAACATCATAATCCTCGGGATCGATTTCCAGCGCTCGGTGATAGTGCGAGATTGCCCCTTGCACATCTCCTTTCTTGGCGAGAGTTCTTGCTAAATTATAGTGGAAGATTGCAGCGTCAGGATTGATCTTGATGGCTGTGTGAAACTGTTGGAGCGCTTCTTCCAGTCCGCCGCTGTCCACCAGAATATTGCCAAGCGTGTTGTGAGCGTTCGCAAACATAGGGTCAATTTGCAGCGCTTGGCGCAAGTGAGCGATTGCTTCCTCGCGTGAACCCGTTTGCGCGAGAAAATTCCCAAGATTCGTATGTGCTTCGACAAATATCGGATCAATCTGCACGGCTCGCCGAAACTCGTTTACCGCCTCCCGCAAAGCACCGCGGTCCGCGAGAGTAAGGCCCAAGTTGTTATGCGCAAAGCTCGATCCATCATCGATTGATAGCGCATGTCTCCATAGGCGCTCGGAGTCCTTCCAGACGTGGCTTTGTTGCCATGTCAATGCTCCCAGAGCCACCACGACACCTGCGGTAAAAAACGGTGCGACAGCGAGCGTACGGGCGCTGATGCGGTTGCTCATCTTGAGCTTCCACACCCAAAGCAAACCCGTTCCCGGTACTACCGCCCAGAGTGCACACGGAATATAGCTGAAGCGATCCGCCGCGACGTAGGGACCAAAGGCGACAATGCCACTTACCGGCAGGAGCAGGATCGCGTAAAAGACCCAGGCCGCCAGCCCAGCAGGCCAACGGCGCCGCAAAATAAAAAGTCCAACAGTTACCAACAAAAAGTTCCCGCCAGTGGCTAGGAACAACAAACTCCACGGTCCGGCAAAAGGACGCAAAGGATAGAGCGGCGATAGTTCGATCGGGGCCAGCGTTTTCCACAGGTAGAAGGCAAAACTATACAGTACCTGAGCCAGTCGGGGCAGGAGTCCATAATTTTCCCACGCGTAAATTGTTCCCGATTGTCCTTTTGCCAACACCGCCTTGATCGCGGCTGCCAAGGCGATGAGCAGAAACGGTATCTTTTCACACCAAATCCGCCGGGCTTTCGTCCCGGACCATTCTCTCCAAGCACCAGGGAATCGCTTCAAGGGATAAAAATCCAGGACAAAGAGAGCGAGAGGAAGAGTCAACGCGGCTTCCTTCCCTAAAAGAGATAACGCGTAAAAAATCCACGCTGCGCTCATCCAACCCCAGCGCGATTGACCGATCGACTCCTTTTCGGCCGCTTTCAAGTAGCAAATTAATGTCAAAAAGAAAAAAAAACCGGCAATGGTTATTTCCCGGCCCAAGACCCAGGCCACCGCCTCGACCCGCAGAGGGTGCAGAGAAAATAGCAGCGCGGCCACGCCGGCTGCCAATCGATATGGTAGTTGCGGCAATGAAGAAGGCACGGCAAGTCGCAACAGTCGCAGGCTCAGGAAATAAAAAACGACCGCATTGACGGAATGAATCAGTAAGCTGCTCAGATGATATCCAAGAGGATTCATTCCCCAGAGGATGTAATCCAAGCCGTACGTCACATAATTCAGAGGCATGCAAGACCCGAGATAGCAGGTGGTAAACATCCAGCGGAGTCGCGGCCAATCGAGTCCTCGAGCATTTGGATTATTTACAAGAAATGCTCCATCATCCCAATTGACAAACCCATTTTGTAAAACCGGCAGTAAGACAAGAAAAGTCACCACAGCGACAGAGGCGGGAATCAACCCGCGAATCAGCGCTGTGGAGGGGATGTCCGTATCGATAGTTTGTCCACCCCGCTTGAGTGCGAATTTTTTTTTGGAGCTTGGTTTCACCTGGGCCGTTTACGGAAGGAACAAAATCTAACATAGGGTTTACCATCAGCCAAATCCGTTCGCACACTGAAAGCTTACCCATCGAGCAGTTGATTGGGGCGTTCCAATTCGGAATGGACCTCGGCATCAGTCAAAGGACTTGTCAGAGTCTTCAGATATAGATATTTTGGAATCGCTTGGCATCTTCCATTTCAACGCCCGCGTTTCGCGAAAAGAGACAGCCTCATATGCGATTCAAAAATCGGCGCCTCAGTGTGCCTAGCTACGGAAAATCCGGTAAGGCAGATGGATCTGACTCGATAGCCGAACTTTAAGATAGGCCAGTGCACGATATAGAAATACGAAGCGAAGAGCGTCATAGCGAGTCAGAGAATATTCCTCTGGTGGTCGATTTGGATGGGACTCTGCTGCGCACCGATCTTTTGCTTGAGGCCACTCTGCGCCTGCTCAAACAAAAGCCCTGGCTCGCCCTGCTGCTGCCCGTCTGGCTGCTAAAGGGACGGGCGCATTTGAAAAGCAGAATCTTTCATCTGGTCGAAATTGACGTCTCGCTTTTGCCGATGCATGAGGAATTATTGACGTGGCTGCGAGCCGAGAAATCGCGCGGCAGGAGGCTTATTCTCGCAACTGGATCGGATTACCAGAAAGCCCGTTCGGTAGTGGATCCGCTCGATCTCTTCGATCTTGTGTTAGGCAGCAATGGAGAGCGGAATTTGACCGCGGGAAAGAAGCTTCGGCTCTTGGTTGAAACCTGCGGCGAGCAATTTGATTACATTGGCAACTCGGGTTCAGATCTGGAAATCTGGCGCGGCTGTCGGCACGCGGTCTTAGTCAATGCGTCAACGCGAGTGGAGCGTTCGGCGCGGCGTTCAGCGCATGTCATTCAGGTTTTTCCGGCATCCTTCACCGGCATCAAGGACGTGTTCCGTGCCCTGCGCTGTCACCACTGGTTGAAGAATTTACTAGTCTTTGTCCCCGCAATTACATCGCACACGATCTTTAACGGAACGGTGGCAGCAAAATTGTCACTGGCATTTCTTTCCTTTAATTTTTGTGCTTCCGCCGTCTATATCGTAAATGATCTCCTCGATCTCGAAGAAGACCGTCGCCATGAAATTAAGAAATATCGTCCTTTCGCGTCGGGTCAGATCTCGATCGGCTCCGGGTTGCTGCTTACGCTCGCATGTCTTTTGGTGAGCGGAGGGATCGCGAAATTGCTTCCCCGCCCTTTCCTAGAGGTGCTCGCGACGTACTTTTTTCTGACGTGTTTGTATTCGTTTCTTTTGAAACGCCTGCTTCTGCTCGACGTTCTGACTCTGGCCCTCCTATACACGCTGCGGATCGTTGCCGGCAGCCAAGCGACGGGTATCGTACTTTCCCTTTGGTTGTTGTCCTTCGCTTTTTTTCTCTTCCTCAGTCTCGCATTCTTAAAACGGGCTGCTGATTTAGTTCAACACCGCGCGCAGGATCGAGATGCCGTGCCAGGACGCGGCTATACAGCAAACGATCTGGAAGCCGTGTCGATCGCCGGCATGTGCAGTGCGTTTTTATCGTCTCTGGTTCTCACTCTTTACATCAACAGCGACACCGTTCAATTGCTTTACCGACGCCCCGCTCTCCTCTGGGGCTTACAACCGATTTTATTGTACTACGTCACACGTCTATGGATCATTTGCCGGCGCGGTGAGCTGATCGATGACCCCATCGAACACACGGCAAGAGAGCCTTCCACCTATGGAGCCGCACTGCTGGCCGTTTTGGTGTTATTAGCGGCGACTTTCGACTTCAGCTTTTTCGCGCCGTGAAGCGATGTCCTGCTGTTTCATTCTCGCGTAAATCGCCTATCGTGCTCTGACGACGAAATGATAAAATCTCTGGTCACCGGCGGAGCCGGTTATTTTGGCGAGTTGCTGACTCGAAGACTGTTGGAGCGCGGCGATTCTGTCCGGATCTTTGATCTCAATGCTCCGATCGACATTGGTTCCCGCGTGGAGTTCATGCAAGGCGATATTCGCGACATGGACGCCCTGCTCGCGGCCTGTCAGGACGTAGATGTCGTTTTTCATAATGCCGCCCAAGTGGCAATGGCGAAAGACAAAGACTTATTCTGGAGCGTTAACCGAGACGGCACGAAAAATCTTTTGGAAGCAGCCGCGCGTCAAGGGGTCAAGAAGATAATCTACACTTCATCGAGCGCGGTTTACGGAGTTCCCGAGTTGAATCCGGTGACGGAGGAAATGGCTCCGGTCCCTGTTGAAGAGTACGGCAGAGCCAAACTGTCAGGAGAGGCTTTGTGTTGGGACTATGCCCGAAAAGGTTTGGACGTCTCGATCGTGCGCCCCTGTACGATCATAGGACCAGGGCGACTCGGGATCTTTCAGATTCTCTTCGAGTGGATTTTTCAAGGTAAGAACATTCCCGTTTTCGACGGCGGTAAAAATATTTATCAGTTCGTGCACGGAGATGATTTTGCGCAACTTTGTATTCAGGCAAGTGCCGTACCAGGAGCCGACGTGTTCAATTGCGGCACCGACCGTTTCGAAACCATACGCGAGCTGCTCGAACACCTCTGTCAGCATGCCGGGACCGGCTCAAAGGTGAAATCACTGCCGATGCGGCCCATCATGGCAGCTATGAAAGTTGCGTCTGCGCTGAGCATCTCACCCCTAGTCGACTATCACGCGTTGATGTACGGTCGATCCATTTATTTCGATATTGCCAAGCCACGTGAAAAACTCGGCTGGACTCCCCACTACTCAAACAGAGAAATGTTTGTACAGAGCTATGACTGGTATCTCGCCAATCGGCACAAAGTTCTGGCCGAGCGGAATGCGAGTCACCACCGCTCCGCAGCGCAGCAGGGCGTTTTGAAGCTTTTACATTGGTTTTTTTAGCCGGGCTGGCGAAAGCGTACCCTCTCTTGACATCCCGCGATTCGCTTTATTGAATCACTTCACTCTTCGGCGAAACCAATGCGCGGTGCGCTTTCAATAGCTGCAGGGCTTCTTCGTATTGCCGTTCAGCCTCGATTTTCTTTCCTTGCGCTTCGAGAATACGAGCCCACGCCACTCGGGCATCCGCCAAAGCAGGCTCTAGCTTCGTCGCCAGTTCCAATTGCGCCGCGGCTGCTTCCAACCGCCCCTGCCGGGCGAGGGCGTTGCCAAGACCCAAACGAATCTCTGCCTGGGTTGGATCAAGTTTCACCGCTTGCTGGTAATTCTCCACCGCTTTATCCAACTCACCAGAAATCGCATGAACTCTGCCCAAATTGAAGAAAGCTTTCGCATACCCGGGGTCGCTTTGCACCGCCGCCTCAAATTCCTTCAGCGACTCCGCGGTCTGTCCATTCAGGGCAAGCAAGAGACCCAAGTTATTATGCGCTTCGGCATCATCGGGACGTATGTTTAGACCCTTGCGATAATGCGCCATTGCTTTCTCCCGTTCCCCATGACTGGCCAAAAATCTCGCCAGGTTGTAATGAGCAATGCTGGAATTTGCGTTCAGCTTGAGAACATGGCTCCAGAGCGTGCCCGTATCTCGCCACACCATCGTCTGGCGCCAAGTTAATACCGAAAAAACCATCACGATGATTGTAGCTGTCACATAGGCCGCGAATACGGTGTGCGCCCGAACGGCGGATCGCGTAATAAACAATAATCCTGCACCGGCCAAAACAGCCCAACTGAGGAACGATAAATAAGTGTATCGATCCGCCGCCAATTGAGGCCCGGTCGAAACGAGCCCGAGGACCGGCCCGAGCATCGCAAGGGAATAAATCCAGGATGCTAGACCCGCCGGCCAGCGCCGTCTGAAGACGAGCACGGTGACGCTGAAGCCAGTCGCGAGTGCCGCGCCGGACAAAACCACTGGATCCCAAAAACTAAAATCGGGCGGAATCTCGTAAAGCGGTGAAAGGTTGACCGGTATAATGGTTTTCCAGATATAAAAACCCGCGGCGAAAAGCGCTTGCACGACTCGCGATTCGAAGCCGAAGGTCTCCAATGATTTGATGGCGTATACATGCTGCTGTCCCAAAAAAGCAATTAGCGCAAACGGAATAGCCGGCAAAACGAATAGGAGTTTTTCCCGAAGAATTTCCCGGGAAGGTGTAATCCACCAAGTTCGCGGATCACCATCCAACCTGCGTAACGGAAAAATATCCAGGATGAGAAGTACTATTGGCAGCGCTATCGCTGTTGCTTTCCCCAGAAGTGACAGAATATAGCAAGTGAGTGCCGCGGCGAACCATCGTCGGGATTGCGAGTCGAGGTTCGTATTTGCCCTCAAATAGCAGTAAACCGTGGCAAGATAAAAGAACCCGGACACGACATCGCGTCGCTCCGTCGCCCATGCCACAGACTCCACACGCAAAGGATGAACGGAAAAGAAAAGCGCCGCGAACGCTGCAGCCGTGCTGTGTTTCCATCGTGCTTGATTCGGCGCGTGTGGCCAAAGGATTTCTAACATGCGGCGGGAGATGAAATAAAAAAAAACTGCGTTGGCGGCATGAAATAGCAGGCTGGTCAAATGATAGCCGGTCGGGTTCATTCCCCAGATCAAGTAATCAAGGCCAAGGGTCACCCAGCTAAGCGGTTGATACGGCCCCATATGAACCGTGGTAAACATCCAACTTAGCTGTGCCCAACCCAGCCCGCGGTAATTAACATTGCTGAGATAATTTTCGTAATCGTCCCACTCGACAAACTGATTCCAGAGTATTGGACCAAACGAGACGAGGGTCAGCGTCAACACCACAATTGACGCGATCCATCGGTCGGCGTATGCGGTATCAGACTCGGTGAAAACCCGCGGGTTCCTTTTTTTTTGGCTCATTTACCTGGGGCGATACTTTGGCAGGAAGGTTTTCGGATATCGGGCGAGTTTTGGCCCGGTCGACATCGGCTTGACTTCAAGATTTTTCTCGGGGTAATCCTTTTCACTTACGTGCTCTCTGCAAGCAGATGCCATATACCAACCTGTCAGATTTCGTTCAAGTTTTAGAGAACGCCGGCGAGCTCAGGCGGATCGCCCATCCGGTTAAAGCGGAATTGGAGATCGCAGAAATTGCTGACCGAGTCATGAAAGCCGGCGGTCCGGCGCTGCTCTTCGAGAACGTCGTCGGCAAAAAGATTCCCCTTTTGATCAATGCCTTTGGTTCGATGAAGCGCATGTCAATAGCGCTCGGTGTGAACGACATAGAAGAAATCGCAAAAAAGATTTCGAAGCTTATCCAAATCCAGCCGCCGCGGACATTCAAAGACAAGATTCAGCTCGCGGGAGAGCTGATTAAACTCGCCGGACTTCCGCCCAAAATTGTGAGCGACGGCGCCTGCCACGAAGTCGTTCAGCGCGAGCCGGACTTGAATATTTTGCCGGTTTTAACCTGTTGGCCAGGCGATGCCGGGCCGTTCATTACTCTGCCGATGGTTTTTTCAAAAGAGCCTGTCAAAGGCACGCGCAACGTCGGTCTCTACCGTATGCAGGTCTTCGACGCGCGTACCACTGGAATGCATTGGCACTTGCACAAAGTCGGCGCGCGTCATTTTCAGCATCAGAAGGAATCCGCCGGCAAAATGGAGTTGGCGGTTTGTCTTGGCGGCGATCCGGCTATGATCTATGCCGCCACGGCGCCACTGCCGGATCAGATCGATGAAATTCTTTTTGCCGGGTTTCTGCGCAACAAGGGCGTTGAGCTTACCAGAGGCATCACCGTCGATATCGAGGTGCCAGCCGATACCGATATCGTAATTGAAGGGTACGTCGATCCCTCGGAGCCGCTTCGGCGCGAAGGACCGTTTGGCGATCATACCGGCTTTTATTCCCTCGCCGATGAGTATCCCGTATTCCACGTGACCTGCATCACCCACCGAAAAAATCCTGTTTATCCTACGACCATCGTCGGCCGTCCGCCGATGGAGGACGTCTATTTGGGAAAAACAACAGAACGATTGTTTCTGCCACTCGTCCGAGTTACGTTGCCGGAAATCGCTGACATGAATCTGCCGGTCCACGGGGTCTTTCACAACCTAGCCATCGTGTCGATCAAAAAGGAGTATCCTGCCCACGCGCGCAAAGTGATGCACGCACTGTGGGGCCTAGGGCAGATGATGTTTACGAAGATTTTGATCGTGGTCGATCACGACGTTAACATTCAGGATCTTTCGGAGGTAACCTGGATTGTCGGCAACCACATCGACCCGAAACGCGACATGGTATTTCTCGACGGGCCGGTGGACGTATTGGACCACGCCGCACCCCGTCTGGGATTCGGCTCCAAAGTGGGCATCGATGCGACCCGAAAGTGGCACGGCGAGGGTTTTGAGCGCGAGTGGCCGGACGCCATTACCATGGACGAGAAAACCAAACGGTACATTGATACAATTTGGCATAAGCTAGGGATCTGAAGGTTGCAATCTTGCCGCAATCGAAAATCGACAATCTAAAATCTCAAATCATCAATTACGGCCGTCTCGTTCGCTTCTCTCACACGGTTTTCGCCCTGCCGTTCGCGCTTTCGTCAGTTGCACTGGCTTGGCCTAAACACCCGGTGACCTTGCGCAGTCTTTTTTGGATATTCATCGCAATGATTGGTGCACGCACTGCCGCGATGGGTTTCAATCGTTTAGCTGACCGGAAATTCGATGCTTTGAATCCGCGCACCAAAGAATGGGAATTGCCCCGAGGAATCGTTACCGTTTCGGAAGCGGCCGCTCTCACCTTCGCGGCCGCTTTGTTATTCGTGGTCGCTGCTTATCAGCTCAACTGGATTTGCTTTGTTCTGTCGCCTATCGCTCTGATCATCATATTCTCTTACTCACTGACCAAGCGATTTACCTGGGCGTCGCATTTGGTTCTCGGTCTTGCCCTCGCTGTCGCGCCCGTTGGTGCTTGGCTAGCTATGGTGGACAGACCCGTGGATCTGCAAGAGTTAGCAGTGCCGTTATACTTGGGTTTGGCAGTAATTTTCTGGCTCGCCGGCTTCGACATTATTTATGCTTTGCAAGATCGCGAGTTCGACCGCGTTCAAGGACTGTTTTCCGTACCGGTCAGGTTCGGCGTTGCTCGTTCACTGCAAATCTCTACGCTTTGCCACCTCTGTACCATCGCTTTTCTCGCGATGGTGGGCATTAGTGCGGGAATGGGAACGATCTACTGGATCGGCTGGCTGGCGGTCATTGCCGTGCTAATTTGGGAACACCGCATCGTTTCTCCCAATGATTTGTCACGCATCAATCGAGCATTTTTCGATCTGAACGCATATGTGAGCATTGCCTTTTTTTGCGCCACCGTCGTCGATCTACTTGTCGCCCACGCGGCCTAGACGAGTATTACCCATCTAATCAAAGGTTCATTGCGGAAGCGCCCCGCCAAGGGCTACTTGGCGATACCCCTGTCGAGTTATTGAAATTTGCTGCTCGGAGACTTACCTTCAGAGCGCTAGGAGGTGCGCCATGAAGAGCAATTGCTTGAGACTAGCGTTGTTGTCTCTCGTGTTCTTTTGCGGCTGTGCAAGCATGAAAGCAGGCAGTGAGGTTGTCTATGGTAGGCGAGCGCTACTTGGAGGAGACAATGAGACAGCGTTGGGCTATTTTCAAAGCGCTCTCCAGGTGGACCCCACGTACAAGTATGGTACTGCTTACCAGCAAGGACTATTGAGCTACGTCGGCAGAACCGAATACCTGACCGGACGCCTGCCTCAGGCGCGCGACACGCTCCAAAAGTCGCTTGCCGCGAACCAGGATGAGGGTATCGCCCGCATTTATCTGGGTTTGACGCTTATCCGCACTGACAACCGCGAAGCCGGTTTAAAGGACGTTGAGGCAGGCATGCGCGGGATTCACGATTGGCTGGATTGGGTTACCGAGACCTTTAGATTCTCCTTCGGTCAGTACTGGGATCCGGCCCGTGCGATCCGGTCGGCGATCCAGAGCGATTTGGCAATGCTCTCCGGGCGAGATCTCGATTGGCAAAAAGTGGTTGCGGACGGCGAGTGGGTTGCCATGCGCATGGAAGAAGAAGGAGATAAAGCACGGAACGACGAGCAGCGAGACCGCCAACGGGATAGCGAAGGCAGAGACAGCACGAAATAGAACGGCCCGGGTCAATAAAGAAACGAGTAACGACTACTGGCCGAGGTACTGCTCCTGGTTCTGAATTCTCGCACTTCTCTGAAAATTCTCCTCTTGGTCGATGAGCGCGAGTAGGCGTTCGGTGTTTTGAATGATACCGTCCTTTTCGTCTGGGCCTTTTGTGATCAAAAACGCGCAACGCCGCATAGATGCGTGAACTAGTCCGCGTGTATCCCAGTACAAATAGTTATGATATCCGTCGACCATGACTCGGCTCGCCAAAGTAATGCCGCCTTTGAGCGACTCGATCCCCTTGTCCATCTGATTCAGCCGCAGTTGCGTCACCCCTAAAGCTATCCAAGCGATCTCATCTTCTTTATTGACAGCCAAGGCGCGCTGCAACACGGCGAACGCATCCTGGTAACGGCCATTTCGATAGTACGCCCGGCCGAGATAAGTGAGGCTGTTCTTGTAAGTCGGATCTTGGCTCACTACGTATTCGAGGGACGTCACGGCGACATTCATATCTCCGGCGCGGCCGCGGAGAAACTGGTCCATGCCTTCTTCGTAGCGACCGCCGACACCGAATCTGGGAATAGCATGATTACAGCCAATACAAACGCCGATCAAAGCGACGACGGCCACCGCCACTGTGTGGCCAGCGACTTTTCCTCTTTCAAACATGATCTCTTAGCCCTCAGGATCGAATAGCTTTCACACGTATTTAGCAGCAAGAATGCTTTAACGCAATTCCGCTTGGTCCTTGAACTAGAATTCAATTCAACAGATTATCGGCCGTTTGCCGTGACACCCGGCAGAAGACACGCCCGGCTTCAATTCAACGAAATTAGCACGGAAGATGAGAAGTACCAAAAAAAAGGGGAGCTGACTCAGCTCCCCTTTTGCGGCATACACCTTTTTTCGAAAACTAGAATGTGTATCTCCAGTTGAGCATCACGTCGACCCAGTCGCCGCCTTTGCCCGAACGGCAATCCGTCGTCGCGCCGCCATTGACTTTGTCGCAGAGTCCAAGATTATAGCCCGCCTGGCCCACCCCGTTACCCAGGTTAGTCGCGTTGTACCACAGGATGTTGACGCCGACATTCATGCGTGGCGCGAGGACATACCACAAATCCCACTCTCTCAAGAGAACCGTGTTGCGGTGGAATTGCGTGATAGTTCCGCCGATCCCTGTCTGGGAGCACAAAATGTTGCCCCCNCCNGGTGTGTTGCTACAACCAANGTCGATGTTGGCGCGCTCAAAGTGCGTGCCAAACAAAATCGCGCCGGGCGTCGTGGCCGAACCGGTCAGGAACCCTTTCGGACTCCAGAGGTACGTATCACTGCCGATCAACCAGCCTTTTGATTCCTTGTGGCCCCTTGTGCCTCCGTCATCGGCCCCGCTTTCCTTCGTATAAGCGAGCCGGAAGGTCTGCGGGCCGACGTTGTAAACGATACCCGCACCACGAGCAAAAACCCACCCTTTCCCCAGATTGCCCGATGTGATCAGAGTTTGACGTCCGCCATCGCCGTTGTCTTGGATCGAGAAGCTCCCGCAGCCGTTCTGTGCACCTGCGCGGGTATCGACGTTGCAGAACCAGTTGCCGGCTTCAAACGTCAAACCGCTGATCCATTTGTTCTTGATCTGCGAGAAAGGCTGAATGCTGCCGTACAAATTCCAGTTCTTGCCGCCCTGCTTAAAGCTCGATAGACCGTCATCGCCTTCGCCGACGCTCGACATCCCGATCTGGAACTTGCCGAGGCGGCCAGGAATGCCGATGCCACCTAGCGACCGGTCATCCCAGTTGAGGACCACCCCTTGTCCGGCACGGCCCGTGTTAAAACCGTTGTTGCGGCTGATGAGATCGTATTCCGCCTGTGCGCCGACGGAACCGGAACCCTGCCGCGACAAGCTCGTCCCAAAGGCGTTCTGCACTTCCATTCCGAACTGAACCGTCGGCATAAACGGATGAAGCTGCTCGGCGTGGAAGTTCACCGCGCCGCGCTGCAGCATCGAGCTTGTGCCAGTGTTGAGTGAATTTTTGCCGTTGCCGGTTCCAAAACCATCTAGATCGAGGGTCGCCTCGATTTCCCACAGACAGTTGTTGATGCAGTATAGAATCCCAGGCCTGAACCGGCGGCCCATGAGCTCGACGTTTGACCGGCCCTGCTGAGTGCGCCCAGACTCGAACTCATAGCGAAAATGCGTCTCGATGGTGAACCGAAGACCCCAAGCCTTATCCGCCGCTTCAACATTCAAGCCGTTGCCTGGACGATATTCGAATGTCGGCAATGCCGCTGCTGCTGCGGTTGCCTCCTTCTTGAGCTCGACCTGCTGTTCTTTTAGCTGCGACAGCTCTTGCTCAAGAGTCTTGATCTTGTCATCGACACTTTGAGCAAATGCCGGGGCCGCAGCAAACAGCACCGCCGACAGCAATGCTAGTTTAACGAACCTCTTCTTCATTTTGCCTCCTTGTGCTCCGAATCTGTGCTATTTTAAACGTCTATGAATTCCAAGGCCAAAGATTTCTCGGCGCGTCCGTGGCGCCAAGTTTTCCTAAGCTTTTACTTGAATATTCTCGTTACCAGCAATACGCGGCTAGTATGATTTTTAGGGCCTCACCTCACTCTTCTACGACTTGAGTCTTATAAATACGGTCAAATTGACCGGTTTTGGAATGATTTGGAGCAAAGAAAGGAACCAAATGTGGTCGCAAAGAGTCTAAGTGCAGGCAATAGAGCCTTGACTTGGCTGACCCCCAGAAATTTGTGTGAGTTTGAATCCCTACCCATGCAGCGCATACGACCTAGCTTCAGAATATCTCTTTGTTTGTCTGCCGTGATCGTGGCTGTAGCGAATCTGTCGTGCGCACCGCGTATCGTCAGCGTGACCCCGATCGAAGGCGCGCCGGCAACCACCGTCACGGTTTCAATGGAGTACTTGGTGGGCTGGCCGCGGGTCGAGATCGGCGATAAAATTTTGGACTGGCCGCAGCTGAAACTCATCGCCGCGAGGCCGGAGCGCCGCGATGTACCCGGCGAAGAATTGGTTTGGATCGAAGACAAATTTCTTCAGTTCAATATCCCCGAGGTCGCGCCGGGCGAGTACGTGGTGACGATTCATGATGATAAAGGTCCGCCGGGCGATCCGATCTACTCTGCACTCGAGACTACGGCCTACGTAGCCTTTCCTCCGGTGTGGCCATTCGTGTTTCGCTCGAATCAGACGCAGTTCAATTTGCGGGTGTTGCCGAAAAACGAGCTGCAGCAATGAAGCGCAATCACAATCCGTCTCTTTGAGTTGCTATTCGCCGTTAAAGAAGTCGGTCGTCAGACGTATTGCTGTTTCGACAACGTATTCAGCAAAAAAAGTCCTCGCGAAGTTTTGCTGGCATTGCGTAATGAGCTTCAGATCGAGCGATCAGTTTCCCGAGAGTATTCGCGCGTGATGCAGGAGCGTGCTTCGGTTACGGAGACCCTTTGCAAGCTTCGCGAATGATAGGCGGAAGCTCTGCAGTATGGCAGATCTAGCTGAGCCATATCGTACAGGATGGCACCGAGATGATCCGGTTCTAATTTCCGCTGTGGAAAACTTGACTGATTGCAGGATTACCGTATATTATCGGCACGATAAACAAGGGGTGCATTGCCTATGAAACTGAAGCGTTGGCTCTGTCTCGTTTGCCTTGCGGTTTCGTCCTCCGGCTGTTCGTCGATTTCGACGCCTTCCCTCCCTTCGTTTTCCTGGAGTAGCGGCCCAAAAGCTGACGCGACCGCTGAGGCTTTATACGAAGAAGGCATGCGCAGCTTCAATGAAAAGCGTTACGTCCGGGCCATCGATCACTTTTCTAAGCTTAGAACCGATTATCCGTTCGCTCCGGAAATAACTCAGGTCGAATTGAAAATTGCCGATGCGTACTACTTGAATCAGCAATATCCTGAAGCCATTAATGCTTTCAAAGAATACCAGTCGATGCATCCGACGAACGAAAATATTCCGTTCGTCCTGCTACGCTTAGGTCAAGCCCACTTTGACCAATTCACCAGTACAGACCGCGACCAGAAAAATACCGAAATCGCCAAGGGCTATTTCGAAAATGTCATTAGCACCTATCCAAAATCGGCTCAGGCCGCCGAGGCCAAAGAGAAACTGGCAAAGTGCCTCGAGTATTTGGCTGAACACGAGTTCAACGTCGCGTTTTTTTATTTCAAGCAAGAGAAATATCCGGCGGCGCGCGATCGGTTTGAAGAGATTGTGCGCAAATACAAAGACACGCCGACGGCGGTCAAAAGTCTTTTTTATCTCGGTGAGAGCTATCGAAACGAAAAAAATCTAGTTCGTGCGGGGCTCGCCTATGAGGCACTCATCGAGCATTACCCAGAAACTAAATTTGCCGCCGATGCCAAGACTCAATTGGCGTCACTCGACAAAGAAAAACGGGATCCTTTAGCGCTGCTGCTTATGCGAGATCGCCGTCCGGCAACTGCACCGACGCCGGAGGTGAAGGAAGATCCAGCCCTCGCCAAGCTGAAGGACATGAACCTGGTAGCGAAAACGGAGGTCGTTCACGAGGAGCCTGGCGACGAAAAAAGTCTGATCCGACGCGTGGCGGATAAACTAAATCCTTTCTCCTCCAGCAGCAGCACAAAAGAAGAGCAACCGAACGAAACTATCACGGAAACGCTTGCCAAGCGTGGGCAAGCACAAAAAGAGGCTCAAAAAAAGCAGGAATCGACTGCGGTAGCAGCGTCAAAAACCAGCGCTTCGACCGGTGGCGGCAAAGCCAGTAACGTGGTGGCTCAGATTGATGATTCACTGAAGCAAAAGGGCATCGATCCAGTAGCTCAAACCACTATGGAACCCCCGATGGCCGACCTCCCGAACACTGGTGATTTAGCCCAATCACCTCCAGAAGCAACAAATACTGCTGCGCTGCTAAGTTCGGTGGACTCTAATCTAAAGCGGAGCGGCAAAGACGGCACAGAGTTGCCGCCTCCGCCCGAGCCGGCGGAGGGATTCAAAAACGCTGCTGCGGTGCAACAGGTTATCGCCAATGCGGCGCAAACTCAGGAGCCGCCGAAGGACGTGCAAAGCAGTGGTGTACTGAGCAGCATCGACCAGAAGCTCGCAGCCAGAGGTGTGCAGCCCGCACAATTTGAAAAACCGCCGACGGCAGAAGAAGCAAAGGCGGCGACAGTCGAGAAATCCCGGGCGAACACCAAACTCGAACTGGAGCCGAAACTATCGGTGGAAAAGGGTCCACTATTTTTGAACCCTGGGAACGTCGAGATTGGAAAAGAAACCGCTCCCGAGACAAAGCAGGCGGAGACAGCAAGCGCCGCAGCCGCACCGGAGCTACCATCACGGGTGCTTGTCAAAGGCCCGATTCAAACTCAGGCCGACCCGAATCCGAAGGAGACAGCAATCAAGCGGGCGACGACGAGCACGGATGACGAAGCAAAGGGGGTCTTCGATCAGCTCCGTCAGGACGTCGACAGCGTTAGTAAAGCGCTGAATCCTTTGCGATGGTAGAGCGTCTACGAGCGATCTTTACCTGGGTTTGTTCCTACAGTCGCCTCGACCACCATTCCAGGGCGCAATCCGCCGTCGTCGGACGTCACTTCGATTTCGATCTCGGTTTGTTCAGGCACCTCCGATGCGCGGCTAACGCGTACAACCTTTCCTGAAAACGTTTTTCCCGACGCCGCCGCAGTGGTGACGCGCGCCGTCATTCCTGCGCGAACCTCGGTGGCTTCCCGAGCCGATATTCTGGAGATTAGCTTTAGTCGATCCACGTCGGCAATGCTAAGAATCGCCGTAGCTTCATTAACCGTTGCACCAACATCAAGCCAGCGGTGAACGACTACCCCGGCTATCGGAGCAAGTATCCGCGCCTGACGCTCCAACGCGCGGCGCTGCGCCAACATAGCTTGTTGCTGGGCGACTCGCGCTTGCGCTAATCGGAGTTGCGCGCGTGCCAGATCAGCTTGCGCATTGGTTTGCTCCAAATCACGTCGTGCGATCAAATCTTCGCGTTGCCACTCCTCCGCACGCGCCAGTTCCGACTCAATCGCAGCGGCTTGTTCCTTCTTTTTCGTCCAATCGTCTTGAGCTCTCTGAAGCGCCGCTTCCAGTGCCCCTGGACTTTGTATCCCATTGCTGGGCTCAACCATGGCGACGATCGAGTTGGCCGGCACGCGCTCGCCGGTCTTGAAGCGTATTGCGCTTACGCTGCCGGCGAGAGTGGACCTCACATCGACTGCATTCAGGGCTGCAAGCTCGCCAGTCACTCGTACCGCGAGCGGTTTGGTCTCGGCCAGGGCTTGCGGCGCTGGGTTGGCTTTTCCTAATCTACTGTAACCCGGAGTATCAGTCGCAGCCCACCAGCGCGCAAAAAACGTTGCCGCGCCTAAAAAAGCCAAGACCGTCGCCAGCACCCAATAACTGCGCTTTATATGCGCGATCACGCTATGACCTTGCGATGCCATTGGAGCTGGAAAAAAATCGGGCTACCGACTGTAGGCACGGTAGCCCGACTGTTGAAGATGCCTGATACCCAAACCGGCTTAACGCAGTTTTTCCGAGACGGACTCGATCCTCATTTGCGGCGTGGCCGGAGCTCTGTCTGTTCGCGCGCTGCCTCTGGAAGCGCGTAGCCTTGCAGGAAGCGAAACGAAGAATTCCTGGCACTTCTCAAGATAGAGGTAAACCACGGGCGTAATGTAGAGCGTCAGAACCTGCGAGATGACCAAACCGCCCACTACTGCCACGCCGAGCGGTTGGCGCGCTTCGGCGCCCGCACCCCACCCGATGGCGATCGGCAGCGCACCGAAAATTGCTGCCATGGTGGTCATCATGATGGGCCGGAAGCGCACCAGCGCACCCTCGTAGATCGCTTGAGCGGGAGGCTTACCCTCATTGCGCTGCCCCTCAAGCGCGAAGTCGATCATCATGATCGCGTTTTTCTTGACGATACCAATCAGCATGATCAAACCCACAAAAGCATAAATGCTGAGATCCATATTGAAAAGATACAAGGCGATCAGCGCTCCCAGACCAGCAGACGGAAGCCCTGAAAGAATCGTCAAGGGATGAATGAAACTCTCATAGAGGATCCCTAACACCAGATAAACGACGAAAACGGCGAGCGCCAAGAGAACCCACAAGCTCTTGATGGACGATTGAAATTCCTGAGCCGTGCCTTGAAAACTGGTGCTGATGGTTGCCGGCAGGGTTTCGCGCGCCAGTTGATTAATCTGTCCGACCGCGTCGCCCAGCGCTACTCCTTCACGCAAATTGAACGAGATCGTCGCGGATGGCAGCTGACCGGAATGGTTCACGGAGAGCGGCCCCACGGTATAAGTCAGCGTCGCGAGCGCGCCGAGCGGAATCATCGGCTGGGCAGTGGAATTTTGCGTACTGGTGGAACGAATGTAGAGCATCGACAACGCCGAGGGATCGTTCTGATATTTCGGATCCAGCTCCACGATGACTTGATACTGGTTGTTCGGCGTATTGATGGTCGAGACCTGCCGGGTGGAGTAGGAGTTCCAAAAGGCTTCCTCGAGCTGGCGCTGTGAAATCCCCTGCGCGGTTATCCCCAGAGCTGAAGCTCGGTCACGATCCATCACGACTTGTAATTGTGGATTTCTAAGTTGGAGATCACTGCTGACATCGCGAAAGTCAGGTAATGCGCGCAAGCGGTCTTCAAACAACGCCGCATTTCGATAAAGCTCGGGCGCATCCGGGCTCTGCAAAGTAAATTGATACAGGCTCCGGCTAAGCCGGCCGCCAACCCGGATTACGGGCGGATTCTGCAAAGAAACTCGGATCCCCGGGACGCGTGCCAGTTTGGGGCGCATTTCCCGGATCAACTCGTCCGCTCCGAGCGAGCGACAAGATTTTATTCCAAAGAACGTAGAACAAACGAGCGGCCGCTCCGATCGCGGTTTGAGCTTCATGAAGATTCGGCCCGTATTTCCCGATAATCCCACCCCGCCGATTCCGACACTGGAGAAAAATGCTTCGACATTTGGATCTTTCAGCACGATGTCAGCGAGCTGCTGCTGATTGCGCGACATCTGTTCAAACGAAACCCCTTGCGCGCCCTCGGTATTAATTAAAATCTGACCGGTATCTTCGCTCGGAATAAATCCCTTCGGTACCAGTCCGAACATGTGCACGGTCGCCGCGAGAACGACTAGCGACGCCAGCATCGTCGTAACGTGATGCCGCATTACCCACGCGAGCGAGATCTCATAACCTTTGTTCATGAGATCCAGGCAACGGCCCAGGAAATGGTATAACCGTCCGTGTTTCTGGTCCGCAGGCGGACGCAAATAGCGGCTGCACAGCATCGGCGTAAGGGTTAAGGAAATAAACCCCGATACTAAAATCGACACGCAGATCGTCACCGCAAACTCGCGGAGCAGCCGTCCCAGCATACCGCTCATGAAGAGGATCGGGATAAAAGCGGCGACCAGCGAAATCGTCATGGAAACAATTGTAAACCCGATCTCTAGAGCCCCCTTGACGGCGGCTTCATAGGGCTTCTCGCCCTCTTCCATATGTCGGACAATGTTTTCCAGGACCACGATCGCGTCGTCAACGACAAAGCCGACCGCGAGAGTCAAAGCCATCAACGACAGGTTATCGAGGCTATAGTCCAGCAAATACATGACGGCAAAAGTGCCAACGATCGACATGGGCAGAGCCAAACTTGGGATAATCGTCGCGGACACGTTGCGTAGGAACAAGAAAATAACCAGCACGACCAGTATAATCGTACCCACCAGCGTCAGCTGAACGTCGTGCACGGAATCGCGAATCGATTCGGTGCGATCGAAAAATAGATCCAGTTTGACCGACTGCGGGATCTGCAAGCGCAAGCCCGGAAGAATCTCTTTGATCGCGTCGACAACCCCGACCACATTCGCCCCGGGCTGCCGCTGCACGCCGAGAATGACCGCCTTCTTGTCTTTGAACCAGCTCGCAACCTGATTGTTTTCGACCGAGTCGATCGCTTTGCCGATATCTTGGATCCGCACCGGCGCGCCGTTACGGTAGGTCACGACCATGGACTGAAACGCGGCCGCGTTGAGGAGCTGACCGTTGGAAACGAAAGTGTACGCGCGGGTCGGCGCGTTTAGCGTGCCGACCGGCAAATCGACATTGCTCCGCTGGATCGCCGCCACGACATCGTCGAGACCGATTTGTCTGACACCCATCTGATTCGGGTCGAGCTGCACCCGGACCGCGTACTTCTGCGAACCAAAAACGTCGACCTGAGCGACCCCGCTCACCATCGAAATACGCTGCGCCAGAATCGTCTGGGCAAACTCATCAACCGTCGACAAAGGAAGCGTATCTGACGTTAACGCCAATAGCAGGATCGAATTGTTGGCCGGGTTGACCTTACGATAGGAAGGCGGAGTCGTCATGCTTGGCGGCAAGTCGCGCGCCGAGCGCGCGATCATTGACTGTACGTCTTGGGCGGCCGCATCAATGTTGCGGCTCAAGGTAAATTGCAGGGTAATTTGCGTGCGGCCAAGTGTGCTCGTGGAGCTCATCGAATCGAGCCCTGCGATCGTGGAAAAGTTTTTTTCCAAGGGAGTCGCCACGGATGAAGCCATGGTCTCGGCGCTGGCCCCCGATAAATTGGCGCTGACGGTGATCGTGGGAAAATCCACCGTCGGCAAATCGCTGACCGCGAGGGATTTGTAACCGAGTATCCCAAAAATCAGGATTCCGACCATGACCAGCGTGGTGGTCACCGGGCGCCGGATGAAAAGTCCGGAGATGTTCATGATGCACCTCGCTGATCGCTCTGGCTCTTCGTCTTACCGCGTTCCCCTTGTCCCTTTCTGCCTTGCCCACCGCTGTTGGACGCATCGGCACCCGCGGTCTTAATCTCAACTCGAGAGTTAGGACCAAGTAAAAACTGTCCTTCACGGACAAGGACCTCGCCCGGCGCTAGACCTTTTGTAATGATGGATTCGCCTTCCTGACTTTGGCCCACGGTAACCGGCCGGACTTCGACTCGCTTGTCCTCTTTCACGACGAAAACTTGTTGCCCTTCAGGCCCGACCTGAATCGCATCCGAAGGAACCACCACGGCCCCTTCCTGCGTCGAGAGAGTCAAGGCTATATTGGTATACTGACCCGGCCAAAGCCGTAGATCCGAATTCTTAAACTCGGCCTTGAGTTTGATCGTGCCCGTGGTGCGGTCCACCGTGTTATCGACAAAAGCAAGAACACCGTGCTCTGGGCGGGCTGCATCAGAGGGGAAAATGGCATCCACTCCAAGCGTGCCGGCCGCCATTCGCTGTTTAATATCGGCTAGGTACTGTTCGGGAACAGAAAAAGTGACATTGATTGGGACCAGTTGATTGATGACCAGTAGCGGCGTGCCATCATTCACTCGAACCAAGTTGCCTTCATTGACGAGCAGGCTCCCGACCCGGCCGTTCACTGGCGAATAGATATAGCAGTAGCTGAGCTGGACTTTGGCATTGTCCACTGCCGCCTTGTCGGCATCAACCACGGCCTCGGCAGCATCAGCATTAGTCTTGATTTGATCGTACTGCTCTTTCGACACATACTGTTTGTCCACCAATTCGCGGTACCGCTTCACCTGCTCGCGCCAGTTATTGAGCTGCGCGGCATCGCGTGCCAAATTAGCCTCAGCCTGCTTCAAAGCCGCTTCGAGTGGACGGGGATCGATCGTGAAAAGCAATTGTCCCTTCTTGACATCTTGCCCTTCTTTGAAATGCGCTTGGGTGATAACGCCGGTGACCTGACTTTTGATCGAGACCGTCGAATACGGCTCAACATTGCCGACCGCGCGAATTTGCACCGGGACGTTCTTTTGAATTGCAGTCGCAACTGTGACCGGCACAGCTTCACCGCCCCGCGCGCGACCGCCGCTGCGGCCTTGAGGGCCTGCTCTTTCCCCAGCGGTGTTGTCCGACTTTGTCTGCGAATCGGCCTGGGGTCTGTTGAGCGACCACGAGGCGTATTGCTGAAAGCCAGCGAATCCTCCCACCACGATGAGAAGACCAATGACCCAGAACGAGCGCCTCATACCGCGACCCTTTCAGCTCTCCGTTTCTTCACTTGATCGATCCTGGTTTCAACACGCCGACTCGGGTATCCCCCATCGCCCGAGCTAGCTGGGCATCGGCGATCTTGTAGTCGTAAATTGTCCGTATATAGGTGGTTTGCGCGTCGGTGTAAATAGTCTCGGCGTCGGTCACTTCGATAATCGATCCGACGCCTACCTCATATCGCCCTCGAGCGAGGTCCAGGTTTTCCTTTGCCGCCTTTGCCGCGGATTCTGTGGCATTAATGCGTTCCTGAGTTTCCACTACCCTAAGGTAGCTCTGCTCGACCTCTAGCGCAATCTGCTGTCGGCGATCCTCTTCCTGAGCCTTGACATTGTAATAGTTATGCAAAGTTTCCTCGACCCGATTGGTGGTACGGAAGCCATCGAAGATCGGAATATTCAAGCTCAACTGAACCGTCCATGTAGGCTGAAGCGGGAATGTGTTGAGACCGGTTTGATCGCTCACGTGACGCCGCCCATAGCTGGCGTCAAAGATGATGTCCGGCAAATGGCCTCGTCGTGCGACCGCAATGAGCTGATCGGACGCGCGCCGTTGCGCGTCGAAGCTCTTCAACTCCGTGCGCGCATCGAAGGCGACGTCCCTGGCCCCGGCCAAGTTCATCGAGAACTGCACCTCAGGCGAGTCCTCCGCCACCGGTTGCTCGGGTAAACGCGGTGATCCCATGGCATTTCTGAGCGTTACCCAAGCCACTTTGACGGCGTTCTCGGCCGCGATCAGGTCGGCTTGCGCCGTATAGAGGTTAGCTTCCGCTCGGGCGACATCGATTCTCGCCCGGGTCCCGACTTCGTAGAACCCTCGAGCTTGCTGGACCAGAAGTTCTCGGCTGCGCACCGTATCCTTGCGCACGTTCACGAGCGCCTGTGCGCCCAAGTAAATATAGTAAGCCTGTTTGATCGCCAGAATAATATCCTGATTGGTACTCTGGTAGTCTTGTCTGGTCGCTTCGAGCGTTTCGCGTGCTGCTTGAACGTTGCCTTCTCGTTTACCGAAGTTATACAAGGTCATATTGAAGGCTGCCTGGCTCGAAAACGTGTCCGCCGCATGATCATTGCCGCCGTTGGTGCTGCTCTGGCTGGTCCGGTACGAATTGCTCATGACGATCGTTGGATAATACGCCGACATCTGTTGCCCGAGCACCGCCTGTTGCGATCCCACCCGCTCGCTTGCCGCGCTAATTCTGGGATGATTTTCCAATCCGATACGCACGGCGTCCTCGATCGTCAACAACTTACCTGTCGGTGAGAGCGCGCTCGATTGACCCGGCGCTGCTTGCACTTGCATCTGAATGTCTGCCGCCGAAACCGTTGCCGCAAGACCGAGCCAGCATCCGACGATGCAGGCGATGAAGCGCAGTTTTCGGCTAAAGGTTCCTTCGGTCATACGGTTCCTCCTTAAGCGACGGCAAAATATATTGTTTTTGTGATTCGAAAGCAAAAACGGAAAGCTATTATCGACGAGCATCAACCGCGCCGAATCGGTTCTTGCGCGGTTATGGCAAAATCGCAAGGATCCTGAGCGGCGCGCCGCTTCCGCCGGCAATCTTCATTGGCAGCGCGAAGATAGTTGCTCCTTTTGGGGGCAAACGTTCCATTGAGGCGACGTTTTCGAAGATCGGCACATTAGAAGCTCCGAGGATTTGATGGACAGGAAAATCTTGCGAGGGACCGTGATCGATGCTCGGGGTGTCGATTCCCACCGCCTTGACGCTTCTTTGCTTTACGAGAAAGTCCGCAAGCTCCCTCGACAGCCCGGGGAAGTGAAGGTCAGTGACGTTCCCCTCTTCATCGGTGCCGAAGTAACGTTTGCGATCATCCCAGTATTGTCCCCAGCCGGTGCGCGCCAGCACGATGGAACCAGCTACTATTCGGCCGTGAATTTTTTCCCAACCTATCACGTCTTCAACTCGTAACCGGTAATCATGATTTTTTTCGCTTTGGCGGCGCACATCGATCACGACGCCCGGTCCCACGGTCTGGGAAAGTGGTACCTGGTCGGTCGTCCACTTTCCCTCGGCAAAATGAAACGGGGCATCCATGTGAGTGCCGACGTGCTCGGAACCACTGTACTCATAGGACGAATACCAATAACCTGCCGGTGTTCTGCCCTCGCTGATTTTTTCCAGATGAAAAGGCTTCGCGGTGGGCCAGTGCTGTGTAGTTTCGTTAAAGGAATAAGTCAGATCGACAAGCTTTTTTTCATCCACCGCGTGTGCAGGTAAGCTCCACAGAAGAATTGAGAACGATAAAACGAGCAGGCGTGTCATCTCATCCTCCAATGAAGCGCGTGGATTAGTGAGAATCGTTAGCGGTTCGAGCGAAGCGCCTCGAGTTGGCGCCGAGCATCAGCGAAATCCGGATTGATCTTGAGAGCGGCTTCGTATTCTCTTTCTGCCTCAGTGCGGCGCCCCGCATCCGCCAGCGTCCGGCCCAATTCGTAATGGGCGACATCATCGTCTGGGCAAATCGCCAAGCCATCGCGGTAAAGCGCGATCGTCTGCTCGCGATCTGTCGATTGTTGCGCTTTGTCAAAATAGTCGCGAAAGGCGCGGTTGCAATCTTGCTGTTTTTGGTCCTGAACCTGTTGTCCAGCGGCGAGGGCTTCCAATTCTTTGCGCTGGCGGGCAATCTCTTGTTCCTGCTCACGAATCTGCCCTGCTTGTCGCTCCAATACCTCGGAGTGGCAAGCGGCCGCAGCGATCGCAACAACGCTGAGGAAAAATCCGTTGCGGATGGGTTTCATTCCCTATTCGATACCACGCAAGCCGAGATAAACTTTCTCCGCCTTGATCGGTAGATCTTTGATGCGTATGCCGACCGCGTCGTAGATCGCATTTGCAATCGCCGGCGCCACCGGAATGAGCGCGCTCTCGCCAATGCCTTTGGCGCCGAAAGGACCGGTTGGGTCCGGCACCTCGACGCAAATCGTATCGATTGTCGCCGGCACGTCGCCGAGCGAAGGCAAAATGTAATCGACAAGATTTGGATTGATCAACTGCCCATTGTCATAAGCAATTTCTTCAAACATCGCCTGACCGATGCCGGTAATCGCGGCGCCGGCGAGTTGCTGTCGGCAACCGAGCGGGTTGAGCGCCTTGCCGACATCGACCGCGGTCGCATATTTGAGCAGCTTGAACTTGCCCGTATCGATATCGACTTCAACTTCCGCTGCCCCGGCAGCAAGAAACCAAAATGCCGACGTGCTTTTCTCTCCGTATTCATCTTTCGTAGAAGTCTTCACCTGACCTTCGCCAACCAGAGTGCCGCCGCGCATGCCGAAACGTTTGAACATCAGCTCGGCATAATCTACTTGGGTTTCCGGGAGACGGAGCTTGCCTTCGGCGCACGTGATCTTTTCTTCCGGAACGCTGTACTCCGTGGCAGCGATCGCCGTCAGCTGTCGCAGAATATCCCGGGCCGCGAGTTGCACGGCTTTGCCCATGTGAAAAGTCGAGCGACTGGAAGAGGTCGTCAGATCGTACGGAACAACGTCAGTATCGACGCCGAGCACTTGAATTTTTTCTAACGGAATCCCGAGCTCCTTGCCGGCGATCTGGGCCAATACCGTTTCGGATCCCTGCCCCATCTCAACCGTGCCGGTATATAAGGATAGGCTGGCATCCTCATTGAGCTTTACCACCGCGCAAGAAATCGACGGCGTGATCGTCGCTTTGATCATGCAGGCGAGCCCCTTACCGCGGCGGGCACTTCCGACCGCTGAATCTTTTTTGATTTTCGAATCGCTGGTCCTATTGGATTCCCACCCGATCGATTCCGCCACCTCCTTCAGACATTCTTTCAGGCCGACCGCACGCAGAGTTTCTTCGGTTACGAATTTATCGCCTTCGTCGTAACCGTTCTTTTTTCTGATTTCGAGCGGATCCATGTGAAGAGCAGCGGCAATGATGTCCATCTGCGATTCCACCGCCCAGGCGGATTGCGAGACGCCAAAACCGCGAAACGCGCCTGCCGGAGGTTTGTTCGTGTAAACGGAATACGAATCGATTTTCAAGTGGGGAATTTTGTACGGTCCCGCAGCGGTATAACCCGATTTTTTCGCCACCCGGGGACCGATTTCCGCATACGCGCCCGTGTCGAGATGAATCTCGCATTCCCGCGCCACCAACGTGCCGTCGTTTTTGACGCCGGTCTTCATGCGAATCACCGCCGCGTGCTTGGTGATGGTGTAGAATACTTCTTCGCGCGAGAGCACGACCCGCACCGGGCGACCCGCTTTTTGCGCCAGCGCCACCGTAATCGGTTCGACTTTCGGATAAACTTTGCCGCCATAGCCGCCGCCCAAATAGGGCACGATGACTCGCACTTTTGAAACCGGCACTTTGAAGATGTTCGCAAGTTGCGTTCGAACCACAAAAGGATTTTGCGTGGTCGCCCACACGGTAATCCGGTGGCCCGGATCCACCGCAGCAATACAAGCGTGAGTCTCGAGAAAACTATGCTGGGTTGCGGGCAAGGTAAATGTGTCCTCGAAAATTTGATCCGCCTCGACAAAGCCCTTTTCGATGTTGCCGCGGTTGAGCTTGAAATGGGTGCACACGTTTGTTCCTTCGACGGGCTTCAGTTCAGCAAGATCAGCAAAGCCGGACTCTGGAAGCTTGACCGAATCATGAACGAGTGTGGCGTTGGGCTTGAGCGCTTCGTGCACATCGAGGACCGCTGGTAATTGTTCGTAATCTACTTCGATCGAAGCGATGGCCGCCTCCGCCGCATCAGCGGTAAGCGCCGCAACCGCCGCTACCGGGTCCCCCATGTGCCTCACTTTTTCTGTTGCGACGATGGTTTGGTCTTTGAAAACGGGACCGTAATAAGGCTCGATGCCTTGATCGTGGAGAATGTCGTCGCGCGTCAGCACCGCTACCACGCCCGGGATCTTCGACGCGCGCGAAATATCGATTTTTTTTATTCGCGCGTGCGCATACGGGCTGCGCAGGATTTTTCCATGACACATTCCGGGCAGACTCATATCGGCGAGGTATTGTGCACGACCGGTCACCTTGGTTTCGTAATCCAGCCGCCGAAATGTTTTTCCGATATCCGCCAATTCCATCGAGAATTCCTGAGGCGTCAAACCGCTCACCCCTTACGCGTTACCCTTTACCTCTCACCTTCTAGGCCTCACTCCCAACGTTTTTGATCGCCTGAATGATTTCCTGATAGCAGCCACAGCGGCAGAAATTTCCCGCCAGGTAATCACGAATTTGTTGTTCCGAAGGATGGGGCGTCTCATCGAGCAGGGCTTTGGCCGTGAGAATGAAGCCGGAGGTGCAATAGCCGCACTGCAGCGCACCAAATTCGACGAATGCTTCCTGTACCGGATGAAGCTTGTTTTGTTCGCTTAAGCCTTCGATGGTCACAACCTCACAGCCATCCGCGTCCACCGCCAACATTGAGCAAGCACTGATCGGTTTACCATTGACTAACAGGGTGCAAGCCCCGCAAACTTGGACATCACAGCCGAGCTTTGCTCCCGTCAGGCCAAAATGCTCGCGCACAAGATCCAACAGCGTCAGCCGCGGTTCAACCTCAGCGGTCCTTTCCACGCCATTGACCGTAAGAGAGATCGTCTTCTTCATGCGTTGTTCAGTTCAATCGAAAATCCAAAATCTAAAAATTTTTAGTTCCTCATCGCGCGCTCATACGCTTTCACGGCTGCCCGTCTTACCAAAGTCCCGACAATTGCACGTTTGTAGTCTGCGGATCCACGCAGATCGCTTATGGGATCACATTCCTGTGACGCTGCCTTCCCCGCTTCAACAGCCGAATCCAGCGATAACCGTTTCCCGGTTAAAATCTCTTCCGCTCTCCTAGCACGCACGGGAGTCGCGCCCACACACCCGAGTACCACGCGCGCGAGCTCAATCATTTCGTTGCGGGACTCTAGTGTCAGTCTCACCGCCACGCCCACCGCCGGTTTGTCGACCACCGAGCTGCTGGAGAATCGCAGGTATTCTATTCCCGATTTTTTCGGCAGTAGTGGTATCATCACTTCCGTGATGATCTCGTCATCCGCCAAACTGGTCGTGTAGAAGTCGAGGAACAACTCCTGAACGGGAATAGTACGCTCTCCGTTCGGACCGGTGATTTTCACCTTGCCATCGAGAGCGATGAAGATCTGCGATAGATCGGTGAGCGGCTCGCCGGATGCGAGATTCCCGCCGACGGTTCCCATGTGGCGCACTCGAATATTAGCGACTTCCCTCTCCGCCTCACAAAGAACTGGGAATTTGTCACGCACCAACGCTGAGGTTTCAAGCTCGCGATGCGTTACCAGCGCACCGATCGACAGCTCCGCATCGCTGCAGCGAATTCCTTTGAGCTCGGCAATTTTCTTAATATTGATGAGCGCTCTGGGCTGATAAAGCCCCTGCTTCATCAAAATCGTGAGATGGGCGCCGCCGGCAAAAATCTTCGCTTCGTCGCCGTTCTGTTTCAGTAAGGCACACGCCTCGGCAATGCTAGTCGGTTCCAGATACTCGAAATTTTTCATGGGCTAGCTTGAGTTATTTGGCTACATCACGGGATTCGTCATTCCGGCCAAGCTGGCGTGAGCTAGCGCGAGCCGGAATTCAGGCTTCGGAGGACCACTGGATTGCCGCTTCCGCGGGAATGACAAAGTATAGAACTAATATTCTCCCACGATTCTCGGGCCGAAGCTCAAATGTATTTCACCCCATCGACGCCTGGAATCTCGACCTTTTCAAATCTCCAGCGCTCCTTCATCGGGGCGGTCGCATCGATGCCCAATCCGGCGGTGACTCGTGCTTCGGGACAAGATGGATCCAATGTCGAGCAGGCGATGCGCGGAATGATGATCGCATCCTTATCGGCTTGAAAACGAGTCGCCATCGCCCAATCCACCTGCATGGGATCGAAGGGATCGATATCATCGTCGACGACAATGACCTGTTTGAGACCGATGCCCATGGACAGCAGCGCGAGAATGACGTTCCGGCCTTCGTTCTCGGCTCGCTTTTTGATCGAAACCACCACGTGATGGCGAAAGGTGCCCCCCGGTGTCATGTTCACGCCGCGCACTTCCGGCACGACCTTCTTCACCTCCCGGTAGACCACCGCAGCATTGCCGTATTCGATCAGCGTATGATTTTCCGTCACCGGCATTCCGGTCAGCGCGGTTTGCCAGATGGGGTTCTGACGCATCGTGATCGCCGTGACTTTTAGCACCGGAGCCTGCTTGGCTTCGCTGTAGCATCCGGGATATTCGCCGTACGGACCGTCGGCGACCCGCTCACCGGGGATGGTGATTCCTTCGATGACCACTTCGGAGAACGCGGGAACTTCGACGTCGATGGTTTCACACTTGGCGAGCTTCACTGCGGCGCCACGCAAACCTCCGGCGACATGAAATTCATCAATGCCAAACGGCACCCGCGCCTGAGAGCCGACGACGATTGCCGGCTCGACACCCACCGCCGTGGCGACTTCCAGGCCTTTTTTCCTTTCCTCGGCTTTTAAAATCATCCGGCCAAGATGGTGATCCGCCGGCGCCCACAGAGAGAGCCGGTCCTTGCCGAGCACAAGCATCCGGTGGATCGAGAGGTTGCGGATGCGCGTGTCGGGATCCTTGCCGACTTGCACGCCGATGGTCACGTACGGCCCGCAGTCTTTGCTCGCATGCGTCACGATCGGTAGCTTGGAGAGATCGATTTGATCGCCGGTCCATCTGATTTCCTTGCACGGCGCGCTTGAGACCATCTCCGGCGCAATGCGCTGGTCTTCCAAAGTCAAATAGCGCTCAAGCATCTGCTCTTGCGGCACACCGAGTCCGAGTGCAACCAGTTTCCGCGTCGCAAACAATCCCCCGAGCACGCGCCAGCCGGGATACCCTTTGACATTCTCGAAAAGCAGCGCCGGTCCTTCGATATCGGAGGTCTTGCGCATCCCCGCAGCGATCTCGTACTTGACGTCCACCGCGTCGTTCACCCGTAGCAGCTGGCGTTGAATTTCCAGGTGAGTCAAAAATCCTCTGAGATCTTCAAACATGATTGTTGTCCTGTACGAAACAGATCCTTTACTCGGTTCAGGATGACGACCGCTGCCATTCTGAGCGGAGCGAATCATCTCGCCGATTGTTCGGGTTCGGCAGGTGGTTCTGTTTTATCAGCGTCGCGGCCGTCACTTCAACCGCAATAGCGGTAGCACGTCGTCGATAAATCGTCTCACCTGACGCAACTGGTCCTTCGAAGTGAAACGGAGCACCGGCGTGGTGATGCCCATATCGATCCAGTCCTGAATCAAGCAAGCGCAATCTTTGGGCGGCCCATGGGCGAGCCAAACCTTGATCAAACTCTCCGGCGGGTAGCTCGGTCCATAATAGTGGTTGAAGTAATCTTTCGCCTGAGCATACGCGGTCTGCTTATCGTCATTGATATTCACCATGCCGTGAATGGCGCATTCGAAGTTGGATAAATCCCTGCCGGCTTGATCGGCCGCTTGCTCGATGACACGCCAACGCTTGGCAAACTCAGCTGCAGTCACGCCCATGGTAATGTAACCATCGGCCAGCATTCCCACTCGGCGCATCGCCTGATCGACAACTTGATCGCCCACCTGTTCTCGCTCGGGGCTCACCGCGATCCAGATCGGCGCTGGCTTTTGTGCCGGCTTCGGAATGATTTCGTAACCGTCGAGCTCATAGTACTTGCCGCGGTGATGAACCTCGCCATCGCGCCATACCGCGCGCAAAAGCTCGATGCCTTCTTTCATCCGTCCGACCCGCTCTTGGCGCTTCACACCGAACGCGCGGAGCTCGCCCTCGTGGCCGCCACCGATGCAGACGCCTAAAATCGTCCGGCCTTTGGAGATCTGGTCGAGGGAAGCCCACTGGACGGCGAGTAAAACCGGATGACGCACCGGAAAGGAAGCCATGCAGATAGTGCCGAGGCGAACCTTCTCGGTGCGCGTGGCGAGCGCTGCAAGCAAGGTAATTGCTTCCAGCCGCGGCTTGTGAATCAGGCTATCGCCAACCCAAACGGACTCGAACACACCCGACTGCTCTGCAAATAGCGCGCTTTCAATTAACTCGTCGATATCGGTAAGTCCGAAGAGCGCACCACGATTGGCAAGGCTCAAGCCCCATTTGACCGGTAGCTTTCGCATCTCGACGATTTCAGAGTTAGAAGAACGAATACCGCCTGTCAAGCAAAGCTCACTGCCTTGCCAGTTGCCAGACGAATTCGACTGGGTGTATTTAGAACCCAAGGCTAGGACTGCCCCAAGCGTGTAAGGAGACAAATATGGCGAAAGATCTGCGCAGCTATCTGGATGAATTGCTCGAAAAAAGGCCGAAGGACGTCGTCGTTGTCGATCGGGAAGTCGACCCGCGTTACGAGGCCAGCGCGATTGTCGAAAAATTCGAGCGCAAAAATGAATACCCGCTGGTATTTTTCAAAAACATTAAAGGTTCCAAGATTCCGCTGGTCATCAATCTCGGCGCAACCTACGAGCGTCTGGCACTGTCATTAGGGTCGCCCTCAGTCCCGCAAATGGTGAAAGACTTGGCGTTCCGCGAGCATCATCCCGTGCCGGTGAAAGAGATTCCTGCCAAAGATGCGCCCTGCAAAGAGGTGATCTTGAAAGGGGACGACGCCGATCTCGATCTCTTGCCCGTCCTTACATTGAACGAGGGCGATGCCGGCTCCTACATCAATGCCGCTGCTCTGATCTGTAAAGAACGCGGCACCAGCGCGGTCAACGTCGGCATCTATCGCCATCAGAAGCAAGGCAAGCGTCAGCTCGGCTTGATGATCAATCCCGCCAATCACGGTAATTACATTCGGGCGGAATATGAGGATCACAACGAGCCGATGGAGGTCGCTCTCGCCATTGGCCATCATCCGGCGTTGAACATGGCTGCCGTCAGCAAACAAGCGGGCGTGGGATCGGAAATGGAAGTCGCCGGCGCGTTCTTGGGCGAGCCTTTGGAAGTGGTCAAAGCAGAAACCGTCAGTCTCATGGTGCCGGCACGTTGCGAAATCGTTATCGAGGGAACCGTACCGCCGCATAAACGCCACTATGAAGGCCCGTTCGGCGAATGGCCGCACTATTACTACAAAGAAGGCGAGCAACCCTACATCGAAGTCACCGCAATCACGATGCGCAAAAACCCCATCTACCAGTGCATCCACAGTGCTCATTTCGAGCACAATATCATCGGCGCTGCGCCCCGGTTGGGCAGCCTTTTGAAGCGCATTCAGGAAGTCGTGCCCAGCACCACCGGCGTCAACATGCCGATCTCCGGCGCTGCCCGGTCCCATTGTTACATCTCGGTCAAAAAGCGCGCCGAGGGAGATCCCAAACAGGCAGCCCTCGCGGCCATTGTTACCGACCCGAATATCAAGCATGTGATCGTGGTGGACGATGACGTCGATGTCTTTAATGAAACGCAAGTGCTCTGGGCGCTGGCGATGCGCTTTCAAGCCGATCGTGATCTAGTGATTATCCCGAACATCATCGGCTCGCATTTAAATCCCACTGCCTATGGCTTCAATCGTATGGAGAAAGGGCCGATGGAAACGAAGTTAATTTTCGATGCCACCAAGCCGCTGCCGCCCTATCACTTTCCTAAAGAAGCGCAGGCGCCGGACGAGGTGCTCAATAAAATCGATCTCGCGCGCGATACGCGACCGTATCAGCCGGGCAAGGACGATGAGGCAATCACCGGAAGATGAAATGTCGGTTCAAACCGTTCAACAATTCGTTCAACAGGTCCAAAAGCCGCTCGAATCCTCAAACGTTTTGAACGGATTGAACGGTTTAAACGTCTTGAACGAGTCCAAACATCTGGTTGAAATCCAGGGCGTCTCGAAGAGCTTTCACAAAACCGTTAAAGAGAGCACGACGGAGATTAAGGCGTTGTCGGATGTGAGTCTTTCGATCCGCGAGAACGAGTTTGTCAGCATCATTGGCCCGAGCGGTTGCGGCAAAACTACGCTGCTAAAAATGATTGACGGACTGATCCCTTACGACAGCGGTAGGATCGTGATCAATGGTAAGCCGGTCACTGCGCCGGGTCCCGATCGTGCAGTTGTATTTCAATCGTTTGCCTTGCTGCCTTGGCGCACAGTGCTCGCCAATGTCGAGTTCAGCTTGGAGCTGCGCCAACTGTCCAGAGAAGAGCGAGCAAAGACCGCACGCGATTATTTGAAGCGCGTTGGTCTGGCCGACTTCGAAAATCACTATCCTCACGAGCTCTCCGGCGGCATGCAGCAACGCGCCGGGTTGGCGCGGGCGCTCGCCGTCAATCCTACGATTTTACTCATGGACGAACCCTTCGGCGCGGTCGACGCGCAAACGCGTCAACTGCTACAGGAAGAGCTCCTGGAGCTGTGGCAACGTGAACGCAAAACGGTGATCTTTATTACTCACAGCATGGACGAAGCAGTGTATCTCTCCGATCGTGTCGTCGTCATGACTCCGAGGCCCGGAAAAGTGGCGGAGATTCTCGATGTGCCGCTGCCGCGACCGCGCGTCTCTGAACAAGTGCGGCGCCACGCCAAATTTGTCGACCTGACCAATTATATTTGGGAAAGTCTCAAGCGCGCGATGGAGAACCACCATTGAATAGCCGCTTCGGCAGCAACGCCCTCTCGATACTCTCGCTCGCGGTTTTATGGGAGGTCGCCGGGCGCGCCATGGATTCCACCTTGATTCCGCCGCTGTCGCAGATCGCCGCAGCCTGGTGGAAGCTTTTGAGCAGCGGCAAATTGCTCGCCAATTTGAGCATGAGTCTAACGACCCTCGTCATAGGTTTCCTGCTGGCGGTCTTCGTCGGTGTTGTTCTCGGTCTTTTGATGGGACGTTTTCGCGCCGTTGAGCATTTTCTGGATCTCTATGTGAATGCGCTTATGTCCGCGCCAACCACAGCGTTTGTGCCGGTACTGATCCTCTGGTTCGGACTGGGCGTGGAGTCGCGTATTGCGGTAGTTTTCCTTTTTGCCGTATTCGTCATCATCATCAATACGATGACCGGCGTGAAGCAGGTCGACGGCGTTTTGGTAGAAATGGCGCGTTCCTTCGGCGCGAAAGAAAGAGAAATTTTTTTCAAGATCATACTGCCCGCAGCTCTGCCGGCGATCATGGCTGGTCTGCGCCTGGGCATTGGTCGTGCCGTGAAAGGCATGGTCACAGCGGAAATGCTGCTCACGCTCACCGGCATCGGCGCCATGATCATGCAATACGGCTCGGCTTTCGCCACAGACTCGCTCTTCGCCGTGATTCTTACGGTCCTGCTCGTGGCGTTGGTGACGATGAAAGCGGTCCAATGGCTCGACCGCAGGCTAACCGGATGGAAGGCGGAGATCGCTATTGAATAGCGGCACAACCTAACAGAAGGAGAAACGACCATGATTAATTCACTCGCCAAGCTGCTGACACTGCTTTTAATCACCATCGTGGCTTTCATCTGCGCCGGCGAAGTGCAGGCCCAAAAGAAAGTGCGCTTCGCCTACCCATCATCGGCGGACATGGGCGACATTCCCTCGCTGCTCGCGTGGGAGCAGCTCAAAAAACGGGGAATCGAAGTGGTCCCGACCTTCTTCCCGAAAACCGAACTGGCCGTCCAGGCTGTCGCCGCCGGAGAGGCGGATATCGGTTCTGCTGCCGGCATTGCTGTCGTTAAAGCAGTCGAAAGCGGCATGACTGTTCGCATCATCGGCGAACAGGTGCGCAACGAGTGGCAGCTCGTCACTCCCGTATCGTTCAAAGATCCGAAACAATTGGATGGCAAACGGGTCGGTTATCACGCGCCGATTACAGTTACCGAAGCACTGGTCAAATGGATGGCGCAACATTACAAGATTTCGCCCAATTGGATGATCATTCCGGGCTCGGAGGTGCGCGCCGAAGCCCTGATGCGCGGCCAGCTTGACGCGACACCGGCAGAGATCGGCGATGTGTTGAATATTCTAAATGCCAAGCCCGGGCAGTTTCATGTTTTGATCTCGTACGCCAAAACTTTTCCGCAGCTCATTGGATCGATGTACTTTGCGCGCGCCGATTACGTGCAAAAAAATGCCTCGACTGTTGAAAGTGTCCTCGAGGCGATTCTCAGAGCGCATCGCGATGCCGAAGCGCGCCCGGCATCGGTCAAAGAAAATGCCTTGCGATTAATGCCTGAGACCAAGCCGGAACTCGTCGATGCCATCGCCGCAACTTACAAGGACCTTCGAATTTGGGACGTAAACGGTGGGGCCGACAGACAACGAGGCGAGGCGAGCATCAAGTTTTTCGAGGAATCCGGCCTGCTCAACAAAAACGCTGTAAGCTTTAACCAGGCATTTGATACGGGTCCGCTGGACAAAGTACTCAAAAAGATCGGACGTAAATAGCGACTATGAAGGCGGGCACGCTCAGAATCATCTCGCTGCTCACGCTCGCGGCAGTCTGGGAAATCGCCGGCCGCAACGGCAA
>Ga0065712_10000156_pt1 | contig 37789 bp, 33 predicted proteins | sample MisRhiReplicate1_FD_59099 | JGI IMG/M metagenome (GOLD analysis project Ga0065712, IMG submission 59099) | Miscanthus rhizosphere microbial communities from Kellogg Biological Station, MSU, sample Rhizosphere Soil Replicate 1: eDNA_1 v3... | ecosystem: Host-associated > Plants > Roots >...
CTGACACGCCGCGAGCGTCTCCGGCGGCAGCGCGGGCTTGCCGGCGCGAAGCGCCGCGCCACCCATCAACTGGGTAGTGGTCTCGACGGCGTGGCCGAAGCGACGGGCGACTGCGTCCAGCACGTCGCACGCCGCGGCGACGACCTCCGGACCGACGCCGTCACCGGGAATCAAAGCGATATTGAGTTTCATGCTCAAAAACGTTAGGGGACGTTAGGGGACGTTAGGGGACGTTGGGGGACGTTGGGGGACGTTGGGGGACGTTGGGAGACGTTGGGAGACGTTGGGAGTCGTTGAGTGGCCTGCCGGGGCCGCACTAACCTACCCGAACGTCCCCCGAACGATACCCTAACCCTTCGAAACGCGTCGCTCTAAACGCCGTGTCCGTAGCCGACTTCCTCGGTCCCCGGTCCCTGGCGATGCATGCCGGGAGTGGCGGGCGAGGCTTCGGGCTGCGCGCGGAGATCAGTGACGATTTGCACCAGCTCGGCGTCCGTGACGGTCTTCTGCTGATCGGCGAGCGCCACCATCCGCCGGTAGAGCCGATCCAGCTCGAGGCGTGACAACTCGAGCCCGAGCTGCTGCACACGATGCTGCACGGCATGGCGTCCTGAGTGTTTGCCGAGCACCAGCGTCGTCGCCGGCACCCCCACGTCCTCGGGACGCATGATCTCGTACGTCCGGCGGTCCTTCAGCATCCCGTCCTGGTGAATACCCGCTTCGTGAGCGAAGGCGTTGCGGCCGACGATGGCCTTGTTCGCCTGGACGGGTTCGCCGGTGAGCGCCGTCAGCAGCTGGCTGGTCGCGAAGATCTTCTCCGTGGTGATGCCCGTCTGGAACGGCAGGCGATCGGCGCGCACGCGCGTCGCCATGACGATTTCCTCGAGCGACGCGTTTCCGGCGCGCTCGCCGATCCCGTTGATGGTGCACTCGACCTGCCGGGCGCCGGCGCGCAGCGCCGCCAGCGTGTTCGCGACGGCCAGCCCGAGATCGTCGTGGCAGTGCGCGCTGAAGATCGCTTTGTCTGCGTTGGGAACCCGGTTCAGGATGGTGTGGAAGAACTCGTAGATTTCGTCTGGAGTGGAGTAGCCGACCGTGTCAGGCAGGTTCACCGTGGTGGCGCCTGCCTTGATAACCGATTCGACCACATGACACAGGAAGTCCATGTCGGTGCGCGTGGCGTCCTCAGCTGAAAACTGCACGTCGTCGGTGTACTGCCGGCACTGCGCGACGGCCGCGACGGCCGCCTCGAGGCACTGCTCCCGCGTGATTTTCAGCTTGCGATCGAGATGCAGGTCCGACGTGGCGATGAACGTGTGGATCCGGCGGCGCTCGGCAGGCTGCAGCGCCTCGCCTGCGCGCTGAACGTCCTCGGGCCGGCATCGCGCCAGCGCGGCGACGACCGGGCGCTTCAGGTCGCTCGAGATCACGCGCACCGACTCGGCATCCGCCTCCGAAGCGATCGGAAAGCCGGCCTCGATCACGTCCACGCCCAGCTCGTCGAGCAAACGGGCCAGCTGCAGCTTCTCGGGCACTCGCAGCGAAAAGCCGGGCGCCTGTTCCCCGTCGCGCAGGGTCGTGTCGAAGATGGTGACGGGATCGGCCATGAAGCCTCCTCGACCATTCTCCGGTTGCCGGCAACCTCTAGTCAAATCTATATTTCTTACGCTTCAATAATGGTTCATTATGTCGATGGCGCCCGCGCCGCGGGCCGCTCCGACGTGAGGAGCCCATGGAACTGGCCGAATTGCAGGTATTTCTGACGGTCGCCGCCGAGCGGAGCTTCTCGCGGGCGGCTGAGAAGCTGCACAGGACCCAGCCCGCGGTGAGCCAGGCCATCCGGCGGCTCGAGGACGAGCTGGGCGAGCGGCTCTTCGATCGGTCCTCCAAGCAGGGCACGCTCACCGAGGCGGGCCGCGTGCTGCGCGAGTACGCGCAGCGGCTGTCGCGACTCAGCGAGGAGGCCGAGACGGCCGTGCGCGAGCTGCGCGATCTGCGCCGCGGCCGCGTGCTCATCGGCGCGAACGAAGGCGCGGTGCACGCGCTGCTGCCGCTCATCGGCCGCTTTCGCACGCATCATCCTGAGATACAGGTGGACGTGCGGCGCGTCGCCAGCCGGCAGGTCGGCGTCGAGGTGTCGCAGGGGAGCCTGGACTTCGGCGTCGTGACGTTTCAGCCGGCCGAGCGCGGATTGCTGACGCTGAACCTGGGGCCCGACGATCTCGTGATGCTCGTGCATCCGCAGCACCCGCTGGCCGGCCGCAAGGAAGTGACGCTCGCCGAGTTCGGGCGCGAGACGGTCATTGCGCACAACGATCCCTCGCCCGCGCGGGAACGCGTGCTGCGCACGTTCGAGCAGAAGCACGCGCCGATCAATATTCAGGTGGCGCTGCCGAGCCTCGAGGCCATCAAGCGCGCGGTCGAGATGAAGATGGGGGTGGCGCTGCTCCCGCGGCGCTGCGCGCTGGCGGAGCTCAGCCGCGGCCAGCTCTCGGCGGTCAAGGTTCCACAGGTGCGGCTGGCGCGCCAGCTCCGGCTCGTTTATCGGCGCGCTGGCGAACTGTCGCACGCCGCGCAGGCGTTCCTTGCCATTGCGAGGCACCATCATCCTGAATCTTGATCCCTGGACCCCGGTCCCTGGCCCCTGATCAGTGAACCCCAAACCACGGCGTTCCGTAACTTAACGACTAGGAGCCTCTGCCGCATGGATGTACTCCGCCAGGACTTCGCCTTCGCCCTTCGCCTGCTCCGCCGGGACAAGGCCTTCGCCATCGCGGTCATCCTGACGCTCGGTGTGTGCCTGGGCGCCAACACCGCCATCTTCACCATCGTGCGCTCGGTGCTCCTGCGACCGCTGCCGTTTCCGGAGTCCGATCGGCTCGTGCTGATGTACGACGCCTTCCCCGGCGCGGGCGTGGAACGCGCGGGCGTCTCTGTGCCGAATCACTACGATCGCGTGGCCCTCACGAACGTCCTGGAGTCGGCGGCGCTGTATCAGTGGAACGGCAAGAAGGTCGGCGAGGGGCCGAAGGCCCAGGGCGTGTCGTCGATGGACGTGTCGCCGTCGTTCTTCAAGGTGTTCCGCACGAACGCGGTGAGGGGCCGCTTGTTCACGGAAGCCGACGGCGAGGTAGGTAAGGACCACGTGGCCCTCGTGACGTACGCGTTCGCCGAGACGCAGGGAGGCGTGGACCATGTGGTCGGTAAGGTGCTGCGCCTCGACAATGTGCCCTACACCGTAGTCGGGGTGCTGCCACGCGACTTCGTGTTCATGAGCCCTGACATCCGTCTGTACACGCCTTTGGCGTTCAAACCCGAGGACCGCGGTGAGGACCGCCGCTACAGCCAGAATCACCAGGAGATCGGCCGCCTGGCCCCCGGCGCTTCCATCGCGCAGCTCCAGTCGCGGCTCGACGCCCTGAACGCCAGCTACGTCGAGCGCGCCGGTGCCCTGAAAAACGACCTCGTCAACGTGCGTTACAACAGCAAGGCGGTCTCGCTGCAGGCCGACCTGGTGCGGAACGTCCGGGGCGCGCTGACGCTGCTGTGGGGCGGCGTGCTGTTCGTCCTGTTGATCGCCGGCGTCAACATCACGAACCTGGCGCTCGTGCGGGCCAACGGCCGCATGAAGGAGCTGGCGACGCGCACGGCCCTTGGCGCAGGCCGCAGCCGCGTCATGCGTCAATTGGTCACCGAGACGCTGCTGTTGACGGCCCTCGGCGGCGCGCTCGGACTCCTCGTCGGGTACTGGGCAGTGGACAGCCTCTCGACTTTCGCGTTCACCGATCTCCCGCGCAGTCACGAGGTGCGCTTCGACGGCACGGTTGCCGCGTTCATCGGCGGCCTCGCGGCGCTGCTCGGCCTGGTGATTGGCGTGGTGCCTGCGTTGCATCTCAAGGGCATCAGCCTCAGCCTGGTGCTCCGCGACAGCGGCCGTACGGGCACGGCAAGTCGTCAGGCGCGCTACGTGCGGCGCGGCCTGGCGATGGCTCAAGTCGCGTTGGCCTTCGTCCTGCTCGTGGGCGCCGGGCTGCTGCTGGCGAGCTTCCGCCAGTTGCTCGGCGTGAACCCCGGCTTCCAGTCCACCGGGATCCTGACCGGCCGCGTGTCGCCGCTCGTCACCCAGTACCCCGACGACGCGGCTGTGCGCTCATATGCCTCGCGGGTGCTCGACGAGATTCGGCGTCTGCCGGGCGTCGACGGCGCGGGCATCACCACGAACATCCCGTTCGGCTGGGACGACTCGAGCAGCGTGATCATCCCGGAAGGACACGTGAAAGCACCGGGCGAGTCCGTGGTCTCGCCGCGACAGATTCGCGTCACCCCGGGGTACTTCGAAGCGCTGCGCGTGTCGCTCAAGAAGGGCCGCTTCTTCACGGCGAGCGACGACGAGAAGGCGCCGCGCGTGATTATCCTGGATGAGAGGCTGGCCAAATTGTTCTGGCCGAACGCCGATCCGATCGGCCGGCGCGTGTACCTGCCCAAGACGCCAGACGATGTCGCGAAGCCCGGGCCTGACGTCACGTGGATGCAGGTGGTTGGCGTCGTCGCCGGGATGAAGATGAAGGGGCTCGTCGAAGGCGTGGAGGAGTCCCGCTCCGGGGCTTACTACTTCCCGCTGGCGCAGGACGTCCAGCGCAACCTGGGGCTGGTGATACGCACGGCGGGCGACCCGGCCGCGCTGACGCCGAGCGTGCAGCGCGCGGTCACGTCAATCGATCCGGAGCTGCAGATGTTCGACGTGTTCACGATGGCGCAGCGTGTGGACAAGTCGCTGAACCCGCGGCGGACGCCCATGCAGTTGTCGCTGGCCTTCAGCGTCGTGGCGCTGCTGCTGGCATCGATCGGGATCTACGGCGTGCTCGCCTACCAGGTGAGCCAGCGGACCCGCGAGATCGGGATCCGCATGGCGCTCGGGAGCGACCAGGGACGCGTCATCGGCCTCGTGCTGCGTGAGGGGCTCGTGCTGGTGGCGGTAGGCCTCGTGGCCGGCCTGGCTGGCGCCGTGGCCCTGCGCCAGGCGATCGCCTCGCAGCTGTACAACGTCGGCGCGCTCGATCCGGTCGTGATTCTTGCGGTGACCGGCGTGCTCGCGGTGACGTCGCTGGTGGCGTGCTTCGGTCCCGCGCGGCGGGCCGCGAAGGTGAGCCCTGTCGTCGCGCTGTCAGAGCAATAAGCCATTTCACGCTCACCAGCTACCCGTCACGTACGGCAACTCGCTCGCAAGCTGACGCACCTGCTCGAAATTGTCGAGCAGCATCCCGGTGCCGTCCCACAACCCGGTCGTGAGCGCCTCGTATGCGGGTTTCGGCATCGTCGCCTTCAACGCGATCGAGCCGCACCTTACCGTCAGGCCGGCGACATCCACATCCACGACAGAGGTCGGATCGGCTTCACACGCCGCCATCAGCCGCTTGACGTCGTCATGGCTGACTGTCAGGCAGGGCAGTCCGAGCTGAACGCTGTTGCCGAAGAAGATCTCAGAGTAGCCTTCGCCGACGATCGCGCCGATGCCCCAGCGCTGCAGGGCCTGCGGCGCGTGCTCGCGCGAGCTGCCACATCCGAAGTTGCGGTTCACCAGGAGCACCTTCGCGCCTTGGTACTGGAGCTGGTTGAAGGCGTGGGCGGGATCGCTCCGGTCGTCCGCGAAGACGTGCGCTTCGAGCCCCTCGAACGACACCGCCTTCAGGTAGCGCGCGGGAATGATTCGGTCGGTGTCGATGTCGTGCCCGCGCAGGGGAATGGCGCGGCCCGAGACGTGCGCAATCCGGCTGACGCTCATGCCGTCACCTCCACGTCCGCGAGCCGCGTGCGCACGTCGACGACCTCGCCCGCGATTGCCGCCGCGGCCACCATCGCCGGCGACATGAGCAGCGTGCGGCCCGTCGGGCTGCCCTGGCGGCCCTTGAAGTTCCTGTTCGACGAGCTGGCGCAGACCTGACGGCCTTCGAGCCGATCGGGGTTCATCGCCAGGCACATCGAGCATCCGGCTCCGCGCCACTCGAACCCCGCCCTCTGGAAGATCTCGTGCAGCCCTTCGCGTTCGGCCGCATGCCGGACGCCCTCCGAGCCCGGCACCACCAGCGCCTTGACGCTGGGCGCCACGCGATGTCCGCGCACGACGCGCGCCGCCTCTCGCAGGTCCGATAGCCGCGAGTTGGTGCACGACCCGATGAACGCGACATCGATACGCGTGCCGGCGATGCGCTGGCCGGCGTCGAAGCCCATGAACTGCAGCGCCTCTTCGATGCCAGCCTGGTCGTCCTTCGACGCCGCGCGCGGATCGGGCAGCGTACCGGTGACGCCGACCGACTGGCCGGGGTTGATGCCCCACGTCACTGTCGGCTCGAGCTGGTCGCCGTCGATCACGACGTGGTCGTCATAGCGGGCATCGGGATCCGACGCGCGTGAGCGCCAGTACTTCGTTGCGGCTTCGAACTGCGTGCCCTGCGGCGCGAACGCCCGCCCCTTCAGGAAGGCGAACGTGGTCTCGTCGGGGTTGACGTACCCCACGCGCGCCGCGCCCTCGATCGACATGTTGCAGATCGTCATCCGCTCGTCCATCGTCATGCGATCGACGGCCGGGCCGGCGTACTCGTAGGCGTAGCCGGCGCCGCCTTTCACGCCGAGCCGGCGGATGATCTCGAGAATCACGTCCTTGGCGTAGACGCCGGACGCCAGGCGGCCCGTCACCTCGATCCGTCGAACCTTCAGCGGCTCAAGGGCCAGGCACTGCGATGCCAGCACGTCACGCACCTGCGACGTGCCGATGCCGAACGCCACCGCGCCGAACGCGCCGTGCGTCGAGGTGTGGCTGTCACCGCACGCGATCGTCATGCCCGGCTGCGTGAGACCCAGCTCAGGCCCGATCACATGGACGATGCCCTGGTGCTCGCTGCCGATGTTGTAAAGCGGAATCCCGTGCTCGGCGCAGTTGCGCTCGAGCGACGACATCATCGCCTCGGCCATCGTGTCCAGGAATGGCCGCTGGCGGTTGGCCGTCGGCACGATGTGGTCGACCGTGGCGAACGTGCGGTTCGGGAAGGCCACGCGCCAGCCGCGGGCTTTGATCATGTCGAACGCCTGCGGGCTGGTGACCTCGTGGACGAGGTGCAGGCCGATGAACAACTGTGTCTGCCCGGTCGGCAGGCGCCGGACGGTGTGGGCATCCCACACCTTCTGGAGGAGCGTCTGTCCCATAAGGCGAGTTTATCTCATCGACTGTTCTATTCGAAATTCTTACTGAAGAAAAGCCAGCCGTTATGCACTCCTGCGGTCTTCTCTTCGTCCTTCGTCCTTCGTCCCCCGCCCTTTGACCGCCGGCCATCCCATCTCGGCCAGAATTGACTCGGCAAGCGTCGCGTTGAGCGGCGTGAAGCCGGTCTCGCTGAACGGACGCGAGGAGGCGTGTTCGGGTACGCGCAACTGGAGCGTGCGAACCTCGGGAACGAAGCGCGCGACTTCGCGGGGCACCGCTGCCGTCTGCCCCGCGCGTGGCAGCGTCACCTCGAACACGCCGCGCAGGCCATCGTCGGTCGTGGCGAAGTACGCCGCGCCGAGCAAATCGTCGAGGCCGACGAGCGCGCCGTCGACCGACGGGGTGACCGATTCGGCCGGAGCCATGCCTTCGAGCGCCGGCCACGCTACGAGCAAGCCCGGCGTCAGCAGCGCGACGACGCGCCGCGGGCTGCCGTTGGCGATGGCCCCGAGCTCCGAGGCGTCACCGGCGGGCTGATCGGAGCCGGCGACCGTGGGGAGGGCAATGACGGCGCGCGCGCGGCTGCGCCGTTCGTCGAGCGTCCGGAGCAGCTGCGGGAGCGCGTGCAGGCCGACGTGCAGCACGGCATCCGCCTGCTCCAGTGCCGCGAAATCGGGCACGGCCGTTGGTCCCCAGACTACCTGCGTCGGACCGACACGGACGTCTTCGCTGGTTGGGAAGACGTGCACCAGGTGGCCGCCAGTGCTGAGGAAGGCGGCCAGCTGCGTCAGCACGAATCCGGCGCGGCCGGTCAAGACGAGCCGCAGGCGGCGGCCCTGGCCCATCGCCTTGTGCCGTGCGAGATCGGTGGCGATCCGGCGGTGTCTGAACGCGAACAGCCGCTCCATCATGGGGCCCAGGAACATCGTGCCCAGGCGGCCGAGGGGACCAAGCGGCAAGGCGTAGTCGACGCGATCGACGAGCATCGCGCGGCCATCGCCGGTTGGCTCCACCTTGTGCGTGTGTTCCCACTTCTTGAACGGACCGGACACCTGGACGTCCTGGAACTGCACGCCGTCCACGAACCCGCGATGCAGCGCCTCCCAGCGAAGCGACAGCGGCCCGTGCCTGAGCACCAGCGTGACGCGGGCGCCGTCGGAAATACCGCCATGCCGCGCGAGGACGCGGAGGTGCTGCCACGGCGGCGACAGGCGCTCGAAGGCGCCGGGCCGCGTGTGCCACCGGAACAGGGTGGCCGGGTCGATGTCGATGACGGATCGCTTTTCGTAGATCGGCACGGTGTCAGTCGTGTCGGGGTTATGTCGGGGACTGTCCCCCTTACGGATCGCCGGAAACGGTCCCCGATCGCGGGGGAGAATCCCCCGAACCTATCGAGATCATAAACCCGGGGACCCGCCGTAACCTCTGGGACCAGTACGCTATCCTAAGAGACGGCTGCCGTTGAGTGGCGGTCCAAAGGAGTCCAGACAGAGATGTATCCGGAATTTTTCGTGGCCCCCATGCGTGAAGAGCTGACCAACCTCGGCTTCGAGGAACTGCGCACCAGCGAGGCGGTGGACGAGGCGGTCGCCCGCAAGGGGACGGTGATGGTAGTCGTGAACTCCGTCTGTGGCTGCGCGGCTGGCAAGGCGCGGCCGGGTGTGGCGATGGCGCTGCAGCACGATGTCAAGCCGGACCACGTGACGACGGTCTTTGCCGGCGCCGACATCGAGGCCACCGATCGCGCGCGCGGCTACTTCACGGGCTACCCGCCTTCATCTCCCTCGGTGGCGCTGCTGCGCGACGGCCAGCTCGTCTACATGATGGAGCGGCGGCAGATCGAAGGCCAGTCGGCCGACATGATCGCGCGTCAGCTGATGGCAGCGTTCGATCAGTACTGCGCGCCCGCAGCAGACCGCGCATAACAGTCCTGGCGGAGGCGACGATGACCTCGAACGACGCCTCCGTCGTCGACCGCTTCGAGCGGCCGCTGCGCAGCCTCCGGCTGTCGGTGACCGACCGCTGCAATCTCCGCTGCCAGTACTGCATGCCGGAGGCCGAGTACACCTGGCTTCCGAAGGACGACATCCTGCACTTCGAGGAGATCGTCCGCCTCGTTCGCATCTTCGTCACGCTAGGCGTCCATCGCGTGCGGCTGACCGGCGGGGAGCCGCTGCTGCGCCGCGATCTCGCCACGCTGGTGCGCTTGCTTGCCGCCGTACCCGGCATCGACGATCTCGCCCTCACGACCAACGGCGTCCTGCTCGCGGATCACGTGCACGACTTGCGTGACGCCGGCCTTGGCCGGCTCACCGTGAGCCTCGACACGCTCGATCGTCAGACGTTCGTCTCGCTGACGCGGTCGGACGAGCTCGACCGCGTGCGCGCGGGACTTGAAGCCGGCGCGCGTGTGTTCCCCGGGCTGAAAATCGATGCCGTCGTCCTGCGCGGAGTGAACGACCACGAACTGCCCGCCCTGATGGACGAGGCGGCACGACTCGGTGCGGAACTTCGGTTCATCGAATACATGGACGTCGGCGGCGCGACGGGCTGGACGGCCGAGCAGATCGTCTCGCGAGTGGAGATGCTGGAGCGGCTTACGGTCCGGTATGGCGCCGTGGAGGCGCTGCCCGCAACTTCGTGGGCGCCCGCCGATCGGTTCCGGCTGCCAGACGGCCAGGTGGTCGGCCTCATCTCCTCGACGACGGCGCCGTTTTGCGCGACGTGCGATCGGAGCCGGCTGACGGCGGATGGTCTCTGGTATCTGTGTCTCTACGCGACCGGCGGCACCGACCTGCGCCGGCTGCTGCGAGGCGGCGCGACCGATGAAGCGATCGCTGATGCGATCCGCCTCGTCTGGGAAGGCAGAACGGATCGCGGCGCCGAGGATCGTCTCGCGGCGCGAAACAGGTCGGCGTTCGTTCCCGTCAGCTGGTTGAAGCGAGACCCCCACCTCGAAATGCACACCCGCGGCGGATAGGTCGACGCGGGAGCCCCTGCTTGACAGCGAAGCCATTATTCCTACAATGTAGGTAATAGATGGCCGACACGCTTGGCGCGTTCGAGCAGGCAGTCCTGCTCGCTATCATCCGGCTTGGCGAGGATGCGTACGGCCGGGCGATCCTGAATGACGTCGCGACGAGGCTCGGCCGCGACGTAGCAGCCGGCGCCGTTCATGCCACGCTCGAACGCCTGGCCGCGAAGAAGCTGGTCGCGTCGCGCCTGGGACCGGGAACACCGGTTCGAGGGGGCCGTGCACGGCGGTTCTATCGGCTCGAGCCTCGAGGACTGCGCGCCCTGAACGACGCGCGAGAGGCTGTCGACACGTTGTGGCGCGGCCTCAGGTGGCCGCTGAAAGGATCCGCATGAACACCGCGACGCCGCCACCGTGGGCCGAGTCGCTGCTTCGAGCAGTCCTTGCTCCGTCGGAGTTCGAGACCCTCGCCGGCGACTTGCTCGAAGAGTATCGCGAGAGCCGACATGCGTTGCTCGGAGCACGACGGGCGGATGGCTGGTACGTGCGACAGGTCTTCGGATTTGTCGTCCGGACATCGATGACGTGGGGAGTGCTCCTCGGTGTGGCGATGGTCGCGCGCGATGCGCTGGACTGGTTTCTGCCGCCCCCGGACTTCCACACGCGCGCCGCCGCGTCGACCTATTTCGCGATGAGCGTGCTGCTGATGGCAGGATTTCGCGCGTCCTGGCGATCGGGGTCGTGGCCTGCCGGCGGCATTGCCGGTGTCGTGACGGCTGGAATTGCGGCGTTCATCAGCCTCATCGGCGCTGCTGGACTGCTTGCCGTTTGGCACGATCCTCGGACGCTGGCTGCGATTGCCGCCAGCGGAGGACTGAGCGAAGCGTTCACGCTACCGCTGTTCGCGTTCGTGCCGGGAATGCTGCTGGGGACGGTTGGGGGGAGCCTTGCTGCAGCGGGCAGGTCCCTGCACCCAGTCTGACAGGCGCTAGATCACCCGCAGCCTTCGGCCAGGCAGGAAGGGCCGATCGGCGATCTGACCGTCAAAGCGAGCGTCCCACCGACCTGGCACCTTCGTTCCGCAGGACGGACAGACACCATCAGGAGTGAGTGTGTAACTCCGCACGTGATAGCCCAGGCGTGAGACGACGGTCTCGCCGCAGCCCGGGCAGTGGGTGTCCTCGAGATCGCCGACCTGGCCTGGCCGATTGCCCGCGTAGACGAACCGCAGCCCGTTGCGACGGCCGATGTCGGCGGCGCGCAGCAAGTCATGGTCCCGCGTGTCGCGGTGATCGAGCATCTTGTAGTCCTGATGAAACGCCGTGACGTGCCAGGGAATGTCCGGTGAAACGGAGGCGACAAACGAGGTCAGACGATCGATCTCGTCGGGACCGTCGTTGAAGCCCGGCACGAGCAGTGTCACGATCTCGAGCCAGACATCGAGCGCGTGCAGCCGGCGAATCGTGTCGAGGATCGGCGCAAGGCGGCCGCCGAGCTCGCGGTACCGGCGATCGTCGAACGACTTCAGGTCGACCTTGTAGTAGTCGATGTGCGGCCGGATGTACTCGAGCACCTCGGGCGTCGCGTTGCCGTTCGAGACGAACGCCGTCCTCAGCCCTGCTGCGCGCGCCTCGCGGAAGATGGCCATCGCCCACTCGGCGGTGATCAGCGGCTCGTTGTAGGTCGAGACCAGCACCCGCGCGCCCTGGCGCAGGGCGTCGGAGACGAGCGCATCAGGAGAGGTCTGCTGCGGCGCCACGACCGCGCGAGGGTCGCGCAGCGCCTGCGACGTCACCCAGTTCTGGCAGTAGCCGCAGTGCAGATCGCAGCCGAGCATCCCGAAGCTGTAGGCCAGCGCGCCGGGCGAGGCGTGGAAGAAGGGCTTTTTCTCGATGGGATCGCACTGGACGCCACCGACGTAGCCCCAGGGCACGAAGAGCGTGCCGCCGCGGTTGAAGCGGACCTTGCAGACGCCGGCCGCGCCGTCGGGAAGGGGACACGCGTGGCCGCAGGCGACACAGCGAATGCGAGTCGCGTCGAGCGGCCGCACCAGCTCGCCGGGCCGGACGGACGACTGAAGCACGTCCTTGAGGGCCACAGGACGATTGTACGACTCCGGGCTGACGATTGAACAAGGACGAAGGACGAAGGACGAAGGACGAGGGCCGTATAATCCGGCTGTGGCCTGGTGGATCTGGATTCTCGTCGGCGTGGCGCTGGCTGGAGCGGAGTTCTTCGTCGGCGGGCTCTACCTGATATTCGTCGGCATTGGCGCCATTTTCGTGGGCCTTGCCAGCCTGGCCAACCTGACGGACCCGCCGTGGATGCAGTGGCCGACGTTCGTGGTGGCCAGCGTGATTCTGGTGCTCTACCTTCGCAAGAAGGTCCTGCGAATCATGCAGGATGAGGACGCCCAGGAGCGGAGCGCGCCGTAGGCGCCAGGGCTCGCAGATTTCCAGAAGTCGGACGTGCTGGTGTAGACTGATTGGACGTCGGGGCGTGGCTCAGCCTGGTAGAGCACTCGGTTCGGGACCGAGGGGTCGAAGGTTCAAATCCTTTCGCCCCGACCACTTCCATCATTCGTAGGGCCGAACTTCAGTTCGGCCTTTCTGTTTTTTCGCCTTTCTCATCGACAACCGCCACGACGCCGCAACGGGGTCGCGCAGCGCAGCGCGCCTCGATCGATTCGCGACAGCCGCGCCTCACGGCATGACGTCACTCCTTTTGACAGTCGAAGGGAACCGGGCGTACGCTTCTTTCGTCTATCGAAAGGAGAAGCGTGGCTGATCGCGGAGACGTCCTCCAAGGCACCCTCGACATGCTCGTGCTGAAGGCCCTGCAACTCGAGCCGATGCACGGATGGGGCATCACCGAGCGGATCGAGCAGTGGTCCGAGAGCGTCCTGCAGCTCGGGCAGGGCACGCTGTATCCAGCCCTTTACCGTCTCGAGCGCCAGGGCCTGATTCGATCCGAGTGGAAGGTCACCGAGAACAACCGGCGCGCTCGCTACTACGCGCTGACCCGGGAAGGCCGCCGGCACTTCAGCGATGAGCTGGCACAGTGGCAGCGGATGTCACGCGCGGTGAACCTGGTCCTCGGAGCGACCCTGCAGAGATGAACGCCATGAACCGACGCGTAGTGGACGCCTGGCGATGGATGCGATCGATGCTCCGGCGTCGCGCGCTCGAGCGCGGATTCGACGAGGAGATGCAGTTCCACCTCGATCAGCAGACCCAGAAGAATGTGCGCGCAGGGATGAGTCCCGGGGAAGCCCGCCGTGAGGCGATGCTTCGATTCGGCGCGGTCGCGCGCGCTCAGGAAGAGACGCTCGACGAAATCAGGCCGGCGCTGCTCGACGATTCGATTCGCGACATCCGGTACGGCGCCCGCATGCTGCGCCGCGCACCAGGGTTCACGGCTGCGGCCCTCGCGACGCTGGCCATCGGCATCGGCGCGACGGCCGCGATTTTCAGTGTCGTGCGCACGGTGATGCTGGAGCCGCTGCCGTATCGGGAACCAGGCCGGGTGGTGGGCATCTGGGAAACCACCCAGGATGGCATGACCCGCAACGTGATCGCCCCGGCCAACTTCGTCGCGTGGCGCGAGCGAAGCAAGACGCTCGAGCAGCTCGGAATGGTCGGACCGGATGGACTATCGGCCATCGTCAATGGCGAACCGACGAGCCTCAAAGGTCTCGCGGCTTCGTACACCATTTTTACGGCTCTGGGCGTCCAGCCCGCTCTCGGCAGGGCCTACACGTACGACGAAGACCTCGGTGGCAAGGGCGGAGTCATCGTGCTCAGTCACGAGTACTGGCAGGCTCGCATGGGCGGGCGGCGGGACGTGCTCGGCATGGTTCTGAGCACCAACGATGGTCCACGCACGATCATCGGCGTCATGCCGGCCGGGTTCACGGTCGCGGGCCGGAAGGCCGACTATCTCGTTCCCTACGCGGAGACCCTCGAAGAGTTACGGGCCTACAGGGGGCGCGGCAGCTCGTCGGCTTTCGCACGGTTGCGAGACGGCGTGTCGTTCGACCAGGCAGCCACCGAGATGCGTGGCATCTTCGCTCAATTGGTCCGGGACGTTCCCCAGCGGAACGCGCGTCGTGCCGTCCTGCTGCTCCCGATCCAGGAACAGATGGTGGGCGACCTTCGGCCGGCCTCGCTGGCGCTGATGGGAGCCGTTGCGCTCGTCCTGCTCGTCGCGTGCGTCAACGTCGCGAGCCTCCTGCTGGCACGAAGCGCCGCCCGCGAACGCGAGTTCGGGATGCGCACGGCGTTCGGGGCACGACGCGCGAGGCTGGTCCGTCAGCTGTTGACCGAGAGCCTCGTGCTCGCCGTCGCAGGCGGGCTGGCCGCGCTCGTGGTTGCCATGCTGTGTCATCGGGGACTGCTGGCGCTCGTCGGAGACCGCATTCCGGTTCCGCGGCTCGACCAGCTGAAGCTCGATCTTCCGGTCGCCGCCGTCACGATGGCGGTCGCGCTCCTGAGCGGGCTCCTCTTCGGCGTCGTGCCGGCCTTTGTGACCACCAAGCACGCCAGTGAGACGCTCAGGGACAGCGGGCGTCACGGCGGAGGCCGCAGGCTTCACACCGTGCTCAGGACGCTCGTCGTGGCGGAGGTCGCACTCTCACTGGTGCTGCTCGCGGGAGCCGGCCTCCTCCTGCGCAGCTTCATCACGTTGCAGCATGTCGATCCAGGCTTTCGCGCAGAAGGCGTCCTGACCGCTGCCGTGGATCTCCCGAGCGCGGGATACGACCTCTCGCACGCAGAGGATGCATTGCACGCCCTCGTCGCGCGGATTGCGGCACTGCCGGGTGTGGCGAGCGCTGCAGGAGCGTCGTGCCAGCCTGTGCCGTATGCCTGCATCGGCACCAGCTTCTGGCGCGTCGATCGCGCGAAACCGGAGGAGGGGCGGCTGCCCTCGGGGCAGGTACGGCCCGTCACGCCCGGGTTCTTCAGGACGATGGGGATCAAGCAGATCGCGGGTCGCGACTTCTCTGATGCCGACGCCGCGAGCTCGGCGCCGGTCGCGATCGTCAGCGAGGAGGTCGTGAAACGGCAGTTCGCTGGCGAAGATCCGCTGGGCCGGCGGATGCGGGTCAGCTTCGAACACGTCAGCGGCAGAGACGATGTGGAATGGACGATAGTCGGTGTGGTCGGCAACGTCAGATCGAATCTGGACGGGCCCGTCCGCGAGACGATTTTCGTGCCGCGGACGCAGCGTCCCGGTTTCGGCATGACGTATTTCGTCCGAACTACCCAGGATCCTTCCGTGCTGGCGAAGAGTGTCACCGACGTCGTCCACCGTGTCGAGCCGCACGCGCCGGTGGAAGTTCGCACGCTCGACACGGTCGTTGGAAACACCATCGCGCGTCCGCGCGCCCTGTCGATTCTGATCGCGGTGTTTGCAATCGTGGGCCTCGCGCTTGCCGCGGTTGGCGTCTACGGTGTCATGGCCTATTCGGTGCGCGAGCGGACGCAGGAGATTGGCCTCCGCATGGCGCTGGGCGCGAGCGAGCAGTCAGTGGCGCGCCTGATTGTCGGACAGGCCCTTCGACTGGTGCTCCTTGGCGTTGCCATAGGGCTCGCGTCCGCCATGATCGTGACCCGTTCGCTGGGGAGCCTCCTGTTCGGTGTTGAGCCGCTCGACCCGTGGACGTTTGCGGCAACCGCACTCATGCTGCTGGCGATTGCCACACTCGCCGCCTACGTGCCCGCGCGGCGCGGGATGCGCCTGGCGCCCATCGATGCGCTTCGAGTGAACTAGTGCCCCCTGAGGCGGCTGACGTCAGCCCTCGTGCTCCACGACCTCGTGCCGGCTGACCGCGTCGCCGTCGTCGACCCGCAGGCCGCGGAAAATGGCGGTGGACACGACTGTCATCCCCCCGAGCACCACGAGCGCCTTGTGGATGCCGTGAATCATGTCCTGCTGGCTCGCGTGGAACCGGTCCGGAATGAAGACGCCCGTCACCAGTGAGGCCGCCGCCACGCCGAAGCTCATCGACATCTGCTGCATGGTGCTCGCGATGGTGCTGGCGCTGCTGGTTTCGGCGTCGGCGACATCCGCATAGGCCAGGGTGTTCATGCTGGTGTACTGCAGCGACGAGAAGAAGCCGTAGACGAAGACCTGGAGCACGATTAGCGCCACGGGCGTCGTGGGGCCGATTGTTGCGAACACCGAGATCAGGGCACCGAGCGCGACGGTGTTCGACAGCAGCACGGCGCGATACCCGAACTGCCGCAGGATCGCCGGCATCGTCAGCTTCAGGCTCATGGCCGCGATGGCCTGCGGCATCATCAGGAGCCCGGACTGGATCGGCGTGTAGCCGAGCCCCACCTGATAGAGGAGCGGAAACAGGAACGGCACGCCGCCGATGCCGAGGCGCGTGAAGTAGCTTCCGCTGACGGCGATGCGAAACGTACGGATCTTGAACAGCGCGAGCCGCAGCAACGGCCACTCGATGCGTGTCGAGCGCACGCCATAGGCGGCAAGGCAGGCCGTAGAGACCGCGAGCAGGCCGAGCATCGCACGGCTGCTCAGCGTGTGCTCGCCGAAGACCTCGAGCACATACGAGAGCAGCGCTACGCCGGCGCCGAACAGTACCAGCCCGGGTGCATCGAGCGGAGGCGAGAACCTCTGACGGTAGTCAGGCAGGTGGCGGTAGACGAGGTAAAAGCCAGCCAGGCCGATCGGCACGTTCAGGAAGAAGATGACGCGCCAGTGGAAGTAGCCGACGATGAAGCCGCCGGCCAGCGGCCCCAGCATCGGTCCGATCAGCCCGGGGATGGCGACGAAGCTCATCGCCCGAATCAGCTCGGACTTCGCGAACGTGCGGACCATCGTCAGCCGCCCGACCGGCAGCATCATGGCTCCGCCACAACCCTGAAGAATGCGGCACGCCACGAGCAGGTGGATGTTGCTCACGAGACCGCAGAGCAGGGATCCCAGAGTGAAAATGCCGATGGCGGATGCGAACACGCGGCGGGTGCCGAATCGGTCGGCCATCCAGCCGCTGATCGGAATGAAGACGGCCAGGCTCAACGTGTAGCTCGAGAGCACCGCCTTCATGCTGAGCGGAGCGACGCCCAGCGCGGCGGCAATCGTGGGCACGGCCGTGTTGAGGATGGTGGTGTCGAGCGACTCCATGAAGAACGCCACGGCGACGAGCCATGGCAGGAGTCGCTTTATAGAAGAAGTCAGCACACGCCCTAGGATAAGGGCGCGAGCCTCGCGAGCGTAGCGAGCGCCTGCGAGGCCCCGCCGAGCGCCTATCGGGGTCTGTACTCGAAGCTCACCCGGGTCGTTTCGTCGAGCACCAGCGGGCGCACGAACTTGTACGCCGCCCCCGCGCGCGGCACGTCCACGCGGACGGGCAGCACGCCGGCGATCCGCCGCTGCAGGTTGAGCACGTTCGATGATGGCGCCTGCGCGAACTCGTCCCGTGCCTTCGATTCGGGCGCCGGCGGTGGCGTCAGTGCGCCTCCGATCCGCACTGCAGGTGGTGCGGCAGCCGCCGTGGGTGCCGCCGTCGCCGTGACCTCTACGGTCTCGCCTACGCCGGCGGCGGGCAACTGGAAGTCCACGCGCCGCGCGTTAGTCGCATCGAAGCTCAGAGTCGCGCGGCCGGTCTGAAACCCCGGCAGGGAGCTCTCGACGGTGACAGAACCCTGCGGGACGTTCGACAGAAGGAACCAGCCGCTCGCATCGGTCACCACTTCGCTGACGACCACGTCCCCGCGCTTGGCGCGGACCGTGACGCCTGGAAGCTGCGCCGCCGACGAGTCCGTGACGACGCCGAACACTTGCCCGGACTGGGCGAGATAGTAGCCGCCGCCGGTCCCGCCCCCGACGCCCGCGCCGAGACCGGAGCCGCGAGCAGTATTGACGGCTTCGCCTGGTGCCACGAGCCCGCCGACGACACCGCCCACGACCCCTTCTGGCGCCGCCTCAGCGGGCGGCATCGGCATCGCGTTGCCGTCGAACCGCCGCAGCCGGTACTTGTCCGGCACGAACATCTCCCACTCGACCAGCGTCACCGGCACGTCCATCTTCGGCAGCTCGAACTCGGCGCGGCCCTTCTTCGCAAACGCCTGCGCGTCCTGCACGTAGACGAAGGACACGCGGTAGGCACCATTCGGCCGGAAGCCCGGCCGCAGCAATGGAATGCGCGCACCATCGGTACCCTGCGCGGGCTTGGAGGCTTCCCCCTCGACCTCCGCGGACACGATCGAGGCCCCACGCGGCAGCTCGACGCGCAGGAATGGCTGCGCTCGATTCCTCATCGTCAGGGCGATCTCCGTGAGCGTTCGGCCCTCGACGGTGACCAGGGTGGTCACCGTGGCCCGCTCGGCGACCGCCGCAACAACGTCCGCGTCAGGGAACCGGGTCACGTTCAGCGACAGCACCGCGGGCTCCGTGCCGCGACGGTGATAGCGAAGCGCGGTGAGCAGCGGCGCGCGCGACAGCGAGCGCAGGTTGGCGCTGGCCTCGCGGATGTCCATCCGCCGCAGCGTGTCGTTCTCCTTCGCTGTCAGTTCCACGGTGCCCGTGGCCTCGACGGCCACTTCGCCTGTTTCGCGATCGACGTTGGCGACCGAGAGCAAGGGTGTTTCGATGGCTGACGCATCGCCAATCGGTCGTTCGAGGCTCAGCAGGAACTGATGGCGCCGGTCCGCCGGCCGCTGCACCACGAGGACGATCGCCCCGGGACGCTCCTCGGTGCTGACGAGTGCACTGCCGGACGCGCCCGTGGCGGTGAAGCCGGGCGGCAGCTTGACCTCGAAGCGTTCGGGCTCTCCTCGAAGCACGGTGACCTCGACAAGCGCGGTCATGCGCATCTCGACCTCGCCCACGCTCACCATCGTCTTGACCTCCGCCATCGTCCGCGCTTCCTGCGGTGCCGAGGGCGCGGTTACCTCGCGCGACGACCAGGAAAGCGCAGCACGAGTGCCGGGCACGAGTGTCGCTTCGACGTGCGTGACGTCGCCAGCCGTCGTCGTGCGCGTGATGACTCCGGGCGCGATCCGGACGTCTGCCGGATGGCCGGGCAGGTCCAGCGACAGCGACGCGCTGCCAGCCATCGGCACGGGCAGGAGCATCGAGGCGCGGCCGGGCGAGGACGACAAGGCGGCGCCCCAGTCGAGCGCGATGGTGAACGGCCGCGGCCCTTCGACGAGCGCGACCGCCATCGGCCCTTCAGTGACCAGCGGAACCGACGTCGTGCCGATGTGAACATCGAGCAGTGTGGCATCCATGATCAGCGGAACGCGCGTCGGCCCGTTCTGGAACACCTCGCCTTCCAGCGTGAACGTGCCCGTGGCGCGATCGCCAGCAATGCGCACGTGAAGGTCGGCGCGCGCCAGCACTGCCGGGATGGGCGGCGGCTCCGGGCGCTTGACCGGGTGTTCGGCGCGCTGGAGCAGCCGATCGTATTGCTCCAGCGTCAGCGTGACGGTACCAGGACCGCCCTGCAGCGGCGGCGCGACCGCCCGTTGCGCCTGCGCGCGTGCCGGCAGCGTGCCGCTGAGGATGCAGGCCAGACCCACGACGATGAACGGAGGCTTCATGGCGGTCTCCTTCCAGGCTAGTTGCCGCGCTCGCGCTGGTACTCCAGCGACAGCCGTGGGGCGCGGGCTTCCGGCGTCAGCTCGGACGCGAGGAACAGCACGGCGCCAAAATCGGGGAAGGGCACCTGCACCGGCAGGATGCCGGCCACGGCACGGCCGCCCGCGGACTGCTGGTATTGCTTGACCAGCGCTTTCATGGCCGCCCCAGCCTCGTCCTTGTCGGAGAGCGACTTCGATTCCATCTCGTCGACTGCCGGGGCAGTCTCGTTCAGCGTCGGTGAGAAGGGATCCGAATACGGCTCCGCGCGAAACGCGCTCGTCGTCGACGAAGCAACGCGAAACCGCGGCGAGTAGTGAAGCTCGACGCCCGTCCGGGAGACCGGCAGATCCAGTGCGGGCAGCGTGACGTCCTCCGTGCCTTTCTCCGCCCACACCACCGAGGGCATGACGTACACCATCTCGACGACGAAGGGGGGCAGATCCTCGCGCGATCGCGCCTTCTCGAGCGGGATCAGCAGCGCGCCCTCGCTCGATCTGCCTGGACGCACCGGGCGGCCGGCTACGGATGCCTGCCAGAGCGCAGCGCCCTGCGGCAAAGCGACACTGAGCAGCCCCCGATGATTGTTGCGGACGGCGTATCGCGCCTTGATCATGGACTTGCCGTCCTCGGCGATCAGCACCTGGTAGCGAGCTTCGTCCACGTTGGCGACCTGCATGGCCTGCGTGGCGTAGCGCGAGACGCGTACCGCCAGCGATCGCGGGTCATGCCCGGCGACCGCCTTGTAGCGGAAAGCGACCAGCGACGGCGACTCGTGGCCGCGCACGAGGCTGCCCAGGTCCGATGCGTCCGCCGGATCGAGGGCGAGTGGCTGACGCTCGACGATTTCGCCGGCGCCCAGCACTTCGACTGCCACGCCGCCTGTCTCACGCTCGGCCTGCGGAATGCGCACGAGCGGAACGGGGATGACCCCGTCGTGCGGTCCACGAACGTCGCCGCTCACGGTGAAGCTCGTGGCGGCGCCGACCGGTTCGAGGAACGTGACGTGCAGGCCGCCGCCGCTCGCCGTATCCCAGTCGGCGACCAGCGGTCCCGACACCTGATTGATCGCGACGCCCTGCGGGACGTCGAGCGTGATCGATCGCGCCAACCCCTGCTGGATCTCGATCTGCACGGTGGCGGTGAGCTGCGTCGAGTCGTCGCCGAGGCCGACGAGCGACACGACGCTGCCACGCAGGCGCAGGGGCTGGCTTGCCCGCTGATCGTCCACACGACGGCGCCAGAGGAACGTGAGCGGCTCGTTCGCGCGACCGTACGCGGTCCAGCGCGACGTCCCGGCGTTCTGGTTCTGGCCGGACACGAACCCGTTGGCCACCGTCATCTCCACGCCGTCGCGTGGAATCTGCAGTGATGCCTCCACCAGCGCGGCGGGCGCGGGCGGGACGACTACAGACTCCGCGGCGCCCGCGGGTGTCAGGGGCAGCACGATCTGAAGCGTGAGTTGCGAGCGCCCGCGTTTCGACAGCAGGACGTGCGGAGACGGCTGATCGATCAGCGAGACGGGCCGGCCGTCGAGCCGTGCGTCGCGCACAAGCAGGCCGGCCGGGATCAGCACCTCGACCCAGCCGTCCTTGAGGACGTCGATATCGGCCGTCGCCGTGCCGGTGACCGAGTTGCCGGCGAGGGTCAGGTCGTACGCCAGCCTCGTGAGCGCGGCGTCGACCGGCGGCGGCGCAGGGACCGGGTCGTCGGGATACGCCTTCGCGCGCAGCGCGCGATAGTCCGCCACCGGAATCACCACCCATCCGTCGCTGCGGGCCGGCTCCTGCGCATGCAGCCGGACCGGGGCACACGACAGGGCGAGACACACTCCGAGCAACACGACACTTGCTGGTCGCATGAGAAACCTCACTTGATGGTTGAACGTTCGGACCGGGCTTCCTTGCAAAAGCCCGTCCCGATGCACACGTCCTCAACTGCCGCGCCAATCACGGCCGGGACCGGCAGCCCTTCAATCGGGCGGACGTGACGCTACGGGCGGATGGATGACGTGTTCTTGGGGGTTAGACACTGCGGAGCGCGGACTGGCCGGATGACAGATTTGTCATCGCACGATCGCGAACACGCGAGCCGGCGCTCCGCTACCGCCCTTGACGTTGACCGGCGCGACGACGACGGTGAACCCAGTCGGGGGCAGGTCGGTCAGGTGCGCCGCGTTCTCGATGTTGTAAACCTTGTGTGGCAGTGTGATGTGATGCGCCTCGTAGGCGCTCGATGGGCCGTAGTCGATGCTGGGAGTGTCGATGCCGATCGCGGCCACGTCGCGGTCCGCCGTGAGGAGGGTTGCGGCCTCGGCCGACACGCCGGGGAAGTGCATCGCGCCGTCGTGCTCGTTGCGGTAGCGCGCCTGGTCACCCCATCGCGCGTCCCATCCCGTGGCAATGAGGACGATCGTGCCAGGCTGGATGGCGCCGTTGCGCCGTTCGAAAAGGACGATGTCCTCCCTGGTGACGCGATAGTCCTCGTTCTTCGCGCACTTCGCGCGGAGATCGAGCATGACACCGGGTCGAACGAGGCGGATGACCGGAATTTGATCGACCGTCCAGCCGTCGGGTACGAAGTGGGCAGGCGCGTCGACATGCGTGCCGAAATGCTCGTCGGTCGAGAACGTTCCGACGAGGATGTCGCCTTGCCGCTCGGTCGTGTGTGAGAAGACGGGCTTGCCGCTCCAGGTCGGGTCGGCGTCCGACAACGGATGCCCCAGATCGACGATGCGGGGTGGCGGCGGTGACAGGTCCTTCGCGTGCTGCGCGACGACGACTGCCGACAGCGTCAGCGCGAAAATCGGAAGCACAATGCGGCGCATGGAACCCCCGGGAGACATCTCGGTCGCGACCACCGAAGTATAGCCGTCAGCCATGTATCATCGTCTCGAAGTCATGTCTGTGACCGACAGTCGCGCGCACGGTGAGGAGGCGCTTCACCGTGGCGCCTGGCAGGAGGCGTCCGAGGCGTTCGAGTCCAGCCTTCGTGACGGCGAGTCGCCCGAGGCGCTCGAGGGCCTCGGCCTCGCCGCATGGTGGCTCGATCACGCCGACGCGGTATTCGACGCGCGTGAGCGGGCATATCGCCTGTTCCTCGACCGCGGCGACCCACGCGGGGCGGCGCGCGTCGCCGTGTGGCTGGCCTGGGACTACTGGGCCTTCCGCGGCGAGAACGCTGTCGCCAGCGGCTGGCTGCAGCGCGCCAGGCGACTTCTCGAGAAAGAGCCTGCGTGCGCGGAGCGCGCGTGGCTCGAGCTTCGCGAAGCCGCGCTGGCGCTGTTCGAGGACGGCGATTCCGACCGCGCCCATCGACAGGCCGCCGAGGGCATCGCCCTCGCACAGGCGGTGCACAACGTCGATCTCGAGATGCTCGGGCGCGCCGTGCAGGGGCTGGCGCTCGTCAGCTCGGGGGCCATCGCGGAAGGGATGCGCGCTCTCGACGAGGTCAACGCGGCTGTCGTCGCCGGCGAATTGCACGATCTGGTGGTGATCGGCCTGTCGTGCTGTTATTTGATCGCCGCATGCGAGAGGGTGCGCGACTACGATCGCGCGCTGCAGTGGTGCGCACGACTGAAGGTGTTCTGTGAGCGGTGGGGACTGCGGCCCCTGTTTGCCGTCTGCCGCACGCAGTACGCGTCCATTTGCATGTGGCGCGGCACGTGGCTCGAAGCGGAAGCGGAGCTCACCGCCGCTACCAGCGAGCTGGCCGCGAGCAGGCCCGCGATGACGGCTGATGGCCTGGTACGGCTGGCGGAACTGCGACGCCGGCAGGGCCGCCTCGTCGAGGCGGCCGAGATGTTCGATCAGGCGGGATCGCACAGCCTCGCCCTGCTCGGCCGCGCCCAATTGGCCTTCGATCGAGACGACGCGGCAGGCGCCGCGGAGCTGGCGGCGCGTTACATGCGCCGCGTGCCGGCACAGAACCGGACTGCGCGCGCCGAAGGGCTCGAGATGCTGGTCCGCGCGCTGGTCGCCGCGGGCGACCTGGCGGCCGCGCGTACGGCGCTTGCCGAGCTCTCCGCGATCGCGTCGCTGCTGGCCATTGCGCCGCTTCGCGCCTCGGCGAGCGTCGCTGCCGGCTCTCTCGCCTTTGGGGAAGGGCAGATCGAGCAGGCGCAGCGTCACTTCGAGGACGCCGTCGACCTGTTTCTTCAATGCGGTGCGCCGTTCGAGCTGGCCCGCGCGCGCATCGATCTCGCGCGCACGCTGGCGGCGCGCCAGCGTGTCGAAGCGGCGTCAGACGAAGCCGAGCGCGCCGTCGAGCTGTTGAGGGAGTTGCACGCGGAATTCGAAATGGCACGGGCGCGGTCGCTCGTGGCGTCGCTTGCGCTGCCGGCCGGGACCGGTGCTTCCGGCGAAGCACGTCCGACGCGGAGGAATGCCGGGCTGACGAACCGCGAGCTGGAGGTCCTGCGGCTCGTCGCCGCCGGCGACAGCAACCAGGAGATTGGTGAGAAGCTCTCCGTCAGCGAGCACACCGTTCACCGGCATATCGCGAACATCTTCAACAAGCTCAGCGTGTCGTCGCGCGCCGCGGCCGTCGCGCAGGCCGCGCGTCGTGGATTGCTCGGCTGATTCCTCTCCGCCGCGGAGACGCAAGAGAAGTGTTGCCACGGAGGCGGGGAGAGCGCGGAGCAATTTGTGGGGTTGCCGAGGAGTCTTTTACTGACCTCTACCGGATCAGCGCGACGCGTGTGACATCCCTCGCAACCCTCCGTGTTCTCCGCGTCTCCGTGGCGGGTTCTCCCCGTCTCCGCCGCAAATCTCTCCCCGCGGCTCGTGCCGGCGCTACCGCGTGCCGCGGTATTGGCCGCCGTCGACGACGAGGCACGCCCCGGTGACCCAGCTGGCGCGATCGGAGCAGAGGTAGACGACGGCGTCGGCGACTTCCTGCGGATGGCCCATGCGTCCAGATGGGATGTTGTCGACCACGGCCTGGAATCGCTCGGGATCTCGTTGTCTCACCTGATCCCACAGCCCGTCCGGCAGAAAGATCGATCCCGGACAGACGACGTTGACGCGGATGCGGCTGGGCGCCAGCTCAATCGCGAGCGACTTCGAGTGGCTGATGACGGCGGCTTTCGCCGCCGAGTACGCGAAATTGGGATTGGCGTAGAGCCCGGCGATCGATGAGATGTGAACGATGGCGCCGCCGCCGGCCTCGGTCATCCAGGGCACGACCTTCCAGCATGCGCGGACGGCGGCCATCAGGTCGACGTCGATGCTCACACGCCAGGCCTCCGGCTGATCGTTGAAGCCGTAGCCGGTGGCGTTGTTGACGAGGATGTCGATGCCGCCCAGCGCAGCGCGGGCGGCGTCGAGGAACGCCTCGATCGCGCCAGGCTGACCGACGTCGCACACGTCGGCGAACACGGGCACTCCGTCAGTGCGGAGCGCGGCTTCGGTCTTCCTGAGGTCGGCCTCCCCGCGCGCGCAGATGGCCACGGCGGCGCCCTCGGCGGCCAGGCCAAGGGCAATCTCCCGTCCGATACCCTTGCTGGCCGCCGTGACCACGGCGCGCTTGCCGGAGAGATGCAGATCCATCGCCTGTCCAGCCTAGTTCATCGCGTCTATTTCGTGCCGTGACGTGGGTCGTCGGCCGGGTTCACGTACTTGAACTCCACCGGTCCCTGACCGTAGAGCACGATCGTCGCGCCTTCGGCCCCTGTGAACGCGAAGTGATTCATGTTGGCCGTGGCGAGGAAATACCCGCCCGACTTCAGCGTCTTGTTGCCTGGCGATGTCTTCACCAGCTTATCGCCCATGCCGAACGTCACAGCGCCTGATGTGATCACGACGTTCTCATCGGTCGGGTGCGAGTGCGCCGGAACAGCGTAGTGAGCGGGAAACTTCAGCCGAACCGTGTACGGCGCCGCGGCCCCCGGGTTGCCTGCGAGCACGGCGATCTGCGCCCCCGGCGGCAGCAGCGGCGGCGCCGGCCCCCACTGCGCCTCTTCCGGCGCGGCGATCACATGCGGGCCCTGCGCGCTTACCGACAGCGAGGCCCCGCCGAACAGAATGGCCGCGGCTGTCATCACCGAAGCGATCTTCGTCATTGTCGTCCGCCCTCCTGGACGCCAGACCGCGGCGTCATTGAGAACAGTCTAGCGAGCAGGAGCGGTTCCCCGCGTCCCACGCTCGGGTCATCAGGTGTTAGGGGATGACGTGGCCCGAACGGGCCATCCGCGCGTCGTCGGTCAGCGCTATCCATCGGGACACCGGGACGCCGCCCTGAGAATCTCAGTGTTCTCCCTCCGCGGCGTGAATTCTCCGCGGCGGAGCGTGTGAGCACCGGGGGCGTGTGCTCCCCGGCGCCTGGCCGCGGCAATCAAAGAGCTTCTCGGTGTTCTCCGCGTCTCCGTGGCGTGACTGCTCCGTGCCTCCGCGGCGGATTTCGCCGTGTCCGCGGCAGCCACGCGGTCAGCGGCCGAGCCCCAGGCGCCGGGCAAGCACTTCGGGCAGGCCTGCCAATCTGATCTTCCGCTGCGCCTCCTCCACGGCGTAGCGCACGCGATGGAGCTCGATTGTCCCGGCGGCGGTGTCGACGATTCCAGCGGCGGCGCGCGGATCGCCGTCACGTGGCTGGCCGACGGAGCCGACGTTCACCAGGTAGCGCGCATCGCCGTTGATCGGCAGGCGCACCTGATCGGTATCTCCGGGGCCGGCCGGCATCTCCAGGCGGTCCGGCAGGCGGCGGTACGCGATCGCGACGTGCGTGTGCCCAAACAGGCACACTGGCCGTGTCGACGTCTCGAAGGCACGCAGTGCGTCGAGCTCGTCGAAGATGTAGGCGTCTTCGTCGAAGGGCGACCCGTGGCAGATCTCGACCTTGTCGTCCACCGCGATGGGCCCTGCCGGCAGCTTCAGCAGGTAGTCGAGATTCTCCGGCGTCAGCATCTCGTAGGTCCACTGCACGGCGCTCCGCGCGACCAGGTTGAAGCTGTCGCCGTTCTCGAGGCCCGAGGCCACCTTGTCGTGGTTGCCGCGGATGATGCTGAGCGGCTCGAGCGACCGCACGCGATCGACGACGGCGTTGGGGTCCGCACCGTAGCCGACGAGATCGCCGAGGACGAGCGCGTGGTCGAAGCCCTGCGCGCGCATCGCGCCGAGCACCGCGTCGAGTGCTTCGAGGTTGCCGTGGATGTCGCTGATGACCAGGTAGCGCACGATCAGGCGTCCAGATAGTCCATGACTTGTTCGACCAGGGCGGGCACGGGACTCTGTTCCGCATCGAGCCGGTAGTGTGCCTGACGATAGCCGGCGCGGCGTGTCTCGTAGAGCTGCTCGAACCGGGCGCGGTCGGCCGCGAGGGGCCGCCGGCCGTCCGACGGCACGCGATCGACGAGCAGAGCGAGCGGCACGTCGATCCAGATCGAGAGCCCGTCCCGATTGATCAGCGCGCGGTTTTCGAGATCGGCGAACGTGCCGCCGCCCGTGGCGACGACCGTGTGGCGGAGCGGGAGCAGATCGAGCAACACCTGACGCTCGACGCTGCGGAAATACGGTTCGCCGTCGCGTGCGAAGACTTCGGCGATCGTGCGGTGCTCCCGAGCCTCGATGCGCTCGTCGACGTCTTCGGCGCGCCAGCCGAGCCGGGCGCCGAGCGCGCGCGCGAGCGTGGTCTTGCCGGCGCCCATGAAGCCGACGAGATACACCTTGTCAGTCCGCACGCGTCAGCGTGGCCAGCGTCTGGAAGAAGCCGGGGTAGGAGACGTCCACCGACTCGGCGCCACCGACGATGGTGACGCCGGTCGCCGAGAGGCCGGCGATCGCAAAGGCCATCGCCAGACGGTGATCGCCGACGGCGTCCGGGCGTCCGCCGGTGAGGCGGCGATCGCCGCGCACGTGGAAGCCGTCTGGGAATTCCTCGATCTCGCCCCCCATCGCACGGAAGCCCGCGGCCAGCGCCGAAATCCGATCGCTCTCCTTGACGCGCAGCTCTCCGGCGCCGGTGACGTGCAATTCGCCGCCGCAGGCAGCCATGGCCGCCAGTGCCGGCAGTTCGTCGATCACGCCAGGGACTTCGGCGGGCGCGAGCACAAGCGGGCGGAGGCCGCGGTGGCGCACGCGGACGCGTCCGCGCGGCTCGCCCTCCGCCACGCGGTCGACGTCCACCTGCACGTCGGCGCCAGCCCGGGACAGGATGCCGAACAGCGCCGTCCGGGAGGGATTCAGGCCCAGGTCCACGATCTCGAGGTCCGAGCCGGGCAGGGCGGCGGCCGCGACGGCCCAGAACGTGGCCGAGGAAACGTCGCCGGGAATGGCGGTTTCCACGGCCTGGAGGGCCTGGAGCCCCTCCAGCCGGATGGCGTCGCCGTCGCGATCGACCCGGACGCCAAACGCGGAGAGGGCCAACTCCGTATGATCTCGTGTGGGGACCGGCTCGTGAACCGTTGTGCAACCCTCGGTCTGAAGGCCCGCCAGCAGCACGGCGCTCTTGACCTGCGCGCTTGGCACGTCGGGCGTGAAGTCGATGGGCGTCAGCCGTCCGCCGGTGACCGTCATGGGGAGGCAGCCGTCGCTCGATTCGAAGCGCGCGCCCATCCGCGTGAGCGGCGCGATGATGCGGCGCATCGGACGGCGGCGCAGCGAGTCGTCTCCGGTGATCGTGGCCGCGAACGGATGCGCGGCGAGGACACCCGAGAGGAGCCTTGTCGTGGTGCCGGAGTTGCCCGCATCGAGCAGGCCGGCGGGGGACTGAAGGCCGCGCAGCCCGCGGCCCACAATCGTCACGCGGCGGGCGAACGGCTCGCCGCCGGGATCGGGGCCGATGGTGATCGCCGCGCCCAGCGTTTCGAGGCATGCCAGCGTGGCTCGGCAGTCGGCGCCCGGAGAGTAGTTGGTGAGCGTAGTGACGCCCTGCGCAAGCGCGCCGAGCAACGCGTAACGATGCGAAATGGATTTGTCGCCGGGGACTCGCAGGCGTCCCGTCACGCGGCGCGCCGGAGCTATCCGCGCCTCCAGTGCCGAGGGCATCAGGCGACTATAGCATGCGATTCTCGCCGCGTGCAGCCGGCCCCGGGGCCCGTCCCCGCGGTGCCCGCGGTCGGCTTGACCGACTCAAATCGGTGTGTTATCCACTTGCGACGCGCGGTGTCCGGTCCGCGCCCGGTGCCCCTCGCATGACGAGCCCGACTCCCGAAATCGTGCGCCTGGAGTTCTGCAGCGCCTTCGACATGCTCGATTTCGTCCAACTGGTCAGCGATCACCTGTGCCACCGTGTCGGCTTCGACGAGGACTCGATGCACTGGGTCAGCGTCGCCATTCGCGAGTCGGTGATCAACGCCATCAAGCACGGCAACCGCAACGACGCCAGCAAGCTCGTGCGGGTCGAGTTCCTCACCACCCTCGACCCCGACTCCGGCAGCCTCACGATCAGCGTGCGCGACGAGGGCGAAGGGTTCGAAGCCGAAGAAGTCGCCGATCCGCTGACCCCGGAGAACATGCTCAAGTCGAGCGGTCGCGGCATCTTCCTCATCCGCAACTTCATGGACGACGTGACGCTGCGGCGGCCGCCGGAAGGCGGCATGGAAGTGCGGATGGTGAAGAAGCTCGCGAAGGCCACTTTGTGAGCGCCGAGCCGGCCGACGAGACCTACCTCCAGACCGCGATCGACGCCGTCCGCCGCGCGGGCGAGATCCAGCGCCAGGCGTCGCGCGGCACGTTCGAGATCAGAAAAAAGGGAATCATCGACCTCGTCACGGAAGTAGACGTGACGGTCGAGAAGATGGTACGGGCGCTCATCGCCGAGCGGTACCCGGGCCACGACGTGCTCGGGGAGGAACTCGGCGGCCCCGGCGACGGCGAACGATCGCGTCACTGCTGGATCTGCGATCCCCTCGACGGCACCACGAACTTCGCGCACGGCCTGCCGCTGTACTGCTCGACGATCGCCCTCGAAGTCGACGGCGAGCTGCGCGTCGGCGCCGTGTACGATCCGACACGCGACGAGCTGTTCACGGCCATACGCGGAGGCGGCGCGTTCCTGAACGGCGACCGCATCCGCGTCTCGACCGCCGCCACGTTGATTGACTCGTTGCTCGTCACGGGCTTCCCCTATTCTGTGCAGGAGAAGCTCGACGAGATGATCGGACTGTTCGGCCGCTTCCTCTCGAAAGCGCGCGCCGTGCGTCGGCTCGGGTCGGCCGCGCTCGACATGTGCTACGTCGCCGCCGGGCGGCTCGACGGCTTCTGGGAAGAGGGGCTCAACGCCTGGGACATCGCCGGCGGCGTCCTGATCGTTCAGGAGGCCGGCGGCCGCATCACGAGTCTCGACGGCGGTCCGTTCGTGCTGCGGAGCGGACGCATCATCGCCTCCAACGGCCTGCTGCACGACGAGATGCGCGCGGTCATCGCGGACTATCACGCCAGCCGGAAGTGACACGGCGGGGACCTCGCCAGAGGACATTTCCTCCCGACCTCACGAGCCTGCCCTCGCCGTTTTCAAGCCAAAACACGCAGTTCAGGCGTTGGCATCGGACGTGCTCGTCTCGGTGGTCGAGGAGGCCCGGCCGCGGGCCCGCCGACCGCGCCATCCACGCGCGCTGGAGGAACGCATGAGGACTGCGATCTCAACCGCACTGGTGCTGTTCGCGCTGGCCGCTGGCGCCGCGCCAGCCAATGCGCAGAACCAGGGCGTCACATTCACCTTCGGGTACTTCGCCCCGAAGGGACAGGACAGCCGCGTCGCCGGTGACGTGCTCAACGCCGACCGCTGCCTCGACGTCTCGTTTCAATGCGAGCCGCTGCTGTTCGACGTGAGCGACTTCGGAGGCCTCTCCTTCAGCGGTGAGTACAGCATCGGCATCGGGAAGTACTTCGAGGCAGCCTTCGACGTCGGCTTCACGCAGCAGACCGTGCCCAGCATCTACGCGCTGGTCACGCGGCCAGATGGATCCGAAATTCAGCAGGACCTCAAGCTCCGCATCGTCCCCGTCACGGGCCTCGTCCGCTTCATCCCGACCGGCCGGCACGCGCCTGTCCAACCGTACTTCGGCATCGGGGTCGCGGCGCTCAACTGGCACTACGCCGAGAGCGGCGAGTTCGTCGATCCGAGCGACGGCTCAATCTTCCGAGCCCAGTACATCGCCGACGGGACCGAGGCCGCGCCCGTCGTCGTCGGCGGGCTCCGCGCGCCGATGGGGAACAAGTACATGATCGGCGGGGAAGTGCGGTATCAGAAAGCCGAGGCCGACCTGAGCAATGACTTCCTCGGCAACAAGCTCGACCTGGGCGGGTTCACTTACCAGGCGACGTTCACGGTGAGGTTCTAGGAAGTAGGAAACGGAAAATGGGAAGTAAGGAAACTCAGAACGTTCGTACTTCCTACTTCCTATTTGCCAGTTCCAGATCCTTTCTGTAGAGCGCCACTCCGCCTCCCTCACAGACCCGCGTGAACCCGGACAGGAAGCGCGGGTTTTCCCGGGCGCGCTCGGCGAGCATGTCGCCGCCTTCGGCAACCTCCTCGATCAGCATCCAGCGCACGTAACGCTCGGGGCCGTTCAACGCGGCGATCCAGAGCGCGCCGTTGCCTTCGTGCAGGAAGTCCCGCAGCTCGTAGCCCGAGGCGGACAGCTCCTGCATGTAGTGGGCGAGCGAGCCCATGCTGGCCATGACGAGGTCCCCGTGGCCCGGTTCGGGCATGCAGCGGGTGACGTCGCGTCGAGCGGCGCTGCGGGGGCGATCCCATTGCGCCTCGAGCACCATCGCGGCGTGGTCGTCGAAGGGACGCGTCTGCCACCAGACACCGGCCAACAGCAGCACCGCGACTGGGCCTCGCCACGAGCGTGGAAGCTTGCCGAGCGCGATGCCCGTCAGCACCGCCGCCGCGGTGACTGACGGCACCATGTACCGGATCCGGAGCGGGTGGCCCTCGTAGAACGCGTACCACGGCAGCGCCATCGCGCCGAGCCAGGCGAGCGTGACGACGAGCGGCGCTTCGCGGCGTCGCAGGAACCACAACACCGTGAGCCCGACGACGGAGACGAAGCCGGCTCGGGCGAGCGTCTCCGATCCGAGCTGGCGGATGCCCCACCACACCGCGCCGAGCGATGTCGCGATCTTGCCCTCGTACATCGGGTCCGGCACGTAGAAGCCGCCCGTGACGAACCACGCCCCGACGGTCGCCTTGCTGTGGACGAAGAACCACAGGATGGCGACCAGCGGAATCAGCGCAAGCCTGGTTGCCGTGACAATGGCCGCGATCGGCCGCGCGTGACGCCGCCACTCGGCCAGCGCCACCGCGACAATGGCCGCTCCCGTGATCGGCCAGGCCTCGTAGCGTGTCAGGCAGGCGAGTGCCAGCGCCACGAACGCGGCGCACATGCGTTTCTCGTTCCGCGCCGCGAGGCCCTCGTACAAGAGCACCAGGCCAAGCGCGCAGAGGCCGAGCAGCAGCGGCTCGGTCATCGGCGTCGACTGCAGGTAGAGCAGGTTGGGATTGCTGACGACGAGCACCCCGGCGACCGCGGCGGCGAGCCCGGACCCGGTGGACGACATCACCAGCCGAGCGGCCGAATACGCGAGCAATCCGAACGAGGCGATGGAGATCGCCACGCCCGAGGCGCCCGTGCGGTAGAGAACGTCCACCTGGACGGGCAGCATGTTGAGCAGGTGGGGCAGCGGCAGCCAGACGGCGCCGATCTGCAGCCAGCCCGGCGTGAGGTTGTCGATCACGCGGCGCGCCACCACGAGGTGGCCGCGCGCATCGTAGTGGCTCAACGTCAGGCCGGCGCGGAAATACACGATCGCGGCCAGAATTCCCCACACCGCCGCCAGTGCGCCGATTCTCAGGGCCAGGGGGCTGCGCGGAGGCTCGGCTATAATTTCTACGGGCGGTTCGGTCATGTCCGGCGCGTGAAGCGATGACTGAGCGAGGGCAGATTCGTCCAGATGAAAACAGTACTGGCGTGGATCCAGGCGTTCGCGGTCGCCATCGGCGGCCCCGGCCTGTTCATTATCGCTTTTCTTGATTCCTCGTTCCTGTCGTTCCCGCAGGTGATCGATCTCCTGGTCGTCACATCGGTGCTGCAGCATCCGCACTGGATGCCGTATTACGCCGGTATATCGACGCTGGGATCCATCCTCGGCTGCCTGACGATCTACTCAGTGGCGCGGAAGGGTGGTGAGGCGCTGCTGCGGCGACGGTTCAGCGGCGCAGCGGTCGATCGGGCCCAGGCCGTGAGTCAGCGCTACGGCGTGTTCGCCCTGCTGGTACCATCGCTCCTGCCGCCGCCGGCGCCGTTCAAGCTGTTCGTCCTGCTCGCGGGCGTATCAGGTCTTGCGCCGGTCCGGTTCGCGCTCACCATCGCGTTCGGCCGGGGCCTTCGCTACTTCGGCATCGGGCTGCTGACCCTCTGGTACGGCCAGCAGACGCTCGCTTTCCTCGAGACCAACGGCCGCACGGTCGCCTTCTGGCTGGCCGGGATCGTGGTCGCCGGGGCGCTCGTCGCCCTCATCTGGCGGCAGTTCCGCCGGCGGCAGGATGTTTTGACCTCGCCCACGAGCGCCGATATCATCCTGTGACGATCGACGTGATGGCCATCGACCTCTCCGTCGTCATTCCCATCCGCAACGAGTCGCTGAACCTGGCGGCACTGTACCGCGAGTTTACCGAGACGCTCGAGGCCTGGGGCCGTCCGTACGAGCTGCTGCTCGTCGACGACGGGAGCACCGACGACAGCTTCGCGAAGATGGCGGAGCTCCAGGCGCGCGATCCGCGGGTGCGCGTGATTCGCTTCCGGCGGAACTTCGGCCAGACGGCGGCGTTTTCGGCGGGCTTCCAGTTCGCGCGCGGGCGGCTGATCGCGACGGCCGACGGCGACCTGCAGAACGATCCGCACGACCTGCCACGGATGGTCGACCTGATCGATCAGGGGCACGACATCGTCTGCGGCTGGCGCCGCGACCGCAAGGATCCGTTTCTCACGCGGCGCCTCCCGTCGATGATGGCCAACCGGCTGATCTCCTGGGCGACGGGCGTCAACCTGCACGACTACGGCTGCTCGTTGAAGGTGTTCCGCGCGGAGATCGTCAAGCCGCTGAAGCTGTATGGAGAGATGCACCGGTTTCTGCCGGCCATCGCCAGCGAGCTCGGCGTGAGCATCAGCGAGGTGGTCGTGAACCACCGCGCGCGCCAGCACGGCACGTCCAAGTACGGCCTGTCGCGCACCATCCGCGTGGTCCTCGATCTGGTGACGGTGAAGTTCCTGCTGAACTACTCCACACGGCCGCTGCAGATCTTCGGACTCGTCGGCGGCGCCATGCTGCTGATGGGAATGGCAGTCACCGCCTGGCTGGCGTACGAGCGTCTCTTCGGCTATCAGTCGATCGCCAACCGGCCGATGCTGCTCTTCGGAATCCTGCTGATCTTCACCGGCGTGCAACTGGTGACGCTCGGCCTGCTTGCCGAACTGCAGGCACGCACGTATCACGAGTCGCAGGACAAGCCGACTTACGTGATCCGCGAAGTGCGCGACGCCGTGCTCACGGAGCGGCAACTCCAGAACGCCTGATCGGGCCACCCGGCCCGTGATGCCATAATGACAGTCGTGCCGCTCGACGTCCGCGACGCGCCGTCGGTCCGCGTGGTCCTCTTCTCGGGAGGCCGTGGATCCGGTGCTCTCGCGACCACGCTCATCCGCACGCCCGGTGTCGTCCTCACCATCGCCATCAACGGGTACGACGACGGGGCGTCGACGGGTGAAGTGCGGCGTTTCCTCGGAGACGCGCTGGGGCCGTCCGACTTCCGAAAGAACGCCTCGCGGGTGGCGTTTGAGCTGAAGACGTGCAGCGCGGCGCTCGTTGCGCTGCTCGACCGCCGTCTCCCGGCGGATTCGACGGCAGCCACCCTGACAAGCCTGATCGCCACACTGCGCCAGGCCGACGCCATCGACGCCGGCGTCGCGACGCCGGCGGCAGAGCCGCGCGGGCAGGTGGCGACGAGGCTCGAGAGATTCGCGACGGAACTGGCCGGCGGCCGGCCTTTCAACTTCGACGACTGCAGCGTCGGCAACCTCGTGTTCGCCGGAGGCTACCTGCTGGCGAACCGCCAGTTCAACCTGGCAGTGGACGACTACGCCGCGCTGGTCGGCCTCACGCCGGGGCTGATCGAGAACGTCACCGACGGGACCAACGCGCACCTGGTCGCGCTCGATGTCGATGGCCGCATCCTCGCGCGCGAAGCCGACATCGTCGACGCCACGCGGCACAACCGTATCCGCGACATCTACCTGCTGGCTTCGAGCCTGACGGTGGATGAAGTCGAGACACTGCAGCGGCTGGGCGGCAATGGCGCGGCCGGCGCGCTCGACGCGCGCGGCCTGCGGCCCCGTCTCAACCCGCGGCTCGCCGACGCGATCGCAAAGGCCGACCTGATCGTCTATGCCCCCGGCACGCAGCACTCGAGCCTGTTTCCGTCGTACCTCACCGCGGGACTGGGTGAAGCGATCGCGGCGAACCTTGGCGCGACCAAGCTGCTGATCACGAACATCCAGGCCGACGCCGAGATCGCCGGCGCGAGCGCGGTGGACATCATCGGGCGGGCGGTTCACTACCTGAAAGACAAGGGCCGGCTGGCGACACCAACGCCAGCGCTCGTGACGCACTACCTGGTGAACGATCCCGGCACTCCCGGGGTGCAGGGCGAGACCTACGTGCCGCTTGGCCGGCTCGACACGCTGCACGACCCGCGGCTCGTGCGCGTCGGGCAGTACGAAGAAGGCGTCACCGGCCGACACGACGCGAGCAAGGTGCTCGGGCCGTACGTGTCCGAGCTGCTGCGTCGCCAGCGCGTCCGGCGTCGCGTTGCCGTCCTGCTGTACGACTGCGACTCGGCCGACAAGGCCGCGCAGAGCCTGCTTGAGATGGTGCGCGGCGGGATCGGCGATCAGGCCGTCGACGTCACCGCGTTCGTGGACGTCGGAACCGCCAGCCTCGACCGGCAGTTCATCGCGACTCTGCCGTTCGATGTCCGCGACTGGGACAACGCCACTGGCGCGAAGGCGCTGCTTGACGGCGGCTTCGAGTACGTCGCCCTCTTCGAGTCGTCCGGGATGTACAACGGCGAGGACGTGCCATGGCTGATCTCGCACCTGACCGGACGCCTCGATGCCGTCTGGGGTAGTCGCCGGCTCTCGGTTCGCGACATCGAAGAGTCGCTCCGGCTCAAATACCGGAAGCGCGCGCACCTGGCGTTGCTCAGCTCGATCGGCAGTCACGCGCTCAGCCTGCTGTACCTGGCGCTTTACGGCCGGTATGTCTCCGATACCCTCTCCGGCGCGCGGGCCGTGCGCGTGGCCGACGCCGCGTCGCTCTCGGTCGGCCTCACGGACCGCCGGTGCAACCAATACCTGCTGTCGCGACTGCTCGGCCGGAAGGCCGAGATGTTCGAAGTCCCGGTGCACTTCTACTCGCTGTCGCCGGCGCTGGTGCATCGGACGACGACGGGGGAAGGGCTGCGGGCCATCGGCACGATCCTGTGGCAGCGGATTCATCCGTCGCGCAGCCGCGCGGATCGGTCGTCGGCGCTCGGCCACGAATCGGCGAAGGCCTGACGCGCCCGCGATGCCGACACTGTCGATTGTCATTCCCGCGTACAACGAAGAACGGTTCATCGGACGGCTGCTGGAGCTGGTGCAGGCCGTGCCGCTCGAACCGCTCGGCGTCACGAAGGAGATCATCGTCGTCGACGACTGCTCGAAGGATCGAACCAGCGAGATTGCCGGCGCGGCCGCCGGCGTTCGCGTCCATCGGATGCCAGTCAACGGCGGGAAAGGCCGCGCTGTGCGCGCCGGCATCGACCTGGCGACGGGCGACTACCTGATCATCCAGGACGCCGACCTCGAGTACGACCCGCAGGACTACGTGCCGATGGTCCAGGCGCTGCTCGACGGCCGAGGCGACGTCGTCTACGGCAGCCGCTACCTGGGGAAAGGCCGGCACGCGAACCAGTCGCTGGCCGCGTACCTCGGGGGCCGGAGCCTGAGCCTGGTGATGCTGGCCTGCACGGGCCACTACATCACCGACACCGTCACCGCGCTGAAACTGTTTCCGCGGACGCTGCTGCCGTCACTGGCGCTCGAAACGACGGGCTTCGAGACGGATCACGAGATCACCGCAAAGGTCCTCGCACGCGGCCTGCGCATCGTCGAGGTGCCAGTGAGCTACTTTCCGCGCAGCAAGGAGGAGGGGAAGAAAATCGGCCTCGCCGACTGGTTCATCGGCGCGCGGACGTTCTGGCGGTACCGCCGCGGCTAGCGCCACGGGGCCGCGGAGAGGTTAGCCACGGAGCCACGGAGAGCCATTTTGAATCGCCTCGGAGCCTTGGGGCGGCGTGTCGACAGGTGCTACCGTCTCGGGATGTGCAACCCTACCTTGAGGGATTGACATGATCCTCGTTGTCATTGGCAGCCTGGTGACTGCTTGCCTCGCGCTGCTTCAGGGCATCCACACCATTAGGACTGGCACTATGCAGCCGTTCTTTGACCAGTCCCGAGACATCCCACCGTACCTCACTGCTGCAGCGAGGGTGGCCTATGGCATGGTCNATTGCCTCCCCTCCATGGCGCTCCTTGCCNTACTGGCGTTTTCACTNTCTCGGAATTTGCGCCGTGCGACGGCGTGGCTGGGCGGTCACGTCGGCGTAGCCGGCGCCTGCTTCCTACTTCTGTACGGTCTGGTCGCTTTGTTGCGACCTGACGTGATACTAGGATGGATTCAATCGTCGTACCGCGACCAAGTCTCCAAACTCATGTCGTCTTCGTCAGAACGTTTCGTAAGAGTACTTGGTTTCCTCGCAATCGTGGCGGCTCTGGAGATCTTCAACGGTATGTAAGATAGCGGGGGCAGCCTCCTCGACTTCCTGATGTTCGGTTCTGTGGCACTCGATCAATGGAGGCCGAGACGCGTAGCTAACACACAGTTGGAGATGTTCTCTGTGTCCTCCGTGTCTCCGTGGCGTCCTTGAAACGCCTTCTCTGTGCGCTCCGCGGCTCCGTGGCGTCC
>Ga0065712_10067780_pt1 | contig 37076 bp, 34 predicted proteins | sample MisRhiReplicate1_FD_59099 | JGI IMG/M metagenome (GOLD analysis project Ga0065712, IMG submission 59099) | Miscanthus rhizosphere microbial communities from Kellogg Biological Station, MSU, sample Rhizosphere Soil Replicate 1: eDNA_1 v3... | ecosystem: Host-associated > Plants > Roots >...
ACGTACGGAGGTGAGCTCTGAGGAATCGGCCCGTATGCGAGGCCTTGCACTTCGCCACGTCCTCGGGCGCGCCGGCGACGACGATCGCGCCGCCGGCGTGGCCGCCTTCGGGACCGAGATCAATCACGTGATCGGCGGTCTTGATCACATCGAGATGATGCTCGATGAGCAGCACGGTGTGCCCGGCGTCGACCAAGCGGTTCAACGATTCGAGCAGCCGTTCAACGTCGGCCAGGTGCAGTCCGGTCGTCGGCTCGTCGAGGATGTAGAGCGTATGCTTCGAGCGCTGCAACGTACTCAACTCGGTGGCGATCTTGATCCGCTGCGCTTCCCCGCCCGACAGCGTCGTCGCGGATTGGCCGAGTGTCAGATAGCCGAGACCGAGATCGGCGAGCACCTGAATCTTCTTGCGGATGTTTGGTTCCTCCGCGAAGAACGCGACGCCCTCCTCCACCGACATGTTCAGCACATCGTCGATGGTCTTGCCGCGCAGGGTGACCTCGAGCGTCTCGCTGTTGAAGCGTGCGCCCTTGCACGAACCGCAGGTGACCTCGACGTCAGGCATGAAATAGAGCTGCGTCGTAATCGCGCCTTCGCCCTGGCATTCCTCGCAGCGCCCGCCCTTCACATTGAAGCTGAACCGACCGGCCTTGTAGCCTCGCTCCACTGACAGGGGCGCCTGCGTGAACAGGTCGCGGATGGTGTCGTAGAAACCGATGTAGGTCGCCGGATTGGATCGGCTGTTCCGTCCGATCGGCGACTGATCGATGTTCACCACCTTGTGCACCTGCTCGATGCCGTCGATGCCCTCGTGCTCTCCCGGCAACGTTCGGGTATCGACCAGATGCTTCCAGAGCGCCTTGAAGAGAATCTCGTTCACCAGCGAGCTCTTGCCCGAGCCCGACGCACCGGTGATCGCGACCAGTTTGCCGAGAGGGATCGCGACGTTCACGTTCTTCAGATTGTTCTCACGCGCGCCGCGCACGGTCAGCGTCTTGCCGTTGCCGTGACGTCGCTGCTGTGGCATCGCAATCGACCGCTTGCCTGAGAGGAACTGTCCCGTCGGCGACGCCTTCGATTTGAGCACGTCGGCAAAGGTGCCCTGCACAACGACAGTGCCGCCATGCACGCCTGGTCCCGGTCCCATCTCCACGATGTGATCCGCTGCGCGGATCGTGTCTTCGTCATGCTCGACGACGATCACTGTGTTGCCGATGTCGCGAAGACTTTCCAGCGTCGCGATCATCTTGACGTTGTCTTTCGGATGCAGACCGATGCTCGGCTCGTCGAGCACGTAAAGCATGCCCATCAGGCCCGAGCCGATCTGCGTCGAGAGCCGGATGCGTTGCGACTCGCCGCCAGAGAGCGTGCCCGATCGTCGATTGAAACTGAGATAGTCCAGACCGATGCCGAGCAGCAGATTCAGGCGGCCGCGAACCTCCTTGAGCACCTGGCGTCCTGCGTCGGCGCCACGGCCCGAAGGCTTGATCGTGGCGAGGAAGGCCTGCAGCTCGTCGAAATGGAGCTGTCCCAACTCGTGGATGTTCTTGCCGTCGACCGTGAACAGCAGGCGCGTTGCGCGCAGGCGCGCACCATTACAGTCGGGGCAGGTGTGCTCGACCATCACCTTGTCGAGCCACTCCTCCATCCGCGAGTTGGCTTCCCCGCGCTGGCGATAGCGCCGATACCATCGTTCGATACGTCGAGCGATGCCGTTGAACCCCACCTCCTTGCCCTCGTGGTCGTCGCGTTTGACTTTCGCCTCGGGCGGTGAGGTCAGCACCACCTTCTTGGGATCGATCCCGTAGAGAATCGCGTTGCGCGCCTTCTCCTTGAGATCGTTCCACGGTGTGTCGAGTGAGAAGTTCAGACTCTTTGACAGGCTGTACATCACCCGGCCATCCCACGTGTCGGGGTTGTAGCGGAAGGCTTCCTTCACGAAGCAACCGCCGCGGATGCTGCGCTTCGGATCGGGAATGAGCAACTCGGGATGCGTGAGCTTGTCCACACCGAGTCCGCCACAGGTGCGGCAGGCACTCTCGGGATCGTTGAAGACGAAATAGCTCGGACCGATCTCGCCGTAGACGAAGTGATGTGTGGTGCTGCCCGCCGATCGGTAGAACTTGTCCGCATCGGCTTTGCTCGCACCAGCGAGGATGTGCACCTGTATGAGACCGTCGCCGACGAGCAGCGCCGCGGCGATGCCGGCCTTGATCGCCTTCTCGTGTTTCCGGTTGACCACGAACCGATCGACGATGGCGTCCATGTCTCGCACGGACGGTTCGTCGAGTTCCAACTTCGAGGCGATGTCCACAGAAGCGCCGTCCACGATCACGCGGCGGCATCCCTTTTTGCGGAGTTCGGTGAAGACGAAGTCGAGGTCCTCGCCGTAGACCTTGAACACCGGCGCCCGTAGCTCGATCTCGGTGCCCGCAGGCAGGGACAGAATGGCTTCGAGGATCTGGCTCGCCGACCGGCTCGGTGTGGGCTCGCCTGTACGTGGACAGTGCGCCTGGCCGATGGTGGCAAACAGCAGATTCAGATAGCTCGCGATGTCGGTCATCGTGCCGACCGTGGAGCGCGGATTATTCGTGAGCGTCTTCTGCTCGATCGAAATCACCGGGGACAGGCCGAAGACGAAATCAACGTCGGGTTTGGTGACCTGCGCCACAAACCGCTTGGCATAGCTCGAGAGCGACTCCATGTAGCGGCGCTGCCCTTCGGCATAGATCGTGTCGAAAGCGAGGCTCGACTTCCCTGAACCGGACAGACCTGTGACGACGATCAGCCGATCGCGCGGGAGCTCGAGCGAGATGTTCTTCAGGTTGTGGACGCGCGCGCCCTGGATGGCGATTGTCGTCCGCGCTGACTTCGTCATCGCAGTGGAAAGAACGCAAGCTCCTGAACGTCGGCGTTGCTGCGCTTGGTGAGTCGCGCCGCGATCGAGGCTTTGCCGATGCGCCCCTGGTCCGCGAGATACTCGCACGCAGTGGTGACGCCATTGATATTGAACTGACGCGAGAAGTACGTCTCGATCTCAGTGGCCGATCGCGCCTCGCCAGCATCCTCCAGGTATTCCACAATCGGCGCGAAGAGCAGGTCCGAGCGCTCAGCGACGTAGGCATCAACCGCGTCCAGCGCGGCGTGCACGGCGCGTGTGGTCTTCTTCGCATTGAGCATTTCGCTGTAGATGGTGTTGAAGAACTCAGGATTCAATGTGGCCGCCTGCGGCACGACCTCGCGATCGGCGAGCAGACCGCGGCTGATGATCTCGATCTGCGCGAGCGGCGTCGCGGCGTACAGAATCCACAATGCCGTGTAGTCGAGATCCGCGCGCGTGACGAACCACTTGTGCGCCTTGTGAATGCAGGCCAGCGCACCGGTGCCGCAGCCGAGCAGCCGAAACTGCGTATCGCGATCGCCGATTGCGCTCAGGTGCCCGCACAGCTGCTCGATCGACGGATCGTGCGTATACAGCAGCCGTCCCTTGGCGAGAAACGAGTGCGTGAACGAGTTGGTGACCGCGCCTTCCACCGTCTCCCGAAACTTCGCACGCGGCATCAGCAGCGCGTGGACGTTCACGCCGTCGGCGTACAAGGCAATGTCACCCGCCTCCACTTTCTTGTCGTCGATGGTCACGAGCACGAGGTCGATGTCGGACTTCGCCCACACGGTGTCGTGCGACAGGCTGCCGCAGAGAATCGCCGCCAGGATCGAGCGATCCTTCTTGATCTGTTCGACCAGATCGTCGAGCGCCGCGGAAAACTTCTGGTGAACCGTTCCGCTCATGGACTGACAGAATAACGTAGTGTCCGGCTTCAGCCGGACCGCCGATCCGCCGATAATCCCATCGATGCCTGATTGCCGGAACTGCGGTGCGCCGCTGCGAATCCTCCGCGACACGGGAATCCTCGTCTGCGATCACTGTGGCAGTGAGCACGAGGCGCCGCCGATTCCGGAGGGGCTCGAGCTTCTTGAGGCAACCTCGCACGCCTGCCCGATCTGCTCGACTCCGCTAGTGCAGAGCCGATTGCATAGCCAGCCGCTCCTGTGCTGTCCGGCGTGCGGCGGTCTGCTGATCAGCATGAACGTGTTCACGACGATCATCGACGCCGTGCGGGCCTACGATGTCGGCACACTTCGGACCACGGCACCATCCCGGCAGAAGCCCGGCGATCGCACGTTGAACTGTCCGTCATGCGGTCAGCCCCTCGTCAGCCATCACTATGGGGGGCCGGGCAATGTGGTGATCGACACCTGCAGCCGGTGTCTGGTGAACTGGTTGGACCAGGGCGAGCTCCGTCGTATCGCAGTCGCCCCGGACCGTCAGCGATCGTCCTTGGACGTGGACTCGGTAGACGAATAGACAGTCGTAGGCCGGGTCTTGTCCTATAGACCCGGCGTCACTCAATCCGCGACCGACTGCGCGACGAGATCCTCGAAGTCACGCTGAATTTCGCCGTTCGACGTCTGCACCATCAGCACCGCCGTCAGCTGCTCCTTTGGATCGACGAAGAAGTGCGTCCCCTGCGCGCCGGTCCAGCCGAACGTACCATCCGACAGCATCGTCCCGCGTGCGGCGTGATTGGTGACGACGCGCACGCTGAGGCCGTAGCCTTCGCCAGCCGGACGGCCCTGGAGTGTGTCTGGGACGTGCGCGGCGGACATCATCTCCACGGTCTTGCGACTGAGCAGTCGCTTGCCGTTCATCTCACCGCCACCGGCGAGCATGATCCCGAGCGGCAGGTAGTCCTCCGCCGTGCTGTACAGACCACCCGAGCCGCGGAAGTAGACATTGCGAGACATCGTGTCGTTGGGCATCACCTGTTTGTTGAGTCCGGTCGGCGTGCGAGCGTAGACGGTCGCGACGCGAGGCATCTGCGCATCGGTCGGCCAGAAGGTGATGTCTTTCATACCGAGCGGATCGAAGATGCGCGTCCGGAAGAAGCGATCGAGTGGCATGCCAGACGCGATCTCGATGATGCGGCCGAGCGTTTCGAAGCCAGCGCCAGGGCTGTAGGTCCATCGCGATCCTGGCTGGAATTCGAGCGCGGTACCGCCGAGGCGCGGGATGTACTGCGCAAGTGTTTCCCCGTCCTTGCGCGCGATCTTGTCGATGTCGCTGTTGCTCATCGGACCGCTGCCCAATCCGGACACGTGCGTCAGCAGGTCCTTGATCGTGATCTCGCGTTGCGCCGGAACCGTGTAGAACTGCGGCGCTGCCGGAGGTGCACCAGCCGCGCCCGCCCCGCGTCCGGCCGTCGCCGTCTGCAGGACCGCGACCTTCATGTTGCGGAACTCGGGGATGTAGCGCGACACCGGATCGTTGATCCGTAGCTTGCCCTCCTCGACCATCATCATGATGCCGACGCCGACAACCGGCTTGGTCATCGACGCGATGCGAAACATGCTCGACGAGGACATCGGCTGTTTCGAATCGAGGTCCATCACGCCCTGCGCGTTCACATACGCGACGCGACCCTTGCGCGCGACCGCGACGACGGCACCGGCCAGATCGCCGGCGGCGATGCGGCGCTGAATCATCTGCGCCACGCGCTGCAGTCGCTCGGATGAGAGACCGACTTCTTCAGGCTTGCCAACAGTGGTCGCGGTGCCGACGGGCAGTGCGAGGAAGACAAGGAGCGCGAGACTGACGATGGCGGTTCTCATCACGGCCTCCCGAAAAAAGACGGGAGGATTATAGATGTAGTGTCCGGCTTTAGCCGGACTACCTTTGAAGAATATCTTCGAAGAACGTGAGCGCCCGCGGATCTCCCGATTGCCCGAGCCAGAACATCGCCTGACGACGAACCTCGGGGTTGCGGTTGTTGCGGGCGACGTCGATCATCTTCGGCACACCTTCGTCCTTCGGCATCTGGCTCAGGGCGAAGACCGCTTTCTTCTTGACCTCAGTATCGGGGTCGTTGTCGATGGCATTCGAGACGGCGTCCATCGCCTTCGTGCCTGCGCGCTGAGCGACCCAGAACAGCGCGTCGCCGCGCACGCGCGCGTCCTTACCAGTGCGCGCTAGCGACAACAGCCGATCGAGTGCCAGCGGATCCGCGTGAAGTGCGATGGCGACAACGGCCTGATTCTGGAGACGACGACCGGAGTCGCCAGTGACGAAGCGCGTCAGCCAGTCGAGACTGCCAGCAGCAGAGACGCCGGTCAGCCACCTGACCGTGAGGCCACCGGCATCAAGCGGACATTCGGATGACGAGAACTGGATGCGATCGACGCGATGGTCTGCGAGTCGATACAGCACGTAGACCGTGTCTGCCCCTTCGAGCTTCACGGGTCCGACACGACGCACGAAGCCATCCCGGCTCGACCAGCAGCCGTTATCTCCACCGCGAGGATTTGTTGCCACCGCGTAGCCGACCCACATCGGATCGGTCGCGCGGGTGACGAGCGCGTCGAGCTCGCGATCGAGCGCTCCAGTCAGGGGGCGCGCTTCGAGCGTGCCGTTCTCGACCATCGGCGTCTGAGCGAACGCCGTGCCTGCGGAAACGAGCATGCTCAGAACGATGACGGCGCGCGTGCGCCATATGGCTCTCATCGCGTACCTCACTTCAGGAGCTCGAGCATGTATTCCTTCGCCTCAGGCGCATCCATGAATGTGAGCTTCTCGACAATCCGGCGCTTGAGCTCGCGGTCGGTCTCCTTCCTGGCCAACGCGACGAGGGCGCTGGCATTCCCCGAAAAGAACAGTCCGTCCAGTGCCGCGCGCTTCACGCCGGGATCGGTCTGACGGTTGTAAATGTTCACCAGCGTCTCGCCGTTCCGTCCGCCGCCGCCGACCATTCCCAACTGCTGAATCGCCCTGCGTCGGAGCTCCATGTTTGCGTCGGAGTTTGCGACCTCGGTGAGATGTGCGACGTCGCCGGCCATCATCAGGCCCTGCAGCATCTGCTGCCTCACCTCGACCGACGATTCCTTCTGATACAGCTGCCACAGCTCGTCACGTGCGCCCATCATCCCGAGTGAACGGACCGCCTCAGATCGCAGCTCGGGCGACTTCTCGTTGTTCGCCGCCGCCAGCACACGCTGCCGGTCACCGGCCATGCCGAACGAGCGCAGGATCTGACGCTTCACGTCGACGTCAGTCGAAGCCGCATAGATGTCGGCAAGCAGCTGACGATTCGCCGCATCGCCGTTCATGCCGAGGTACTGAATCGCCTTGCGCTGCAGATCGGGGTTCGAGTTGCCTTTGGCCACGCCGGCCAACACCTGCTGAGCGCGAGACGAACCGCTTTGCGCCAGCACGAACAGCGCGCGCTCCTTCAATCGTGGCGACGAGGTCCCTTGCAGGATCTTCTCGAGCAGCGGCACGCCCTGCGCCGGGTCCATCTGCTGCAATCCCTGAATCGCCAGCAGCTTCAAGTCGTCGTCATTTTGCTGATCCGGAGAGACCGGCTGGCCGGCTCGCTGGCGCATGGAGATCTCGAGCGCCCGCGCATCGTTGAGCCATCGGCTCATCGGATAGTTCTTCAGCAGCTCCGCGACGGTCGTCAACGCTTCAGCCTGGCGGTTCAACTTGTCGAGCGAATAGGCCTGCCAGTACAGCGCGGCGTCGGCACGTGGAAAATTCGTGTTGGCCAGCGACCGAAACTGCTCGAAGGCCTGCGCCCACTGGGCGCGCTCGATCGATCGCTGCGCCCGCTCGTACTGTCCTTCCGCTCGCTCCTGCGCACCGCGCTCCCGCTCTCGCGACGCCTGATCCCGTTCGCGTGTCGCCTGCTCACGATCGCGCGCGGCTTGCTCGCGGTCACGCGCGGCGGCGCTTTGTTCCGCCTCGAACCGAGCAGCGCTACTTGGGCCGGCCCATTCGAACACGCGGCGATCGTCCTGTCCCGCTGCTGCAGGGGACGCGGCCAGAAGGGCCAGCGCGAGACACGCGATCGTCCGTCCTACGGTCACTATCCTCATCGTCTTCTCCACTACCAGGTTGGTCTGGCGCGCCGTTCGCGCGCCTGCATCGCCGCCGTTATCACGCGCAGCCGGAAGATCAGGTCTTGATCGACGATCCGGGCGCGTACTTGCGACAAATCATTGGACGACTCAACGTCGGGTCCGTTAGCGATCTCCACCAGCACACGCTCGACATCCTCGATCAGGTCACGAGTGTCAGCGTCGCCCATCTCTTCGGCGGACCGTCGATAGAGACGGCCAGCGGCAACGAGATCGGCTGCGCGTTCGCGATCGCTGGCCAGCAGCACGGGCGCCGAGTCGTCGGTGTTCGCCAGTTCGACAAGGACACGTTGCGACCGCTCGAGATGCTCTTCGACCTCGCTGCGTAACATGCGCTCGCTCAGCTCGCGTGCGTCAGAGTTCGCCACCTGCTGCGGCGATGTTGTCGGCGTATCCCAGATGCGACCGAGCGCGAACGACCCGACCGCCAGCGCGGCCACGCTCGCTGCGAGCGCCCACCGAGGGAATTCGAACGACCATGTAGTGTCCGGCTTTGTCGTGTCCGCCTTTAGGTGGACTTCGTTTGTCCGGCTGAAGCCGGACACGACACTCGTCCGACTAGAGCCGGACACGACAGGCTCGAGGCGCGCCCACATCTCACGCTCAAATCCCGGCGGGGCCTCCGGCATCGGCTCGCTGTCCACCAGCGCGAGCACCGCCCGCAGTTCGCGATCGAGCGCCCGGCACTCGGCGCACGATTCCAGGTGCGCCCGCATCACGGCGCGCTGCTCCGGCGTGATCTCGCCGTAGTAATCCAGCAGCAAGTCTTCATCACTGATGTGCTGCGCGTGCATCACTTACACCTCGACAAACGGCGCGAGTGCCGCGCGCATCTTGCGCACCGCGCGAAAGATGCAGTGCTTGGTCGCGCTCGTCTTCAACCCAAGCTCGGATCCGATTTCGCTGATCGACATGCCCTCGACATGTCGCAGCATGAACGCCGCGCGCTCGATCGTCGTCAGGCACGACATCGTGTGGCCGACGCGCGCCTCGATTTCTCCGGCCAGCACGAGCCGTTCGGCGCCGGGCTGTGGAACGTGGGCCGCTGCCTGCGTGGCATGCTCCTCGAGGTCGGCGGGGTCGAAGGCTGCCTCGCGCCGCTTGGACGATCGCAGGAAGTCGATCGCGCAGTTCACCGCGATACGGGTCAACCAGGTACGCACCTCGGACCGGGCCTCGAAGCGGCCCAACTGTGCGTGAACCTTGAGCCAGGTGTTCTGGACGACGTCCTGCGCATCCTCGGTGTTTCGCACCAGGCGATAGACCACGCCGAAGAGGTAGCGGCTGTGCTGTTCAACGAGCGCACGAAAGGCGTCAATGTCGCCATCTCGCGCTTTGGCGACTATCGCGGGGTCGCTCTCGGGCATGCCTAAGGCTTAGACGGAGGTCAGTCCTTACGGTTGGGCGTGGTGAAACGGCGAATTCGATCTACGACATTTTGCACGGTCGCTGATCGGCCCATGCGATTTCGCTGGATGTCCGTGCAAACCAGATTGGCGCAGGTGTTGCTCACTAGCGTCGCAGAGAGCCAGAGCCCCCGACGCGAGGTCGACGTATGAAGAGCGAATACAAACTGGACCACACTATCGAGGAAACTTTCCCGGCGAGCGATCCCCCCGCCAATACGGTTGTCACTGGCGTTCGCGTCGGGCCCTCTGCTGAGTTCGTAGTCCGAGACAATCCGGAACACAGCCGATTGGAGACGGAAGTCGCCGGTCAGATCGCTACGCTGCGATATGAGCGTCATCCGCACGCGGTCGTTCTGGTTGAGACGGACGTCCCGGCCGGACTCCGCGGACGAGGCGTTGCCAACGCGCTTGCGAAGTGGGCGATCGAGACGGCGGAGCGCGATGGCCTTCGTGTGGTCGCGGCTTGTCCCTTCGTGCGCGCCTACATGCATCGTCAGGGACGTACTCGCGCGTTTGACTCGCAGTTGACGCACTGAGCGCGGCTCACGGCCGCGGCTTGCCGACCCACTTCTCGTTGTCGCAGTGGTGCTCGAGCAGCTCGGTGTCCGGCAGCAGATTGAAGCTCACCGTGGCCGACCAGGGCTTCGTGAATGCCTTCGGATCGTCGAAGGTGAACGTGATCTCCATGTGGCCGGTGTCGATACGGCGCAGGCGTTCAGTGGTTCTCAGCGCCTCGGTGTGAGGCGTGCCTCCCGCATCGAGCCACGACCTGTCGTTGAAACCCGCGGTTTCAATGACAAAGGTCTCGCCGTTCCATGACCCGACCGAGTAGCCGAGCCAGGCCGGCTGCGGGTCCTTCGGAAGCGGTCGTCCGTCGGTGAAGATCTGCCGCCAGTTGTTGAATTCCTCGTACAGAATCACCGTCACGCCGCGCATCTGCATGATCTTGAACGGCAGCGTCCGGGTCAGCATCGCGTCAGGGATGCCATGCGGCAGACAACGCTCGCTCGGTGCGCCGACGCCGAGCGCTTTCTGACGCTCGTCGTGGAGCGCCTTGGCCCACGGAAGAAATGGCGCGCCGCCGGGTAGATCAGCGGCGATGTCGTAGACATACTTCGATCGAACCCGGCCGTCGGTCTCCATCACACGATCGCCGACGACTTCCCAGATGCCAGAGAGGTCGGTCGTGCCGTCAGCGGCTCTCGGCGCCGGCGCAGTCAGGTTGGGCTTACCGTCGGGGAGCCGCGGAATACCCGCGGTCGGATAATCGAGCCACTGCGTCTGCGCGGTCGCTCCACAGATCAGGCACGCCGCTGCCACGATCGTCAATCGTTTTGCCGCGATCACGAAGTCACCTCTTCCGCGCCTCACCATAGAACTGGCCGACAAGATTCGCTGCCACCTGACGCCGATACTCCGCGGTCGATCGCAGGTCATCGATGGGCGCGATCTCGCGCTGCACGATCTGCTGCGCGTCGGCCAGCGATGCACCACTGCCAAGCGCCCGTTCGGTCTGTGATAGACGAAGCGGCGTGGGCGCCACGCTGCCCATCGCGAGACGCGGCCGCGCCTCTCCGCGCACCGTATCCCACACCCCGGCGACGACGATCTTCGCGATGGCCTGCGCCGCGCGCGTCCCGACCTTGCGGAACCATTGGCGACCGCGAACCGGCGGGATCTCAAAGCCGACGATCAGTTCATCGAGTCGCGCGACGCTCTGACGATAGCCCGTGTAGAACGACGTCATCGGCACACGACGTGTGCCGGCCGCGTGGCGTAGTACGACTACGGCGTCCGCTGCGAGCAGAACGGGCAGCGTGTCGCCCGCCGGCGACGCGTTCGCCACGTTCCCGCCGATGGTGCCGCGATTCTGGATCTGCACGCCGCCGATTTCGCGAGCGGCCGCGGCCAGCATCGGCAGACGACGACGGATTGCTGCTGACTTCATGATCTCGGTATACGTCGTCAGCGCGCCGATCCGCAGCGCGTTACCGCGGGTCTCGATGCCGCGCAACGCGTCGAGATTCCAGAGGTTCAGAAACCGCGTTGGCCGAAGCGTACCGAAGTTGAGTGCCACGTAGAGGTCAGTGCACCCGGCCAGCGGCACGAGCGGTCCCTCGTCCCTGAGCATCTTCACTGCGTCGCCGAGCGAACGCGGCTGCAACAGTTCCCGTCCAGCAATGGTTCCCTGCATCAGCGTTTAGTCGCGCGTTGAACGGAACGGTAGATTGCGGCGTAGCCGGTGCACCGGCAGAGATTTCCGGCCAGTCCCGTGCGAATCTCATCGAGGCTCGGGCGTGGGCCGAGCGCAGTGGCCGCCATGATCATGCCGGGTGTGCAGATGCCGCACTGCGCACCGCCATGTTCGACGAACGCGCGCTGAAGCGGATGTGATCCACCCAGTCCCTCGATCGTGGTGATCCGCGTGCCCTTCACCTGCGCCACGGGCACCAAACACGAATTCACCGCTTCTCCATCCACGAGCACCGTGCACGCGCCGCACTCGCCTTCGCCGCAGCCTTCCTTCGTACCGGTGAGCCCGCACTCCTCACGCAGCACGTCGAGCAGCCGCGTCAACGGATGCGCCTTCACGGTGACGGTCTTGCGGTTGACGGTGACTTTCACAGCATCGCCTTCATGATCTTTTCCGGCGTCGCCGGAATCTCCGAGACAACGACGCCCGCATGTCTCAAGGCATTGACGACGGCCGGCGCGGGTCCATCGATCGGCATCTCGCCCACGCCCTTTGCCCCAAACGGCCCATGCTTGTATGGGTTCTCGAGGATCTTGGTCGTCATCGGCGGCGTGTCGAGCGTCGTGGGGATGATGTAGTTGGTGAGCTGGGCGTTGGCCATCTTGCCGCCACGCATCACGACTTCCTCGAGCAGCGCGTAGCCGAGCCCCTGCGACGAGCCGCCCTCGATCTGTCCTGCCGCCAGCATCGGATGAATCGCGCAGCCGATCTCATGGACCGTTGTGAACGCCACCGGCGTCGCTTGATACGTGATCGGGTCCACTTCGACCTCGACAACATCGCAGGCCCAGCCGTAGCTGCCGTACGCATCGCCGCGATACGTCTCGTCGTCCCATTCGAGACCAGGCGGTTTCTCGTATTGCTTCGTGACGACGAACCCACCGTGCTTCTTGAAGTACGCCGCGGGCGTATTGCGTCCAAGGCGGCCACGCATCTCTTCGGCGCAGCGCTCCAGCAAACGGCCGACGATCATGCACGTGCGCGACGCGACGGTTGGACCGCTATCAGGCACCGTCGCCGTGTCGGCGATGCTGACGTCGACCTGGTCGTACGGAATGCCCAGCGTCTCGGCAACGATCTGCGCGTGCATCGTCCTCGTGCCCTGGCCGATCTCTGTGCTGGCGACTCGAATCTGCACGCCGCGTTCGGTCAGTGCCAGTGACGCCTTCGAGGCGAGCTTGACCTCTCCGCCCCCGGTGAACCCGGACCCGTGAAAGAACAGTGACAGCCCGATGCCGCGGTTCGATCCCTTGAATGTCTTTCGTTTCTTCGAGAACGACGTGCGGCGTCCGGCCTCGCGCAGCACCTGCAACGCGCTGCAGTCCTTGCCGACCTTCTGGCCGGTTGCCGTCGTATCGCCCGGCCGCAAGGCATTTCGCTCGCGTAGCCGCAGCGGATCGATCCCGAGACGATCGGCAATCACGTCCATGTGGGCTTCGATCGCAAATTGCGTCTGCGGCGCGCCGAAGCCTCGGAATGCGCCGTTTGGCGGCGTGTTGGTCATCGTCGCGCGGCCGCGGGCGCGCACGTGATCGCAGCGATACGGACCGCTCGCGTGAATCATGCCGCGCGACAGCACGACGGCGCTCAATGTCGCATAGGCACCGCCGTCAAGCACGACGTCGATCTCCATCGCCGTCAGACGGCCGTCCTTCTTGACGCCGGTGCGATGGCGCACGATCGCCGGATGGCGCTTCGTCGTCGCCAGCATGTCTTCAACGCGGTCGTAAATCAGCTTCGCGGGCCGGCCGGACTTCATCGCCATCAGCGCGGCGTGGCCGGCGATCATCGACGGGTACTCCTCTTTCCCGCCGAAACCGCCGCCCGTTTCCGTCTGGATGACTCTGACCTTTTCCGCCGGCAGATTCAGCAAAACGGTGAGCGCGCGATGCACGTAGTACGGGCACTGCAGCGATCCGTAGAGCGTCACGCCGCCGTTTTCCGGAACGGCAACGACGCCATTCGGCTCGATATAGAGCTGCTCCTGGTGCCCGGCGCGGTACTCGCCGTCGACGACGACATCAGCCTCGGCCATTCCGCGGTCGAGCTGCCCTTTCTCGATCGCAATCGTTTTGAATGACAGCGTCGAGCGCTCGGGATCGAAGTTGGGCGTCGTCTCGCGGTAGGTGATTGCGACCTCTGCCGCTGCCAGCCGTGTACGATCGGAGTGCGCCAGCAACAGGATCGGTTCAGCGATGTGCCGAACGCGTGTCGTCGCAAGGCACGGCTGGTCTTCATCGATCAGCGCGACGATGTTGCGTCCGGGAATGTCGCGGTAATCAATGACAGTGAACCCGGTCCGGTCGAAGTGGTAATTGATATCCGCGATCTCGCCGGCCGCCACGGTCGATCGAATCGTCCTTACGTAGAGGACGTCCTTGAAACGGATGTCGTCGATGTATCGCGCCAGGCCCGTGACTTTCTCGTGGCCTTCTTTTCTCAGAACGTTGCGCCCAACCGCGCGGCGTATCGGCATGAGGTAGTGCAGCGTACATGGGATTCGTCAGGCGCTCAACCATCGCCCTTCTCGCAGTCGCCACCGCAGTGCTGGTGCACGCGCAGGCGGCGCCGACTCCGCTCTCAGCAGCACACGACATCGTCGAGCCGCTCACGTGTCTCCAGCCCGTCGAGGGACTGACGTGGATGCGATGGAGCGACCATCGTCAGCTCGATTTGTGGTGTCACAGCGTCGGACGGGCAATTCTCGAATCGCACGTGCCTGAGGCGAATGAGATCGCGGGCATGCGGATTCTGAGTTGGAACGTGAACGTCGGCGCGGGGCGACTCGAAGCGCTTCTGCCACGTTTACTGGAGGAGGCTGCTGCCGACGGACTCGGGCTCACGGTCCTGCTGCAGGAAACGTTTCGAACTGGCGATGCGATACCGGAGCTATATCCAGCGGCGCTCCACGTGCCGAAGGCGATACGGCCTCGTCGTCCGACGATGGACGTGCGTGATATCGCGAAGCAGTTCGGAATGTCTGTGGCCTACGTGCCGTCGATGCGGAACGGCCCGGCGACGTCACTCAACGAACGTGAAGATCGCGGGAACGCGATTCTGTCCACAGAGCCGCTCCTCGATGTGAGTGCGATCGAGTTGCCGTTCGGCAAGCAGCGGCGCGTTGCGGTGACCGCGCTCATTGGGCCACGCGCGCACGCGATCCGCGTCGTGTCCACGCATCTTGATACGAACGGCGATCGCGCCGCTCAAGCGGAGGCTTTGAGTGAGCGCCTGACGTCGTTCACCGACGCACCGCTGTTTGTCGGCGGCGACCTGAACGCGCGTGGTGGTCTGCGGGACAATGCGGTGCTCGCGATTGCCAAACATCTGCCGATGGCGGCCTGCGGCATTGGACGAACCAATCGATGGCCGATGCGGCTGGACGTCCTCTTCCCCATTGGCCGACTGGACTATCTGTTCACGGGAACAGCTGTGAGCGATCTCGTGCGGAGCTGCGAGACCCTGCCCGATGCCTACAACTCGGACCACCTACCGCTGTTGATGACGCTTCGGTACTGACGAGGGTCCGGCTAAAGCCGGACACTACAACGGACCTATTCGCTTCGGAGGGTCCGCGCTGGATCGATGCGGACAGCACGAATCGCCGGCGGCACCGCGGCTAGCGCCGCCACCACAGCAAGCGTCAGAAGCGGCACGGTCACGCTCATCGCGTCCGTCGCCTTGACCTCGAACAGGATGCGCTCGACGAGGCTGCCGAACGCGAGTCCCGCGCCGAGGCCCACGAGTGTCCCCACACCAACAGGGCTCATCATCTCTGCGGTCACGCCTCTGACGACATGCGCCGCACGCGCCCCGAGCGCCATTCGCACGCCGAACTCTCGGCGGCGCTGAATCACTGCGTAGTTCAGCACGCCGTACAACCCGACGCTGGCCAGGAATAGCGCGACGATAGCAAAGAACAATGACAACGTGGCCAGCAGGCGCTCACGCAGCATCTGACGTTGCACGAACGCGTCCTGCGTGCCTATGTTGGTGACGCGGAAATCGGAGTGGGCCTGGGTCACCTCGCGGCGCAGTATTGGTCCGAGCGGAAGCGGATCTCCTGTCGTGCGGATGACGAGCGCCGCATGATTCGTGGCCTCGTTCGGCACGAACACTGTCGGGCGCATCGGCTCGCGGAGGTCGTTGTACACGGAGTCGCGAACCATGCCGACGATCTCCATCGCGGCATCCACATCCTTCTCCTGGGGGCCCCGTTTGAACTGACGCACGAGCACGTGCTGGCCGATGGGACTTCGTCCATCGAAGTACGCGCGGGCGAAGGCTTCGTTGACGATGCCGGTGCCGGGCACCGGCACCTGACCGTCCCGGGTTGGCGGCGTGTCGTCGATTCTGAAGTCTCGGCCGGCGACCAACCCAATCCGCATCGTGTCGAAGTACCCGGGCGAGACGCCGAGGAAATATGTCTCGTTGTCCGGGTCCTGAGGCTGTCCGGGAACCGTGACCGGCGCGCGCCACCGGTTCTCGCTCAAGGGCACCCAACCCGCGAACGATGTGGCTTCCACACCAGGCGCGGTACGAATCCGGTCGCCGACACTCGCCCACACCTGCGGTGACTGCTTATCGCCAGCCACGTTGATCTCGAGCAGCAGGAGGCGATCGGCATCGAACCCAAGCGGCCGGTTCGCCAAGTTCCTCAGCGTGGAACCGAAAAGGCCAGCGATAAAGACGACGAACAAACAGAACGCCATCTGTGCGCCGATCAGCGAGCGAACAACACGACGATGACGATGTGGGTCGTCGTGGCCTTTGAGCGCTCCCACCGGCCGTACCGCTGACGCGCGAAGCGCCGGTATCAACCCGAACAACATCGTCACCGCCATCGTCAGGAGGATGCCGAAGCCAAGCACGCGCCAGTTCATATCGAGCACGAGCTGCACAGGTTCCTGAAACGCCAGCAATGACACGACGAACGGTGCCGCCCACCAGGCGAAGATTGCGCCAGCGATTGACGCGCACACCGCAAGCAACGCGCTTTCCACGAGCACGAGCTGAATGAGACGCCAACGTGCGGCGCCGATCGAGACGCGCAGCGCCATCTCGCGTCCGCGCGCGACGGCCTGAGCGATCAGGAGATTGGCGACGTTCGAGCAGGCGATGAGCAGGACCAGGACGACCAGGCCGGCGAGGATGAGCATCGGCCGCCGGAACGTGCGCTGAAGTCCGGACACTCCGGCGCCCGCAGGAGCGAGAAGGATCTGCTCGTTCAAGAAAGCGGCGATCCTCGGACCTGGTGAATCCGGCGCCAGAAACTTGACCGCTTCCTCTCGGTCGCGTTTGACTTGCGACTGAAGTAACTGCCGCACCTGCTCGGGCGATGTGCCGTCGCTCGGCCGCACCCAAATGCGAAACCACGACCAGCCCGGATTGTTGAGGGCTTGCGTATTAAGCGTGGCCGGCGCGAAGAAATCCGTGATGCGTCCTGGCTCTGTGCCGGTGAAACCCTGCGGGGAGACCCCGACGATCTCAATGGTCGTTCGTCCCCAACGGAAGGTGCGTCCGACAACCGCAGGGTCACGGCCGAATCGTCGAGTCCAGAAGTCGTAGCTGATCACGGCGACGTCGCGGCCACGCGGCTCCATATCGTCGGATCGATCGAGCAGGCGGCCAAGCACCGGCTGGAGTCCGAATGCTGAGAAGACGTTGCCCGAGACGTGTTGTCGCGTCGCGCGCTCGACGTCCGCGTCGATGACGATCTCCTGTCGCGACACTGACCCGAGGATCAGGACTTCGCCCCGGTCGCCAACAGCCGTTCTGTACCCTCGGAACGTCGGGTAGGTGAAGTCGTCTCGATACTCCGGCTCTCCCCGCGATGTTGTGGTGTTCCAGCCGAGAACGTAGAAGCGTTCGGGATGCGCGATCGGCAGCGGACGCCAGAACACGGCATCGAGCAGACGGAATGCGGCTGTGGTCGCGCCGACGGCGAGACCGAGCGACAGAATCGCCGCCGCCGTGACGGCGCGATGTTTGTTCATCTGCCGCCACGCGAATGCCCCGTCAGAGAACAGCGATTGCAGCCACGGCCATCCTCGCTGATCGCGAAGCGCGTCCATGGCCTGCGAGGCGCCTCCTGTCTGCAGACGCGCCGAGCGCACGGACTCACCCCGCCGGTGTGCGTCCTCGGCGGCCAACTCCATGTGCAGGCGCAGTTCTTCCTGAAGGTCCGCGTCGCTTCTTCCCCGGTGCAGCGCGCCGATCAGACGATGCAGACATTCGCGGAGGGTTCGCATTTCACATGCTCCCGTTAGTCGCTCAGGCGCCTGTTCTTCAGGCGCCGCCTGTTCTTCAGGCGCCGCCGCGCAGCAGCGCCTGCATGATCGTCGTCATCCGATCCCAGGCCTGCTTCTCCTTCGCGAGCTCGCGCTTCCCGGCGGCGGTCAATGCATAGAAGCGTGCCTTGCGGTTGCTCTCAGTGGTCCCCCAACTGCCGCGCACGAGCCCACGCTGCTCGAGGCGCATCAGACCGGGATACAGCGTCCCCATGTTGAGCTTGAGCGCGCCGGCAGACACCTGCTCGAGGCGAGCCGCGATGGCATAACCGTGCTGCGCGCCCATCGTGTCGAGGGTTTGCAATACCATCAAGTCCAGCGTGCCCTGCAGCACATCGGCCTTGGACGGCTCTCTATTAGCCATGCCAATGGAGTATCACAGCTTTCATTTGGACGTCAAATGAAGACACCAGGCGGGTGATCAGAGATTTCAGCACGATGTCGTCGGACTCGACCTGGAAGTATGTCAACGTGCGGCGCCTCTTCGTCTTTGTCGAACACTCGATCGACAAAGGCACGCAGTGGGTCGTCTTCGAACCAAACGGCGAGCGCACGTACGATTTCCGGTCATGACACGACTGTGGTTCCTTGTCGCGGTCCTCATCACACTCGCTGCGCCGTTCGACGTCGCGCAGCAGCCTGAGTCGTCACTCCCGATCGAGATCGCGGTACCCACGGCGCCAATCCCCGTGCGCGGCGCGGGCGCGACTCATCTCTTCTATGAGCTGCATCTCACCAATTTTCGGAATGCACCGCTCGAATTGACACGCGTCGACGTACTGTCAGGCGACGACACCAGCCGCGTGCTCGCCAGCTACTCGGGACAGGAGATCACGAGCCGATTGCTTCGGCCGGGCACGCCACCCAACTTGCCTGACAAGCAAGTCATCCCCGGCGGCATGCGAGCCGTCCTGATGGTGCAGCTCACCATCGAGGGCAGTCGCCCGGTTCCAGCGCAGCTGCGGCATCGACTCACCTTCTCGGTGACGATCCCCGGCGCCACGCCTGTCGAACAGACGATGGAGGTGGCTCGGGTCACCGTCGGATCACAACAGCCACTCGTCATTGATCCGCCGTTGCATGGCGGCGACTGGCTCGCGGGGAACGGACCGTCGAACACGTCGGGACACAGGCGGGCGCTGCTGGTCGTCAACGGCACTCCGCACATCGCACAGCGGCTCGCGATTGACTGGATCAAGCTCGGACCGGGTGGACGTCTCGCGCATGATGATCGCGCGCGCAACGAGAACTGGTTTGCCTACGGAGAGGAAGTGCTCGCCGTCGCCGACGGCACCGTCGTCGCCACGAAAGACGGCATCCCCGAAAACATTCCGCTGACCGACAAGCGCGCCGTTCCCATTACGCTCGACACGCTTGCCGGCAATCTCGTTGTCGTCGATATCGGCAACGGTCGCTACGCCACGTTCGCGCATCTCATTCCGAAGTCACTTCGAGTGTCCGTGGGTGCGAAGGTTCGACGCGGCCAGGTGTTAGGCCTGCTTGGCAACTCGGGCAACTCAGATGCACCGCATCTCCACTTTCACATCACCGACGGTCCGTCGCCGATGGGGTCGGAAGGCGTGCCCTACATCTTCGAGTCCCTGCAGTACCGTGGCACCGTGCCTTCGCTCGATAAGCTCTTTGCCGACGAGCCGTGGATCCCGCAGGGCGGCACGGTGGTGCGGACGCGCGAGATCCCGATGGAGAACGCGGTGATTCGGTTTAAGTGATCTTCAACAGCTTCATCGCATTGCCGCCGAGGATCGCTTCCTTGTCGGCATTGCTCAGGAACTTCGCGTTGAGCACGAAGTCGATGCCCACCGGCCAGTCGAAGGGATAGTCGGTGCCATAGACGATCTGGCTCACGCCAGCTTCAGCGACGAGATGCCGCAGCCCTTCCTCGTGGAAGATCATCGTGTCCACGAGCAGTTCGCGGCGGAAGTACTCGCTCGGCTTCTTCTTGAGCGCACGGCAGTCGTCGCCCTGGCCACCGGCGCGACCACACAGCGCATCCGATCGTCCGGTGTATGACGCCAGATACCCGCCGGCGTGCGCGGCGCAGATCTTCAGGCCCGGGAATCGATCGAGCGTGCCCTCGAAGATCAGATGCGACAGAAACACCGTCGTCTCGAGCGGATTGCCGATCGTGTTGCCGAGCAGCCCTTTCCCCTGCAGTCGTGGATTCTGCGTGGTTCCCGGCGCCGGCTGCGGGTGCATGAAGAGCACGATGCCGAGTTCCTGTGCCTTGGCCCAGAACGGATCGAACCTGCGATCGGACAGCTCCATGCCCTCGACGCTGCCACCAATCGCGGCGCCGCGCATGCCAAGCTTTTTGACCGCGTGATCGAGTTGCTCGGCGGCCAACTCCGGAAACTGCAGTGCAAGGGTCGCCATGCCGACGAAGCGATCCGGATTCTTGCCGACATACTGCGAGATGCGTTCGTTCTGCAGGGCGATCAGGTCGCGGGCCAACGCCTTGTCGGCGTTGTAGCCCCACGCGTTGACATTGATCGCCTGGTAGTCGATGCCCTGCGCGTCCATGTCGATCAGACGCTGGGGGTTGCCGAGTGCAATAACCCCCTGCCCGAGGACGCCTTTCGCGGTCTGCGCGAGCGGCGTGTCCTTCACAAGGTCCATCACTTCGGGGACGAAGCAGTGCGCGTGGAGATCGACGGTCTTCACACGCTTGCCGGCGATCGTCACTTCGCGACGCTTGCCGGGCTTCGCGCCGACCTGTAGCAGCGCGGCCGCGCGTGCGTCGAGCAGGCCAGAGCCGCCGGCCAGCATTCCCACCGCCGCACCCGTCGCTGTCGTGATGAACTCTCGTCGATTGCGCATCTCGTGGTTCGTATGAGGCAAACGGGTATTCGTCACAGGTAGCCTCCAAGCGAGAACTTTCGGCCACGACAACGGAGCGGCCGGCTGTGAGTCGCGAAACGCAGTACCCCGAGCTCCCGCGCCGAATTATAGAGGCGCGCGCGACGCGCGCGTGTGAATCACAGCCCGATGTGAATGCCGGCGCCAATGTACGAAATGTCATCCTGAAAGAACTGGCCATACGGCGACGGGCCCTGATACATCTCGAACAGCAGCATGATCAGCCGCCCCGGATGCCCTTCGGGACCCGGCCGACCAAGCTCCATCCCTGCCCGCCCGCTGATCGCCGGTGACCAGTCGTGCAACTCGGTGGTCTTCACATCGACGCCCGCCAGCAGCTGCACCTTTCGTGCACGGCCCGACCGCAGCTCGATGCCGGTATGAAACAGTGAATCCGGCAGCGTGTCGGGCTCGCGCCGGAAGATACGCTCGGCACCCACATAGAGCCGCAATGGCCCGAGCTCTTGCGAGACCAGGAATTCAATCGACTCGAACGAGAGATTCTCGCGAACGATCTCGTCGCTGCGGAGCAGGTATTCGTCGCCGAGATGGGAGCTCTGGTGATACAGCTTGGCTCGGAAACTGAAGCCGGCTCGTCGAAACGTCAGTGGAAATCCCAGGATGTAGTCGGCGTTGATGAGATCGTTCGACGGCGTTCCGATGTCGAACTGGGCGAAGATGCTGCCCATCACATCGAGCTGAATCCCTTCGCCCGGGTCAGGGCCGCCGATGCGAAACAGACCGAACGTATCGCCGACGCCTACCGAGGCGATCGACGTGCCCTCGCCGCTCGGATCGTCCAGAGAGCGAAAGGTGCCGTGCAGATAGCTGACAAACGATCGGGCTTCTTTCGGATCGGCGATCAGCGGACAAAAGATCTGATCCTCTGGAAAGCCCACCGTGCCAGTGGCCTCCGACTCGTGAACGCCGGTGCCACATCGCGGCGCATCGACCGTTTGCGCGCTCGCGGGAACGGCGACGGACACAAGCAAAGCGACGAGCGTGACGACAAGGGGATACCCAAGCCGATCCGCCATAGCGCGATACCCTCGGGGGAAGAGGCGCGTATTCTACCGCGCCAAAAAGGCGACCTATAATCCTTCAGATCTTGACGCTCACCCCAGGAATGCGACTCGGCGCGTACGAGATCGTCGCGGCCATTGGCGCCGGTGGCATGGGCGAGGTTTATCGCGCACGCGATACCAAGCTGAATCGCGATGTCGCGCTCAAGATACTGCCCCAGGCGTTCGCGGCTGATCACGATCGGCTGACCCGCTTCACTCGTGAAGCGCAGACGCTGGCCTCGCTCAATCACCCGAACATCGCGCAGATTCACGGCCTGGAGGACAGTTCATCACTGCACGCCCTGGTGATGGAGTTCGTGGATGGCGCAGACCTGTCGCAACGGATCGCGCAGGGACCGATCGCCGTCGATGACACGATCGCCATCGCCAGGCAGATCACCGATGCCATTGAAGCCGCCCACGAGCGGGGCATCGTCCATCGCGACCTGAAGCCGTCGAATGTAAAGGTCCGCGACGATGGCACCGTGAAGGTGCTGGATTTCGGCCTGGCGAAAGCGCTCGAAGGATCGACAGCGACGCACAATTCCGGTTCGTTGTCACTCTCGCCGACTGTCGCAGGCCCCGCGATGACCGGTGTCGGCATGATCATGGGCACCGCTGCGTACATGTCGCCCGAGCAGGCCAAGGGCAAGCCGGTGGACAAGCGCGCCGACATCTGGTCGTTCGGCGTCGTGCTGTACGAAATGCTCACCGGGCGCGCGCTCTTCAACGGCGAGACGGCATCGGAAGTGATGGCGTCGGTGATCATGCAAGAGCCGGATCTCACCGCGCTCCCGCCGAAAGTGCCGCCATCACTCCGCCATGTGATCGCGCGTTGCCTGGTCAGAGATCCGAAACTGCGCCTGCGCGACATCGGCGAAGCCCGCCTCGCCTTGGCCGGCGCAGATGTCATGCAGCCGCTGACGACCAAGGCACACCCGTCGCCGCGCGGCACGAACCGGTGGCTGATGGCGCTCAGCGCCGGTCTTGTCCTGGCGCTTGCCGCCACGGGCTTCGCGCTCTGGCGCGTTGGCGGACACGCGCCATCGGGAGCCGTCATCAGGTTCGGCGTGCAGCCACCGGAGAAGACATCGCTGTCGCTCGTCGCAAAACCCAACGTCGCGCTGTCGCCCGATGGCACGCTGATGGTGTTTGTCGCGTTGGCGCAAGGCGAAACGCGTCTGTATCTGCGATCGCTCGCCGATGTCACATCGCGGCCGATAACAGGTACCGAGGGCGCGACAAATCCGGTCTTCTCACCCGACGGCCAGGCGATCGCCTTCTTTGCCGGCGGACGGCTGAAGACCACCACACTCGAGGGCGTGGTCGCGACGGTCGGCGAGGCCGGCCTCGATGGCGATCCTCGCGGCATCGCCTGGTTGCCGGACGACACGCTGGTGTTTGCGTCGATTGCCGGAGGTCCACTCCAGCAAGTGCGCTCGAGCGGCGGCCCGACGCACGCCATCACGACGCTCGACGAGAAGAAGGGCGAACGCACGCATCGATGGCCGGCCGCGCTGCCCAATGGGAAAGTCCTCTTCACCGTGGGGACGCTTGGCAGCCCGGACAACTACGACCGGGCAACGATCGAGGCTGTCGATCCGAAGACCGGTACGCGCACAGTGTTACTCGAAAGCGCGAGCTCAGCGCGCTACGCGGCGAGCGGCCACCTGCTGTTCGTGCGGGAATCGATCCTCTATGCCGTCCCCTTCGATCCTGACAGCCTGACCACCCGAGGCACTCCCGTGCAGGTTCTCCGCGGGATCAACGGCGACACCACCACGGGCGCGTCGCACTTCGCTGTCGCCGACAACGGCACGATTGCGTATGCGCCAGGTACCGCATTGGCCGCGGCGAGTCGGCTCATGTGGGTCGACCGTCAGGGCAAGGCCGAACCCATTGCGCTGCCGCAAGGCTTGTATTTCGATCCGCGCCTCTCTCCCGATGGGACGCGCGTGGCCGTCACCTGGCAGACGCTGACCGCCGGCAATGGTGATATCTGGGTCAGCGATCTCACGCGCAAGACGTTTACGCGGCTGTCGTTCAGCGAAGGCGCCGTCTCACCGGTGTGGTCGCCAGACGGCAGGACGATCTACTACTCCGCCATCGATCCGACTGGCCGGAAGACGACCATCATGCGCCGGCCGGCTGATGGCAGTCGCGACGCGGAGCGCGTCGTCGTCCTCGACACACGCGCGTATCTTCAGGCCGTGACTCCTGACGAGAAGACCGCGTTGATCGATTACCAGTCGGTCGGGCAAGGGAGCTTGAAAGGCGAGCTGATGACGATCGCGCTCACCGAGAACGCCAAGCCGCAGCCGCTCGTGACATCGGTCTTCGACGAGTACGGCGGCAGCTGGTCTCCGGATCGTCGCTGGCTCGCTTATGAGTCGGACGAGAGCGGACGCCCCGAGGTGTACGTGCGTGACACGTCGAGTGGCGGCGGGCGATGGCAAGTGTCCACCAACGGCGGCGACGAGCCGCACTGGTCGCCAGACGGCCGGTCGCTGTACTACCGGACCGAATCGCAGCTGATGGTGGTCGCGGTGGACACACGGACCACGTTCGCACCGAGTCCGCCAGCGTTGGTGTTCGACGGCATCTACAATCTGCGGTCCGCCACCGGCGTCAGCTACGCGGTCGCCCCTAAAGGCGATCGCTTTCTGATGGTGCGCCTGACGGAAGAGGGCGTGACCTCGACGGTCACCGTCGTTGTGAACTGGTTCGCCGAGCTGCAGCGACTTACGTCAGCGCCTCGATAATCGCGGCGGGTTTGTCGGCGGCAATCACCAGACGATTCCGCGTCGCGAGATAGCTGTAGCGCACGTTGATGTGCGCGTCGGCAATGCGCTGGAACACACGCGCCGCGGCTCCAGGCTCGTCGCTCACCGGCACGAGTGCCACCTGCTGCTCCTGAACAACACGGAATCCGGCGTCGTTGAGGCACTTGCGTGCGCCGGGCAGATCTTCCGTGAGCACGTGCACAACGCCGTTGATTTCGATGTAGCCGTCGATGTTGATCCCGGCGGCGCTGACGCAACTGATCGCTCTGGCAAGCATGCCGGGTCGATCGTCAGCGAGTGTGACCGCGAGATCGGCGTCAAGATGCGGCGTCATCGCTTCACTTCTTGAGTTCTTGTTGCCGCAGCTTCTCCAGCTCCTCGAGCTCGAGGTTGTTCGTGCAATAGAACTCGTAGATCTCGCCGTTGCCGAGCGTCCAGCGACGCGGCGCCGACTTCCACGGCTTGAGCAGTACCTTGGGATCGTCCACGGTGATCTCGACGATCAGGTAGTTCATCGACGGCCGCGTGTACCGCTCGGTCACCTTCAGCTCGTCGCTGTGATACCAGCCGTTGGGCATGATGTAGGTGCGCTCGTCGAAGCCGATCGACTCGACGACGAGCGTGTCGCCTTCCCAACGCGTCGTGCTGTTGCCGTGGAAGAACGGTTCGGGATTCTTCGGCAGCGGTCGTCCATCGGTGTGAACCAGCCGCCAGTTGTTCAGCACTTCGTACAGCTGCGCGAACAGACCGGGCTTGTGGACGATGAATGTTGTGTACGGGTTCTGCAGCCAGATCGCCGGAACACCGCGCGGCATGCAGTTGACCGACGACTTCGACAGCTCGAGCTCAGTCGCCGTCATCGACTTGATCTTCGCGAGCGCCTCGGGGCGGAATTGCGGCGGCTCTTCGGGCGTGGCTTTCCGATCGAATTGCGGAATCGCTGCGGGGTCAACGCCGTAGCGACCTGAGACGCCCTGCCCTGCCCCGTTAGGAAACCACTGACCGGTGAAGTCGGGATGGCCGTCGGCGAGGCGCGGCGTTGGACCGCCCGGCGGCAGCGGCTTGATCGTGTAAGAGCCCTGGGCTGTGCCCTGGGCTGTGCCCTGCGCCGTGCCCTGGGCCAAGCCCTGGGCCGCGCAGAGGGCAACGATGATCAGCGCAGAAACTGCGACGCGAGTATGCAGCGCGTTCATCACGTCAGTCCTGGATCTGACCGACCTGCCGCATCACGCCATCCGAGAACTTCAGCGTGCCCGCGGCAGCGGCGTTCGGCTTGCCGGTCTTCGATAGACAGCCCCGGATCCACACGTCCTTGTCGATGTTGTCGAGGAACACCTGACGGTCGGTGCCGTTCCGCCGCAGGGTCACGGGCGAGTAGGCCTGAAACGACCACTGCTCGACCTTGCCGTTCTCTTTCACATCGACGAAGAAATATGGGTGCGGATTCTGCCAGTCCAGCTTCCGGAGCGTCCCCGTGAAGTCCCTGCACTTGGTACTGTCCCACTCAGCCGCAAACGAATGATGCGCCGATGCAGGCGCAGCGATGGCCAATGCGCCACACGCGAGGACCGCCGCGCCAAACCGTTTCGGACTCTTCATTGCCGCCTCCGTCGTCTCAGGCCGTGCCAGGAGTGTATACTCGCACGGCCCGCTGTGATCGGGTCCTCTCGCTTCCAGTGACTCTCTCTCACATTTTGTGCCCGGTGGACTTGTCCGAGGCGTCGCAGCATGCGCTCGAACAGGCCACTGCCATCGCCGGCTGGTATCACGCGACGCTGACCGTCCTTTACGTGCACCAGTCGGGGCCAGCGATTGCGCTCGAGCCATATGGCATCAACGCGGCACCCGATGAGGAACGCGCCGAGATCGATCGGCTCAGGGAGGCGGCCCGGGCGGTCGCGGCTCCGGCCATCGAGGCCAACGTGCAGGTGGACGTCGTCATCGACGTCGGTGATGCGACCCGGCAAATCCTCGTGCGAGCCGAACCGCGTGACGTCGGCATGATCGTGATGGGCACGCACGGTGCGGGCGGGTTCGAACATCTCGTGCTTGGCTCCGTCACCGAGAAAGTCTTAAGGCGTGCGCGATGCCCGGTGCTGACGGTGCCACCACGCGTGCACGCGGCGGCTGGATTGCCCTTTCGGAGGATCCTCTGCGCCATCGACTTCTCGGACTCGTCGCTGTCCGGGCTGGAGTGGGCCTGGTCTCTGGCGCAGGAGTCCGGAGCCACCGTTTCACTGCTCCACGTGATTGAGTGGCCGTGGGACGAGCCGCCGGCGCCGCCGTTCGAGAAGCTCCCCGGCGTCGAAGGACGCAAGCTGGCAGCGTTCAGACAGGCCGCCGAAGCCTCGTCACGGCAACAGCTCGAGTCGCTCGTGCCGGACAACCTGCGTCATCGCTGTCCGTCGACGCCACTGGTCAGACACGGCAAGGCTCACCGCGAAGTGTTGGCGGCTGCAGCCGAAACGCGCGCCGACGTCATCGTCATGGGCGTCCACGGCCGCAATGTTGTCGATCTGACGCTGTTCGGATCCACGACGAGCCAGGTCGTGCGCCACGCCTCGTGCCCGGTGCTGACCGTCCGCACGCCCCGCTAGCGTCTGCGCGCTTGCCAACCCCGAAGCCTCGGGAAGATGATCGGTCTGACGTGCGCATCCGGCTGCCGTTGCTCATCTGCGCCCATCTCCTGGCCAGTGCCCTCGTGGAGGCGCTGTTTGCCCGGCAGTTCGGCCACCATCCGCGCGTGATTGCGTCCCACATCCTGCTGGTCGCCGAATGGGACCTCGCGCTGCTCCTCATTGTCACCGCGATTGCCACGCTCGTGCCCGGTGACAGATGGCCAGGCCTCACCTACCGGGGACTGCTCGCCATCACCGGCACAATGCAGGTGTATCTGTATGCGTTGAGTGCGGTGAGCAACACCTCGTGGGGACGCAACATGACGGGGCACCTGGTGATCGCGTTTGCACCCACCGTCTGGTCAGGCAAGGAACCATTTCCACTCGGTCCGATCGGCATCACCGTCTTTACGTTCGTGACCCTTGCCGTGATGGCATGCGTGGTCAGTCTGTGGCGCGGTGCGATCGTGGTCGCGCAACGGACGCCCATCGCTCGTGTCCGAGTCGTCTCTGCCGCGGCGGTGATGACGGTGCTCTTTGGCGCAACGATCGCATGGGGCGTCGAGAGTCGCGATGACCTGCTTTGGAAAGACGAACTGATCGCGAGCTTCTTCCGTCCGCAGGGATTCGCCTTCGAGCCGAACGCCCGACGAGAAGCGGTCGCCGAACGCGACGCCGTCCTGCGCGCGTCATATCCCAGGCCGGTCGCCAACGCTCACCGTAAGAACGTGGTCCTCATCATCGTGGATTCGCTGCGCGCGGATCGCATGCAGGCCTACGGGTATCAACGCGAGACGACGCCGTTTCTGTCCGCGCTGGTACAGAGCGGGCGCATGAAGAAGGTGAACGCCGCGTTCTCGAGTTGCTCGGAATCGTTCTGCGGGATCACCAGCACGCTGTCCAGCCGTGACTTCCGCAACATCAGCGCGCGCACGTTCCAGCTACAAGACGTCCTGCGCGACCAGGGCTACCGCACGTGGTTCCTTCTCTCCGGCAACCACAGCGCATGGAACGGACTGCCCTACTTCTATCACTCGGAGGAGGACACCTTCTTCGACGGGTCGCACACGCAGCGCTACACCATGGACGATGATCGGCTCGTGCTCGAAGGGCTCGAGCGAGTGCCACCGGCACTGCCGGGTGAGCCAGCGTTCTTTTACATCCATCTGATGTCGCCGCACTATCTGGGCGTGCAGTTCGAGGACTCGCACGTGTTCACGAGCCCTGACGATCGCGTCAGCCCTGGCCTCGAGCCGTACAAGATCCTGTCGCAACTGAACAAACCCGATCGCTACGACGACAAGGTTCGTCAAGCAGACGGCATCATCCGCGAGGTCTTCGCGACACTCAGCGCCAAGCGCTATCTGGACGACTCGATTGTCGTGGTGACCGGCGATCACGGAGAGGGGCTCGGTGAGCGGCACTGGGCGCACGGATGGCATCTCTACAACGAAGACATCCGCATCCCGATGCTGTTCTACGACACGCCCTCGGCCACGTATCCCGATCTCACGTTCGCCACGCAGGTCGACATCGCGCCGACGATTCTCGACCGCCTCGGCCTGCCTGTTCCGGAATCGTGGGAAGGACAATCGTTGCTGACGCCGTCGCGAAGGCGGTTCACGTACCATCAGACCTACTTCGTGCCCAATCGCTTCGCTGTGCTGTATCGCGACGATGGCGCGCTGTATAAATTCATTGCGACCCCCCAGTACGGCACCGAGGAGCTGTACGACCTCAGTAGCGATCGCGGCGAAGTCAACAATCTGGTCACGACAATGCCTGCTGTCGCAGAACTGCTCCGCGACAAAGTTCACGCGTATCTCGATGAGGGACCGTAGGTATGGATATGCACTCGCCTGCGACCGTCTGGAAGTGGATGGCCGCGATCGTCGGCCTGCACCTGGTGATATCAGCGATTCACGGCAGCGCCCACACGAGCGCCCGCGTGCCGATGTCGCTGGCGGCGAACCTGTTCGTGTTCGGCGTCATTCTTGCCGGCCCGCTGATCGGCCTTGTCATATCGATGTGGGCGAAGCTATTCGGGGCTGTGGTGATCGCGCTGACGATGGCGGCCTCATTGATCTTTGGTGTCGTCAATCACTTCATCATCGATAGTCCCGACCACGTCAGCCACATCGCGGCACCGTGGAGCAGGCTGTTCGCGATCACTGCGGTGCTGCTTGCGATCACGGAGCTGCTCGGTATGGTTGTCGCGCTGCGCCTGGTTCGCGCGGTACGACCGGCCCTCACCGATTGACCTCGCCGGATGAGCGCGACGACTCCGGCACGCGCATGACGGCGATCATCATTCCGCCTTTGACCGGTATCGGCTGAATCACGACTGGGTGGCGTCGCCCGCGCGTGCCGACAACCGTCCACCCGCTCGCCGTACCGACAGCGGCGCCGAACACGACATCACTCAGGAAGTGGCGATCGTCCACCAGCCTTGAGGTTGCGACGTACGTCGCGCCGACCAGCGCCGGCCACGACAAGCGATAGCCGAGATGCCGCTCGAGCACCGCGGCCGCGGCGAAGGCGGCTGCGGAGTGCCCGGAAGGAAAGGCGCAGCACGCACCGCTTGGCCGCTCGCGTTGGAATGAAACCTTCATCCCTTGTACGAGCACGCCCGACAAGATCTGCGCGCGCAGCAGGTCAAAGCCAACCTCCGAGTACTTGTTGGTCTTGGATTCTCCCTCGGTAGGGACGATATACCGGCCCACCGCCCACAGCCCTACGGCGGACCCGAACTGCACATAGGCGCTGCCGACCCACTGACCGAGGCTGAAGAAGTTATTGGCGGCGTCGTTTCCGACAATGTGCGACTCGACGTAGTCGTCGGCTGGATGCACCGCGAGCGCAGCGGCGGCGCCGATGCCCAGGATCGTCCAGGTCGACGGGCGCTTCGGAAACGCGACGAAGTCGCTCGCGCTGTCCTTGAGCAGCGATGACCAACCGGTACTAAGGTGTTCAGGTGCTCTTTCTTTCTTCGGCTCAGGCTGCTGTGCCGGCGGATCCTGGTCGAGGGTGGCAGGCTGGTCGGATTGGGTAACGGCCTCCAAAGCCTGCGCAAAAATAGGTCCAGACGCGGTCGCTGAACTGGTCGTCTGTGCCGCCAACCTCGGCGCACTGCATGAGATCAGCAGAGCGCAAATACACAGCCATCTCATATTTACCCCTCGCACTCGATTCATCTGGCCATCCTGATGCACGCGCGGTACCCAACCCGGGGGAAATGATAACGAAACACCCGATCGCAGCTGCAGGAGAATAGTCAGCCATATGCATGAAGCGGCGACTGGACTCTCTGCGTGGGAAAGCTTTTACGTGATCGTCGGCAGTTCCGGCGGCGCGCTCATCGGCCTGCAATTCGTCGTCATGACGTTGATCGCTGAAAGCCGCCTCCGTACACAAGGCGGCGCGCTCGGCGCATTCGGTGCGCCAACCATCGTGCATCTGACCGGCGCATTGGTCGTATCAGCGATCATGAGCGCACCTTGGCCCTCGCTCGGGTCGGTGTCGATTGCGCTCGGGATCTGCGGGCTCGGCGGGCTCACCTACTCGACGATCGTGGTGCGCCGCGCGCTGCGTCAGACCGACTACGAGCCCGTCTGGCAGGACTGGGTGTGGTTCTTCGCGCTGCCCTGCATCGCCTATTTGGCGCTGTTGTTCGACGCAGCGTTCCTCCGTGGCCACGACCCGATCACGTTGTTCATCGCGGCCGCGGTCGCGCTTGGACTGCTGTTGATTGGTGTTCACAATGCGTGGGACTCGGTCATGCATATCGTGACCGCCGGACGAGCGACGAAAGAGGACTGACATGCGCATCGGGGTTCTGGGTTCTGGTTTGATGGGCGGAAAGCTGGGGACACTCTTCGCTCGTGCCGGGCACGACGTCGTGTTCAGCTATTCGCACAGCGAACAGAAGCTGAAGCGGCTCGCACGGCAGGCCGGTGAACGGGCTAAGGCCGGCACACCATCTGACGCCGTGCGTGACGCGGACGCGATCCTTCTGGCGGTGCACTGGTCGCGCGTCGACGACGTCCTGAAGCAGGCCGGCAGCGTGTCGGGCAAGGTCATCGTCAGCTGCTCGTTGCCGATGACCAGGGACGACAGTGAGCTCGCAATCGCCACACATCGTCCGGCGCGGAGGCGTTGGCGAAGAAGGCGCGTCGCGCGCACATCGTGTCGGCGTTCAGTACGGTTCCCAGCGAAGTGCTGTTCAGCGTCTTCGACAAACGTCGCCGTGCAACGCGGCCCAGCCTGGTGTATTGCGGAGATCACCGCACAGCGAAACAGATCGCGGCGAAGTTGATTCGCGACGTGGGGTTTGATCCGATCGATGCCGGTCCACTCAAGACCGCCCGGTATATCGAGCCGTTCACGATGCTCGTCGCCCAACTGGCCTACGAGGGCACGAGCGGCCCGCAGGTCGCCTATCGATTTGAGCGGTTCGCATCGCGCGTCACCGCGTACAGATGATCTCGCCGTGAAGCACGGCAAACCAACCGTCTTCGGCTGACGCCCACGCGCGCCAGCCGTCGGCCATCGCCGCAAGGTCCTCCGGCGTGGCACGGCCATCGCGAATCGCCTGCGTCGCGATCGCCGACGAGGTCATGCGCTCCGCCCAGAGTCCGCCCCACCATGCGCGGTCCTCCGGCGTCGCGAAACACCACGCTGACGCCGACGCGTCGATCCGCTCGAACCCGGCGTGCCGCGCCCACGACAGCAGATAACGGCCAGCGTCGGGCTCACCGCCATTCGATCGCGCGATCTCGTGATAGAGCGCGAGCCAACGCGTGAGCCGTTCATCGGCTGGATGCCATGTGAACCCGCCGTAGTCCGAGTCGCGTGCCGCGACGATTCCGCCCGGCCGCACGACTCGTCGCATCTCTTTCAGCGCGGTCACAGGATCCGCCACATGCTGCAGCACCTGATGCGCGTGGACGATGTCCCATGGTGCGCGCGCGCGTCCCCCGTCCTCGAACGCCATCGAGTAGACATCACCCGTCGCGAACTCGACACCAGGATGGTCGCGCGTTGCGGCGGCGACGACATCGGCAGAAAGATCAATCCCGCAGACTCTCCCAGGTGCAAGCCGCGTAGCGAAGTCCGCAGTTATTGTGCCGGGCCCGCAGCCAACGTCGAGCAGACTCAGCCCTGGCCGCAGATGAGGAATCAGATACGCAGCAGAGTTTTCAGCGGTGCGCCATCGATGCGAGCGCAAGACGCTCTCGTGATGTCCGTGTGTATACGTTGGAGGCCTCATGTAGGATGGTGCCTGAAAGAGACGCGATGAAGACGCTTGGAGCCGCAGCCGCGTTCTTCGCCAGCCGCGATGTCATTCTAAAACACCGCACCGACTACGCGAGCGCCGTGCGTGAGTTCACGTGGCCGGCTCACGAACATTTCAACTGGGCGCTCGATTACTTCGACACGATCGCCGCCGGCAACCATCGGCCGGCGCTGCACATCCTCGAAGAGGACGGCACGCAGACGATCCGTTCGTTCGCCGAGCTCTCGGCCTCATCAAATCGCGTCGCCAATTTCCTGCGCGGCCTCGGCGCACGGCGCGGCGACTGTTTGTTGTTGATGCTCGGCAACGAGGTCGCGTTGTGGGAGACGCTGCTCGCGGCGATCAAACTTGGCGTCATCGTCACCCCCGCGACGCCGCTGCTGACGACCGACGATCTTCAAGACCGAGTTGACCGCGGACGGGTTCGGCATGTCATCACCAGCGCGATCAACACGTCGAAGTTCGACGGCGTGAATGGCGTCTACTCCAGAATTGCCGTCGGCGATGCCCCGGCAGGGTGGCATCGATACGATTCGTCACGGAACGCCGATGCGGGTTTCGTTGCTCACGACGCAACTCGAGCCACCGATCCGATGCTTCTGTATTTCACGTCTGGAACGACGGCGAAGCCAAAGCTCGTGGTCCACACACACCAAAGCTATCCCGTGGGACACCTCACGTCGCTGTACTGGATCGGCGCGCAGCCCGGCGATCGGCATTGGAACATCAGCTCACCAGGGTGGGCCAAGCACGCCTACAGCTCCTTCTTCGCCCCCTGGAACGCGGAAGCGACAGTCTTCATTTTCAATTACGCGCGCTTCGACGCGAAGGCCGTGCTTGCCACACTCGAGCGGTGCCAGGTGACGACCCTGTGCGCACCGCCAACGGTGTGGCGAATGCTGATCCAGGAGTCGCTCGGCTCGTATCGCATCGCGCTGCGTGAAGCGCTGTCTGCCGGCGAGCCGCTCAATCCTGAAGTGATCGAGCAGGTGCAGCGCGCATGGGGTCTCACGGTCCGCGATGGCTATGGGCAGACGGAAACGACGCTGCTCATCGGCAACCCGCCTGGCCAGCCGATCAAGCCTGGGTCGATGGGACGGCCGATGCCTGGCTACGACGTCGTGTTGCTCGACCCCGATGGCCAGGTCTCCTCCACTGACGGGGAGGTCTGTCTCCGCCTCGAGAATCGACCGCTCGGTCTGACCGACGGATACGCTGGTGATGACGCGAAGACGTCGAACGTGATGCGTGACGGCTACTACCACACCGGCGACATCGCGTTCTGCGACAGCGACGGCTATTTCACGTTCGTCGGCCGCGCCGATGATGTGTTCAAGGCGTCGGATTACAGGCTGAGTCCGTTCGAGCTGGAGAGCGTGCTGATTGAATGCGTCGCCGTCGCCGAGGCCGCGGTCGTGCCGAGCCCCGATCCGCTGCGACATGCCGTACCCAAAGCGTTTGTCACGTTAGCGACCGGGTTCAACCCGTCGCGCGAGTTGGCCGCGGAGATTCTCGCGCACTGTCGCTCGCGGCTCGCGCCATTCAAACGGATTCGGCGGATCGAGTTCGCGATGCTGCCGAAAACCATCTCGGGCAAGATCAGACGCGTTGAGCTGCGGCAGATGGAAGCAGACCGTCGCGCCGCGGGTGAACGCGGCGTCGATGAATTCTTCGAAGACGATCTCTAGGGTGCGGAAAAATCATCGCTGCCGCGCGCTATTCCGCAGTGAGGCGTCACGACACTCGCCGGCGGTGTGCATTTGTCTCAGGTGACCCGGGGCACGCACTTTGCTCATGCCCACGCTGAGGTGACGTCATGGCGGTCACAAGCATTCTGCTCCCAACCGATTTCAGTCCGACATCCGAGGCGGCGCTCCACTACGCCAGCGAGATGGCGCTCACATTGGGTGCTCGTCTGTACCTGATGCACGTGCCCGGGAGGACTGGAGAACACTTCGAGGCCAACTTCCCGCACGGACAATTCGAAGCCGCTGCTCGGCGGGGACTGTCGTCGTTTCTCACGACGGAACAGATCGACCGGCTGCGACCTGAATACGCTGTGCGTGTGGGAGTGCCGGCAGAAGAGATCGTGCGCTACGCCGACTCCGCGGACGTTGACCTGATCATCATGGGAACGCATGGCCGGACGGGTCTCGCCCATGCATTGATGGGCAGCGTTGCGGAACAGGTCGTGCGAACGGCACCCTGTCCGGTCTTGCTCGTGCGCGCGCCGAAGCCCGCGGCCGTCTTGCAGGGCGTGGTTGTCGACGTGCCGCCCGCGAAGAGGACGCTGGCCTGAGGCTCAGAACGTCAGACGCGCAACGAGGAAGTCGTCGTCTGCTGAGACCGTGACACTGCACGCTCTCGCCCGGAGACGGGGCGTACTGACGAACGCCCCCCTCCTCGGCGCGCGTGACGAACTGATCGCTGATCACGACCAGCAGCGATCCCCGATCAATTCCTTGGAATGACATGACACACACGGCTCTGCAGACTCAGCTACTGACTTGAAGCGATGATAAGAACCCATGACTCGCGTTCTCGTCACCGGTGCGACAGGTCAGATCGGCAGCGAGGTGGTCTCGCAACTGCGCGGGACAGGTTGCCGAATCCGCGCGATGAGCCGCAATCCACGCTCTGCGAACCTGCCGGCAGATGTCGAACTCGTCCGCGGTGATCTGTCTGCGTCCGACACACTCGACGCGTGCCTCGACGGTATCGACAGCGTGTTCCTCGTATGGATGGCACCGCTCGCAGCGGCCGCACCAGCGATTGAGCGCATCGCCGCACACGCGCGCCGGGTCGTGCTGCTCACGTCGCCGCATCGCACACCTCACCCCTTCTTCCAGCAACCGAATGGGCTTCGAGTCATTCATGCCGGTGTCGAGCGACTGATCGAGTCGTCGGGTCTGCGCTGGACCTTCCTGCGCCCTGGACCGTTCGCAATCAATTGCCGTAATTGGTGGGCGCCACAAGTCCGGGACGGGGATGTCGTGCGTTGGTTCTACGCCGGCGCCGCGACTGCGCCGGTACACGAGCGCGACATCGCGGCAGTGGCCGTGCGCGCGTTGTGTCGCGAGGAGCACGACGGCCGCGAACACGTGATCACTGGACCGGCATCACTGACCCAACGTGAGCAGGTGCAGATCATCGGCGATGGGATACAACGGCCGCTCCGATTCGAGGAGCTCTCGCGTGAATCTGCACGGGAACAGATGCTGGCGATGAGGTTTCCGCCGTTCGCCGCCGATATGTTGTTGGATGCGTACGCAGCGGCGGTGGGACTACCGGCGCTCGTGACATCAACCGTGTTGGAGGTCACTGGTCAACCGGCGCGTTCGTTCCACGATTGGGCCATGGACCACGCTGGCGACTTCGCAAGACTCGCGTAATCCGTCACTCGGAACGCTTCTCATCAAATCCTCATCTTCACGTCATTCACGCGCTCGTCGCTCATGACAGCTTCATGCAGCCCCGGTTCGACACCGCGGGAGGCGATGAAAAGGAGAAGATCATGAGTCTCACATTACAGCGCGTTGTCATTGCATGTGTCTGTGCCGCGGCACTGGTCGCGGTCGGGTGCGCCAACGGATCCGTAAATCCCGTCAGTCCCAGCGCCAGTCCTGGCGTCTCCAGTCTCGCGGCACCGGGCGCAACGTCAGCGTCCTTCCCGCGAAGCGGAGCCCTCCATGTGACGAAGGAGTGCTCGACGTACGCGGGGGGTGCCGGTGACGTGTGCACGATTACGTCATCGAACGTTAAAGAGATCGAGGTCGGCTCCAAGGTTGTCTATGCCCAGGCCGCGAACTTCAGCACGCTGTCGCTCGACAGCGACGTCGTTCTCGACCTTCCAGGACCGGGCAACAACACGGCGTCCGGCCACTGTCACCTCAATCTTGTGACAGGTATCGGACTCTGCACCTTCTCGGGTGGGACCGGGAAGTTCACCCATTTCCACGCCAGCGCGAACGTGTCGTATCTGGGCGGACCTGACTATGCGTGGGACGGAACCTACAGCTTCGATCCGCAAGGCTGAACTAGACTGACGCCGGAGTTCGAGATGCAGAAGCTGGGCGACATCGTTTCTGAACGCGCGCTGGCCACCTTCGCCGGACGCGCACGCGAAGTGGAAGCCCTTCTCCACCTGTTCGAGCAGAGCGGCCCACTTGCGCTCTACGTCCACGGCGTTGCGGGCATCGGGAAGTCCAGCCTGCTCGAGGTGTTCGCCGCGCGCATGCGGGCGAAAGGGGGCCGCGTCGTGAGGATCGACTGCCGGACGGTCGAGCCCACCGTGCAGGGATTCCTGTCCGAGCTGTCAGATGCGCTTGGCGAGCCGTTGCTCACCGTCGAGGAGGTTGCCGAGCGCCTCGCGCTCTTCGACGAGAGGATCGTGATCGCGCTGGACACGTTCGAAGTGTTTCGCCTGATGGAGACGTGGATCCGGCAGATCTTCATTCCATCCCTTCCGGTGAATGGGCGCGTGGCGATCGCCAGCCGGAACCCACCTTCGCCAG